>ERZ840096.678-NODE-678-length-46143-cov-10.024714_pt1 | contig 46143 bp, 27 predicted proteins | sample MGYA00519878_ERZ840096 | MGnify/ENA primary metagenome ERZ840096 (study PRJEB31850, sample SAMEA3708865) | human gut metagenome | biome: human gut; feature: human-associated habitat; material: faeces | place: China | collected 2014 ...
CGCTTGACTATAATACCAAACACTCCTTCTTTTGTCAACGCCTTTTTTGCAAAAATTTTGGATAAATTTTTATTTTTATCTCCAGTATGCGCTAAAATGCCCGTTTTACTGACTTTTTGGCGAAAGAATACATATCCACAATGTCCTGCAATTATCGCTCGGCAAATATCGTGGCCATTCCGAATGCGTCATCCGCGTCCCTTATCTCAATATCCAATCGTTCCCACGCGTCAACGCCGTCGGGCAGCGCAGTCTGGATAAGATAGGCGCTCAAATCTCTGTCCCCACAATGTTCCAGTACGCTGTTCCGTTTAAGTACGGGAACCTCTTTTTCATTTATATAAACGCGCAGACTTTTTATCTCCGGACAAATATCGGTTTCACCTGACTTGTATTTTCCCAAGCTCATCGGGCGGAAATAAACCATTAAGGACGGAAATGCACCCTTTACCCTGAACACATGCAGGCCGTATATTTCAAGCGTATCAAACCGGACGTCAAGCCGGGTATCTTGCCCGATATTAATATTTTGACACCAAAATTCAAGGAAATTCACGCCGTAATCCTTAACGGCGGTTATAAACGGGTATTTTCCGGCAGGCAAATCAATTGAATAGCAGCCGTTTTCATCGCTCATGGTATTATAAACCGTTGAAAACTGCTCGTTCTTAACTTCGATTATCGCATCGTTGACGGGATTACCGTTTTTGTCGCAAACGTTTCCGAAAAGCAGCATACGCACCTCCATTTGGTTTTTATCGGAACAATTATACCATGATTTTAATTGTGAAAACAATAAAAACCTCTCTCGACATGATAGTCAAAAGAGGTTTTTGGCAGGGGCAGAAAGACTCGAACTCTCAAGAACGGTTTTGGAGACCGCTATGTTACCATTACATCATGCCCCTATTGGCGACTTGCATATTATAACATCATCGCCTCCCCCTGTCAACAAATAATATATACTATTCTCATCAGCACTTCACCGTGCCTACTTTTCACTGCTGCCCATTTTGCCGTCCATCCGCTCGGACTTTATGCCGCAAAGCTCATCATAGCTAAGCTCATGCACCTCCGTCCTTGGCACGGGAAGCAGCACCGCCTGCGCCAGTGCACGGGTCAAATCGTAAACGATATAATCGCCGTCTGCTATTTCGTTGGGTAGCTCCGCCCCTGGCGCTTTAAGGCACAGCGGCTTCGTATTCAAATTGGTTATGGGTAGGAACCATTCCCCGCGGTATCCGCTGTCTATCACGCCGCAGCGCTGAGATATTCCCATTGTGCCGGTCGAGCCGCGCTCATGCAGCTGAAAATAATATTCTTCCGAGCATGCCGATGCTATGCCCGTCGGTATCATGCACGTTTCGCGCGACTCAAGCACTATATACGGTTCGTCTATCAGTCCATATATGTCATACCCCGCATCCTCATCACGTTTTGACGGTATGCGTCCGCCCGGTTTAACCTTTGCAAAGTATATTTTTTCCATTTCTTCTCCCTATAAAAACCGCGCCGGCAGTATTTACCGGCGCAGTCCCTTATTCACTTAATCAAGGAAATCCTTCAGTTTCTTGCTGCGGGAAGGATGCCTCAGCTTTCTCAGCGCCTTCGCCTCTATCTGGCGTATGCGCTCACGCGTAACGTTAAATTCCTTGCCCACTTCTTCAAGCGTTCTTGCCTTGCCGTCGTCCAAGCCAAAGCGCAACCTAAGCACCTTCTTCTCCCTCGGGGTAAGGGAATCCAGCACTTCCATAAGCTGTTCTTTAAGCAGCGTAAAAGCCGCAACGTCCGCGGGCGCAGGGGTAACGTCGTCCGCTATAAAATCGCCAAGGTGGCTGTCCTCTTCCTCACCGATAGGGGTTTCAAGGGATACCGGCTCCTGCGCAACCTTTATTATCTCGCGAACCTTTTCTTCGGATATGCCCATTTCCGCGGCTATTTCGTCCGGCCTCGGTTCGCGGCCGTATTCCTGCAAAAGCTGGCGGTTCACGCGGATAAGCTTGTTTATGGTTTCCACCATATGTACGGGTATCCTTATCGTGCGCGCCTGATCGGCTATGGCTCTGGTTATGGCCTGGCGTATCCACCATGTTGCGTAGGTTGAAAATTTGTAGCCCTTTCTGTAGTCAAATTTTTCAACTGCCTTTATAAGGCCCAAATTACCTTCCTGAATAAGGTCAAGGAACAGCATACCGCGCCCTACGTAGCGCTTCGCAACGCTGACAACAAGCCTCAGGTTAGCCTCGGCAAGCTTTTTCTTCGCTTCTTGGTCGCCATCTGCCATGCGCTTGGCCAGTTCTATTTCTTCCGTTGCGCTCAGCAGCGGAACCTTGCCTATCTCCTTCAGATACATTCTTACCGGATCGTCAATGGATATGCCTTCGCCAAGAGAAGCATCGTTTTCAATCTCAGCTATTTCCTCGTTTATGTTTTCAGGCACTTCCAATTCTTCATCGACCACGTCAATGTTCATGGATTCGAACTTATCATACAGCTTCTCTATCTGGTCGCTGTCCATGTCCGTTTCGTTCAGCGCGTCCATAACCTCCTTATAGGTCAGTACGCCCTTCGCTTTACCATGCTCGATCAGTTCATCGATTTTGTTCTTCTTTGGTTCCTTTGCTTCCAAAACCAGCCACCCCTTTGCAAAATTTGTGTTCAAACTATCTTAAAAGCTTCAGCTTTTTTGCTATTTCGTTCGCCTTGTTAAGGCTCTGTTTTCTCTCTTCGCCCTCAAGCCCGCTCGCCTTGGCGAATTCGTCCTCCAACTCTGCGCTCAACTCCGCTTTAAGCATTCGCTTCACGCAGTCGTCGGCAATCTGCCTGACGTCTCCCTTTATCTTCTCCGCCTGCGCTTCCGCCGCGCTTACTGCTTCCGCCTGCATCGGCTCCAGCTCGCTTATCATCACGGCTGTGCTCGTATTTTCGCCGCCCGCATACTTTATCAGCAACTCCTCTGCCGCAGATCTTATCGCTTCGTTTTGCAGTTCAACTCCGCTTTCCATCATTGCCGCTGCGGTATATGTCGCCGTATCCGCGTCCATCAGCATCAGGCTCAATATGGTCAGCTCTGCGCTGTCCCATTCGTCCTCCGCCTCTTTTCGCGCTTTGCCCATAGTATTCCTGCTTTTGGCAGGCATATTCTCAATTCCCGCTGCGAACAGGCCGCATTGCGCTTTCACCACCGCTTCGCTAAGCCCCGTCCGTTTGGATATAAAGGCTATGTGCCGCTCGCGTTCCACCGGCTGGAGCGATCCAACGAACGCACATGCCTTCTTAGCAAATTCTTCTCGCCCGTCCGGTGTTTTCAGGTCGTATTTTCCCGCCAGATTTGTCAGGCGGAATGTGTTCGCGTCCAGCGCGCTGTCCCGCAGTTCAAGGAACCCGTTTTTGCCGAACTTTCTGACATAATCGTCCGGGTCCATGTTGCCCGGAATAACTATCACCTTCGGGTCTATCCCCTCGGCAGACAGTATGTCGAGTCCTCTCAGCGTTGCGGCTTGTCCGGCGCTGTCACCATCGTAGCACAAATACATTTTGTCAGCATAGCGCTTTATCAGCCGCGCCTGCTGCTGCGTCATTGCTGTGCCGAGCGATGCCACCGCGTTCTCTATCCCCGCAGCGAACAGACTTATCACGTCCATGTACCCTTCAACCATTATCAGCTCGCCCACGCGCTTACCCCGCTGCATATTCAACGCATATAGGTTATAACGTTTGTTGTATATGGGCGTATCGCCTGTGTTTATATACTTTGGCTCGTCGTCCTTCTTCATCGTCCGCGCACCGAATGCCATCACCCTGCCCGTGGCCGATATTATAGGATAAATAAGCCTTCCGCGGTATGCGTCGTATGCCCCGCCGTCTTTTTTTGATGCTATCGCAAGGCCGGCGTCAACCATTTCCTTCCGGCTGTATCCCTTTTGTTCAAGATAGTCCATCAGGTTGTGCCAGCCCTCTGGTGCATAGCCAAGGCCGAAGCGCACTGCCATCTTTCCGCCTATGCCGCGCCGCTTCAGGTATTCCTGCGCCGCTTTGCCTTCCGCGCTCAGCAGCTTTTTGTTATAAAAAATTGCCGCTTCCTTGCATGCGTTGTACAGCCTCTCCTTATATGCCCGTTCCGCGCGCAGCCGTGCATCGTTCACCTCGTCCGGCAGTTCCATGCCCGCGCGCTGCGCCAGCAGCTTTACCGCCTCAACATAGCTTACATGCTCCGCCTCCATAACAAAATGTATAACCCCGCCGCCCGCATGACAGCCAAAGCAGTAATACATCTGCTTCTCAGGCGTTACGCTGAAGCTTGGCGTTTTTTCATTATGAAACGGGCAACAGCCCCAGAATCTTCCGCCTTTGGGCGTAAGGGAAACATAGTCGCCAACAACGCGCACAATATCCGTTTTTGAAAGAAGCTCATTCAGCCATTCCTCAGGAAATGCTGCCATAATATCGCCCCTTTCTTGTTTATTCGCCCATTTTCTTTGCGAAATAATATTTCGCTGCAAAAGGCATTTTTCCTGCTCCTGTTTTTATTTTCACATCCATTCCTTCGGAACGAACTTTTTCTCGTAATCGGATATGGCATAGCGGTCGCTCATGCAGGCTATCCAGTCCGCCGCAACGCGCTCCTTGCCGTCCTCCTCAACGTTTTTCTTAAAGTCCTCCGGCAGTTCGTCTATATGCTCCTTATAGTATTTGAACAGCTCCGCAATAACGTGCATACCCTTCGTTTCCTCATGCTTTGCGTTTTTATTCAAATACACTCTTTCAAACATAAAGTCGCGCAGCCTTTTGAATTCATCCCAGACTTCGCTGCTCATGCGTATTTCCGCGCTGTCGAAGCTGTTTGCGATGGTGTCCAGTATAAGTGTATTTATCCTTTCTCCGTGCGATGCGCCCAGCAGCTCCACGCAGCTTTTGGGCAAATCGCTTTCGTTCAATATACCCGCGCGTACCGCATCGTCAATGTCGTGGTTTATATATGCTATTCTATCGCTCAGGCTTACTATCCGCCCTTCCGGCGTTGCCGCGCGGCAATCGCTCGGGTGGTTCAGTATTCCATCGCGCACCTCAAACGTAAGATTAAGCCCCTTCCCGTTTTCAAGCTTTTCGACTACCCTAAGGCTTTGTTCATTATGCCTGAATCCTCCGGTTACCAGCGAATTGAGCACTTTCTCCCCCGCATGGCCGAACGGAGTGTGCCCAAGGTCATGCCCCATGGCTATTGCCTCTGTCAGGTCCTCGTTCAGCCTAAGTCCGCGCGCTATCGTGCGCGCTATCTGGCTTACCTCCAGCGTGTGCGTCAGCCGCGTGCGGTAATGGTCGCCAACAGGCGAAAGGAACACCTGTGTTTTATGCTTCAGCCTGCGAAATGATTTGCAATGTATTATCCTGTCCCTGTCGCGCACAAATTCCGTTCTTATAGGGCATTTTTCCATAGGCTGCTGCCTGCCGCGCGTGTTTACGGACAGCGTTGCGTATGGGCTCAGCATCTGCTTTTCCAGTTCTTCAGCCCTTATTCTGAGCGCACCGGATAGTATTTCTTCCTTCATGCCGCACCTCCTGCATAACCTCTTTTAGCTGTTTTTCAACACAAAATATAAAATCCCTGCCTTCAAGCCGCAATTTTACAATTCTGAGCTGCAATTTTTACTTTTATGCAAATAAAAGCGGCGGTATCCGCCGTAAAGCGAACGCCGCCGCGCCATATTTCGGGGTTACACCTAATCAAGTGTAAAGTTATATTTCTCTGCGAGCATCTTGAAAAGCCGCTGCATAACGTCGTTGGCAATGCCGCGTATATCCAGCGATTCAACGTACTTTATCGCCGCCTTGCGCTCTTCTTCAGGCACCTTGTATGCGCAAAGCGCCATGTTCAGGAATCTTTCAAGCTTCATTTCCAGCTTGAAATACTTGTCGCACGGGCGCGCCATATATGCGCGCATTATGCCCGCCGTACCTATTTCCAGCTCGTAAAAGTCGCTCTCCTCATAGTCCGGCAGATATTTGGCGAACATCTTGGCCAGTTCCGTGGAAGTATGCTGATATATATATTCCGAAGTTTCCGCGAACGAATATGATTCAACGTAAAGCTCCCTCATGTTGTTGCTCAGCTCCGTCATGGTAAGCTGTATCGCGGTTTCAACGGCATAAAGAAGCACCGGATCCGCATCCTTACCTACCACGTTCCGCGCCATTTCAAACTGATGTCCGAATACAAAGTTTGTCAGCTCTATCAGCACGCCGTTCTTCGTGCTGAATATATTATAAAACGTGCCGTTCGTAACGTCCGCCTTTTCCAGTATTTCGGCGGTAGTTGTCTTTTCGTAGCCCCTCTCAATAAACAGCTTTACGCACACAGATAGTATTCTTCTCTTGGCATCCTCTCTATCATATCTTCTCGGCATATTATTCTTCCATTCCTTTCGTCCATAGAGTGCGCTCCAATTGTAAGCCTGTTTCGAGTAAATTTCAAGGACTTTTTTATGAGAAAAATCACATTTTCTCATTTTGTCTTTACTTTTACTTTTTATGGGCGGATAAAAAGCAAAAGCCGGCTGCTCTGCCGGCCATGCTTTTTGTGAGGTTGTACTGTGCTTATGTAAAGGCATATTCGCCCGCTTATCAGGAGGCCGCCCTTCGCCGGTACAATACGAAGGGCGGTTGTAACTAACTATGCGGCCAGCCGCCAAGGAGATAGGCTTGCTGTCTATTCAAACCGCATCATTATGTATACCGTACTCACTCTGTAACACTCATTTCAAGTTTTTCGGCATCTTGCTTTTCATCGGTTCCATGCCGCACTAAGTAAAATAAAAAGTCTGTGCATGCCGAAGCTGCACAGACAATATATTGCGTAAAGAAGCAGCTTCCCGGTGACGGCAGGAACCCTTGGGCTTAAAGCGTATCTGACTTAACCTTTTACGGTATCACAGTGACCGACTCGCGGGGCATCTCACCCCATTCCGCCGCCGGAAAATCTCCGGCAAAGCCCATCTGATATTTATTCACTTTATGCCGGTTGCCCGGTGCTTTTAATTATACGCTATGCGCACACAAAAATCAACCCCTGCGGCCTTTTTCGCTCAGCTCAGCACCGTGCTGTCTATAAGTGTTATGGTATAGCCGTTGAAATTGATTGTGCAGTTGTTTGCAAGGCTCGATATTGTGCAGTTGCCGTTAAGCGTCCATGTGCAGCCGCTCTCTATCGTTACTGCGGCGTTGTCGCTCACGGCCATTATATATGTCTTGTTTAAGCCCCCTGGAAAAATGTATACTGCATGCATATATGCGTTTTGATTTATTCCCATTTTGTCCTGCATTTCGCCTCCATCACACGAAAATGGTGTGTCCTTCAAAAGCCGCGCAAATAATTATGCGCACTTCCTGCATAATATTTCAATTTATATATTTACATTTGCCGTAATTTGGACTATAATCGCATCATCAGCCACGTTATGCGGTGTATTTTTATTTATGAAGGGGTCGTTGGATATGAATAAGAACGATGCTTTGAATATTATCGATGCCAAGGCGGGCATGCTCTGCGCCGCTTCAGATGAAATATGGGGCTTGGCGGAGCTTTCGCTGCAGGAATACGGTTCGGAGAAGCTATATGAACAGCTTCTTATAAAAGAAGGCTTCAGCGTGCGGCACGGCCTTTGCTCAATAGAAACCGCCGTCACCGGCACATATGGCAGCGGCCATCCCGTAATAGGTATACTTGCCGAATACGATGCGCTCTCCGGCCTTAGTCAGCAGGGCGGCGCAACAGTGGAAAAGCCCGTCCCCGGCAACCCGAACGGGCACGGCTGCGGGCACAATCTGCTGGGCGCAGGTGCGCTCGGCGCGGCAATAGCCATAAAAGAGTATCTAAAATTCACGGGCAAAAGCGGCACAGTAATATTCTATGGCTGCCCAGGTGAAGAGGGCAGCGCAGCGAAGGCGTTTTTCGCCCGCGAAAACGAATGGACAAAGCTTGATGCCGCGCTCACATGGCACCCCGACGACGTAAATCAGGTTGTCACCGGCAGCAGCATGGCCTGCATACAAAAGGAATACATCTTTTCCGGTGTAGCGTCCCATGCGGCGGGCGCACCGGAGCAGGGGCGCAGCGCGCTGGATGCGGCAGAACTGATGAACATAGGCGTGCAGTTCCTGCGTGAGCATATGGGCAAGAACGCAAGCGTGCATTATGCCTTTACCGATGCGGGCGGAGTATCGCCAAACGTTGTGCAGTCCAAGGCCAAGGTGCTTTATATGATACGCGAAGCCACCGTGCAGGATGCTGTCAAGCTTGAAGCGCGCGTAGACAAGATAGCCCAGGGCGCAGCGCTTATGACCGAAACGCAGCTTTCCACCCGCTTCATAGACGGCACGGCCAATCCCCTGCCGCTGAAAACAATGGAGCAGCTATTGTATAAAAACTTTGTTCAGGTAGCCCTGCCCGAATATACCGAAGAGGAATGGGCCTATGCTGCCGCGCTGAAGAATACATATGAATCCGCAGGATTGCCAGGTTATGCCGCCAAGTTCGATGAGAATATAGCCCAAACCGTTGACAAGGCTACTGATGGCGGCAAACGTGCGCTGAACGATTTTCTTATGCCGCTGTATCATTCCTCCGTAACGCTGCCGGGCTCTACCGACGTGGGCGACGTAAGCTGGCAAACCCCAACCGGGCAGATAAACTGCGTCACAGCACCCAGCATGGTCCCCGGCCACTCATGGCAGATGGTTTCCGCCGGAACAACAGGCATTGCGCATAAAGGTATGCTCACCGCCGCAAAGGTGCTTGCCGCCGCCGCAATAGACATTATAGACGACCCGGCGCTGCTGCCTCCCATCCGCGCCGAATTTGAGCGCGCTTCAAGCGCAGGCTATGTTTGCCCCATTCCAAAGGGCGCAAAGCCGGAAATAGTATAAAGGCGGGTTCCCCCCGCCTTTTTCTTCATATTCCGGCATTATCTCTTTTGAAAAGAATACTTTTGCTTACATGGTTTTCGTTCTTTTTATTGCCATTTATTCCAATGTACCCGGCCTTCATCGTAGCGGCTCTCACGCGGCGCGGTTATATCATCTTTAGGATATCCCAATGCGATTATTGAATGCGGCACTATGCTCGCCGGCAGACCAAAAAGCTCTCTTTGCTTTTCAACGCGCTCCATCTGCGGCCATGTTCCAAGCCACACCGCGCCTATACCAAGCGCCTGCGCGCATATGCTTATGTTCTCCGCCGCTATGGCCCCGTCTATTATCCAATAATCCTTCGCCCGCTCAAACGCGCGCTCCATATCGCCGCATACCAGTATGCCCGCCGCGGCTTCCTTCAGCGGCTGCGCCGGTCTGCCGTTCGCTTCCGCCATTTTGTCCAGCGTTTCACGCTCCGTCACCACTATAAATGCCCAATCCTTGGAATTTACGCAGCTTGGCCCGCTCATCGCCGCCTCCAGTATCGTGCGCAGCTTATCATCCTCTATCGGCCTGTCATCAAAATGCCGCGTACTCCTGCGGGTAAAAATTGCGGTTAGTGTATCCATTAGCATCTCTCCTCTTGTTTTTCCTAATTTTATCATATTACCATCAGTTGATAAGGGGGTATTGAGCTCCCTCTTTTAACTTTTTACTTACCTGGCAAACTGGCTGTTGTACAGCGCCGCATAAAATCCGCCGCGCGCTACCAATTCGTCGTGCTTGCCTTTTTCTATTATGTCGCCGTCCTTCATAACCAGTATCATGTCCGCGTTCTTTATTGTGGACAGCCTGTGCGCCACTATGAAGCTCGTGCGGCCCTGCATAAGCTGAGCAAACGCATGCTGAATATGCTGCTCCGTGCGGGTATCTATGCTGCTTGTGGCCTCGTCCAATATGAGCATTGGCGGCAGGCAGAGCATAACGCGCGTGATGCACAACAGCTGCTTTTGCCCCTGCGACAGGCTGCCGCCATCCTCGCCTATAACGGTATCGTATCCGTTAGGCAGCCGCGTTATGAAGCCGTGCGAATGCGCCGCCTTTGCCGCGGCAATTATCTCTTCCTCCGTTGCGTCCGGCTTTCCCATAATTATATTATCGCGTATGGTGCCTTCCTTCAGCCACGTTTCCTGCAATACCATGCCGTAGTTACGCCGCAGGCTGTGCCGCGTAATGTTGCGTATATCCGTCCCGTCAACGCTTATGCTGCCAACATTCACGTCATAAAAGCGCATAAGCAGATTTATAAGCGTTGTTTTGCCGCAGCCCGTGGGCCCCACTATCGCCACGCGCTCGCCGCTCTTCACGTCCAGATCAAGGCACTTTATAAGCGGCCTGTCCGCAACGTATGAAAATGCCACCGCGTTCGCCTGCACTATGCCTTCCGCGTGGTCAAGCACGCACGCGTCCGACGCATCAGGTTCTTCCGTGGGTTCTTCTATCAGCGCGAATATACGCTCCGCGCACACCAATGCGTTCTGGAATTCCGTAATAACGCCGGATATTTCATTAAACGGCTTCGTATACTGGTTAGCGTAGCTTAAAAAAGCCGAAAGCCCGCCAACCGTTATGCTGCCCGCAACCGCCGCGAACGCGCCCGTAAGGCCCACCGCCGCGTAAACAAGGCTGTTTATGAACCTTGTGGCGGGATTGGTTATTGAAGAATAGAATATGGCCTGCAAGGAGCTTTCGCTGAGGCGCTTATTTATTTCGTCAAAGCGTTCTTCGTTCGCCTGTTCGTGCGCAAAAGCCTGCACAACCTTCTGGTTGCCTATCATTTCCTCAACGAACGCCGTCTGCTCCGCCCTGTCCTCGCCCTGGCGCGCAAACATGGAATGCGTACGTCTGGCAATGAAGCGCGCAACAAAAAGCGAAAGCGGCGTGAGTATCACTACGGCAAGCGTTATCGGCGCATTCACGCTGAGCATGAATACAAGCGTGCCTATAATCGTAAGTATTCCGGTAAAAAGCTGGCTGAAGCCCAGCAGCAGTCCGTCCGCAAACTGGTCCACGTCCGCAATTATGCGGCTCACCGTCTCGCCGTAAGGATGCGCGTCTATATAGCTGAGCGGCAGCTTCATCAGCCTGTCGAACGCTTCCGTGCGCATGTCCTTAACAACGTTATAGGTCATGGAGTTGTTTATTATGTTCATCAGCCATTGCGCAAGCGCGGCCATGGCCGCAACAACGGCTATTTTGGTCAGTTCCAGCATAATTTGGGCGTAATCCACGCTGCCCGGGGCAATTATACTGTCTATCGCCCGCCCCGCCAGTATAGGCACATACAGCGAAAGACCAACGTATACAGCGCTTAGCAGTATGCTGAGCACCGCGTTCAGACGGTAGCGCGCTATGCGCCCAAGCACCTTTTTAAGCGTTGAGCTGTTTTCTTTCAGCTTAGGCATCGCGCTTCACCTCCTGCTCATACTGGGAATAGTATATTTCCCTGTAAACGGGGCAGGTCTGCATCAGCTCATCATGCGTGCCAAGCCCTACCATTTTTCCTTCGTCAAGCACGGCTATCTTATCCGCATGCAGTATCGAGCTTGCCCGCTGGGACACTATGAACACCGTCGGCTTATAGCTAAGCGCAGCAAGCGAGCGCCGCAGCGCAAGATCCGTTGCGTAGTCAAGCGCGCTTGCGCTGTCGTCCAGTATCAGTATTTCAGGCTTCTTTATAAGCGCCCGCGCTATGGTTAGCCGCTGCCGCTGCCCGCCGGAAAGGTTCTTCCCGTTCTGCGCCACGGGTGAATCAAGCCCTTCGGGTTTGGCCTTAACTATTTCAAGCGCCTGCGCATCGCTCAACGCCCGCTCCATTTCTTCCCCGGTGGCATCGGCGTTGCCCCAGCGCAGGTTTTCGCGTATTGTTCCCTTGAACAGCACTGCCTTCTGCGGCACCATGCCCACCATCTCCCTCAGCGCGCCGAGCGGATAATCCTTCACATCGTTTTCCTTTATGTAAACATGGCCGCCGGTCGCGTCATAAAAGCGGGGTATAAGGCTTACCAAGCTCGATTTACCGCTGCCCGTGCCGCCTATTATGCCCATTGTTTCGCCCTTTTTCACGCTGAAGCTTATGCCGCTCAGCGCGGGTTCGCCGCCCGTGGCATAGCCGAATTCAACGTTTTCAAAGCGCACTTCCTCGTCCGTATCGATCTCTCGGGGCATTGTATCCGCGCCATGCATGTCGCTTTCCACGTCAAGCGCCGCGCTTACTCTGCCCGCGCAGGCAAGCGCCTTCGTTATGGTTATAATAAGCGAAGCAAGCTTAACAAGCTCCACCAGTATTTGGGACATGTAGTTATACAGCGCCACTACCTGTCCCTGAGTCAAAATGCCGCTGTCCACCCTCAGCGCGCCAACGTATATAAGCACCGCTATGCCAAGGTTTATCATTATATACGTGGCCGGATTCATTGCCGCGCTGACGCGGCCCACTATAAGCTGCAGCTTTGTGAGCGCTGCATTGCGCTCGCCAAACTCCCGCCGTTCCTCATCCTCCTTGCAAAACGCCCTTATGACGCGAACGCCGGAAAGATTTTCCCTTGTTATGCCAAGCACCTTATCCAGCCGCGCCTGCACCTTTTTATACATCGGGATGCTCCAAAGCATTATGCCGAACACGACTATGGACAAAAGCGGTATTGTGACCACGAACACGAGCGCCGCCTTAACATCTATCGTGAAGGCCATTATCATTGCGCCGAACACAACGAACGGCGAGCGCAAAAGGAGCCTAAGCGCAAGGTTCATGCCGGACTGCACCTGATTTATGTCCCCCGTTATGCGGGCGATAAGCGTGCCGGTGCCCTGGGTATCGAGCTTTGAATAGCTGAGCGATTGTATATGCTTAAAAAGCGTGCTCCTCAGCTTTGCCGCAAAGCCTACCGATGCCTTAGCCGCAAAATACTGCGCCGTTATGGAGCACACCAGACCTACCGCCGCCAGCACTGCAAGTATTCCGCAGCGCGAAAGTATAAAGCCGCGGTCCCCGTTGGCTATGCCTGTATCTATTATCTGCGCCATAACAAGCGGCACAAGAAGCTCAAGCGAAGCTTCCAGCAGCTTGAACAGCGGCGCCAGTATGCCTTCCCTGCGGTAGTCCCGCATATATTTCCAAAGCTTCTTCACTCTGCCCTCCGTTACTCATCTATTTGAAAGTAAGATTATACCACAATCAGGAATACAAGGCCACCTGCTACAGATTTTTAGACCTCCATTCCCCTGAAAAGCAATGCGATTTGAACAGCAGCACAATATATCTGAAGCCTTTCGCCTCGTCCGTCCGTTGCCTTACGCCGCATCGGGTCAACTTCTCGGATATCTGCATTGCCATCTTTCGCAGAAAGCCTGACATTCTCAGAGCTTTGTGGCATATTATATTCAAACGTGGCATTTCTGTGAGCAGCGTTCTGGCGTTTGCTTGTGGCCGCGTCTTTTTTTCTTAATCCGGATGGGCTGCAAATATTATAATGTCAGCATATGGCTGTATAATATTTCAGGAGGAACAAAATGAGTTATGTAAGTGAAGCGCAGCAGCTACAGGCCGATACTGAGATGAAATTAACCGCCCTTTACAACAGGTATTCCGATTTAACGGCACTGAATAGCGCCCTGCTATATGAGCGCGGCGAGTTTTATTATCAGTTCAACCGACCCTACCGAATACCCTGCCGAAGCAAAGCGGCAGTCAGGATAACCGCCCATAAGGAACAGCAGCGGATAGTCGCCCGGTTCCTTGAAAGCCGCGCGGGCGAGCGGCTCCTGCACCTCATCGGCATCTATATATGTATCTACCTTGCCGTATTTGTCCGCAAAACGGACATATGCCGGGCTTGATGCGCCGGCGCTCGGCAGCACTATAACAACTCGGCAAACAGCGCTCAGCCTCTCATACGCATCATAAAGCTCGTTCAAAAAATGCTCCGTAGGCTCCCCTCCCGGCTGCAAAAACGCTATCAGCGCCGCATTCCCCGCGCATAAAGACGCAAGCGGGAACGCCTGTCCATGCTTATCATATACAATCGCATCGCACAGCGCCGTATGCCCAAGCAGTTCGCTAAGTTCTGCCTTAGGCCGCACAAGCGTAAAGCCCAGCCGTTCACCCTCGGCCAATTCAAATCTGTTGGCCACATATTGCTGATCCCCGCTCGGCAACCTGTTCGTTACCATAAGCGCATATTTGCCCGCCGGAATATCCATGCAAAGCGGTAACTCGCCCATGTTCAGCGGCAAATATTCGCCGTCTTTAAGCCGCGTCAGCGCCCAGCTTTCGCCCTGTTTCAGCCCATCGCCGGCCAGTTCAAGTCTGCCCATCGGAACAGCGTTAAGCAGCGTCCATCTTCCGTTTTGCATGTATTCCGCAGCGCCCGTCACGGGCGAAAGCCTTGCGGGCATACCGCTCAGCCTTAGTTTTGCAACGGCGGCGGAGTTTGCGTCCAGCATACTAAGCCCTTCTTCATCCCATTTGCATATAGGTTCCATCCCTATGTGCGGACACAGCACATAATTTATAAACAAGCTATCATCCATACCATGCTTATTCGGCAGCACGCGCTTCATATGATACATAAGCGTTGCTGCATCGGTATCGCGCATATCCTTTTCGCTCAGACTTTGGAGCATCTTCAGTGCATACGGCATATCCGCTTCACCCTGTGAAAGCAAAAATGCACCTATTTCATCCGCGTTGCCGCGCGCGGCGCGTATATACGGCAGCCATACTTCGCTGCATTTATGAGATGCCGTAAACTCATCATAATATGCGTTTATACGCCTTTCGCGTGTGCTTGCCGCGTTAGCCACGGCGGCTTTCATTTCGGCCTGCTTAGCCTTATCCGCGGCGCGACTGACGGCGGGCGCACTCTGCGGTGCGCGGAATACGCCCGAAGCTTGCCCCTGCGCAAATTCGCCCGGTTCGCACATTACTTCCGTGCAAATTGATGTGTCTATGTCGCGCTCAAAATACGCACCGTTATGCTCGATAGATATATGTATGCTGCCCTTACCGCAGCGCAGCTGCGCGCGGCCTTCGCCGTCTGTCGTCAGCACGGCAATATCGCGATACGCGGCCATGTTTAATAGCTGTATATGCACCCTGGCGCCGCAAACCGGCGCATTACCGCAAACTACGCTTATATTCAGTTCTACCGTGTCCGCATAGCGCGCGGTTTGGTTAAAAAGGTATGCCTCGCCGCGCTTTTCTATCAATTCTTCTCCTGCAAGACCTTCTGCAGTATAGCTGCTGAACGCGCGCGAATGCACAAGCATCGCCCTGCGCGACGCCGCCATGAACCACCCACGGTCAAGCTCATATTCCGGTTCGCACGCGCCCATATAATGCCAGCCGTCGCCCGTGTACACCTCAACCCATGCGTGGTTATCGTCGCAATGGCTCCACCATGGGGAATATACCTGCCGCGCCGGTATGCCAACGCTGCGCAGCGCGCATACCGCGAATGCCGATTCTTCTCCGCAGCGGCCTATGCCCGAAAGATATGCGGTAATAGGCCCCTCCGTGCGATCGTCCGAAGAATGGTATGTTACCTGTTCGCAGCACCATAGGTTCACGCTCAGCGCCGCATCCGCTATGCTTTTGCCCTGTACGCGCGCTTTAAGCTTTTCCGCAAAAAAGCGCCTGTGCCTTTGCGCGCGCTCGTTATTAACGCGGGGACAAAGCACATATTGCGCAAATATATCCTCCGGTATATCAGCCCCGTATTGATTTGCCGCACGGGTCGCAAGCGCGGCGGCGCAGGCTTCTTCCATCCATTCAAACGGCGTGAAGCGAACATCGTCAAGCAGCAGCGTGCCGTAAAGATACTCAAGCGCGGTACGCATATCATCCTTCTGCGCGGCTATTATATCCGCCGTATTTTTGGCTATATATTCCCTTCGCTCAGCATATACGCGCGAAGAATACTGCCTGAATTTATCCGAAAACATGCCGTTTACTCCTTCAGCGTAAGTTTTAGTACCGTATCCGTGCCGTCAACAAGCGTTGGGTCCGGCCCAAGGTCGGCAAAGGCCATGTCCGGATAATCGCTATGCACCCAGCTATGCGAAAGCGGAATCTCCCGCCCGTCCGAAAGCTGGCGTATTGAATCTATGTCCTGCGCATTTATGCCGAAAAGAGGCAGCGGCCCAAGTGTATTTTCATACACATGAAGATAAAGTTCGTTCCCCTTTTGCGTTATGCGGCCCCATTCGGGTTTAGGTACAGCGCTTTTGGTGCAGCCGTATATGCTTTGTCCATTCGCGCGCATAAAACGGCCTATCTCATCCAGCGTTTCCGCGGCGCGCAGCGGTATTGCTCCGTTTGCATCCGGCCCTATGTTCAGCAGGAAATTGCCGCCCTTGCTTACGCATTCAACCAGCTTTTTTATAAGCATATCCGCGCTTTTATAATAATTATCCGTGCCGCAGTAGCCCCAGTTCTGGTTCATAGTGGCGCATACTTCCCAGTATACCGGATCACCCGCGGGGTCGAATATGCCGCGCGGAGGAATTATCTTTTCCGGACTTACAAAGTCGCCGTGGTACGGCGTTGGCCGCCCCTCGGCAAGCGAGCCGAAGCCCTCGCCGCTGCACTCAAGGCGGTTATTCAATATTATGCTCGGCTGAAGCGTGCGCACCATGTCCACAAGCTTGCTCGCACGCCACTTTTCCCCACGCATATCGTCATACGAAAAATCGAACCACATTATGTCTATCTTGCCGTAGTTGGTGCAAAGCTCGCGCACCTGAGCATGCATATAGTCAAGGTAGCGGTTAAAATCGCGGCCTTCATTCGTGCATTCCGGCCTGTTGCGCATGGGATGCTGCCTGTCCCCATAATGCGGAAAGTCCTTATGATGCCAATCTATCAGCGAATAGTATAGCCCAACGTGCAGCCCCTCCGCGCGTGCGGCATCGGTAAAGTCCTTCACTATATCCCGCCCAAGCTTTGTATCGGTGGACTTAAAGCCGGTCGTTGCGGTATCAAAAAGGCAAAAGCCGTCGTGATGCTTCGCCGTGAGTATTATATATTTCATGCCGGCGCGTTTTGCCGCGCGCACCCATGTGGAAGGGTCGTAAAGCCTTGGGTCAAATTCGTAAAAATAGCGCATATAGCCGGCTTCTTCCATTTGCTCCGTACTGCGCACCCATTCGCCGCGCGCCGGTATGGCATAAAGCCCCCAATGGATAAACACGCCAAAGCGCGCCTCAAGAAACCATTTCATGCGGCGTTCGTATTCATTGCGGTCAAAGCTGTACATTTGTGTCTCCTTTCAGCATTCGCGCTATTTCTTCAACCTTATTTTGGTCTATCAGCTTGTAGCAGCCCTCTTTCGGTATTTCGCTGGCTGTGAAGCATATTCCGTTGCCGTTTGCGGCGGACATATCATGTGCTATCATATGTGCGCTCATGTGTAGCTGCGTACAGCCTGTGCGCTCCAGAACAAGGCGCAAGTTGTTCGCGCGTATGCCTGAACCTGGCAGAATCTCTATTCTTCCCGCCGCATAGCGAACCATTGCAGCTATCACTCCCGCCCCCTCCATGACCGTTGGCCGCTGCCCGCTTGTTAGCACGCGCGTAATGCCGGATTCTATCAATATGTCCAGCGCCGCACGCCAGTCCGGTGTAACATCTATTGCTCGGCTGAACACGCTTTGCTTGCCATAGCTTTTTGCCATTGCCGCAAATTCGCTTGTGCGCTCAGCATCCACAGTACCGTTTTCATGCAGAAAGCCGAAAACTATGCCGTCCGTGCCATGCTCAAGCATAAGCCGCGCATCCTCCTTCATAACGGCATACTCCGTATCCGTATAGCAAAAGCCGCCTTCACGGGGGCGCACCATGCCCATTATTTCAAGCGCGGGCACAGCCTTCTTAACGGCGATAAGGCTGCCAAGCGTTGGAGTTAAGCCTCCGTGAAAAAGATCGCTGTTCAGCTCAACCCTGTTTGCCCCCGCGCGGTACGCAAGCATTGCGTCCTCCGCACTGCCGCAGCATATTTCAAATAGCGTCTGCAAGGTTTGTGTCCCCTTTTATGTGTTTATAATGATATGATACTTTGACGCCGTACATTTTGTCAATTTGCGCTTATGCAGGCTCAAATAAAGTTTTGATTTGAATATAAAGCTTGCGGGCAGATCGCTTATCGGTCTGCCCGCTCAGAAAGGAGGTACAGGCAGAGGTAAAATAAATGCAAAACCCTCCGCCACCACTAATGAAAAGACTTATTCGGCCTTAACCATGCCATCGCTCAGGTGCAGCACTTCATCCGCCTCGGCGGCTATGCCAAGGTCATGCGTAACTACTATTACGCAATATCCCTGCTCTCTGGCAAGCGTTTTAAGAATGTCTATTATGTTTTTCCCGTTTTCGGTATCAAGGTTGCCCGTGGGTTCGTCTGCAAGCAGCACCTTAGCGTCGCTTGCAAGGGCGCGCGCTATGGCCACGCGCTGCTGCTCTCCGCCGGAAAGCATATCCGGAAGGCGCTTGTAATACGTTTCGTCCAGCCCAACCGCGGCAAGCTTTTCCTTGGCGGTCTCCTTGGCCTTATGCGCGGATATTCCGCGAAGCGTCATGGGGTACATAACGTTTTCAAGCACGGTCAGCAGCGGGAAAAGATTGAAGCTTTGGCATATCAACGCCACGTCGTCCATGCGGTATTTATCGCGGTTCAGCTCCGCCGTGGTCTTGCCACCGAATTCAACCGCGCCGTCACTTGGCAGGTCAAGCCCGGCAAGCATTGACAGGAACGTGGTTTTGCCGCAGCCGCTTTTGCCTACTATTGCATAAAACTTGCCGCTTTCAAAGTTATATGTCACGCCGCGCACGGCATGGACGGTTTGGTATTTGCTCTTATAGGAATAATGCACTTCGTTTGCACTAAGTATTGCCATTTGTCGTTTCCTCCTCCAATTATTGTTATTCTTTGTCCCGCAGTATGCTCATAACGTCCACGCGAACGCTCATCAGCGCGGCCGATGCTGCGCCCACAAGATAGCACGCCGCAACCAGTATAACAGCATCCGCGCTGAACCAATCCGCCCGCTTATACGGGATTATGAGCATTGCCACTATGCCAAGGCCGATGCCTATTGCGCACAGTATTATCTGCTCCACTATCGCCTTCATTGTGACTGCGGCACGGCTTTCACCAAGCAAGCGCATAACGGCGTACTCTTGCTTTCTGCCGCGCGCCGTAAGGAAGCAAAGCAGGAAGCCCATCAGCACCACCAGCGCATACAGGAACACATGCAATCCTTTAAGCAGCGCAATGTTCTTCTGTATCGGCGACACCGTGCCTATCATTATCCTGTCGTCCACGGCGGCGCGCACGCCGGTTGTGTTCACATTAAGCTGAAGGTCAACAAGCAGCTGCTTGAATTCATCTATTCTGTCGCACTGGCCTATTGTAAATGAAAGGTTACGCACGGTAAAGTTGAACGTTTTATCCCCTTCAAGCGCCCTGCGCATGGCCGCAAGCGGGCAATACGCATAGTAATTTGAGCCGTATATACTGCCGTACTGTATACCCGATGTAAGCGTATGCGTGCCTATTACCTTAAATGCTGCCACGACACGGGCCTTGTCGCCCGATTTATATGTCCCTTCCGGCCAAAGGCGGCGCAGTATCATCTGCACCTCGTCCCCAAGTGCAGCGCCGCTGTCCTCAGGTACTATGCAGACCATTTCTTCCCCGCGCAGTGCGCTCGCATCATACCCATCCAGCCATGTTATCGACTCGCTCAAACGCGAAAGCAGCGAATCGGCATAAAGGTCGTTCACGCCATACATGTTTATGGTGCTGTAGCTTCCCCATTCAAGCTTTTTCAGCAGCGATCCGGTTATCTGCTCACATTGTTTTTCGTATGAGTAATCAACAAATGTGGGATCAGCATTGCATTGCTCCCTTATAGCCACATCCACAGGCATAACCGGGCAATACGAATACGCATAATATTCTTTAAGAAAGCCCGAATCGACTATCGCATCATAAATATCCAGCGGGATCTGAGGATCATCATATCCGCTGGCATTAACAAGCCAGCCGGACACCTCTATGGATTTATACGCGGCCTCCAGCTCCTCCTCTGAATCCGCAATAAGTCCGGGGTAGAGCAGCATGAATACCGACGTAACGGCGATAAGCAGCGCTATCAACGAATTGCCCAGCCATCTTCTGCGCATCATGCTCAGGTATAGGTTTAGACCCTTCATATCATATCCTCCTTCCGGATAATAATATTCACTTTGCCTTAGGCTAACGCCTTTTCATTTTTGCGGATGCATATGCGTCCGCGATCACCCACTCAACTTAACAAAAAGCAACTAAACGATATCACGATGGTTTATATAGCGAAAATTCATGTTTATAATATCACACCAGACCGAATTTGTAAAATATATAATTTGATTTTGAGCGTTTTATTTTAGAAAACCTATAAATGCCGCTCAACACAGTTAGAATCAGCAGGGCAAACGCTTTGCCGACAAGGTGATGAAGTCCGGCAGTAAGGTCAAGGCATGGTTTGAGAAGCTTATAAAAGACCTTCGTGCGATACTGGATAAGGCATATAACATTCTCAAAGGTCAAAAGAGCTGGGAGCAGATGGAGCTTATCCGCAACAACAAGCAGACCCTTGATATGATAGCTGACTATTACTTTGAGGGGATGGAAGGGACGAAGGGTAAAGCGGCGAACGGAGATGGCGGCGCGCGATATTCGATACAGACTACCGAAAACGGCAAGCAGTACGTTGAAGCTGACAGGAACGTAATTTCCGGCGATAATCCAAGTGAATGGGCGCGTCAAGTAGAGGATTATATCAACAACGAGATACGTCACGGCAGAGATGTGACAGTTTATTCAGCAAACGGAGTTCCGCTCACAATAACGGCTGATACTGCGGGCAAGGCAACTTTTAGGAACTTCGTAACACTATCAGATGGCAGTAAGCGTCCTATGACCGATTCGGAGTATGTACGAAAGCTGAACGCTGAATCACATATAGATGAGATTGCACAGGTATCACGCGGAACTGGTTCGACTGTTCCGGACAGAAAAAATCATCCATTTGCCAAGGATGGTTTTAACTATAGAACAGCGTATTTCAAAGATGATTCTGGTTATTATGAACTTAGGTTGTCTGTCGGTAAAAACGGTAATGTTAATACCATATATAATGTAGGTAAAATAACAGAAGCCGATTTCCCGACTAGGGGGCTCAAAGGCCCAACCCGTTCAAAGACGGAGACAAGAAATACAGCTTCTATAGATAATATGCCACAAAGTCCTGAGAATGTCAAGCTTTCCGCGAAAGATAGCGGCGCAGATATCCGAGAAGTCAATCCGATGGAGATAACGCCGCCCAACAGAGTTACAAGCAGCAGCAAATGCCATTACCTCATAAACGAGTTTGAGAACAACGGCTATAATGGGCGCAATGTTGTGCTTGCGCTGCTTGATGCGACCGGAGACGAAGAACGGGCGCGAATAGCCGATGGACTGTATGAAGATGGCATAATCCCCAAAGAAGCACGCGACCTGCTTGTGCGTGAAGATGAACTCAATTTTGAGAATGCCGGCAAACCGCTTGATAAGCAGGTGCGTTTCTCCATGAAAGATGCTATCGAAGAAACTCGCGACCTTATAGCGGTTCACAATTTGAATGGCGATCAGCTTGCACATAACGATAAGCCTATAGTGGCTGCATTTCAATCCACGCTCCCCGCAAGGGGGAGCGACCATATCAGCGGCAATGCTGACGCTGACTGTACGATTTCAATCCACATCCCATATGATTGGGATGACATACCACAGATTAGAAATTTCTTGAGCCAATCAGTATTTCATTCCCCGCTTCCAGCAAGAAGAGTGACATAGACAAAACGTCATCCCGTTCTTAATCAGATTCTCAGCAGTGGTCGTTGCAAGAGCGTCCTGCGGGTTGGTTGCCGCAGCCTGTTTCTCTATTCTTCTTCCGGTATCCCCAACATCCCGTTGTCCCCGGGATAGTTCTCCCTGAAGTGATCCACTTCCTCGTCGAATACCGCTCTGGGTATCCCGTTCGGGAACGCTTCGCACACCGGCCTGTCCTGCTCGTTCAATCCTACCCATCTCTTGCACATTCCGCACTGGGGGGTTCTGGCTCTTAGCGGAGCCGTCCACTGATTCTTCTCGTATGGGGAGAATACTTTCGTCATTTGTGTCAACCTCCAGCCTTCAAACGTGTCACTTTATTATATATCTTCAAGTGGATGAATGCACTACATAATTATATAGTATCCGCCATTTTTCTGCGCTCCCCACGAGATGAGCGACACGCGGCTTGTATCACAGTCATGGGGCTTTCATAATTTCAATCCACGCTCCCCGCAAGGGGGAGCGACACCCGTACACGGTAACGGCTAAATTTGCACTGGCATTTCAATCCACGCTCCCCACGAGGGGGAGCGACCCTCCACGCTTACCCGCACGCTGCAAGGCACAACCGATTTCAATCCACGCTCCCCACGAGGGGGAGCGACAGCGCATTATGGCGTGGACAAATACGGTGACATTATTTCAATCCACGCTCCCCACGAGGGGGAGCGACTATGGTTAACGCTATCGCGCACACGGGTAAGGGGACATTTCAATCCACGCTCCCCACGAGGGGGAGCGACGCGGAAGCAGCGCAGGGCGATATATCCATGCTGGCCGATTTCAATCCACGCTCCCCACGAGGGGGAGCGACTGAATGAGCTTGTCGTCCAGAGCGCATTTAACGCAATTTCAATCCACGCTCCCCACGAGGGGGAGCGACGGGTATATCTCTATATGACAATGATACCATACGATATTTCAATCCACGCTCCCCACGAGGGGGAGCGACCAGGATTAAATGTTAATATAAAATGCACAGATTGAATTTCAATCCACGCTCCCCACGAGGGGGAGCGACGTTCCAACGTGGATTCGCGGTTTGAGTTCTCTTGGCATTTCAATCCACGCTCCCCACGAGGGGGAGCGACGATGACCAGTAAGGAATTAAAAGCAAAGGCAGAAATTTCAATCCACGCTCCCCACGAGGGGGAGCGACTTTTGCTATTTCGTGCATTTTAACTATAGTATTATTTCAATCCACGCTCCCCACGAGGGGGAGCGACATACACAAACAAGAGTTATTAAAGCTCAAGAAAGATTTCAATCCACGCTCCCCACGAGGGGGAGCGACGCGAGCATTTTCAGCACGTTCGACCTTGGTCTTTATTTCAATCCACGCTCCCCACGAGGGGGAGCGACTTCAAGCGCGGATACCACGTCAAGCAGCGCGCGTTTCAATCCACGCTCCCCACGAGGGGGAGCGACGCTAATTAACGATTTGTCCGAGCAGATTTGCGAAGTTTCAATCCACGCTCCCCACGAGGGGGAGCGACCGTTAAACCCTGACGTTCGCAATTATCATAGATGTTTCAATCCACGCTCCCCACGAGGGGGAGCGACCCAGTCAGCCCATCATTTATTATTACTCCACCGGATTTCAATCCACGCTCCCCACGAGGGGGAGCGACCCAGTCAGCCCATCATTTATTATTACTCCACCGGATTTCAATCCACGCTCCCCACGAGGGGGAGCGACTATATAATGATTCTTGCCGCGCTGGCCTTGGGAGTAAATTTCAATCCACGCTCCCCACGAGGGGGAGCGACGGGTGATACGGCAGCGCAAAACGGTGTTGTATCATTTCAATCCACGCTCCCCACGAGGGGGAGCGACAATGCCCGCGCAGAACTTTTACAGCACATAATCATTTCAATCCACGCTCCCCACGAGGGGGAGCGACGACTATCGGGGCGGCTTAGACCGCCCCTTGATTATATTTCAATCCACGCTCCCCACGAGGGGGAGCGACCCGTTATGCAATACGGAATAAAGCCACCCTACTGATTTCAATCCACGCTCCCCACGAGGGGGAGCGACTCAGCCATGAAGAGCGTGTCTTTGTCGATATCAGATTTCAATCCACGCTCCCCACGAGGGGGAGCGACCAATAGATTTTTGTTAAAATATGTTCCACGCATGATTTCAATCCACGCTCCCCACGAGGGGGAGCGACTTTCCGCCCAAAGATATTTAGGCCACGCCAACGCATTTCAATCCACGCTCCCCACGAGGGGGAGCGACCGTAGCTGCTCCTCCGCCGTGGGCGGAATTGCAGGATTTCAATCCACGCTCCCCACGAGGGGGAGCGACCAGAGCCGTATGGCATAAGTGGCCCGACGCTGCAATTTCAATCCACGCTCCCCACGAGGGGGAGCGACCGCCGTGGCGGTTCGTACCGCGGGCCCCTCAACGATTTCAATCCACGCTCCCCACGAGGGGGAGCGACCTGCGCGGAGCAAATCCTGCGCGAGCGTGAGGGATTTCAATCCACGCTCCCCACGAGGGGGAGCGACAATCAGCAAGCCGTATATAGTCGATGCCGACCAAATATTTCAATCCACGCTCCCCACGAGGGGGAGCGACAAACTGGGCGGGCAGAAAATACAACTCGAACTTTGGATTTCAATCCACGCTCCCCACGAGGGGGAGCGACGGCGCGGAGAAAAAATAAAGCTGTGCTGCAACATATTTCAATCCACGCTCCCCACGAGGGGGAGCGACTGGGCGTGCTGGCCGACGCGCTGACCATAGTAGCATTTCAATCCACGCTCCCCACGAGGGGGAGCGACAGCCCGCGGTGGGATATGGTTTTGTAGCCGAATGATTTCAATCCACGCTCCCCACGAGGGGGAGCGACGCCCGCTTGTAGGCGAAATGGTAGCAGATTTTAACATTTCAATCCACGCTCCCCACGAGGGGGAGCGACGGAGCGGGGCGGGTGGAAAACAGACACCACGATATTTCAATCCACGCTCCCCACGAGGGGGAGCGACGCGACCGCGCAAATAGAATCTGGCACGGTGAGCACGATTTCAATCCACGCTCCCCACGAGGGGGAGCGACGGGCGAAAAGTGTAAATCATATTGCGCCATGGCCGCCATTTCAATCCACGCTCCCCACGAGGGGGAGCGACACGGGCGATGTGGAAGGGACAGCAAACTTTGACGATTTCAATCCACGCTCCCCACGAGGGGGAGCGACGCGCAACCCTCGGCTATGACTACGATATCATGGACATTTCAATCCACGCTCCCCACGAGGGGGAGCGACGACATCTGCCGCAAGGAGGCGGCGAAGGACAAAAAGTTTCAATCCACGCTCCCCACGAGGGGGAGCGGCGCGCATAAGTATTATGACGGTGCAAGCCCCTGCGAGTTTCAATCCACGCTCCCCACGAGGGGGAGCGACTGCCATATACGGCGATGGATTTATCAAGTATTAGTTTCAATCCACGCTCCCCACGAGGGGGAGCGACTACAATGCCAACCTGCGTAATGCTAAAATTGCCAACGTTTCAATCCACGCTCCCCACGAGGGGGAGCGACCCATAAGGGACGGCTTTAGCCGCGAAGAATTTGTGTTTCAATCCACGCTCCCCACGAGGGGGAGCGACCGAGGGCAGATTATATGCAGAGGGTAAGCTTGCCGTTTCAATCCACGCTCCCCACGAGGGGGAGCGACTGATGGTGTAACGCTGGCATTTGACGACGGCAGCGTTTCAATCCACGCTCCCCACGAGGGGGAGCGACTCGCTGGCGTGGGATTAACCTCGACCTCCGACGGGTTTCAATCCACGCTCCCCACGAGGGGGAGCGACAGGGCAGCAAAGCATACTCAATCGGGCTATACGCGTTTCAATCCACGCTCCCCACGAGGGGGAGCGACTACAGCGCAGAGGACAGCCGCAGCATGGGCAGCACGTTTCAATCCACGCTCCCCACGAGGGGGAGCGACCAATCTCGCCGCGCATTTTAAGCCGACCACCGTTGTTTCAATCCACGCTCCCCACGAGGGGGAGCGACCGCTCGGCAAAAATTCGCCCGTTGTTGTCGGGGTCTGTTTCAATCCACGCTCCCCACGAGGGGGAGCGACCATGCCGTCACCACCCTTTGTACTTTGATTTCCAAGTTTCAATCCACGCTCCCCACGAGGGGGAGCGACCGTCCCCCGAAGTCGCGCCCATGCGCGCGGTGTACGTTTCAATCCACGCTCCCCACGAGGGGGAGCGACTCGACAACACTGTACGCCGAAGGAACCGAGGCTGTTTCAATCCACGCTCCCCACGAGGGGGAGCGACCTGAATCCGTGCAATACCTTACCGCAAAGGTGGTATGCGTTTCAATCCACGCTCCCCACGAGGGGGAGCGACCATATATCTTGCCCAGATGTCGGCATATACGCCAGTTTCAATCCACGCTCCCCACGAGGGGGAGCGACCAGGCGTTAATGTATTGCGAGGACGGCCTTGCGGCGGGTTTCAATCCACGCTCCCCACGAGGGGGAGCGACGGCGGTGCTTTTCCCGCCGTTACCGGAGCAGACGGTTTCAATCCACGCTCCCCACGAGGGGGAGCGACCTCCGCCCATCATAGCCAAAAGCACGATAAGAGCGTTTCAATCCACGCTCCCCACGAGGGGGAGCGACAGCATTTATCACTCCTTGCCGCACCGAAAGGAGGGTTTCAATCCACGCTCCCCACGAGGGGGAGCGACCTGATATTATACACCACATCTTATTCTAAATCAAGTTTCAATCCACGCTCCCCACGAGGGGGAGCGACTACAGCAAGATCAAGGACGGCAAAAGCAGCAAGCTGGTTTCAATCCACGCTCCCCACGAGGGGGAGCGACGCTGTACGATATCGCGCCGGAGATTGACGCGATTGTTTCAATCCACGCTCCCCACGAGGGGGAGCGACTTTTACGGGAAACCTTTTGTGCTGCTGCCGTGGGTTTCAATCCACGCTCCCCACGAGGGGGAGCGACCGCTTGAAATTTATTCACACCTTTCGGCGCAGAAGGGTTTCAATCCACGCTCCCCACGAGGGGGAGCGACCCGATTTTGCCATTATAGGGAGGTAAGCTATGGCGTTTCAATCCACGCTCCCCACGAGGGGGAGCGACGAGGAAGGACAATGACACAGTACGCAGATGCAGACGTTTCAATCCACGCTCCCCACGAGGGGGAGCGACGGCAAAAATTCTTATGGCCAAACGTCGCATACAAGTTTCAATCCACGCTCCCCACGAGGGGGAGCGACGCGTTTGTGCCATGTGCCGATTGCTACGGCGGAGTTTCAATCCACGCTCCCCACGAGGGGGAGCGACGCATACTGTGCTCCTTTCTTGTTCTCTGTACTTGGTTTCAATCCACGCTCCCCACGAGGGGGAGCGACATGCCGTGACTTACACCCCGCAAACCCTAACAGTAGTTTCAATCCACGCTCCCCACGAGGGGGAGCGACTCGGTGGGCGGTGGTGTACAGCGTAAGCGTAACCGGTTTCAATCCACGCTCCCCACGAGGGGGAGCGACGTCAAGTATGTATCAGGCCGCACGAAAAAAGAGCTTGTTTCAATCCACGCTCCCCACGAGGGGGAGCGACGGATAAGTCCGTGCGGACAATCCCCATGCCGCGCGTTTCAATCCACGCTCCCCACGAGGGGGAGCGACAATACCATCGCCAAGGGTATGGCGCCATCGGTCGAGTTTCAATCCACGCTCCCCACGAGGGGGAGCGACAAAATTAAGCCCCTCGCTCAGGGCGCGGGGAGGGTTTCAATCCACGCTCCCCACGAGGGGGAGCGACCCCGTGATGCTCTCAGCTCGCGCCGAAGGTAGCTGTTTCAATCCACGCTCCCCACGAGGGGGAGCGACGATGTATTTTTTGCGGATTTGGATGCCACCATGATGTTTCAATCCACGCTCCCCACGAGGGGGAGCGACCATGCCCCATCTTGCCCTTCGCGGCGCTGTACCGGTTTCAATCCACGCTCCCCACGAGGGGGAGCGACGTCCCCTATTGCTCTATATATGGGGAGATACAAGAGTTTCAATCCACGCTCCCCACGAGGGGGAGCGACATTAGTTTTGCAATGAGGGCAAAACAAAGGAGGATGAGTTTCAATCCACGCTCCCCACGAGGGGGAGCGACCATATAATCTATGGTGGGTGGAGGGGGCGGCGGAGTTTCAATCCACGCTCCCCACGAGGGGGAGCGACGCACGGTACAAAGGAAAGGGAGCGAGATATAGCCGTTTCAATCCACGCTCCCCACGAGGGGGAGCGACCCCAGAATTTGTGCGGGGATAGGAGGTAGAAATGTTTCAATCCACGCTCCCCACGAGGGGGAGCGACTATCAGGGGCGACGGAATGACGAACGAGCTGCGTGTTTCAATCCACGCTCCCCACGAGGGGGAGCGACCGATGCGGGTACGGGACGAGAGGCGTACATTACGGTTTCAATCCACGCTCCCCACGAGGGGGAGCGACTTAATTTTTGCGAAAATTAAGGCATAAGGAGGCGAGTTTCAATCCACGCTCCCCACGAGGGGGAGCGACGTGCTTGAGCATGATTCAAACGATCTGAAACGGTTTGATGTTTCAATCCACGCTCCCCACGAGGGGGAGCGACGTCCCCTATTGCTCTATATATGGGGAGATACAAGAGTTTCAATCCACGCTCCCCACGAGGGGGAGCGACATTAGTTTTGCAATGAGGGCAAAACAAAGGAGGATGAGTTTCAATCCACGCTCCCCACGAGGGGGAGCGACCATATAATCTATGGTGGGTGGAGGGGGCGGCGGAGTTTCAATCCACGCTCCCCACGAGGGGGAGCGACGCACGGTACAAAGGAAAGGGAGCGAGATATAGCCGTTTCAATCCACGCTCCCCACGAGGGGGAGCGACCCCAGAATTTGTGCGGGGATAGGAGGTAGAAATGTTTCAATCCACGCTCCCCACGAGGGGGAGCGACTATCAGGGGCGACGGAATGACGAACGAGCTGCGTGTTTCAATCCACGCTCCCCACGAGGGGGAGCGACGAGAAATATGATACCTAAAATTCTTATTGCCTGCGTTTCAATCCACGCTCCCCACGAGGGGGAGCGACGCAAAGTTATTTTTGATAACAAAACATATTCATATGTTTCAATCCACGCTCCCCACGAGGGGGAGCGACGTTCTTCATTTATTTTTTCGATTATCTTTTTTAGGTTTCAATCCACGCTCCCCACGAGGGGGAGCGACTTTTAAGTGCTAAAAATCCCTAAAAATATTTTTGGGTTTCAATCCACGCTCCCCACGAGGGGGAGCGACAATTTTAGATAATGGTGTTTTTCGTGGATATGTAGGTTTCAATCCACGCTCCCCACGAGGGGGAGCGACTCACGACCGCGTGAATTACGGTAGCAACAATTTTGGGGTTTCAATCCACGCTCCCCACGAGGGGGAGCGACAAGTAGTTTAAGCTATTTTCGGTCGCAGCGTCCAGTTTCAATCCACGCTCCCCACGAGGGGGAGCGACGCGAAGTCGGCTTCTTCTTATCTTGATACATATTAGTTTCAATCCACGCTCCCCACGAGGGGGAGCGACATGGTATCATATCTTAACAATTTTTTGCACGGAGGATGTTTCAATCCACGCTCCCCACGAGGGGGAGCGACCATCACACCGTATCAGCCTGCGCCGCCCGTAGACATGTTTCAATCCACGCTCCCCACGAGGGGGAGCGACCAATGCCAACCTGCGTAATGCTAAAATTGCTAATGTTTCAATCCACGCTCCCCACGAGGGGGAGCGACTGGCGGCATTTTTAGAGACTGTCAAAGAGATTATGTTTCAATCCACGCTCCCCACGAGGGGGAGCGACAAACGCTCGTGCAGAACTTTTGCAACACATAATTGTTTCAATCCACGCTCCCCACGAGGGGGAGCGACCCGTAGCTGCTCCTCCGCCGTGGGCGGAATTGCAGGGTTTCAATCCACGCTCCCCACGAGGGGGAGCGACACGGGGGAAGGCGAAGCGCATGTACTGCGATTATGTTTCAATCCACGCTCCCCACGAGGGGGAGCGACGCCAAACAGCTCTATCGTAGCAGTGTGACCGCAGGTTTCAATCCACGCTCCCCACGAGGGGGAGCGACCATCGCATATGTATGCAGCATTGCCATCTCCAATGTTTCAATCCACGCTCCCCACGAGGGGGAGCGACCTTTAAGTAAGGTGGGCTAAAGTATGGCACGTAAGTTTCAATCCACGCTCCCCACGAGGGGGAGCGACTGCCCCGCTCTTTCCTCCATATCATCAACAACATTGTTTCAATCCACGCTCCCCACGAGGGGGAGCGACCCCCGATAGGTGACAGTCTACCGAGCTGAGAACGCGTTTCAATCCACGCTCCCCACGAGGGGGAGCGACTAATAAGTTGTATCTTCTGATAAGGTTGGCATTGTTTCAATCCACGCTCCCCACGAGGGGGAGCGACCCTGCCGATATACAAGGCTGAGAAATTGTGTATGTTTCAATCCACGCTCCCCACGAGGGGGAGCGACCCTTCATCCGCAAGAAACAGGGCCTATTTATGACGTTTCAATCCACGCTCCCCACGAGGGGGAGCGACGTGGGTATGCTTGCGCAAAGCGTAAGCGCAAGCAGTTTCAATCCACGCTCCCCACGAGGGGGAGCGACAAGTGTTGTATGCGCGCCGGAGCAGCTAAATCAAGTTTCAATCCACGCTCCCCACGAGGGGGAGCGACTCGGCCAGATATTTCTTTCGGTTCTCCTTGATAAAGTTTCAATCCACGCTCCCCACGAGGGGGAGCGACATATACTCCTACGTGCCCCATTTTGCCCTTGGCGTTTCAATCCACGCTCCCCACGAGGGGGAGCGACATTTTGCTACAGCCCCTTGTGTAAGGCCAAGCAAAGTTTCAATCCACGCTCCCCACGAGGGGGAGCGACATGTGCGCCCACCAAATCGGGGACGGCTGTCGACGTTTCAATCCACGCTCCCCACGAGGGGGAGCGACTCATCATTTACAGCATCGTCAAATGATATCAAAGTTTCAATCCACGCTCCCCACGAGGGGGAGCGACGCGTATGCCCATGTGCTTGCATTAACTCATCAACTGTTTCAATCCACGCTCCCCACGAGGGGGAGCGACTTTCAGCGATATCCATTGATTCAGCCGCAGCCAGCGGTTTCAATCCACGCTCCCCACGAGGGGGAGCGACCTGCTTTCTCTGCCGCTGCTTTCTCCGACAAAAGTTTCAATCCACGCTCCCCACGAGGGGGAGCGACTATCAATCTGCCCGCAGGCGTGTACGCCAACGGCGTTTCAATCCACGCTCCCCACGAGGGGGAGCGACGACAATATCACCGCACGGTGATATGATTTAATCACCGTTTCAATCCACGCTCCCCACGAGGGGGAGCGACCATATACAAGGCAAAGGATAAAGCTATGGCGGAGGTTTCAATCCACGCTCCCCACGAGGGGGAGCGACCTGCATATGTACCGCGACCGTAACGACGGCAAGCAGTTTCAATCCACGCTCCCCACGAGGGGGAGCGACCATCCTACTACCTTCCAGATTTTTCGCAAAAATCGTTTCAATCCACGCTCCCCACGAGGGGGAGCGACCGAAGCAACAAAGGTGATAAAGGAGTATCTGCAATGTTTCAATCCACGCTCCCCACGAGGGGGAGCGACTTTTTTCAAACAGCCGTTAGCGCGGACGCACAATAAGTTTCAATCCACGCTCCCCACGAGGGGGAGCGACGCGTTTGCAACAGCGCATACAGAGGTGTAACATGGTTTCAATCCACGCTCCCCACGAGGGGGAGCGACTTTGTTGAGTCGCTTATGGCACTCGGACAATCAAAGTTTCAATCCACGCTCCCCACGAGGGGGAGCGACCCTCGACATAATACGCAAAGCCGTCCGCCACGCGGTTTCAATCCACGCTCCCCACGAGGGGGAGCGACGCGCCATCAGCATAAATTATATATTTCATATCGTATGTTTCAATCCACGCTCCCCACGAGGGGGAGCGACTAATCCGGGTAGACGGCTCTGCCGAACAATGCCAGTTTCAATCCACGCTCCCCACGAGGGGGAGCGACTTTTTCTTTGCGATTTTGCCGCCATCCACAAGCGTTTCAATCCACGCTCCCCACGAGGGGGAGCGACATTCATGCATTGTCGCGCCTAATCCCTTAGTAACGAGTTTCAATCCACGCTCCCCACGAGGGGGAGCGACAGGTAACACGACAAAACGCCGAGCTATGGAGGGAGTTTCAATCCACGCTCCCCACGAGGGGGAGCGACGGTGGAGCAGAGCAAGGTGCTATCTAAGATTATAAGTTTCAATCCACGCTCCCCACGAGGGGGAGCGACAGACCGTGCCATATGCAGAGAAACTGCTTGAAATGTTTCAATCCACGCTCCCCACGAGGGGGAGCGACACCAAACCGGGCTTGGCTGTCGGCAATATATGCGTTTCAATCCACGCTCCCCACGAGGGGGAGCGACCAGCGGCGCGCGCAATAACTCCAGCCATAGCGATGTTTCAATCCACGCTCCCCACGAGGGGGAGCGACGCGGACTTTTTGGCGTGCATACAGGATACAGTATGGGTTTCAATCCACGCTCCCCACGAGGGGGAGCGACTGGATAAGATGCACACATACGAGCTAATCGAGATGTTTCAATCCACGCTCCCCACGAGGGGGAGCGACAGCCGCCACCTTTTTCACCGGCGGCCTGACCCTTGTTTCAATCCACGCTCCCCACGAGGGGGAGCGACAAAAAAAGCGTTGGCGGATGGGGAGATGCGCTATGTTTCAATCCACGCTCCCCACGAGGGGGAGCGACTGGCCCTGATAAATCACGAGATAGACGGTAACGGTTTCAATCCACGCTCCCCACGAGGGGGAGCGACGCAGTACTGAAAGATTTCAAGGAGGAAAAATGATTGTTTCAATCCACGCTCCCCACGAGGGGGAGCGACTGGGATGAGGCTTAGAGCTTATCGCAAGGCAAAAGGTTTCAATCCACGCTCCCCACGAGGGGGAGCGACCTGCTCCCCGTTGCGGCTGTTGGTATAGACTTGCGTTTCAATCCACGCTCCCCACGAGGGGGAGCGACCAGTATGCACGCACCTCTTCCGCCGTGGGCTTTATGTTTCAATCCACGCTCCCCACGAGGGGGAGCGACATATACGCCGCCCGCACGGGCAAGGACAAGGACGTTTCAATCCACGCTCCCCACGAGGGGGAGCGACGCCCTTGCCGCTGATAAGGTTAAACAGCTGCTTAAGTTTCAATCCACGCTCCCCACGAGGGGGAGCGACAAGCGGCAGTACGCATTATCGCACTGCCGCTGTCAGTTTCAATCCACGCTCCCCACGAGGGGGAGCGACTTGATTATAGCGGGCTGATTGTCCCCGCGGGGAAGTTTCAATCCACGCTCCCCACGAGGGGGAGCGACAAAACCGCGCTTGATATGGACGACGGCATTTACACGTTTCAATCCACGCTCCCCACGAGGGGGAGCGACTTTTGCATTTTCCAGCGGCAGCATATTGCCGTTGATGTTTCAATCCACGCTCCCCACGAGGGGGAGCGACTCGCCTTTGGTCTGCAAATTCATTGCGGGCTGGCCGGTTTCAATCCACGCTCCCCACGAGGGGGAGCGACATAGCGGGCGGCCTTGCCGACCTGACCCGCGAGTTGTTTCAATCCACGCTCCCCACGAGGGGGAGCGACACGAAGATAGCCTTGAGGCCCTGACCGCGACCAATGTTTCAATCCACGCTCCCCACGAGGGGGAGCGACACGGCATGATATATAATCTGTCGTTTGTCATCAACGTTTCAATCCACGCTCCCCACGAGGGGGAGCGACGCCATCCCACGGCGGGGTTTAACACATCGCACAAGTTTCAATCCACGCTCCCCACGAGGGGGAGCGACGGCTGCGGCTGCGGCAATAGCTGCTGCTAACGCATGTTTCAATCCACGCTCCCCACGAGGGGGAGCGACGATATGAACTTTCGCTGCCATGTATAGCCACAGAAGTTTCAATCCACGCTCCCCACGAGGGGGAGCGACGGGCTTCAAGCCTTGGTACTCGCAATTATCATAGATGTTTCAATCCACGCTCCCCACGAGGGGGAGCGACGGTGATAGCCGTCAGCCTTCGCCCCGCCAACGCGGGGTTTCAATCCACGCTCCCCACGAGGGGGAGCGACATTTTTTATTCTGTCAAGCGTTTCGCTTGACAGATAGTTTCAATCCACGCTCCCCACGAGGGGGAGCGACATCCGTGCAATACCTTACCGCAAAGGTGGTATGCGTTTCAATCCACGCTCCCCACGAGGGGGAGCGACGTCGCCGTCCGTAGCGTCATTTATCATCGCCGTCAAGTTTCAATCCACGCTCCCCACGAGGGGGAGCGACCTATGATGTCCTGCGTTTCCGCGTCGCTCGGCAGGTTTCAATCCACGCTCCCCACGAGGGGGAGCGACGTATACACGCAGGCTGGTGGTTGGCTGTATCCCAGTTTCAATCCACGCTCCCCACGAGGGGGAGCGACTCTCCCGTGATGCTCTCAGCTCGCGCCGAAGGTAGTTGTTTCAATCCACGCTCCCCACGAGGGGGAGCGACCCAGTCAAACCATCATTTATTATTACTCCACCAGGTTTCAATCCACGCTCCCCACGAGGGGGAGCGACATTTAGCCTTAGCAATTTATCCCATAAACGAACAAGTTTCAATCCACGCTCCCCACGAGGGGGAGCGACAATCATATCATCAAGGCGTCTTACATAAGACTGAGGTTTCAATCCACGCTCCCCACGAGGGGGAGCGACTGTATGATTCTTCAAAGCCAAAGTCCATACCATTGTTTCAATCCACGCTCCCCACGAGGGGGAGCGACCAATTCGCTGTCTATTTGCTAAATCTGCAATAGTTGTTTCAATCCACGCTCCCCACGAGGGGGAGCGACGCCTTTATGTGCTGCCTCTTTTTTTGATAATCGCTGTTTCAATCCACGCTCCCCACGAGGGGGAGCGACCAGTTGCACTTTCGCCAAAAGCACTAAGTTTGCCAGGTTTCAATCCACGCTCCCCACGAGGGGGAGCGACCAATTCCTCTTTCAGCTTTTCCATATCCCATGTTGTTTCAATCCACGCTCCCCACGAGGGGGAGCGACGAATCATACTCATCATTTATATTCATTATTTGAGTTTCAATCCACGCTCCCCACGAGGGGGAGCGACAGATGCTTTTTTTGTGATGTAGTTATCACAAACATGTTTCAATCCACGCTCCCCACGAGGGGGAGCGACTCAACTTTGATATCAATTTTATTTATGATAATTGCGTTTCAATCCACGCTCCCCACGAGGGGGAGCGACATCAGCTGCGCTTGGTATGTATGAGCTTGGCGCGAGTTTCAATCCACGCTCCCCACGAGGGGGAGCGACTTTGTGCGCGATTGCATAAACCCGCTATCCGTGCGTTTCAATCCACGCTCCCCACGAGGGGGAGCGACACCAGCCAAGACCGTACTGCTCCCACACCCGCTTGTTTCAATCCACGCTCCCCACGAGGGGGAGCGACGACAAAAAATCCAAGTAGCTGCCGGATACCAAAGTTTCAATCCACGCTCCCCACGAGGGGGAGCGACCTATGAAAACGGTATCTATCGTGATATGACCGCAGTTTCAATCCACGCTCCCCACGAGGGGGAGCGACGTATATACGGATACCAGTAATACAATAAAGAGGTGATGTTTCAATCCACGCTCCCCACGAGGGGGAGCGACTCCCCGTAGCCCGTTGTATCGGGTATGCGGACTATGTTTCAATCCACGCTCCCCACGAGGGGGAGCGACCGTATCATAGCGGGCTGTATGGCTTCTCTGCTGCCGTTTCAATCCACGCTCCCCACGAGGGGGAGCGACACGACATGCAGGGCAATATCGGCCAGCTGGGCAAGGTTTCAATCCACGCTCCCCACGAGGGGGAGCGACGCCGTCGCCACCGTGGCGGAGGCGGCTAAAAAATGTTTCAATCCACGCTCCCCACGAGGGGGAGCGACGACCAAATCCGCCGCCGATACAAGGCAGCGGAGAGTTTCAATCCACGCTCCCCACGAGGGGGAGCGACTGTGCGGACGTGGGAGCAGAGGGACGCGGCACAGCGGTTTCAATCCACGCTCCCCACGAGGGGGAGCGACAAGGCGCTGGGGTTTGAACTCCCTGCGGCCAAACGTTTCAATCCACGCTCCCCACGAGGGGGAGCGACCGGTCTTTTTCGCTTTATGCCGCTGCAAAATGTTGTGTTTCAATCCACGCTCCCCACGAGGGGGAGCGACCCCAAAAGGCTCATTTTTTTACCAATATTTTGTCGTTTCAATCCACGCTCCCCACGAGGGGGAGCGACGCATACAGATTTGCTCAGAATGCGGCGAAGAACATGTTTCAATCCACGCTCCCCACGAGGGGGAGCGACGCGGAGCTGGCTTTTCGGTTGCCCCGCCATACCTCAGTTTCAATCCACGCTCCCCACGAGGGGGAGCGACCCCACGGCTGCCGTAAGCCCTCCCGAATCTCCTGCATGTTTCAATCCACGCTCCCCACGAGGGGGAGCGACGATAAAGCAAGGGGCTGAAGCCCCAGAGGGAGTTGTTTCAATCCACGCTCCCCACGAGGGGGAGCGACTAGCACGCTGGTAAACCCAGGCGTGGAGATAGACGTTTCAATCCACGCTCCCCACGAGGGGGAGCGACATAAGCGTTAAAGATAGGTTGCCGGAGGCAGAAAAAGTTTCAATCCACGCTCCCCACGAGGGGGAGCGACTATATAGGTGTCAAATGTCCCGCCGTTGCCCTCGGCGTTTCAATCCACGCTCCCCACGAGGGGGAGCGACCCGTCAAGCCGAAGATGATATCCTGCGGGATATGGCGTTTCAATCCACGCTCCCCACGAGGGGGAGCGACCTCATCTGACTGCATACGCTCAGAGATATATGCCTGTTTCAATCCACGCTCCCCACGAGGGGGAGCGACCCATCTCCGGTGGGGAGCACCGTATATAAAATTGGTTTCAATCCACGCTCCCCACGAGGGGGAGCGACTGTCTGGCTATGATAGCACAAATGAGGACGTTGAGGTTTCAATCCACGCTCCCCACGAGGGGGAGCGACGATGGCGCGACCTCACCCGCCGCGATAGCTGGCGCGTTTCAATCCACGCTCCCCACGAGGGGGAGCGACGGTCTTGACCAGCACGTCACCAAAGCCGATTACGGTTTCAATCCACGCTCCCCACGAGGGGGAGCGACTAACGGTGTAGTGGCTGCCCTTGCCGCCCGCGCGTTTCAATCCACGCTCCCCACGAGGGGGAGCGACTACTACCAGCGCGACATCGGCGGCGGGGATATCGGCGTTTCAATCCACGCTCCCCACGAGGGGGAGCGACGATATCCGATTTTAGGAGAGTGAAGCAATGGCATTTGTTTCAATCCACGCTCCCCACGAGGGGGAGCGACCATATAAGGCCGTGCGCGAGTTTCAGGCGGCGAAGTTTCAATCCACGCTCCCCACGAGGGGGAGCGACGGCGGAAAAGTGCATTTGTATGCAGCATTTCCGCGAATTTACTGAATATTATCCATTGCGGCACGGTGACGCGTGCTGTATCGCGCCGCAGGATTGCATTATTCAGGCTTTTTTCGGTGCGAAGAAGCGGTGTTTTTATGTACGCTTATGCTTCGCACTAAAGAATAAAGGTGTCCGTGGGTAAATATGAGCTTTTCGCGCCAAAGTGCTCTATCTTATTCTCGAAATTCTTTCCGAGGTAATAGAACCTTAGACTATCTTTCTCTTTATCCATTATAGCACACAATCGCGCTTTTAGCATACGGCATTGTGCGGAATCGAGCATACATTCAAACACCGAATTCTGCACGCGCTGACCGTAGTCTACGCATTGCTTGGCTATCTGGCGCAGCCTCCGCTTGCCGTCGGCATCTTCTGTATTAACATCATATGTTATCAGCACAAGCATTTTCACTCCCCCGTAGCTTTATTTCCACAGAAACGGCGGATAGTCGTCCAAGTCGCCGCGAAGATAACGTCCGAGCAGCTGCGCCTGAATATACGGTATCAGGCCCCATTTAAGCTTTTCACCAAGGTACGGATGCTTCAGTTCTTCCCTTTTCTTATCCTGCCAAGTCTTTATGAAGCTTCTTCTGCCCTCATCGGTAAGCAACACCGCGCCGCTGTCCTGCATCACAAAATCCGTCTTTTTCACCATGCGGTTGTTTATCAGCTTCAGCACAAATCTGTCCGCCATGCACGGCCGCAGTTCTTCCATCAGGTCAAGCGCAAGTGATTCCCGCCCCGGCCTGTCCCTGTGCAAAAAGCCAACGTATGGGTCAAGTCCGCTGCTTTCAAGCGCCGATGCACAATCGTGCGCAAGCAGGCTGTATGCAAAGGACAGCATTGCGTTCACCCGGTCAAGCGGAGGCCGTCTGCTCCTTGAATTGAAGTAAAACACATCCTTCGCGTTGAGTATCATTTCGTCAAACGCGCCGAAGTATGTATTCGCGCCGTTGCCCTCTATCCCGCGCAGGCTTTCCATATTTTCCGCCGAAATCGCCTGTGGCAGGAGTGCCTTTATGCTCTGCGATGCCTCCGCCAGCTTCGTATCGTCAACGCGCATGCCGTGGTCTCTGCGCGCGCGCTCTATGCTCCACCTTGAGTTATACAGCTTTGCAAATATCATCGTCCGCGCAATTTTGCAGCTTGCGTGCATATCGTCCGCCGTTCTGTATTGAGTGCGCCGCAGCAGCACATTCCCGCTTATTTCGCCGGATACCCGCGCAAGGAACCGCCCGTTCGGCGTGCAGAGTGCGAACCCCACACCGCGCTTGGCGCATGCACCCATAAGCGCTGGTGATGCGCCGGCATATGAAAACGATACTATGCCCTGCAATGTGTGCAGCGGATATCTGGCAACCTCCTGCTTGTCCCGCATTGCAACCACGTTTTCACCTTCAAGCGACAGGTATATGTCCTCCGAAAGCACATAAAACGTATTAAGGAACCTTTTCATGTGATCTCCTCCATCGCCGCCCTTATGTACGCGCCGACAGAGCGCTTTTTCATGAGCGAAGGCAAGCACAGTTCATTCAGCGAACATGCCGCGCAGGACTTGGTCGGCTTAACCTTCGGCGTATAGCCGCGGCTGTACATATCGTGCATTTCGGCTATCGCCTCAAGCACCTCCTTGCGCAGTTCGTCCGTGAAGGTTATTTCCATGCGCCGCCTCGGCATGCCGTAAAACAATGCACCGCGCTCTATTTTACAGCACAGCATATGCTCAAGGCACATAGCCTGCGCGCAAAGCTGCAATGTGTCCCCCGTGTCCGTCCTGAATTCGCCGCGCTTGTATTCCACGGGATACGGCTGCCACAGCCCTTCTTTACCGCGCATTAGTACTCCGATGCTGCCTCTATGGAACTCCAATGCGTCGCATTGACCGGATATGCCAAGCTCTGCCGAGTGCACATATACACCGCGCCGTATAATAACATCGCCGCGGCTTTCGTTAAATTCCGCGTCATGCACATGCTCGTGCATCAGTTCGCCGTCCACCGTGCGGTAGTTCTCCGCCCACAGCTTTTCTATGTGTATCAGCGCCCATTGCCTTCGGCAGAACCTGAAATGCTGTAGCCCCGATATCTGGAGATAATCCTCCTCACGATAGTCGGTTATATTCTTATGCATTCAACGCCCGAAGGGAGCGCTGCTTCATCAACCGAAACATTGTAATCCGAATACGCGCGCGGCGTATCCACTCCTTCTCTGCGCTCAGCCTTTACCAAATCGAAAAGCTTATATGCCGGCGCGTTGCCAAGCTCCGAATCATGCTTGAACACAATAAGTTCCCTTGTGGCCATTTTCCCGCGCGCAGCTGCATGGTCAACTTCAAACATATTCATTATCGCCTGCCACAGCAGTTCAAGATCCTCCTCAGAAAATCCGGTGGTCTTGCGTGCAAGGTTGGCAGAAACGTAGCCTTCCGCCCTATATAGCGCATAAGGAACAATATATTTGCGGCCCATCTCCGTGCCCTTCTTTTCGGCGTCCGCCTCCGTTGTTATGGCAACGCGGGTTATGGTCACTTCCTGCGGCATTATCGGGTCCACGCTCTTTGCAAAGCTTAGCTGCACGGGGCCGCGCACCTGGCCGCAGTTCAGCTTGTCCTTCACAAATGTTGTCATCACGGCGCCGAACGTACGGATATCATAGAAGTTTTTGCACATGAAGTCCCGTATTTCAATGTCCAGATTCTCTTTCTTTTTCTTCGCGTCCGCAACCTTTGCCGGTTCTATTCCAAGGTAGTCGTACGCCTCGCGGTCGCTCCTGTTCAGCGGCACGTTATCCTTTATATATATGCGGTAGCCGCTTTCGCCTTCCTTTACGGTTTCCACATAGTTGCGTATTTTGCGCTTTAGGCAAACGTCTGTCACCAATCCGTAACCGGTTTCCGGGTCTATGCGCGGCATGTTGCCGGAATCGGGGTCGCCGTTGGGGTTGCCGTTCTCCACGTCAAACAGTATCACGAAATCGTAGCGGTTCTTAATAGCTTCCATTGTTATCTGTCCTCCTTTTTAGTATAAAACCATTGCTTTTGATGATAATAGCCAAGATCGAACGAGCATTGTTCCTGCGATGTATGCTTTATCGGGTACGTTTCGTCAAATACATCTTTTAGTTTACCAACTTCCATGTCGAACCACCTTGCTCTATCTTTATTAAGTCTGTAGAGTTTGCGAAGATGGCTTTGATACAGCCCATTCAGCAGTTTGAATGTCCGTGCCGGAGTAGACATGGCGGAAATATAATATTTATCCACAATCGTGGCATTTATTTCCGGGTTGACCTCCTTCTGCACCTTTTCATAATAGGCGAACAGCCTTCCGAGCGTATATGGTATATTTGTGCTTTGTTCATTAAGGCTCACCGTCAATACCTCCTTTGGACAGCCCTTATTTGTGTTTTTCAGATAATATGCCTTGATTATCGCCGCGCGGCCGCGGGTTATGTTCCGTTCGGCCCTTATGCGCAGCATTGCCCCGTTCAAAAGCGCCGCCGGATATGCCGTGCCTGCGAATATCGCCCGCGCCGTGGACTTTGCAAGCACGGAGCTTGGTTTTTTATCCTGGGATTTCGGGTTCACGGTTTCATTCAGCATGGCCCATATGGGCAGGGTGTCGAATTTATCGAACTTGCTTTTTGCTATCTCCATGCGCTCGTAATGCTCGTTCACGTTGCGTATAAAGCTGCCGAACTCATTGCGCAGGAAAAAGCTTACGGACAACCGCGCTGCGTTCGGAGCAAGCCCGAGCACATAATACGGTCGTTTCGGGTCTATTTTCAGCTCATTGCAATACTTGCCTTCCGTTATTCGCTTTACCGCCGCGTAAAGGTCGGCGTCGCTCAGTCCGGTGTTGTTATCGTCCCCGAACATCCACATATTGGTCAGCCCGTTATACTGTTCCTCCGCTCCTTCAGCCCAGCATACAACGGTAGTATCGCCTATGCGGTGCACGTTTTCCTTATCGGACAGCAGATAATTCAGCGCGGATGTGTACGCAAACGCCGCGTACTTGCCGACAGGCGCATTGTAATTCTGCTCCTTCCCGTATGAGCAGAATGCGGACGCATTGAACGATACCAGCGCCGCGCCGCTCGACTGCGCATCCGCAACGCCTTTTATTGCCGGATGAGTTGGTACAATAACGTCATCTTTCCCCGTAACAAGGCATTGCATCCGTTCTCCGTCGCTGCTGTCATAATATTTCTGCCATGCGGCCTTTATCTCCGCGTCCTCGGCAGCAAGGCGACCGTTTACATAGAACGTTACATTGCCGCCTTTGTACAATTCATTCAGATTTTCGACTATCAGCGGATGCTCGGCAGCCGACGCGGGCTCCCACCCATCAAAGAAATTGAGTATCGCCCTTGCCGCCGCGGTGTCTATACCGTCAAGCAGCTCACGGTGAAAGCCTTTGCAGGCTTCAAAGCATTCCTTAGCGCGTTCAGGTTTACCCTTGCCGTCTATACCCAGCATATATGCGGAATTATCCCAAAGAAAATTCGACGCAATGCCGGAGGAACGTTTCACAGCTGCGGGCAATATTTTATCCATCGGCACGGACAGCGTCTTTTTGCCGGAAACCACTTCCTTGAACTGAGGAACGATGCCAAGCAGTGTGCCGTCCTCGTCAATCTCCAACAGATAGCTTATCTTCACCGTGTTCCAGCCTTCGCGCGCTATTTTGCCCTGCTCCGCCAAATCTTCATACAGTTTAGTCAGCGCCTGAAGTATCATGACTTCACCCCCTCGCTGCCTATCGGCGGAATGTCTATAACCCCGTCCTTCATATTCGCTCTGAAGAACATAGGCCGTATGCCGTCTGAATTTGAATAATCCATGTCCAGCAGCATCCAGCCAAGGTCCCTTTCGCCTTTCAATTCCTCGGGGCAGGGCGGCAACCCCTCGCAAAGGCCAAACCGCGCAGGGAATTCCCGCGTGCCCAAATACGGCTGATGATAGCATTGGCCCTTCTCCGCGCGCCGCTTTACCATCTGCTGAAACTTGGCGGGGTTATCGCTCGCGCTGGCCTGCCCAGTCATGTCGAAATGCGCCTCTATCACATAGTGCACATCCTTCAGCACCATCGCCGCGCGCTGCTGTATGCTTTCGGACGTTGCAATGTACGCTTCGCCGCTGCCTTTTTCCATTATTGTTTTAAGCTTGCGGCCGCTCACAACATCCTTGACCTCGTTACGCCTTATATTTGTAAAGCGTATAGGCGCACGCACATAGATTTTGTCTATGTGCCATCTCAGCCCCGGGTGCCACAGTATTGCTTCAACTATGCCCCGCGCTGCCGACGGAGTCATCACATCGTAACTCACGCGCTCCGTTTTAAGCTCGGGTCTGCTGAAGCAGGCGTAGTCGCCCCATACTTCTATCCTTACAGACAAGATATCACTCCTTTCGCTGTTTATCATCGTCATGTTAACCATATATTACCATCGCCGTTGCGATTTGTCAACTTTATTTAGCTTTATGTTTTAATAGTTTTGTTTTTATGTTTGCATTCACACGATATCCGTGCTATACTATGTTGTCGAGTTTTGCCTCGGGGATTGAAACATTTATCTTTATGTTTTAGCAAAATGGTCAATGGCGCAAGTTTTCTTGCGCCATTGGCTTATATCATAAAATTTGCGTCGCTGCTCTCCTCTATCCTCAGCCCCATCTTTTCATCGTAAATGCCTGTGTTTATCAGCGCGGCGTTTTCATCGTCTATCATTTCTATGCAGCCCGAATAATAGAGCGTTTCAAACTGGTTTTCGTATATAGTCACTCCGTAGCGGCCTGCCTCTCTGAATAGCTTGCGGGATTTTTCGCCGCTTCTCAGCCGCGCAATGCTCTCCACGCCTTTGCCAAGCGGTATGTATACCGTCCGCGTGTTCTGGTCAATTATGCGGAACTTCTCGGCAACCGTTTTGAACGGCATCATGCCGTAAACCTTGTCCTTTTCAAACGCCTCCACCACGCGCGCCTTGTCCGTCCCGTCGCCGAGATAAGCCCTGTATGTGTTGAAATACTTGCGCACAACCTCCGGCGAACCTATGTCCTCCTCCCCGCGCATGGCGCTGTTAGCCGCAGATATGTTCATTTTCAGCATTCTCGGCGCATGGTGTTCGCCCGTAAATACGGTAACCATGCTCTCCTCGCGGTTACGCTTGCCTTCGCGGTTGCATCGTCCCGCCGCCTGAAGTATGGAGTCAAGCCCGGCCATTTCCCTATATACCGTCGGGAAGTCTATGTCCACGCCCGCCTCTATAAGCGACGTTGAAACAACCCTGCATACCTCGCCGTCCGTCAGCCTTTGCCTGATAATGTCTATGGTTTTTTGCCTGTGTTCGGGGTACATCAGCGTGGACAGGTGAAACCTGCCTTCCTTAGGCAGCTTATTAAACACGGTCTGCGCCGCCTTGCGCGAATTGACTATGCATAGCACCTGCTCATGCCCGCCAAGCCGCGCCGCCAGCGCCTCGTCATCCAGCTCACCTGCCTGTTCAAATGTGACCCGTTTGAACTGCTCATATGTCCGCCTAACTTCCGGGCATATCTCTTTTATAGCAATGTTTGTCGCGTATTTTACAATATAATCGTCCACCACCGGCTGTGTTGCCGTGCATAACACGGCGGTGGAGTTGAAATGCTCACACAGCGTGCTTATTGCCGCAACGCAAGGCAGCAGATTTTCGCTTGGCATCATCTGCGCTTCGTCAAATATAATTACGCTGTTTGTTACATTGTGCAGCTTTCGGCATTTTGAGGAGCGGTTGGCATAAAACGATTCAAAGAACTGCACCGCCGTGGTCACCACCACCGGCGCATCCCAGTTTTCCGCCGCAAGCGCGCTTTTGTAGTCCGCCGAATCGAAATCCTTATCTTCCTTATCGAATACTATGCCGCTATGATGCTCCAGCACGTTTTTATCATGCAGTATTCCCCTGAATACCTTGGCGTTTTGGTCGATTATAGATGTGTAAGGGATAACGTATATTATGCGCTGCATGTTATGTTTCACTGCATGCTTCAGCGCAAATGCAAGCGACGCCGTGGTTTTGCCGCTGCCGGTTGGTGCGCTCAGCGTGTATATTCCCCTTGGATCTTCGCCCGCAGCAAGACATGCAGAAAGTATTTCCCAGCGTTTTTTGTTCAGCTCACTCTGCGGGTTAGCCCACGGAGCAATATGCTTTTCAAAATATGCCAACAGCGTTGCCATATCGTCGTATTCTTCGCGTGCCGCCTTTCCGCCTGACATGAAGTTTTCAGTGTCCAAATAGTCTGCGTCAACAAGGCATGAATACAGCATTTTTATCCATACGGATTCATAAAACCTGTCCCCGTAAAAATTCGGCCTTTGTGGGGCTGTTATCGGCCTATCCATGCCGCGCGGCTCTTCTATGCCGCCGCTCATGGCCTTTTTCATTCGGCCGAAGAACGTGCCGTCCCCCGGCGTGTCCATTTTGGCATTGCCAACGTTCGGCAGTCCTCCGTGATGCCCCGCAATGCATATCGCTTCATGCACAGCATTAACCTTGAAGCATTCAAACGCGCCCGCCGTTGAATGGTCAACCGCCGACCCGCCGCGCAGCCTTTTTTGGAATCCATGGGTGTTTTTACCATCATCGTGCCTCATAGCTTCAAGCTTGGCGTGTTCTTCCGCGCCGAACTGCGCCGCAAACCTTGCGCACAGTTCCGCCGTGCCGCGCTCGTGTTCATCAACCGTTTGTTTTCTTCCGTCTTCCGCAATATGCGCCAAAAATACCGTTTCATCCATATGCTGTTATCTCCCGGCCTATGCGGCCATGCTCCGCTTGTTCAACTGTGCCTTAGAGTTCAAATACTGTACCTGTGTTATATTGTTATTATATCAACATTATTTATTGTTGGCAATGCCAATCTTTATTATATTCCCGCCATTTTAATAAATTCTGATATTTATTTTGCCAATGTTATACGGACGTAATTGGGCAAATATAATAAAGATCCCCCCCCGCATAGCGGGGGGGGATCTTTATTTGGTGCCGGAAGTGGGACTCGTTCGGCGATACTGGGGCAGTATCGCCGCCAGCCCGGGGAACTCAAAAAGTATTCACTGGATACTTTTTGCCCTTCGGGACGTTCCCTTCGAGTCCCGCTTATCTCTTATCAACATCAAAAAGAGTCCGTGGCTGAACACGAACTCCGTATCTGGTGCGAGTGGTGATACAGAACTTTTTGAAAAAGCCAGTAATATCAACGGTTTTCAAGGCGGACGAGTAGCAAATAACTTGTATATATCCCCTTTTTGGGCGACTGTTTTTCAGACAGCCGCCCTTTTTCTATACCCCAATTCAAGTGCCGTGATTTGGGTGGAAAATCTGCGTTTTCTTTCGCTGTGGCTTGCGTTCTGAACATGACGTGGGTGTTTCCCATGTGGGAGGCAGCGGAGGCGTACAGACGGACAAACCACCTAAAATTAACACTTTTCATTTTCAGAGGAAGGCGGTGCGAAGATGGCTGTATTCCGTATCGAAAAGACCAGAGATTACACGGTCATGTCCAACTACCATCTGCGGGATATGTCGCTGTCGCTGAAAG
>ERZ840096.679-NODE-679-length-46133-cov-17.998698_pt1 | contig 46133 bp, 39 predicted proteins | sample MGYA00519878_ERZ840096 | MGnify/ENA primary metagenome ERZ840096 (study PRJEB31850, sample SAMEA3708865) | human gut metagenome | biome: human gut; feature: human-associated habitat; material: faeces | place: China | collected 2014 ...
CCTCAGCCAGCTCCTCAGCCAGCTTGATGCCGCCCTCGACATCCTTGCTGATGCCACGGCCCACGGACACGATGAAGTCGGCACCGATCAGGTCCACCAGCTTCTTGGCAGCCTTGACGGTCTCCACCACCTCGGTCTTGATGTCGCTGGCAGACAGCTCGAAAGCGGGATGCAGGATCTCAACCTTCTCGGCGCAGTCGGCGCAGAACTCACGCTTCTTCATAACGCCGGGGCGCACGGTGGCCATGGCGGGGCGGAAGCGGGGGCAGAAGATGGAGGCCATCAGGTGGCCGCCGAAAGCGGGACGGGTCATCTTGATGTCACGGGAGACATCGTGATCCTGACCGTTGATCTTCACGGTACCCAGCTTCTCGATACGCTCCTCAGCCAGCGTGGAAGCCTCACGCAGGAAGTTCTTGTAGATGGGCATATCGATGTCCAGATGGGTGCAGTCGGCGCACAGACCGGTGTGCAGGCGAGCTGCGCAGCGGGGGGCCAGATCACGGCCGATATTGGAAGCGCCGAACAGCAGGATCTCGGGCTTGATCTCCTCCACGGCATCGGTGATGACCTTGGTGTAGGCATCGGTGGTGTAGTCCTTCAGCAGGGGGCTGTTGTAGACATAGACCTTGTCGGCACCGTAGCCGCCCAGCTCCTTGGCGATGCCGTCCACGTTGTCGCCCAGCAGAATGCCGCACAGCTCAACGCCCAGTTCGTCAGCCAGCTTCCGACCCTCGGAGATCAGTTCAAAGGTAGTGGGCATCATCTTGCCCTGACGCTGCTCGCAGAAAACCCAGACGTTTTTGAAGGCAGCGGTATCAGCACTATTAAAAGCCATTTTCTTATCTCCTTCCTTAGATGATATGCTTGGCGGCCAGAATGCCAGCCAGCTTGTCGGTGGTCTCCTTGCCGGCGCCCTCAAGCATCATGCCGGCGCCCTTCTGAGGAGGCGTAAAGGAGGTGAGAATGTTGGTGGGGGAGCCCTTCAGACCGATGGTGGTGGCATCGATCAGGGGGTGATCCTTCAGCGTCTCGTAGGTCATGGTGACCAGAGGCTTGCTGTAAGCCTCGAAGGCGCCGCCAACGGACAGATAACGGGGCTGATTCAGCTCCTTGATGCAGGTGATCATGCAGGGGGTGTTGACCTTGACGGTCATGTAGCCATCCTCCAGCATACGCTTGACGATGAAGGTGTTGCCCTCCTTCTTGATCTCACCGGCATAGGTGACCTGAGGCAGATGCAGCTTCTCAGCGATCTGGGGGCCGACCTGAGCGGTATCGCCATCGATGGCCTGACGGCCAGCCAGAATGACGTCGTCCTCATCCACACCGTAGGTGTCGATGCCGGCGGCGATGATCTGGGAGGTGGCGTAAGTATCGGAGCCGCCGAACTCACGGGCGGTGATCAGGACACCCTCGTCCACGCCCATGGCCATCAGCTCACGCAGCATACCCTCGGCGGGAGGGGGACCCATGGTGAAGGCCACGACCTTGCAGCCCAGCTCGTCCTTCAGGGCCAGAGCAGCCTCGACGGCGTTCATATCATCGGGGTTGATGATGGTCTGCATGGACGCACGGTCCAGAGTACCATCGGGGTTCACAGCCACCTTACCGGAGGTATCGGGAACCTGCTTCACAGTAACAATAACTTTCATTTTGCCTTATACCTCCTCAATTACTTAACGCCCAGATGGCTGGCGATGACCATGCGCTGGACCTCGGAAGTGCCCTCATAGATCTCGGTGATCTTGGCATCACGCATCATGCGCTCCACGGGATACTCACGGGTGTAGCCGTAGCCGCCGAACAGCTGCACGGCACGACGGGTCACGTCGGAAGCGGCATCGGCAGCGAACAGCTTGGCCATGGCGGCATCCATGGAGTAGGGCTCGTGGTTCTGCTTCTTCATGGCAGCGGAGTAGACCAGGAACTGAGCAGCCTGCATCCGGGTGTGCATCTCGGCCAGCTGGAACTGGGTGTTCTGGAACTGGGAGATACGCTTACCGAACTGGACACGCTCCTTGGTGTACTTGACGGCCTCCTCCACGGCGCCCTCGCCCAGACCCAGAGCCTGAGAGGCGATACCGATACGACCGCCGTCCAGAGTCTGCATGGCGATCTTGAAGCCCTGGCCCTTCTTGCCCAGCATACGATCCTTGGGGATGACGCAGTCCTCGAAAATCAGGTCGCAGGTGGAGCTGCCGCGGATACCCATCTTCTTCTCGTGCTTACCCTGAGTGAAGCCGGGGTCGGTCTTTTCCACCACGAAGGCGGAAATCTCCTTCATGGCACGGCCACGCTTGTCGGTGGTCTTACCGGTGACGGCGATGATGACGAAGGTATCAGCCACGTTGCCGTTGGTGATGAAGCACTTGGAGCCGTTGAGGATGTAGTTCTCGCCGGACTCGTCCAGTACAGCGGTGGTCTGCTGGCCCTGAGCGTCGGTACCGGCGCCGGGCTCGGTCAGGCCGAAAGCACCGATCTTCTTGCCGGACAGCAGGTCAGGCAGATACTTTTGCTTCTGAGCCTCGGTGCCGTGCTCGAAAATGGGAGCGCAGCACAGAGAGGTATGAGCGGAAACGATAACGGCAGTGGTGCCGCAGACCTTGGCCAGCTCCTCCACGCACATGGCATAGGAGAGGACGTCGCCGCCGGCGCCGCCATACTCCTTGGGGAAGTAAATGCCCATCATGCCCAGCTTCGCCATCTTCTCGACGGTCTCCATGGGGAAACGCTCTTCCTCGTCGATCTCGGCGGCCAGGGGCTTCACTTCGTTCTCTGCAAATTCGCGGTACATCTTGCGAACGAGCAGCTGTTCCTTAGTCAGATGGAAGTCCATACTCTTTTCTCCTTTACGAAATTTTACTTGGTATACTTAAAGAAGCCCTCGCCAGACTTGATGCCCAACTTGCCGGCGCGAACCATCTTCCGAATCAATACGTTTGCACGATACTTGCTGTCGTGGGTCTCGTTGAACAGCACATCCATGATATTCAGCACCACGTCCCAGCCGATGAGGTCACCCAGATGCAGGGGACCCATGGGGTGGTTGCAGCCCAGCTGCATGGCAATATCGATATCTTCCGCAGAGGCAACGCCCTCCTGCAGAACGCAAACGCCTTCGTTGCAATAGGGGATAAGGATCTTGTTGACCACAAAGCCGGGGGCCTCGTTGACCACCACGGGGGTCTTGCCGATCTCGGTGGACAGGTTCTTGATGTAGTCCACCAGCTCAGCGGGGGTATTGCCGCCGGCAATGACCTCTACCAGCTTCATGGCAGGCACGGGGTTAAAGAAGTGCATACCGATCAGATGGTGCTTCAGGCCCTGACCCATCTCGGTGATGGACAGAGAGGAGGTGTTGGAGGCAAAGATGGCCTCATCCTTGCACAGAGCGTCCAGACGGCCCAGCAGTTCCTTCTTCACGGCCATGTTCTCAGCCACGCACTCGATGACCAGATCGGCGTCAGCGGCGGCCTCGAACTCCTCCACCAGCACACGGCTCATCAGATCGTCAGCGGCCTCCTGCGCCATCTTGCCCTTGGCCACACGCTTATTCAGAGAAGCAGCCAGCTTATCCTTGTGGCGCTGCGCACTGGCCGTGCTGGAAGCATACAGCAGGACGGTGTGGCCCTTGCCGGCAAACACCTGAGCGATACCGCTACCCATAGTACCTGCACCAAAAACAGCGATCTTCATAATGATTCCTCCTAATTAGAATATATAGGGTCCTTGGTTTGCCCACCGGGCGCTATGCCCGGAAAACAACGTTCTGACAGAGCTTTACCGGTTCTGGTAGGGCTCGTGCTTGCGCTTTTCCAGAAAAGCGCCCATGCCCTCCTTCTGGTCCGCCGTCTCGAAGCAGCTGCCGAACAGCTTCTCCTCGATGGTCACGGCCCGATCCATGTCCACCTGCAGGCCGTCATTGATGGCCTTCTTGCAGGCCCGCACGGCGATGGGGGCGTTCTTGGCGATGGTCCCGGCCAGCTTCTCCGCTGCGGGCAGCAGCTCCTGCGCCGGATAGACGCTGTTCACCAGCCCGATCCGCAGGGCCTCGTCGGCCTTGATGTTCTTGGCGGTGTAGATCAGCTGCTTGGCCATACCGGGGCCAACCAGACGGGCCAGCCGCTGGGTGCCGCCGAAGCCGGGGGTGATGCCCAGACCGGCCTCCGGCTGGCCGAACACGGCGGTGTCGGCGCAGATGCGAATGTCGCAGCTCATGCTCAGCTCGCAGCCGCCGCCCAGTGCAAAGCCGTTGACAGCGGCGATGGTGGGGATGGGCAGCGTCTCCAGCCGGCGGAATACGTCGTTGCCCTTCTTGCCGAAGGCCTCGCCCTCGGCCTTGGTGAGGGTGCTCATCTCGCCGATGTCGGCCCCCGCCACGAAGGCTTTCTCCCCGGCGCCGGTGATGACCAGTACACGGATCTCCTCGTCGGCCTCCACGGTGTCCAGCAACTCCGCCAGATCCGCCAGCACCTGAGAATTCAGGGCGTTCAGCGCCTCCGGACGGTGGATGGTGGCCACGGCATATGGACCTTTTTTCTCCAACAGTACGTTCGTCACAATGGTTCCTCCTTACTGTGGCAGCCGCCGCCGAAGCAGCGGCAGCGTCATGGGAAAAAGCGCTTTCTACAGGGGTGTTTCACCCGCAAAATGCGCCTTCTCATATACCTTATCCATTATAGACGTTCGTCTAAAATTTATCAAGCACTTCTCACCCGGCTTTTTGCTTTTTAGAGGAAGTCACAAATTTCGTCGGATTTTTTGCGTACTTTTCCATCTTTTTGCCGCACCTGTTCTTCGATGCGCCGTCCTACGAAAACGTCGCTTCGGCGGCTCTCCCTTGCCGGGAGAGATTTTCCGGCGTTCCCTCTTGCTTTTTCACCGGAAAACCGGTATATTGGGTAGTCGGATACCATCGCCATGCGGCGTTTTTCAGGAGGAACGACACCATGCGTATGCGGAAAAAGAAGAATCTACTGCCCCGGATGGAGGCCTGCCGGGCCTGTCAGGTACAGGACCCCTTCGCCATGCGGGGCCACTGGCGGGAGCTGATGCCCGATGCCCGTGAGCTGCGGGTAGAACTGGGCTGCGGCAAGGGGCGCTTCACCGTGGGTACGGCCCAAGCGGAGCCGGATGTTCTGCTCATCGCCGTGGAGAAGGTACCGGACGCCATGGTGGTGGCCATGGAACGGGCGCAGGCGGCGGGGCTGCACAACGTATTCTTCGTGGTGGGGGACGCCGCCCTGCTGCCGGATATGTTTGCCCCGGCGGAGGTGGACCGGCTGTACATCAACTTCTGCGACCCGTGGCCCAAGAGCAACCAGAAGCGCCGCCGTCTGACCCACGGCAATTTTCTCAAGTGCTACCGGCAGGTGCTGCCTATGGGCGGGCAGATCCACTTCAAGACGGACAACGACAAGCTGTTCCAGTGGTCCGTGGAGGAGATCCCCCAATACGGCTTCGCCCTGTCGGAGGTGACCCGTGACCTCCACGCCAACGGCCCCGTGGGAGTCATGACGGACTACGAGGCCAAGTTCTATGAGCTGGGGAAGAACATCAACCGCTGCGTGGCTACCATGGAGCCGTGGACGGAGCTGGAGGAGGAACCTGCGGAGGCTGCTCCGGCGGAAGCTTCTTCCGAGGAATGATATAAAAACAGCAGGACGGCATGGCCATCCTGCTGTTTTTTCATGGGGAAAAGCGCTCTTTACGACTCCTGCTTGAAATACTCCGCACCGGCGCCGCACAGGGGGCATTTATAATCCTCCGGCAGGGAGTCCCCCTCGTATACATAGCCGCAGACCTTGCACACATAGCGGTGCTGCCCCTCCGGCTTTTCCTCCGCCGGGGCCGCAGCCTGTACGTCCGCCGCCAGCGTGGCCGCCAGCCGCTCCAGCTGCATGGTCTGATCCTCCCGCAGGGCGGAGCGGATGGTAAAGGTGTCCTCCATCTGCTGCCACCCCTTCAGAGGCTGGAGGATCTTCTGCATCCCCTTGCCGCTGGCCGGGGCCCAGGAGCCGTTCTCCAGCAGCACCACCCGTCGATTCTGGAGATCGTGGGCAGCGATATCATGGAGCAGCTCCTCCATGGTGATGAACACCCCGGCATTGTAGGTGGTGGCAGCAAACACCAGATGGCTGTAACGGAAGGCTGCCGACAGAATGTAAGAGGTAGGCGTCACGGAGGTATCGAACATCTGCACCCTCACACCCCGCTCCGACAGCCGGCAGGCCAGAATGTTGGCGGCGTTCTCCGTGTTGCCATACACGGAGGCATAGGCGATGAGCACCCCCCGCTCCTCCGGCTCGTAGCGGCTCCAGAGGTCGTACTTGTGCAGGAGATACCCCAACTCCTTCCGCCACACAAAGCCGTGGAGGGGCAGCAGCATGGCGATGTCCAGCTCTGCCGCCTTCTTCAGCACCGCCTGTACCTGAGAGCCGTATTTGCCCACGATATTGGTATAGTACCGCCGGGCCTCGTCCAGATAATCCCGGTCGAAGTCCACCTCATCGGCAAACAGCCGGCCATTCAAGGCCCCGAAGCAGCCGAAGGCATCCGCCGTCAGCAGCAGACGATCCGTCTCATCATAGGTCATCAGTACCTCCGGCCAGTGGACCATGGGGGCCGCAATAAAGCGCAGCGTGTGCCGCCCGGTGCAGAGGGTATCCCCCTCCTTCACCACATGGATGCGCTCCTGAAAGCCGGGGCCGAAGAACTGGGTCATCATGGTCTTGGCCATAGCGCTGCAATAGATCTGCACCTCCGGGAAGCGCAGCACCAGCTCCTCCAGCTCCGCCGTGTGATCCGGCTCCATGTGGTGTACCACCACGTAGTCCAGCGACCGCCCCTCCAGCGCATGGAGGAGATTTTCCCGGAAGGTGCGGCGCACCGCCGCATCCGACGTGTCAAACAGCACGGTCTTTTCATCCCTCAGCAGATAGCTGTTGAAGGAGATGCCGTTGGGTACATCGAACACACCCTCAAACATGGCCAGCCGCCGCCCGTCGGCGCCTACCCACGTGTAATCGTCATTTACCTTTCTCGTGCAGTACATGGAAATGCTCCTTTCTCTTGGTACCATCGATGATGTGTTTCCCTGATAGTATACCAGATATTTCCGCCCTTTGCCACAGGAAAAAGCACGCCGCATATGCGACGTGCTTTTTAAGACAGTTACGCCTTCTTGGCGATGTCGCACAGGGCGGCGAACGCCGGGGCATCGTAGATGGCCATCTCGGAGAGCATCTTGCGGTTGATCTGGATGCCGGCCACCTTCAGACCGTGCATGAAGGTAGAGTAGTTCATGCCGTTGATCTTGCAGGCGGCGGAGATGCGGGTGATCCACAGCTGACGGAAGTCCCGCTTCTTCAGGCGGCGGCCCACATAGGCGTAGGTCAGAGACTTCATGACCTGCTCATTGGCCATCTTGAAGTGCTTGGACTTAGCGCCCCAGTAGCCCTTGGCCAGCTTCAGCGTCTTATTTCTTCTTTTACGCGCCATCATAGCGCCTTTTACACGTGCCATATCTTAATTGCCTCCTATTCTAACGATTCCGTCTCTTATTTGTAGGGGATCATCTTGCGGATGGTCGCCTCGTTGGTGCAGTCGGCGTAGGTGCCGGACCGCAGGCGACGGCCACGCTTGGTGTCCTTCTTGGTGAGGATGTGGCTCTTGAAAGCGTGAGCTCTCTTGACCTTGCCGGATTTCGTCAGATTGAAGCGCTTCTTGGCGCCGCTGTGAGTCTTCAGTTTAGGCATAATTTTTACTCCTTCCATCTATTCTCTTGCCGGGGGCAAGCAGAACTTTTGTTTACTTGCCGGTCTTGGGAGAGAGGAACATCGACATATTCCGGCCCTCCAGCTTGGCGGCCTTATCCATGGTGGCGACCTCGGCGCACTGTTCGGCAAACTTCTTCAGAAGCTCCCGGCCGATCTCGGTATGTGCCATCTCACGGCCACGGAAGCGAACAGAGACCTTCACCCGGTTCCCCTCCGTCAGGAACTTCTGGGCATTTTTCAGTTTGGTGTTGAAATCCCCCACGTCAATGCCCGGAGACATCCGGATCTCCTTGATCTCCACCACGTGCTGGTTCTTTCTGGCTTCCTTCTCCCGCTTGCTCTGCTCGAACCGGTATTTACCGTAGTTCATGAGCTTGCACACCGGCGGGGTCGCCTGGGGAGAGATCTTCACCAGATCCAGCCCCCGCTCGTCCGCAATGTGCAGAGCGTCGGCGGAGGACATGATACCCAGCTGTTCACCGGTCTCACCGATGAGGCGGATCTCCTTGTCACGGATCTCCTCGTTGAGTTGATGCACTACATTGCTAATAACCGAAGCACCTCCTTCAGAAAATAAAAACACGGATGCAAAGCTGCATCCGCACAACAAAGCCTGCGCCCCTTCCGGGCCGCCACCATACTCGCTGTTGACCTCTTTGCCTTTGCTGGAGGTGAGGCGGATGCATCCTGCCTTCTTTGTTTTCTCCAGTAGTATACCATCGCTCCTACCGCCTGTCAAGCGGATTTTTTATCTGCCGCCGGAAATTTTTCACGGGAGGATGTATGCTCCGCCGGTTTTCGGGCAAACTGAAGCTGTATCGCAGATACGGAAGGAGGTGCCTCGATGTCCGGCAAAAATCAGCAGAACCAGAATCAGCAGAACCAGAATCAGCAGAAGCAGAACAAGCAGAATCAGAACCAGAATCAAAACCAGAATCAGAATCAGCAGGAGCAGCAGAACCAGAACCGGCGCTGACCGCCCGGTACACAGGACAAAGCATGGGGGAGGGTGTCCAAGGACACCCTCCCCCATGTGGTTTTACGGGCGCATGAAGCCGCAGCACCCCAGCTCCGGCAGTGTCAGCAGACCCAGCGACCGGTAGAACCCCTTGGTTTTCTCCGTGTCGTCCGTCAGCAGCTGCACCTGCCGCACCGATCGGAAGCGCTCCAGCGCCGCCTGCATCAGCGCCGTGCCGATTCCCCGCCGCTGGTGATCCGGCCGCACCAATAGGTCCTGTACCAGCACCACGGTACAGCCGTCACCCACAGCCCGCAGCAGCCCCACCAGCGTCCCGTTCTCACGGGCGGCCAATGTCAGCAGCGACCCGGCAAAGCCTCGGCGCAGCGCCTCCGGCTGCTCCGTATAGGCCGTCCATCCGACGCTTCCATACAGAGCCAGCACCTCCGACTCCTGATAAGTGGTATATTCCTCGATATGCATCCATCAGCAACTCCTTTATATAAATGTGAGCTGCTTACTTTCTCAATCTCATTCCTCTTCCCTCCGGTCAAGCACCGTATTTGGCGGCGATATACTCCTCCAGGCACACACCCTGCTGATAGATCTCCGCAGCGGCCTCCTGTCCTACATAGCGGTAGTGCCACGGCTCATAGATGATGCCGGTGGTCTCCGTCTTGGCGGTGGGATAGCGCAGAATGAAGCCGTAGCGCCAGCTGTTGGTCATAAGCCACTGCTGCACCGCCGTCTGCTCCTGACTCTCGTCCAGCAGCTGGTGATCCAGATCCACGATATCCACCGCCAGCCCCAGCTGATGCTCGCTGGTGCCGGGAACGGCCACCTGACGGCCCGCCTCCGTCTCGGCGTCGGCATCGCTGTACCCCTGATCCAACAGGGACTGCTTCATCTGGTCGAAGATGTTCTGCTGCACGGCCTGCGTCCGGTAGGCCGAGCACACCACGGGATGCAGCCCCTCCGCCCGGCAGGCGTCCATCATCTGCTGGAGGGCGTCGTAGCAGCGGCTGTCCACCGCCCAGCCGTTGGAGAGCTCCACCTCGTCCACGGTCCAGCCCTCCGGCAGGGGATTCCACCGGTTCACCAGCGTCAGATTCCACGGGATCTCCTGCTCCCCGTTGCTCTGCTGGTCGTCAGGCTTCTGGTTCTGCTCTCTATCCGAAGGCTCCGCCGGAGTGTTTGGGGTATCGGGCTTGTCCACATTCTCGCTGGGGGTAGGCTGCGCCGGTTCCTTATCCTTGCCGCAGCCCCGCAGCACCAGTATCAGCACCACAGCCAATACCGCCAGCACCAGCAGGCCCAGCAGCAGCTTCCGCCGACGCACCTGCGCCTGCCGCCGCCGATTCCGCTGCGCCCGCAGCTGACGGCGCTGCTCCGGGGTCTGATCGTAATAGTCGCTCATGTGTCGCTCTCCCCTCTCAGGCCCGCAGGGTGGGTGGATACACACCGCCGGCGTGGAGCTTCTGCAGCTCCGCCGCCACCGCCTGCCGGTCCTCGTGGTACGTCATGCCGAACCAGCGGTCTGCCGAGTGCAGCACGGATACCTCCAGCCGTCCCTGCTCCAGCAGGTCTCCCACCATGCCCGGCAGCAGGCACTCCGCCTTGATGTTGTCCCCGGCCTCGCAGCGCAGGAAGTGGTCGAAGTAGGCCTCCAGCTCCTGAAAGATGGAGGGCATGAAGCCCCAGAAGTTCATGGACACCACCGTGTCCGGCGCCAGCTCCCGGTGCTGGCCCTCCGCCACATCGGCGATGGAGCCGTCCGGGAACAGCTGGATCTTCAGCGTCTCATGGATGCCACGGAGCCAGCCGTTCTCCACCCGGCACACGCCACGGGATACGGTGCCGTTGGCGCTGACGGTGTTTTTCAGCAGATACCCCACCATGGTGGCCCGTCCCTGCCGGGGCAGGCGCTGAAGCTCCTCATACATGGCCCGGTAGGCATCCACGCCGTAGTAGTCGTCGGCGTTGATGACGCAGAAGGGCTCGGAGAGATAGGGCCGGGCGCACAGCACCGCATGGGCGGTGCCGAAGGGCTTGGTGCGGCCCGCCGGAATGGTGTAGTAATCCGGGATGCTGGTGAAATCCTGCATGGCGTAGCAGACCTCCAGCGGCTCTCCTGTTTTTGTTATGAGTGTGCGGTCCCCCCACAGGCGATCCATCAGTTCCCGCATATCGGGTTTGATGATGAACACCACCTTGGTAAAGCCCGCCCGAACGGCATCGTAGATGGAATACTCCATCAGCATCTCCCCCTGAGGTCCTACGCCGTCCACCTGTTTATTCCCACCGTAGCGGGAACCCAGTCCCGCCGCCATAATGACCAGTGCTGCCTTCATGGTGATCCTCCTGAAATACGCCGCCTCCATTCCGCAGGGGCGGCGGCTTATTTTTCCGTAACGGCCCGTGGCCGCTCCGATGATTATACCACACTCCCGCCGCCGCTTCAACCGTTTCCGCCGGGAAATCCCCGGATAACAAAATCGTCACATCCGCCGCATTCGCCGTAAAGTTCACAAATCTGTAACCTTTTACACTGGATTTCCTGTCGCCGCCGCTTTATAATAGAGAGACTATGTGCCTTCGGCCGGTGGGCTATCCTGTCGTGCCTTGCTGATTTTCGGAAAGGAGTTTTTCCTCTATGTCCAGACATTATTCCTCCCGCTCCTACGGCGGCTACGGTTCCTCCCGCCGCCGCACCGGGGCGGATCGGTTCGGTATACTCACCTTCTTCCTGCTGCTGATCTCCAGCGGCTTTCTGGCGGCCCGGCTGCTGACCACCGGCGTGCTGACCCAGAAGCTGACGCTGCTCCTGCTGGCGGTGCTGGCGGGACTGAACGTTCTCTTCGCCGTGACCCAACTGCCCCGCTGGCGCAACAAGCTCTGGAAGCTTGTTCTGGGCGTGGTGGCGCTGGTACTGTCGGCGGGCATGATCTACGCCACCGTGGCCACCAACGCCGTGCTGGAGACTCTCTCCCGTGTGTCCAGCACCGGCAGCGTCAAGACCGTGGTGGTGCGGGTCCGGGAAAACGACTCCGCTCAGGAGATCGGTGATACCTTCGGCTATACCTACGGCTATCTGGCTCAGACGGATACCGACACCACCGATGCCCTTCTGACGCATCTGGAGGAGGGACTGGGGCAGGTCAAGGCCAAGTCCTACGACACTCCCACGGCTCTGGCCGACGCTCTGTACAACCGGGAGGTAGACGCCGTCATCCTGGGCAAAGGCATGGTCTCCACCCTGAAGCAGACCGACGGTTACAAGGATTTTACCTCCCGCACCCGTGAGATCTATACATACGACGTGACACACGAGTCCGACACCATCGCCCCGAATGCCAACATCTCCCGTCAGCCTTTCGTGGTCTATTGCAGCGGCACCGACGAGCGCATCTCCGATACCCTGCTCAACACCCGCAGCGATGCCAACATTCTGGCGGTGGTGAACCCCTCCACCCATAAAATTCTGCTGGTGAATATCCCCCGTGACTACTATCTGCCCCTGCCCTTCAACGGAGAGATGGATAAGCTGACCCATTTCAGCGTATATAGTGATAAGGGCATGGACGAGCCCATCGAGGCCCTGAACACCTTGCTGGGGGTGAAGGCCGACTACTACGCCCGTGTGAATTTCAGCGGCCTTATGGATATCGTGGACGCCCTGGGCGGCGTCGATGTCACCTCACCGGTGGACTTCACTACCGTCGCCATGGAGATGCCCAATGAAAACGGCGACGGCGGCTATCACGACGAGGCCTTCACCTTCACCGAGGGGGTCAATCACCTCAACGGCCGGGAGGCTCTGGCCTTCTCCCGTGAGCGCTCCGCCTTCGCTCAGGGCGACGTGCAGCGGGGCCGCAACCAGATGGCGGTGCTGCAGGCCATCATTGACAAGGCCACCTCCCCTGCCATCCTCTCCGGGTATCAGGACGTGCTGAAGGCCGTCTCCGGCTCCGTGCTGACCAATATGCCCCAGCAGGATATCCTGAAGCTGGTGAAGCTGCAGCTGGAGGACAAGGTGGACTGGGACATCAGCACCTACACCCTCTCCGGCACCACGGATATGCAGGACTGCTTCACCACCGGCTTCCCCCTCAGCGTGCTGGTGCCGGATGAAAGCTCCGTCGCCGCCGCTCGCCGGATGATCCGGGAGCTCATCAACGGCTGATTTCCCCCGTCTTTCCGGAAAATTTGATATTTCCCCGGTTTTTTCGCAAAAATCTCTGGTAATTCTACTATCTATCCTATATAATAGGGGATTGCGGCCGGTCATAAGACCATGCGGGCCGTCATCTCTGAAGTAAGGAGAAATGCTATGACTTCCAAACAAACGCACAGCGACACCTCCGGCAGCCGCCGTATGGCGTGGATGGACTGGTTCGGCCTGATTGCGCTGGGACTGCTGATGGTGTGCAGTCTGGTGCTGCTGGGCCAGCTCCTGAATCTGGATATGCTGGACAACAAATATCTGCTGCTGCTGATGGCGGGCATCCTGATCCTCAACAGCGGCCACGCCGTGGTGCAGCTGCCCCGCCGCCCCTCCAAGGGTGGTCATGCCGCCAAGATCGGCTGCGGCGTGCTGGCTGTGATCCTGTCCGCCGGAATGATCTACGGTGCCGTGGCCGGCGGCAGTCTCAAAAGCGCCGTCACCCGCATCGTGGGCAAGATGGCGGAGAAGCAGACCATCGACATCATCGTCCTGAAGGACAACGAGGCCAGCTCCATCGAGGATGCCGTGGGCTATACCTTCGGCGTGCTGGAAAACGCCGATCAGGAGAACACCGCCGAGGTGCTCAAAACCCTGTCCGATCTGAATCCCACCTCCAAGGCCTACGCCTCTGTGCCCCAGCTGGCGGACGCTCTGTATGACGGCGAGGTGGACGCCATTATCCTTAATGACGGCTATCTGCCCATTCTGGAGCAGACCGAGGGCTATACGGATTTCGACAACTACACCCGTATCCTCAAGCAGTTCGACTTCACCAAGGAGGTCGCCCCGGTGGTACCCAACGAGTCCATCACCGTGGAGCCCTTCGTGGTCTATTGCAGCGGCATCGATGCCCGGAACTCCGATGTCAACATCCAGAGCCTCAGTGACGTGAACATTTTGGCGGTGGTGAATCCCAAGTCCCGGCAGATCCTGCTGCTAAATACCCCCCGTGACTACTTCCTGCCCCTGAGCTTCAACGGCCAGCTGGATAAACTGACCCACGCCGGTATGTACGGCATCGACGAGTCCATGCGGGTGCTGGACGATCTCTACGGTGTGGAAACGCAGTACTACGCCCGTGTCAACTTCTACGGCCTGACCAAGATCGTGGACGCTCTGGGCGGCGTAGACGTCTACTCCGAGCAGACCTTCACCACCAAGGTCATGCAGATCCCCGATAAGAACGGTAATCTCTATGACGACTACTTCTCCTTCACCGAGGGGATGAACTACAACGTGGACGGGCAGGCGGCTCTGGCTTTCTGCCGGGAGCGCTACTCCTTCTCTGACGGTGACAACCAGCGTGGCCGCAACCAGATGGCCATGATCAAGGCCATCTTCAACAAGGCCACCTCTCCCGCCATCCTCTCCACCTACGGTGAGGTGCTGGATGCCGTGGCGGACACCATGATCACCAATATGCCCTATGAGGACATCAGCAGTCTGGTAAAAATGCAGCTGTCGGATATGTCCGGCTGGAACATCACCAGCTACTCCGTCACCGGCTACGGCGGCACGGAGGAGTGCTACTCCATGCCCGGTCAGGCCCTGTGGGTCATGTGGCCCGACTATGACACGGTGAACGTGGCCAAGGATCTCATTGCACAAGTCATGGCAGGTCAGACCCCCGTCATCCCCGAAGATTAAGCGCTGCATCAGCGCAGCATTTGTGTGTTAGGAGTGTGGATCATGTCAAATCGTCAAAAGCTCATGGGGCATCTGTATGCCATCTTTACTACTCTGGTGTGGGGCAGCTGCTTCGTGCTCACCAAGGTCATGCTGACGGCCTATACCCCCACCCAGATCATCCCCCTGCGGATGGGGCTGGCGTATCTGGCTCTGTGGGCGCTGCGACCCAAGACCATGAAGCTCCCGTGGAAGGATGAGCTGATGTTCATCCTCATCGGCATCACCGGCGGCAGCTTCTACTTCTTCCTGCAGAATACCGCCTCGGCCCATACCTCCGCTGCCAACGTCAGTATTCTGGTATCCATGTCCCCTATCCTAACGGTGATTTTGGCGCAGCTGTTCTCCCGCAAGGGTGAGAAGCTGGGCAAGTGGGTCTACATCGGCGCCGTGGTGGCCATCGCCGGCGTGGTGATGGTGGTACTCAACGGCACCCTGTCCTTCCATCTAAGCCCCTTGGGCGACCTGCTGGCTCTGGCCGCCGCCCTCATGTGGGCGGTGTACTCCATCCTCGTCAAAAAGTATACCGAGCGCTACGACAACTTCCTTGTGACCCGCCGGGTGTTCCTGTGGGCCTTCCTGACCTCCCTGCCGCTGGTGCTGCTGACGGACGGCCTGCCCAGCCTGACGCCCCTGTTCACCCAGCCCAATATTCTGGTGAGCTGGCTGTTTCTGGGAGTGTTCGGCAACGCCGTGTGCTTCGCCATCTGGAACATCGCCTTCAAGCGGCTGGGCGTGGTCATCACCAACAACTACCTCTATGCCACTCCTTTCGTCACTGTGGTGGCGGGCTGGCTGCTGCTGGGGGAGAAAATTTCCCTCATGTGCATCATCGGTGCCGTCCTGATCACGCTGGGTGTCATCTTCGCCGGGAAGTCGGATTCCTGAGTATCTTCGCTGTTCACTTTTTCCTACATCGAGGGACGCCCGTCAGGGCGTCCCTCTTCAGTGTATCAAAAAAGCCTCGCAGAGTTTGCCGCCCGCAGGCGGCAAAGAAGTAAAATCATTTTCTCTTGCGACATGTGCGTGAGAGAAAATACTTCTCAGGCTGCAAGTGTGGAATTTGTGCGCCTATGGCACACAAATTATGCGCGCAGCAGACTGCAATCCTTTTGCCGAAAAAAACGAAGGGTTTTTCGGCAGTCTTGAGAGGGACGCCCGTCAGGGCGTCCCTCTTTTCGTCTCCGCCGCATCCTTTACGCCTCCTGAACGGAGGACGCTGTCCCCATCGCACAAAATCTCCAATGGACGCACCGCACCTCCTGTACATTTTGCCGTATTCTGCTGTGGGATGTAGGCGCCCCCGTCTTGACCGAAAGGAAAATTTCGGCTATAATAGACGGTACACCCGCTTCGGCGGGATATATGCGGTACGCCGCTGAATGGAAAGGAATCTCATCGAAAATGCAAGATCAGCGCAGTCTGCTGGCACAGTTTCTACGCTTCTCCTCGGCCACCGTGGCCTCCCTCATGGTTTTTTCCCTGTACTCCATCGTGGACGGCCTGTTCGTGGCCAAGGGTGTAGGGGACTACGCCATGGCGGCGGTGAATCTGGCCGTCCCCTTCACCAACGTCATGTTCTCCATCGCCGTCACCTTCGCCGTAGGCACCAGCACCATCCTCTCCATCTATCTGGGGCAGGGCAACCGGGAGCACGCCAACCGCCTGTTCTCCCAGAATCTGGTGCTGCTGGCGATCATCGGCCTGACCATCACCGCTCTGGTGCTGGTCTTTCTGGAGCCCTTTGCCCTGCTGCTGGGGGCAGAGGAGGAGACGCTGGGCTACACCATGTCGTATCTGCGGGGGCTGGCTCCCTTTGCCATCTGCTTCATCGTGTCGTATAATCTGGAGATCCTGGTCAAGACCGACGGGCGGCCCATGCTGGCCATTCTCACGGTGTGCATCGGCTGCCTCACCAACTGCGTACTGGACTATGTGGCCATCTTTGTGCTGAACTGGGGCGCATGGGGCGCCGCCTTCGCCACAGGCCTGAGCCAGCTGCTGACCTGCATCATCTACATCACCCACTTCTTCGGCAAGCACACCACCTTCCATCTGGTACGCTTCCGTCCGGAGGGCTCCATCTACCGCCGCCTGATCCCCATCGGCCTGGCGGACGGTGTCACGGAGCTGTGCAATGGCGTGATGATCTTCCTCTTCAATCACGTGATCCTCCGCTGCATCGGCACCGACGGGCTGGTGAGCTATACCATCATCGCCTACACCAATACGCTGGTGGTGAACATCATGCTGGGTGTGTCTCAGGGCTCCCAGCCGCTGGTGAGCTTCCAGTACGGCCGCAAGGACTCGGAGAAGTACCGCCGGCTGCTGCGGTACGGCCTGATCACCGTAGCCATCATGACGGCGGTCTGCTTTGCCGGTATTTTCCTGCTGGCCCCGCAGCTGGTACATATCTTCCTCGGCTCGGAGAAGCCTCTGCTGAACGCCGCCTCCACCGGGGCGCTGCGGCGATACGCTCTATCGTATCTGCTGGTGGGCTTCAACATCCTCATGGGCGGCTTCCTGACGGCGGTGGAGCGGCCCCGCTCCGCCCTGTGCATCTCCATGGGCCGGGGACTGGTGCTGCAGGCCGGGGCGCTGCTCCTGCTGGCGGCGCTCTGGGGCGGCAGCAGCATCTGGTTCGCCCCCCTCTGCTCGGAGCTTCTGTGCTTTGCCATGGCATTGATCCTCATGCGCCGCTTCCGCCGGGATACGACGGCGTAAGGGCAGCGGCAAAAACATTTGAAAAGCTTCCCCCCATCTGTTATAATCGTCTTACAACGTGTGGCGTTTCTGCGTAAATCCGGTTGCAGAAGCGCCGCACGTTTTTTGCGGAATTCCATAGGCAAATCGTGCAGCAGAGATGCGTAAGTCCGGATTTCCGGGACTTACGCATTTTATCACGCCGAAAGAGAGGACACATCTATGGAACACAACACACAATTTCTGGAGACCGAGCCCGTCGGGCGGCTCATGCACCACTATCCCCTGCGTCATCTCCCTACTGGTGGGGGCGCTCTACAACATCGTGGATCAGATCTTCATCGCCAGCGCCAGCTATCTGGGTTCCTACGGAAATGCCGCTAATACGGTGGTCTTTCCCCTGACTGTGGTGGCGCTGGCCATCGCCGTCATGATCGGCAAAGCCATACTATTACAGTGGAACAAACGGCGGTGGTATCGTTATCAAAAAGGACTTCGCCAGCGTGACGTGGCGGACTATTGATCGATGGGAACAGGGAAGCGTGCAAATCTTCAAATCCACACGGGAGAGGTATTTCAAGCAGGGTCTTGAACGCCAAAAATTATTTCGGTAGAATGATTGTAGGATATTAGTAAGAGATACTACCCATGATTGCTAAATCTATTACTGTTCTGCATACATATCCCAATAAAAAACGGAGTAGCGCAGCTTACGCTGCGCTACTCCGCACAATCAGACCTGCTTATCCGGGTATGCCGGGAAGTTACGTTGTTATCCGGTTTTTACACGATGAAATACAGCACCAGCGGGATGCACAGCACGTACAGCACCGGGTGTACCTTCTTTGCATCGCCTGTCAGCACCTTGATCAGCACGTCCGTCAGCACGCCCAGGCAGATCGCCGCAGCAATGTCGCCGGTAAAGGTGCCGAACAGGATCATCACGAAGGGGCCGAAGCAACTCTTGAAGTCGGAGAAGTCCAGCTTCGTAAAGCCCGACAGCATGGAGAAGCCCACGAAGATCAGCGCCACGCCGGTCACGGCAGTGGGAATCATCAAAAACAGCGGGGACAGGAAAATGCACACCAGGAACAGCACTCCGCTGACAATCGCCGTCAGGCCCGTGCGACCGCCAGCTTCCACGCCGATGGTGGATTCAATGAAGGTGGAGATGGTGGTGCATCCGGTGCCGGAGCCCACCACGGTACCAACAGCATCCACCAGGAAGGGCTTTTCAATCTGGGGGAAGTTGCCATTCTCGTCCAGCATATTGGTCTGGGCGCCCACGGCGATCAGTGCGCCGAAGGTAGCAAAGAAGTCGCTGGTAAACAGGATGAAGATCCACACCAGTGCGCCGGGGATGTCAGCCAACACGGACTTGAAGTCGTAGCACAGCACCAGATTGCCGATTTCGCTCATATCCGGCAGGGACACCAGCGCAGCAGGCAGCGTAGACACACCCATAGGAATGCTGATGATGGTGCCGACAATGATGCCGATCAGAATAGCGCCGCGCACCTTGTAGGCCGTCAGCACGCCCATCACTGCCAGGGTAATCAAGGCCAGCAGCACCGCAGGCTGGGTAAAATCGCCCAAAGCCAGACCGCTGTCGCTGAAAGTGGCAAGGCCGGTGTTTTTAAAGCCCAGATAGGCAATAAAGAAGCCCACGGCGGTTGGTATGGCGATCTTCAGGTTTTTCGGCAGCAGATCCACCACCATTTTCCGCACACCCAGAACCGTCACCAAAATGAACAGGATACCGGAGCACAGCAGCAGTGCCATGGCCCAGCCGAAGGATACCGTGCCGCTGTTGACCAGCCCGCCAAGAATGAAGTTGCTGCCCATAGCGGTAGACAGTGCCAGCGGCAAATTGGCATACAGGCCCATAAACAGGGTAATGATACCGCTGACCAGCGCACACATCACCAGCAGCGCCGACTTGCTGATGACAATGCCGTTTATATCCGTGATGTAGGGATCGGGGCCAAAGCCACAGATAGCTGAAGGCTGCACTGCCAACACATAGGCCATGGTCATAAAGGTGGTGATACCTGCCAGCACTTCCCGCCGGACGGTGGTACCGTGGTCCTTCAGCTTAAAAAAATCGTTCTTCATGTTGCTCCTCTCTGTGTTCTTTTGTAAATTGGTTTTTCAGGGAATTCGGTTTTATTCCACGACCTCCAGAATGGGGTCGATCACCTTCTGCTGCACCACATCAATAAATCCGCAGTCGGTAATGGCGTAAGCGGGGATAGCCGCCAGACAGATAAAGCTGAGGAACATGAAGGGAATGGCAATTTCCGTGCCCATTTCGTGAGCCACCCGGTTCAGTTCCTTTTTCTTCTCCGCCAGTTCCTCCAGCGGCAGGTCGCTCAGCAAGCCGCAGATGGGATACGCCACCTCGGCGGCCACCTTGCCGTCCCGGACGATCACCTGTCCGCCGCCCAGCTCCACGCAGCGGTTCACCGCCAGTGCCATGTCCTCAAAGCTGTCGCCCATGACAATGATGTTGTGGTTGTCGTGGCCCACGGAGGAAGCCATTGCGCCGCCCCGGATATGGAAGCCGCCCATAAAGGCCTTGCCCACATTTCCGTTCTTGCCATGGCGCTCTACCTGCGCAATGTACAGCACATCCTGCTCCACATCGCACTGCACCACGCCGTCTACCACCGGCAGCTCCACATCCCGGCGATTGGTGAAGGGCATGTAGGGCAGCGTATCCATCACCAGCGCCTTCACCTTCTTGGCGCCTGCAGGGGCATGGATCTTGAAGCTGTCTGCCGTGATGGGGTTCTTCAGGTGCATGGTGTTCAGCACACAGGGCTCATGCTCTGCCGTCTCATAGTGTACCAACAGCTTGCCGTCGTCCGTAATCTGGCGGCCGCCGGCAAAGGTGGTCAGCACGCGGAAATCCTCCGGGCCGGTGGTGATATTGATGTCCGCCCGGCGTCCGGGGGCCAGTCCGCCGATCTCCCGATCCAGATTGAACGCCCGTGCGCAGTTGACGGTAACCATCTGAATAGCCTTGACAAAGTCCAGCCCCATGCCCAGCGCCGTGCGCAGAGAATCGTCCAGATGGCCCCGCTCCTGCAGGTCCACCGTGTGCAGGTCGTCGGTAACGATGCTGACCATGGCGGTGTCCAGATGATTTTCCATCACGGTCTTCAGCAGTACCGGCATATTCCGAGCAGCGCTGCCCTCGCGCATCATCAGGTGGCAGCCGTTGCGCAGCCGCTCAAACACATCCTTTTCGCAGAAGGACTCGTGGTCGGTGGATACGCCGGCGGCGATGCAGGTGCTCATGGCCGGGCCGTACATATCCGGCAGATGGCCCTGCAGCGTCTTGCCGGGCATAGACAGCGTTGTGTCAAAGGACTCCAGCAGATCGGGGAAGCCCGCCGTGATATAGGGACCGACACACTCGGACAGGCCCACCGCATCCGGACGCTTCAGTGCCTTGCGGATGATCTCCGGGTTAAAGCGGCCGCCGCTGGTCTCCAGATTGGGAGAAAACGGCACATGGGACGGCACCACAAAGTAAATTTTTAGGTCTGTGGCTTCTGCTTCCTTCAGGATGGCCTCGATGCCCTCCAACCCGGACACCACGCCCACCTCATGCAGGTCAGTCATGATGCCTGTGGTGCCGTGTGCCAGCACCGCTTCGGCAAAGGGACGGATTGCCAGTGACGAGCTTTCCGGATGGATATGCCCGTCCAGAAAGCCAGGGGTCAGATACTTTCCTTCCGCATCCACCACCCGGGTGCCTTCACCGATGCAGTATTCCACATCGCCCACGGCGGCGATGGTGTCGCCGCAGATGGCCACGCCGCCGTCGTAAATCTCACCGGAATAAACATTGACTACCTTGCCGTTCCGGATCACCAGATCGGCCGGAGTCTCCCCTTTCGCAACGGACAGTAATTTCTGATTCATGCTGTACCTCCATACTAAACACAAAATTCCGCTTGCTGCTGTTTCTTCTATGTTCTGGTGCCTCGCACCGTTGAAAACGCTTTAAATCTTCACCACCGGGAAACGATCCGGCAGTTCAATGCCTGCCCGCTTATAGATGGCCTTGGCCCGGTCACAGGCCTCCTTCAGAATGGCCTCCTCGTCCAGCGTCAGGATCTTCCGGTCCCGCATCAGCCACTTGCCGTCACACATGGTGGACTGGATGTTGGCCGAATGCATGGCCGTCACCAGTGCGGCGATTTTGTCATTCACCGGCATCATAGACGGGCCGTGGGGGTCAATGACGATCAGATCCGCCTTCTTGCCGCATTCCAGACTGCCATACAGGTCTTCGTCCAGCAGCGCACGGGAACCCCACTTGGTGGCCATCCGCAGAATATCCTGTGAGGGAACGACCGTGGGGTCCAGACGCCAGCCCTTGTGGATCAGGCTGGTCAGCCACATCTCGTCCACCATGTCCATATGGTTGGAGGAAGAAGCGCCGTCCGTGCCGATGGAGGGCCGCAGCCCCATAGCCAGCATCTTCGGGATTCGTGCAAAGCCCAGCACACGCATGGCGGAAGCCGGGTTGTGAGAAATCTTTACTTCCCGCTTCTTGAATAGTTCCAGTTCCTCGTCCGTCAGCCATACTGTGTGAACGGCCAGCAAATTCTTATCCAGCACGCCCAGCCGCTCCAGATGCTTCACCGTGCCCTCACCCCAGCGGGCGTAGGTATATTCTTTTTCCTCCTTGGCCTCAGCCACATGCATATGGATGCCGACGCCGTATTTATCCGCCAGTTCCTTGGTGCGGACGCACAGCTCATCGGTGTTGTTGAAGATGGTGCGCAGGCCGAACCATACCTGCACCCTTCCGTCAGCCGTGTTATGGTATTTTTCCAGATCCACCACCTGCTGCTCCAGTTCCTGCTCCATGGTGCGCTGCCAGATTTCCGGCAGTCCCTCGCCGCAGTCCATCACAGATTTGGCCAGCTTACCGCGCAGACCGGATTCCGCCGTACCGCGGGCCATGCCGGAGACGAACTGTCCGCCGGGCTCTGCAAAGGAGGTCACGCCGGAGCGGATCAGCTCCAGACTGGTCATCAGCGTGGATACATAAGAGTCCTCCTCCGTCATGTTGCTCTCAAAGGGCCACATCCGGTCATGAAGCCAGCAGATGAAATCAACATCATCGCCCACTCCGCGGGAAATCTGCTGGGAGGTGTGTACGTGAGTGTTCACAAACCCGGGCAGTACATACTTGCCCTGCAGGTCAATGACCTCTGCGTCGGGCTTCACCAGCCTGGGGTCTACCTTACCAACCGCCGTAATGCGGTCATCCTCCACCAGCACCCCGCCACCGTCAAAAACGGTGTCCTGCTGATCCATGGAGACGATGTAACCGTTCTTCAAATAGGTTTGCATGAGATCCCTCCATCCAGATACTTGTCAAATTGCTTCGTAAATGATATACTTACCTTACAACCTATAACGGTTATAGGTTCAAGCCCTAATTTTGATTTTTCTGGATTTTCTGGTGTTCTTACAAAATCCTAGCGTTACATAGCGGGAAAATGGGAGGTTTTATGAAAGAATTCTTGACGATCGGGGAGCTTGCCAACATATTCAACATGGATGTCCAACTGCTGCGCCATTATGATACCAAGGGTCTGCTGGTGCCGCAGGTGCGCAACAGCGAAAACAACCGCCGCTTTTACCATTTCGATCAGGTCTATCCCTTGGCCACGATCCGATACCTGCGGCGACTGGACTACTCCCTTGCCCAGATCAAGGCTTTTCTCCACAGCAACGGTCTTCGTGATAACCTGCAAATGCTCTCCCAGCAGGCGCAGCAGCTGCGCCGTCAATGCGATGAGCTGAATGCCACCATCCAAATCATCCAGCAGAAGGTGGAGTTTATCGAGAGGGAACAGGCGGTCAGCCAGCGGGATAAATTCTATGTTCGCACCTTCCCGCGTCGCGCCTTTCTGCACATCGGCGAGGAAATCAACCTTTTTACCCATGAGCTGTTTTACTTCTATCCCACCGTAGGCTTTTATCAGGGACAGCGAAAATGGTTCGGCGCTTATCTCTATGAAGACACTCCCGACGAGGCCCGCCGCCTGCCGGATTTGATGGCCGAACAGCCCGTTTCCTATATTCCTGCCGGGGACTATCTCTGCGGCTATCATTACGGACCGTATCTCACCATTCAGGACTCCATCGACCGCCTGTTTGGTGAAGCTTACCGCCGGAAGCTGCCGGTGGATGACTGTGTGATCACCCCCAATATCGTGGATCAGTGCTGCGAGGGACACCCGGATAATTATATTACCGGCCTGGAGGTGCGCATCCTCTCCCTTGATGAACAAAATGAAAAAAAGTCCTTTGCGGCCATTTCCAAGCCTGAGGACATATAGCTGCACAGCAGCCCTCACGGTTATGCCGTGAGGGCTGCTGTGTGATTGGCTTATTCTGCAAAAACATCCCAGCCAAGCCGGATATACAACATTTTTCAGATCCTTCCCTTGGGTACCTTTTCAAACGGATTCCGATCCGATATAATATATCTATCAGCCTAATGAATCATGCGAGGTGCCGCCAGTACATCGCCATGCACTTTGGCGAGGAAGCGACGGAAAACGTGCTGGTCTACGAGGACTTTTCCGGCGGCAACCTGGAGCGCCCGCAGTTCAAGAAAATGATGAAGGATTCCCAGAAGATCGCCTTTGCCGCCATCGTGGTCTACCGCCTCGACCGCATCAGCCGCAACATCGGCGACTTTGCCGAGCGCACAGAATTCGACGGTGAGCACGGCATCATGGTGTACAACCGCTCGCTCCAGCGCCCCGGCAAGGCAAACCAGATCCGCCCCATGGAGGAATGGATCGTGGCGGTGGGCAAGCATCCCGGCATCATCGCAGGCGGCGATTGGGTGCGGGTACAGTCCATGCTGGATGTGAACAAATTCAAGAGCTACCGCAGACCCCGCAGCAATGTGGCACCGCTGGCACACTGCAGCTCGTCCAACTCCACATGAGGAATGTCATATTCCTGCGCCAGCCGCCGGGCCAGATACGTTTTCCCGCTGCCGCCGATGATGCGGAGCTTCATATCCGGCCCTCCTTGCCTGTATCAGCACGCCCTGGCACGAGAAAAGACACGGCAGAACTCTGCCGTGTCTTTTTGCACATTTTGTTCCCGATGCGGAGACTTAGTCCACCATGCTCTTCAGGTTCTCAGAGACAGTGATGGGGGCAGCGGTAGCGGCCTGCACCTGCTCCACGGTGAACTCGGGGTTGATCTCGGTCATGAGCAGACCCTTATCGGTCACTTCCAGCACGCACATCTCGGTGATGATCTTGTTGACGCAGTGGGAAGCGGTCAGGGGCAGACGGCACTTCTCGAAGATCTTGGGGTTGCCCTTGGCGGTGTGCTCCATGCAGACGATGCAGTGCTTAGCACCCACGCACAGGTCCATAGCGCCGCCCATGCCGGGCATCTTCTTGCCGGGGATGATCCAGTTGGCCAGATTGCCCTGGGCATCCACCTCCAGAGCGCCCAGGAAGCAGGCGTCCACATGGCCGCCGCGGATCAGGCCGAAATTGGTAGCGGAATCGATAAAGCCGCCGCCGTAAGCCACGGAAGCAACGCCGCCACCGGCATCGATGACGTGGTAGGGATCATAGTTGGCGTCGCCCTCTTTGGGGGTAGCGCCGGCGGAAACGATACCCAGCTCAGCGTGGATGATCAGCTCCACATCCTTGGGCAGGTAGTTGGGGATCAAGGTGGGCAGGCCGATGCCCAGATTGACGACATCGCCGTTCTTCAGTTCTTTGGCGCAGCGCTTGGCGATAAAGCCTTTGATCTCGGACTTTTCCATTACTTTCTATCTCCTTCCACGATGTAGTTCACGCACATACCATAGGTATGAACGTTCTCGGGCTCGATCTCGCCCACGGGAACCAGATACTCGGTCTCAGCGATAACGGTGTCAGCGGCGGTAGCCATGACCACGTTGAAGTTCCGCATGGTACCCTTGTACCAGCAGTTGCCGTACTCGTCGCACTTGTAGGTGCCCAGCAGGGCGAAGTCGGCGTGGATGGGCTTCATCAGCAGATAATCCTTGCCGTCGATGGTCTGACGGCCCAGGCAGAAGGGGCTGTCCTCCACCAGAGTGTCGACGCCCACGGGGGTCAGGACGCCGCCCAGACCGGCGCCGCCGGCACGGATGCACTCGGCCAGAGTGCCCTGGGGCAGCAGATTGACCTCCAGAGTACCCTCGGTGTTCTGCTGGCCCACCTCGGGAGTCATGCCCACGTGGGTAGCGATCACACGCTTGACCTGATGATTGTGGATCAGCTCGGCAATGCCGAAGAACTCCTCACCCTTGGGGCCCACCGCACGGGCCATATCGTTGGCGATGAGGGTCAGATCCTTGGTACCGCGAGCCACCAGCTCCTTCACGATCGCCCGGGCCTGACCGCAGGCCAGGAAGCCGCCGCACATAATGGTGGCGCCATCGGGGATCATTGCCGCTGCCTCTTTGGCAGTGATAACAGGTTTCTTTGCCATTTCAGTTCCTCCTTGTTTATTTTCGTTCTCTAAAATCGTCAAAATTTTATCACACCTTGATATCATAACACATGAAGGCGAAAATTGCAAGAGAACGTGCAGGAAAAAATGCAGGAAAACGGCGCTATGCCGCATCAGACGGTCATGGGGACTATGCCCCATGACCGTCTGCACAGGTTGGATTTACTTCATGCCCCGCTTGACCATCTCGGTCACAGCGAAGGAAGCCACGTCGTCGGCGTACTTACCGGCACCGAAGCCGGCATCATAGCCCAGCTCCTTAGCCAGCTCGTGGGTGATACGAGGACCACCGCAGCAGACGACAAACTTGTCACGCAGGCCCTCGGCCTCCAGAAGCTCAATGAGGTTGGTGAGGTTCTGGATGTGAACGTCCTTCTGCGTAACGGTCTGGGAGACCAGCAGAACATCGGCGTGCAGCTCCAGAGCCTTCTTAATGAAGTCCTCATTGGGGACCTGAGAGCCAAGGTTGTAGGCCTCGATCATCTCGTAACGCTCCAGACCATAGTGGCCGGCGAAGCCCTTACGGTTCATGATGGCGTCGATGCCCACGGTGTGGGCGTCGGTGCCGGTAGAAGCACCCACCATAACGACCTTGCGGCCGATATGCTCACGGATGTAGTCGTTGGTGTCCTCCATGCTCATGACGTCGGACTCCACGGTGATCACGTGGATATCCTCGTAGTTGACGGAGTGGACACAGCTGCCGTACACCACGTAGAAGGTGAACTCCTTGTCCAGAGGGGCGTGGTAGGCCACGTTGGGCTCTTCCAGACCCATCTTCTTGGCGATCTGGCGGGCAGCCTCCTCACCACGCTCATCGTCCTTGATGGGCAGGGTGAAGCTGGTCTGCACCTTACCGTCGTTCATGGTATCGCCGTAAGGCTTCAGGCGGGTCAGGTCCAGCGTGGTATCGAAGTCGATTTTGTGGGTATTATACAGTCCGCTGCTCATTCTGCCGCCACCTTACCTTTCATGACCTCAACGAAGGGGTTGAAGTATTTGTCGTCCTTGACCACAACACCGGCCAGGCCCTTGCCGCCGTCCTTGGGACGCTTAACATCGGCGAAGATACCCTTCTCGATGGTGGTGAACAGGCCCAGCTTCTCGATCTCCTTCAGCAGATCGGTGGCCTTGGTCAGCACCTCGTTGGCACGGTTGCGGATGATACCGTTCTCTTTATAGGTCAGCTCGCTGCCCAGATCCTTCATGGTACGGAAGATATACTGAGCATTCTCGATCGACAGAGCACGGTCGGACATGAACGGAGTGTGGATAGCCTCGGTCATCATGCCCAGCAGGCACAGCTTCTGGCCGGTCAGGATGGTGACCATGTTGAACAGGGCATCCTGGATGTGGCCACGGAAGATGTTGCCGGTCATGAACTTCGTGGGAGGCATATACTTCAGCGGCGCATTGGGGAAGATCTCACGGGCCATCTGAGCCTGAGCCAGCTCGTACAGGAAGGTATCCTCCACGGCGGGATCCATCTCAAATGCGTGGCCCAGACCCATCTGCTCCTCACGCATACCGGCGGTCTTGGCGAAGGCTTCGTTCAGGAACTGGGAAGCCAGCACCGTGTGAGCGCTGGTGATAGCGTCGTCGGTGGTCAGATAGTTGTCCTCACCGGTGTTGATGATAACGCCGGCATAGCCGTTGATAACACGGGAGAAGAACTGGTCCACGATGGTGCGCTGCATATTGATATCACGGAACAGAATGCCGTACAGAGCATCGTTCAGCATGACATCCAGACGCTCCAGAGCGCCCATGGCAGCGATCTCAGGCATACACAGACCGGAGCAGTAGTTGCACAGCCGGATATAGCGGTGCTGCTCCTCGCCCACTTCGTCCAGAGCCGCACGCATCAGGCGGAAGTTCTCCTGGGTGGCGTAAGTGCCGCCGAAGCCCTCGGTGGTAGCGCCGTAAGGCACATAGTCCAGCAGGGACTGACCGGTGGTACGGATCACGGCGATGATATCTGCGCCCTGCTTGGCGCCGGCCTTGGCCTGGATGATATCCTCGTAGATGTTACCGGTAGCCACGATGATGTACAGGTAGGGACCTTCTCTGTCGCCCCACTCCTTCAGGTAAGCGTTGCGCTTGGCAACGTTTTTGTTGATGCGCTCCACCGTTGCACGAACCACGGGGTCAATCACGGCACGGATCTCCTCGTCAGAGTGAGCGGGAACCTTGGACAGATCCAGCTCACCACTGTCGACGGCCTCAGCCACAGCCTGAGGATCCTTGCCGGTCTCTACCATGGCATTGCCGATAGCCCAAGCAGCGCCTGCAGGGAGCAGGGAAACTGCCAGCAGATGATCCACCACCACGTTGGGCATGGGGACGTCCATATCGTTGACGCCATCGACACCCAGCAGACGGCAGACGGCACGCTCAACGGTGACCGTAGTGTGCTGGTCGATAAAGACCTGAACGTCGTCGGCCACCTTGGCGGCAGACTGACGGGCCTGATTGACCAGCTCCATATTCAAGCCGAGTTTGCTTTCCATATTTTTACCTCTTATTTCTTGACGTGACGCTCGTTACGCAGCAGCTTGGTGGGCTCCAGATAACGCTGCTTGGTGCCCTCGGCGACCCATGCCACACCGGTCTTCTCAGCCTTCTTCTTGCCCATGCAGACATCGCAGTGGCAATCCTGAACATAGTGCTCAGGCTGGGTGTAGGAGGTGATAACGCCCTCGAAGTTACGCAGGATAACCTTGCGGGGAGTCTCGGAGATCAGGTAGTTGGGCATGACAGGAGTCTTGCCGCCGCCGCCGGGAGCATCCACCACGAAGGTGGGCACGCAATAGCCGGAGGTATGACCACGCAGAGCTTCCATGATCTCGATGCCCTTGGACACGGGAGTACGGAAGTGGCTCAGACCCAGGGAAGGATCGCAGGCGTAGATGTAGTAAGGACGTACACGCATCTTGACCAGGCCGTGAACCAGCTCCATCATGACGTGGGAGCAGTCGTTGACACCGGCCAGCAGCACGGACTGGTTGCCCAGAGGAATACCGGCATCAGCCAGCATGGCGCAGGCCTTGGCGGCTTCGGGAGTGAACTCCTTGGGCGTGTTGAAGTGAGTGTTCAGCCACACAGGATGATACTTCTTCAGCATGGCACACAGCTCAGGAGTGATACGCTGGGGGCACACCACGGGGGTGCGGGAGCCCAGACGGACGATCTCCACGTGAGGAATGGCACGCACACGCTTGATGATGTACTCCAGCGTCTCGTCGGAGACCATCAGGGAGTCACCGCCGGACAGCAGCACGTCACGGACCTCAGGATGAGCGGCCACGTAGTCGATGCACTTGTCGATCTGAGCCATCGGCACCTCGCAGTCATTCTGGCCGGCGAAACGACGACGGGTGCAGTGACGGCAGTACATGGAGCACTGGTCGGTGATCAGCAGCAGCACACGGTCGGGATAGCGGTGGGTCAGGCCGGGGGTGGGGGAGTCGGTATCCTCGTGCAGGGGATCGGCATCCTCGTAATCGGCATACTCCAGCTCCTCAGCACGGGGGATAGCCATCTTACGGATGGGATCGAACGGGTCGTTCAGATCGATCAGGGACAGGTAATAAGGAGTAACTGCCATACGCAGCTTGCCCAGCGTCTTGGCAACACCGGCCTCCTCATCGGGGGTCAGGTTCATGTACTTCTTCAGATCCTCAATCGTCTCAGCACGATTGGCGACCTGCCAATGCCAGTCATTCCACAGATTTTCGGGAACGTCAGCGAACAGACCATTGCGAGTCTTCATATTCGTTTTCTCCTTCAAATATTAAAAATATCGGTTAGCTTTTCCCGTCGCACTGGGCGCACGGGCAACTGTTCCGGCCAGCAGCGTCCTTCCCGCTCCTCAACGGGCCAGACCTCTGCACACCGTTATTTAACCTGCGTGGTGCTCCACGCATTTTCCATTTCTCCTCAACTCTGCGTACCGCCTCCTCAAGCCGCACGCAGCGTTCGGATCTCCCGAAGGCAGGGGGCTCCGAATAAGATGCTTACCTACAGGAGCCCGAAGGCCCCTGTAGGTAAAGCATATCATCGCAGTTTAGCAGTACTTCTCGTCGAACAGCTTGCGCAGCTTGGGATTCTCACGCAGAACATCCAGAGTGATGTTGGCGTGGTTCTTGGTGTAGCCGTTGCCGATGATCATGGTGACATCCTTGCCGATACCCTCAGCGCCCAGAGCAGCCTTGGTGAAGGAGGTAGCCATGGAGAAGAAGTACACCACGCCGTCATCACGGACAGGCAGGATGGCGGACATCTCGCAGGACTCGATGTTCACGCAGCAGATGGACAGGTCATACTCCTTGCCGTCGTTGGCAGCCAGAGCAGCCTCCATGACCTCAACGGGCTTGGTGCAGTCGGCGACGATCACGTCGGTGTACACGCCCAGCTCCAGCAGACCGGGAACCTGCTTGGGGTTACGGACAACGCCCACGACCTTGCCCTTGGGGCCGACCTTCTTCATGGCCTCCCAGCCGCACAGCACGCCGGACTTGCCGTTGGCGCCCAGGATCAGGACGCTGTCACCCTCGTGGGGCAGCTTGCGGGCCTGAGCAGGAGCGCCGGCCACGTCCAGAGCAGCCAGAGCCAGAGGCTCGGACATATCCTCGGGCATCTTGGCATACAGAGCGGACTCGAACAGGATAGCCTTGCCCTCGATGTCCACACGGTCGATATCCTTGTGGATGGCCAGGATCTTGTCGATGCGCAGCGGGGTCATGGACAGGGACACCAGGGAGACGATCTTGTCGCCTTCCTTCAGGTCGAAGCCGGGCTTCTTCTTCAGATCCTCACCGATGTGGGAGACAACGCCCTTGAACATACCGCCGGAACCGGTCACGGGATTCTGCTGCTTACCACGCTCAGCAACGATGCCCAGGATCATCTCGCCGATCTTCTTCTCGTCGCCGCCGCAAGCCTCAGCGATCTGAGTGAAGGAAGCGGAGTCGATGTTCAGGGAGGTCACGTCGCAGACGATCTCGTTGGAGTAGACCTTGGACATATCGTTATCGACCTTCCAAGCAGCCTGGGTCAGAACGCCCTTGGGCTCGATAACACGATGAGTACCGTACTTGTTGCCTTTCAGCTCTGCCATAATATTTTTCCTCCTAAATAAATGTATGAATGAAAGAGTGTTTTTTACTTCAGGGGCTTGAGGCTCAGGATCTCACGAGCCTCAGCGGGAGTGGCGATCTCACGGCCCAGCTCCTTGGCGATGCGGACGACCTTCGCCACCAGTTCACCATTGGAAGCAGCCTTCTGGCCCTTGCCCAGATAGATGTTATCCTCGAAGCCCACACGGACGTTGCCGCCCATGGCGATGGCCGCTGCGGCCATGGTCCAGGCGGAACGGCCCACGCCGGACACGGTCCAGGTGGAGCCAGCGGGGATCTTGCTGGCGAAGAAGGCCAGATTCTCCACGGTTGCGGGAGTGCAGCCGTGGACGCCCAGCACGAAGTTGAACTGCATGGGATGGGCAGGCACCTCACCCTTCTTGGCCATGCCAAGGATGGTGTCAATGTGGCCCAGCTCGAAGCACTCGTACTCGGGCTTGATGTTGTTCTCCAGCATACGCTTGCCGAAGGCACGCATGGTGGGCATGGTGTTGTCGAAAATCTCGTCGCCGAAGTTGCAGGTGCCGCAGTCCAGAGTGGCCATCTCGGGGAACAGCTCAGTGGGCTGCAGACGCTCCTCCGGGGTCATACCGGCAGCGCCGCCGGTGGAGGGGATCATGATGACATCGGGCAGCTCCTTGCGGATGGCGTCCATCACCACACGGAAGCGCTCACGGCCCTGAGTGGGCGTGCCATCGTCCTCACGGACATGGATGTGCAGGATGGCTGCACCGGCCTCGTAGGCGGACTTGGCCTCACGGACCATCTCCTCCACGGTGTAGGGCACAGCGGGGTTCTGCTCCTTGGTGACCTCAGCGCCGCAGATAGCAGCAGTAATAATCAGCTTCTCCATCTTGCCGCTCCCTTACTTCTCGATCTTCTTGCGCTGGCAGTCCTTGGGGGTCACGCAGGTGCCGTGAGCCACGCAGACAACGATGGGCTCGTCCAGCTCGTCAGCAGCGGAAGCGCTGATATCGGTGCGGGCAACGACGACCTTGCGGGCCTCGAAGCGCATGGTGCGGGAGGTGTTGCCGATCTTCTCGATCTCGCCATAGGCCTCAATGTAGTCGCCGGCGTACACGGGAGCCTTGAACTCCACCATGTCGTAAGCGCAGAACAGGCCCTCATCGCCGTCGCACTTGATGAGCAGCTCGGTGGCCACGTCACCGAACAGATGCACCATGTGTGCGCCGTCCACCAGATTTCCGCCGTAGTGAGCATCCTTTGCGCTCATACGCAGCCGCAGGGTAGAAGTGATCTTTTCCATAAGTTTTTCCTCCTTCATAAATTTGGGTCGTTTTCATGAAGTTCCGCCGCTGTGGCCATACCGCTCTTTCGGGCATAAAAAGAGCGCTATCGGTCAAGGCTGACCAATAGCGCTCCACGTCTTTCGACATGACAGTGCCGGCGCTTACACCCCGACCCCAAGGCCATGACATCAGACCCGTCATGCCCTTTCGGCGAAGGACCCCTTCCTGCCCCGCTCTGCGAGTGTCTGTCCTCACGAAGCAGTACCCTGTCCCCCGCACCTCTATTGATTGCGGTATGAACTTCTACGGTCCTCATTATATCGTCTCCGCCGGGGCTTTGTCAAGGTGGCATTGTGACAAAAAAGACAGAGATTTTTTGTGCATGAGATAAAATTTCTGCATCGTTTTCTATGGGTTATGCACAAAGCGATATCCCACGAATACAGCGAAAGCGGGAGGGTATCCCCCCCCCCCGCCTTTATTGGGCATTCTTTCCATTTCTCCGCCCTCCGGCGGCGCATACCGCCCCACAGACGCCGCACGCAGCAGCGGCCAACCACCGCAGAGAGCCTCCGGCATCTTAATACGCCTGCTCGATCTTCTCCAGGATCTCCGGCTTCAGCGACAGCATCCGGCAGATGTTCAGGGCGTCTCTGGGGCAGTCGGACTTCCCCTCCACCCGGTACAGGCCGTAGTTCATGTGCCGTGCGATGACCTGAATGCCGTCGTCGCCGGTAGCCGCCAGCTCCTGCCGGATCTGCTCCGGATCCACGTCCCGCAGTCCGATGATCTGATAGTGCAGCCGGGCGTTCTCTGCCACCTTGTCGTAGTGGGTGGTCAGCAGGGAGATGGCCTTCACCTCGTTGAGGTATTTGGTCACTGCCTGCACGATGACGGCGCCCTCGTCGGGGTTGGTGCCCCGTGCGAACTCATCCAGCAGGAACAGGGAGTAGCCCTGCTCCACCTCCTCCAGCGCCTTCTGGAACTGCACGATCTCCGAGCCGAAGCCGGACAGGCCCGACTGGATGGACTGCAAGTCGTCAAAGAGCATCTTCACGCTGTAAAACAGCGGCATCCGGGCCTTCTTGGCGCAGACCAGAAAGCCCGCCTGCAAAAGCAGCACGTTCAGAGCCACGGTTTTCATCACCACGGACTTACCGCCCATGTTGGCGCCGGTGATAACGGTGGCCCCCTGCTCCAGCCGGATGGACACCGGCACGAAGGACCGTCCCTTCTGCTCCAGCAGGTCGCACAGCTCGGGATTGATCATATCCGTCAGCTCCAACTCCGTCTCCGTGATCTCCGGCCGCACGCCGCCGTAGCGCACGGCAAACAGCGCCTTCTGGATGATGAAGTCCAGCCGGCCCGCCGTGTCGGCGTCCTCCAGCAGATCTCCTGCCAGCGGAGCCAGCGCCTGCCCCATGCTGCGGCGCACCTTGGTCTCCTCGCTGTCCTCCTCGGCACAGACACGGGTCCGGCGGGAGCGCAGCTCCTCCTTCTCGGCATCGGTCTGTGCATGGTGCAGCTGCTCCTCGATCTGCTTCTTGGCCGCACGGATCTCCCTCAGCTTGGGCGTTGCATTGTCGGGGATGTAGAAGCCACGGCTGCGGGTCTTGTCCGGATCCAGGATCTCCAGCGCCTGCGCCGGATCATGGAAGGCCAGCGCCTTAAAGTGGGTAGTCTGGCACACCTGCTGGAACAGGGGGATCAGGCTCTCCAGCCGCTGGAGATATACCTTGATTTCAAACAGCTCCACATGATCCGGGATCTCCAGCGCCTGGCACCGGCGCAGAGAGCCACGAATATCCTTCATCTGGCACAGCATCAGCCCGATCCTGTCGTACAGGGGCTTCAGGGCATCCGCCGCCTTGGCGGCCTGCTCCACGTTATACAGCTCCGTCTCCAGCTCCTCCCGCTCGTCGGGGGAGTAGTAGCGCAGCTTGCGGATCTTCTCCTGACCGAAGGGGCTGCACCCGTGGAGAGTCTCCAGCGCATACTGCAAGCCGATTTTTTCCCTCTCTTCAAAGCGAATATTGATCATGTCAGCTCCTCCTTCACATTGATGACGGGGACATCCACCGCCTCCCGCATCCGTGTCATAAATTCATCCTTGTCGAACTTCCAGCCGTAGGCGGACACCGGGTTGATGGTGACGCACAGGGTCCGGGCGGCCTCCTCCGTCTCCAGCCGCACCTGACGGGTCTGGAGCTTATCCAGCGCATCGCTGCTCAGCAGTACCTTGCTGGGGTCCTTCACCACCAGCCGGGTATTCCGCAGCACACCGGAGCGCAGCAGAGGCATCACCATGGTATCCGTCAGCGCCCCGGAGATCAGAGCCTCGCCGTGATCCTTCAGGCACTTCTCCAGACTCTCCTCCATCTCCGGGGGCATAGTCTCCGCCTTGGGCAGATTCATCAGCCGGTACACATGGGCGGTGTCGGCCACGACCTTGTCGATGCTCATGTGGTATGAGGCCCCGGTGCAGAGAATGACCCCCTCCGCCACAGCCCGTGCGCCCAGAGACTTGCGGCCCAGAGCGCCGTCGATGATGGACTTGTCGGCCCCCATCTCGAAGAACAGCCGGGAGACCTCCTTGAGCTGCGTGGTGATGGACGGCCCTGCCAGCTGGACATTGCCGTCGCTGCGGGCCCGGAAGATCACCACCTCCCCCAGCGGTGTGGGGATGCCGGTGGTCTCCATGATCTCCAGCGTGGTGTCCCCCAGCCGCAGCATATCCTTGGCGGTGGCGATGAGAGTCCCCTCCCGCACGAAGATGCCGGGCTTCTCCGTGCCGGTGACCACGTCGGTGGACTCGCCGTCCCGGCCGATGGAGGTCAGGCCCAGCGTCCCCTGCAGGCGGTCGTGGTGCAGCATCCAGTTGAGCATGGTGGTTTTTCCGGCATTCTTGCACATTCCCACGATGGACATGGTCTGAACGCCGTTGAGCAGCTGTAACAGCTCTGCGGACATATCTACATACCCCTTCCGGTCAAATTTCAGTCAAATATAGATTATAGCGTATTTCGCCGGAAAAAGAAAGAGGAAAAACAAATTCTCCCTCTTTTCCGCCCCATTCCATGTAAAATACCGGAAAACCTCTGTCCCGCTCCACGGCGGAGGTTGTTTTATGGGAGAAACTGGCGTATAATAAAATGGAATATGCCAAGAAGTATAAGGAGGACCCTCCATGAAACTGATGGTCATCGACGGCAACAGCATCGTCAACCGGGCCTATTATGGCATCCGCCCCCTGTCCACACGGGACGGGCTATATACCCATGCCATCTATGGCTTTCTCACCACCCTCCAGCGGCTGCTGGACGAGGAGCAGCCGGAGGCGCTGTGCGTCACCTTCGACCGCCGGGAGCCCACCTTCCGCCATCAGGCGGATGAACGCTACAAGGCCCAGCGCAAGGGGATGCCGGAGGAGCTGGCCATGCAGCTGCCGTATCTGAAGCAGGTGCTCTCCGCCATGAACATCCCCCAGTACGACCTCACCGGCTACGAGGCCGACGATCTCATCGGCACCATCAGCCGCCGCTGCGAGGCGGCCGGCTGGGACTGCGTCATCGTCACCGGCGATAAGGACAGTCTCCAGCTCATCACCCCCCACACCAAGGTGAAGCTGGTGTCCACCCGCATGGGCCAGACCACCACCAAGGACATGACGGAGGAGACCTTCCGGGAGCAGTACGGCTTCGCCCCCATCCACATGATCGACCTGAAGGCCCTCATGGGCGACGCCTCCGACAACATCCCCGGCGTCCCCGGCGTGGGGGAAAAGACCGCCATGGCACTGGTGCAGCAGTATCATTCCGTGGCGGAGCTGTACCGCCTGCTGCCGGAGATCGACGCCAAGCCCGGCGTCATCAAAAAGCTGCAGGAGGGCAGGGAGAGCGCCGAGCACTCCCGGTATCTGGCCACCATTGTCACCGATGCCCCGCTGAACTTCACCCCGGAGGACAACCTCCGCCGCCCCTTTGCTCCGGAGCTCTATGACCTGCTGCTGAAGCTGGAGTTTCAGAAGCTCATCGACCGGTATGGCCTCACCCCCCACCGGGACACCGAGGCCGCCCCGGAGTATACCGTCACCGTGGAGCCGCTGGAGACGGAGCAGCAGGCCCAGGCCCTGCTGGCCCAGTGGCGTCAGGCGGACTATGTGACCGTCTACGCCCTACCGGACCTCTCCGTTCTCTCCGTCCAGTGGGATACCGGATCGCACACCTCCGCCGCAGCCGAGCTGGACCAGAACCGCTATACCGGCGACTGGCACGCCCTGCTGACCGCCCTGTTCTCCGCCGATATCCGAAAAGTCGGTCACCACATCAAGGACACCATGCGGGCGCTGCTGGAGCAGGACCTCCCCATAGAGGGCTATGGGTTCGATACGGCGCTGGCCGCCTACCTGCTGGATGCCACCGCCGGAAGCTACGACCTCCAGCGGCTGTTCGTGACCTACTATAATGAAGAACTGCCCAAGCCCCTGCATCTGGAGCCGGATGCCTTTGCCCCGCTGGCGGATACCGCTTCGGCGTGGGCGGCCCTCCACAGCTACTGCTCCGCCGTGGAGGCCCTGTATGAGACCCTGCCCCCCAAGCTGGAGGAGCTGGGCATGAAGGAGCTGTATCACACCGTGGAATTGCCTCTCTGCCCGGTACTGGCCCGGATGGAGCAGCGGGGCTTTCTGGTGGACGCCAAGGCGCTGTCGGACTTCGGCGAGAGCCTCACCGGCACCATCCGCCAGCTGGAGCAGCGGATCTATGACGCCGCCGGGGCTCCCTTCAACATCAACTCCCCCAAGCAGCTGGGCAAGGTGCTCTTTGAGGATCTCCAGCTGCCCCACGGCAAGAAAACCAAAACCGGCTGGTCCACCAACGCCGACGTGCTGGAAAAGCTCCGCTGGCAGCACCCCATTGTGGCGGACGTATTGGAATACCGGCAGTACAGCAAGCTGAAAAGCACCTATGCCGACGGTCTGCTGAAGGTCATCGACGCCGACGGCCGCATCCGCACCAGCTTCCAGATGACGGTAACGGCCACCGGCCGCTTGTCCTCCACGGAGCCCAACCTCCAGAACATCCCCACCCGCACGGAGCTGGGCAGCCAGATGCGCCGGATGTTCGTGGCGGCGCCGGGGAATCTGCTGGTGGATGCCGACTACTCCCAGATCGAGCTGCGGCTGCTGGCTCACATCTCCGGCGACGAGGTGATGCAGCAGGCCTTCCGTTCCGGGGAGGACTTCCATACCCTCACCGCCTCCAAGGTGTTCCACGTACCGCCGGAGGAGGTGACTCACCAGATGCGCTCACGGGCCAAGGCCGTGAACTTCGGCATCGTCTACGGCATTTCCCCCTTCTCCCTGTCTCAGGATATCGGCGTCACCGTGGCCGAGGCCAAGGAGTATATGGAGCGCTACTTCGCCACCTACACCGGCGTCCGCCGGTATATGACGGAGGTGGTGGAGCAGGCCCGGCAGCAGGGCTACGTCGCCACTCTCTTCGGGCGGCGTCGGGCGCTGCCGGAGCTGAAGAGCTCTAACTTCAACCTCCGCTCCTTCGGGGAGCGGGTGGCGCTGAATATGCCCATTCAGGGTACGGCAGCGGACATCATGAAGCTGGCCATGATCCGGGTGGAGCATCGGCTCTCCGGCGAGGGTCTGGCCGCCCGGCTCATCATGCAGGTCCACGATGAACTCATCGTGGAGTGTCCGGCAGCGGAGGCCCCCCGTGTCGAGGCCCTTTTACAAGAGGAAATGCAGGGTGTCGCCCAGCTGTCCGTCCCCCTGCCCGCCGATGCCCACAGCGGCCCCGACTGGCTCTCCGCCAAGGGCTGAACAATTTGACAGATATCGAGGTCATCCTATGAACAACATCAAGATCGTACCCATGAACGCCGACCATCTGGAGTCGCTGGAGCGACTGGAGCGCATCTGCTTCTCCCGCCCCTGGTCCCGGAAGATGCTGGCGGAGGAGCTGGAAAACCAGTGCGCTGCCTTTCTGGTGGCGGAGGACGCCGTCACCGGCGACGTGCTGGGCTATACCGGGCTGCTGGTGGCTGCCGACGAGGGCTATATCACCAACGTGGCGGTGTTCCCGGAACAGCGCCGCCGGGGCATCGCCGGGCAGCTGCTGCAGGTCTTTCTCAACTTCGCTGAGGCCAACCATCTGGCCTTTCTGACGTTGGAGGTACGCCCCTCCAACACCGCCGCCATCGCCCTGTATCAGGGCTTCGACTTTCAGGAGGCTGGCCGCCGCAAGAACTACTATGACCTCCCCAAGGAGGATGCCCTGATCCTCACCCGGCGTTTTGACGAGGAGGCGGCACAATGAACATTCTGGCCTTTGAATCCTCCTGCGACGAGACTGCCGTGGCAGTGGTGCGGGACGGACGCACGGTCCTCTCCGACGCCATCCTCTCTCAGGCGGATATGCACGCCCTCTACGGCGGCGTCGTGCCGGAGATCGCCTCCCGCAAGCACGTGGAGGCCATTGCCGGCCTGACGGATCAGGCGCTGTCCGATGCCGGGCTCACCAAGAGCGACGTGGACGCCGTGGCCGTCACCTATGCCCCCGGCCTCATCGGCGCCGTGCTGGTGGGGGTCAGCTTCGCCAAGTCCGTGGCCTATGCGCTGGACGTGCCGCTGATCCCGGTCCACCACGTCCGTGGCCACATTGCCGCCAACTATCTGGCCTTCCCGGAGCTGGAGCCACCCTTTCTGGCGCTGGCCATCTCCGGCGGCAACACCCTCATCGTAGATGTCCGGGACTATACGGACATGGCGATCTTAGGGGCCACACGGGACGACGCTGCCGGTGAGTGCTTCGACAAGGCGGCCCGTGTGCTGGGCCTGCCCTACCCCGGCGGCAAGCCCATGGATGCTCTGGCCCAGCAGTCCCCCGGCGGCAAGTATACCCTGCCTCGTGTCCATGTGGAGGGAGCGGAACTGGATATGAGTTTTTCGGGTCTGAAAACGGCGGTGGTGAATCTGGCCCACAATGCCCAGCAAAAGGGCGAGCCTCTGGATGCTGCGGCGCTGGCCCGTGACTTCACACAGGCCGTCAGCGACGAGCTGGTCCCCCGTGCCATGGAGGCCGCCCGCCGTACCGGACGGCGCACCATCGTGGCCGCCGGAGGCGTGGCCGCCAACTCCATCATCCGGGGCGATCTGGAGCGGGCCTGCCGTCAGGCGGGCTGCCGGCTGTACCTGCCGCCTCTGCGGCTGTGCGGCGATAACGGGGCTATGATCGGCGCACAGGGCTACTATGAGTATCTGGCGGGACATACGGCGGATCTCTCCCTGAACGCCTACGCCACACGGGATCTGGATCGTGGATAAAATTGCACGAAAGGGAGCGACCTCTGTATGGCCGCTCCCCTTCTTTTCGGCTCTCTCCAAGTTATGGTAACTCCCCGTCTACTCACAGGAAAAACGCCTTTACATTTTTACATTATGTAAATTATATTCACCTTTCTGTTCCGGTGTAAAACTGCGTTTGCGCCCTGTGGAAAAACCGGTGCATAATGTGGAAAACCTTTTTCCGACAAGGTTTTTTCCGGTGTGGAAAAGTCTGTGGATAATGTGAATAACTCTTTGTAAAGGTTTATTTACAAATGAATTATGTAAAACTCAGGCGAATCCTCCCCCATCCTGTCGCCGTGTAAAAAAGTCCGGTTTTTCATGGATTCTCTCCTCTTTTCCGCACCATTTTCCAAAGGGGCTTTTGGGGTGTTTTGGACGGGCTTTGTGGATTCTGTACGCACCGGGGTTTCTTTTGTCGCAAAACTTTGGTGCCGATTACGTTATGTATTATTCACCCCGGAATTTTTAGTTGACAAATCCCCGAAAATGTGGCACAATACAAGGCGTGGCTGTGCCCTGCGTGCGGTGCAGTATATAGCCCCACCCTCCTATTTTGCTTGTGTGGCTCAGTTGGTAGAGCAGCTCACTCGTAATGAGCAGGTCGCCGGTTCGAGTCCGGCCACAAGCTCCAAAAGAAGGCATCTGTCCAAATGCAGATGCCTTCTTTTTATATTCTCTTTTGGCTGCAACCTATGCAGCAAGAAGCCCCCGGCCACTGGCCGGGGACTTCTTATTCGCTTTAGGTTACGCCTTGCGCTTCTTGCCCACCAGAGCAGCGCCCAGCAGAGTGGTCATGCACATGACCGTCAGCCACAGCGCCACACCGGCATCGCCGGTAGCGGGCTTATCAGGCTGCTCCGGCTGAGAGGGCTTTTCAGCATCCTTCTTCAGCTGGGCCAGCTTCGCCTCGGCGCCCAGCAGGGTCTGGTAGTTCCCCACCTGCTCCTTCTGTGCGTCGGTCAGAGCATCATAAGCATCACGGGCAGCCTTGATAGCCTCCTCGCTGTCGAGGGTCACCGTGCCGATGGCATCGATCAGCTTCTCCACAGCGTCGGCAGCCTTCAGATCAGCCAGCTTGGCCTCGGCGTCCAGCAGGGTCTGGTAGTTCCCCACCAGTTCCTTCTGGGCATCGGTCAGAGCATCATAAGCGTCACGGGCAGCCTTGATAGCCTCCTCGCTGTCGAGGGTCACCGTACCGATGGCATCGATCAGCTTCTCCACAGCGTCGACAGCCTTCAGGTCGGCCAGCTTGGCCTCGGCGTCCAGCAGGGTCTGGTAGTTCCCCACCTGAGCCTTCTGCTCCTCGGTCAGAGCATCATAAGCACCACGGGCAGCCTTGATAGCCTCCTCGCTGTCGAGGGTCACCGTGCCGATGGCATCGATCAGCTTCTCCACAGCGTCGGCAGCCTGCAGGTCAGCCAGCTTGGCCTCGGCGTCCAGCAGGGTCTGGTAGTTCCCCACCTGAGCCTTCTGCTCCTCGGTCAGAGCATCATAAGCACCACGGGCAGCCTTGATAGCCTCCTCGCTGTCGAGGGTCACCGTACCGATAGCATCGATCAGCTTCTCCACAGCGTCGGCGGCATAGCCGGGCAGCTTCAAGGTCACCTGAGGCAGCTGAGCCAGCACGCTGGCGGTGGCGGTACCGTGCTGCATCCCCATGCCCTCGGCGTAGGTCACGATACGATGGGTGGGCTTGCCGGGGTAGCCGCCCACCTTGATGGCGCCGTTCAGCTCATAGGTCAGGCCCTCCTGATCCGCCGGAACGGTGATGGAGATGCGCTGACGGGCGGGGTTGCCGCTGAAGTCATACACGCCGTAGTAGCTGCCGGGATTGGACTGGAAGGAGTTGCCGTCGCCGTCGGTGTAGTACAGGGAGAAGTTGTGGTTATACACACCCGCCATCTTCTCCTTGGGGCTCACCAGCCCGGTAAACTGCAGCTGCACCGTCTCGCCGGGCTTGACCTCGGCATTCTCCGGCAGCTCATTGCCCTCGGCGTCCAACAGCTTGTAGCTGACGCCACGGGCGGTGATGACCTGATAGGTGGCCACGCCGTCCTTTTCTACCCGGACGATATGGCGGCCGGTGGTGAGGTTCGCCACCGTCACGGCGCCGGTCTCGGCGTCCACGGTGACCCCCTCGGAGGTAAAGCCGTTGAAGGTCATGGTCTTACCCACGGTGGAGCGGGCCACGGTAACGGTGCAGCCGCTCTCCGGAGTGAAGGTGTAGCTGGCGCCGTCGGTGCCCAGATAGAACAGGATGTCGTGCTCGGCATCCAGCTGCTTCTGCTCGTCCTTGGTGACGCCGACATCCATACGATCCATGAGCATATTGGTCTGGATGGCGGTGCCGTCAGCACCCACGGACACCACAAACACACCGGTGAACTCCGGCCAGATGGCGGAGAAGGTCTTATCGGCGGTGCTGCTCTGCCCCTGCTTATGGGTCATGGCGTCGTAGGTGACCTTCACCAGCGCCGTACCCTGATGGTTGGCGGTCATATAGGCCAGGCAGCTGTTGTCGGCATTGGGAGCGATGCTCACCACGTCGCTGGGCTTACCGTCGAAGTCCACCACCTCGTAGTGGGCATCCGGCAGGGCGATCTTGGCGTTCATGAAGCCCTCAATGGCCTGCCAGTTACGGAACACATCCAACTCATAGGTGTCGCCGGCGTTCATGTTCATGTAGCCCTTGGCGTTGATGTTCAGATACACGTTGCCCAGATCGTAGGTATTCTTATCGAACCGGCTGACGGTATCCTTGTTGAAATCGTCGTCCATATGCAGATCGGCACGGGTCACGACGATATCCTGATCGGCGGTCCACTTGTTGAAGTCCCAATAGGTCACACCGTCGGGATTCTGCACCCGAACGAAGTGGTTCAGGCTGGTCTCCGGCACCCGATAGGTCACGGTGACGGTGTCGCCGTCCTGAGTGGAGATGCTGTTCTCCTGCGGACGGAGGAACTCATAGGTATAGTAGTTGCCGAAGGTACCCACGCTGACGGTAGAGCCGGCAGGAGCCGTCACCTTCACAGCAAAGGCCTTGGGTACGGAGATATCGAAGGACTGAGCGCCGCCGCCCACCTTCGTGACAACGGTCTTGGTGCCAACGTTGTAATTCGCAGTGTGCTCCTCGGAGGGGATCAGGTTCACCGTCACGGTATCCGTCTCCACGAAGATACCCGTGGTGCGGAGGTTGCCGTAAACGGTTCCGCTGCCCAGCGTGGCAGTGCGCTTCACGCCGTCGGCGGTGGTCAGCTGATAGTCGATGGTGTAGTCGGTGCCTGCCACCCAGCCGCTGTTGCGGGCATAGATCTCATAGGCACGCTGTACGGAAACAGAGGTGGTATCATCAGCGATGACCATCTCCATGCCGCCGTTGCAGTCCTTGTTGGCGTCGTAGCCCTCCACCCAATAGGTGCCGGAGGCCAGCTTTGCTGTGTACTTCAGCCCGTAGCCGTCCGCCTCGGTGCTGATGCCGGACAGCAGATCCTGCGTCCCCTTCACGCCATCCTTGTAGGTGTACAGCTTCAGGCTGTTCAGCTGTGCGTTGTGCAGGCCCTTCAGCTCCACAGTATGTGCGTTGCCGGTGACCATCTGGATGGGAGCGCTGGGGTTCATCAGCGCATAGGTCGTATGCGTGTGATAGGTGGCGGTGGTGGCCACCAGATAACCGGTCGCCACACCCTCCACCACGGTGAAGGTCGCCTTGCCGTTTTCATCGGTCACCACGCCGTCAATGGGCTTAATGGTGCCGGTGGTCATATCCAGCCATGCCAGGCCTACGCCCTCCAGCGGCTGGGCATTGGCCTGCGTGGCGTCGGGATCCAGTGCCTTCACGCCCTTGACGGTAACGGTGATGTCCTCACCGGAGGTCATGGTGGCCGGAACGTCCAGCCAGGTGTAGTAGTCGTTCTGGTTCTCGGCGTCGCTGCCCACAAAGTAGTCCAGCACATCGCCGTCCAGCAGCTTGGTATCCGTCACCTTGGGCCGGGCAGTGCCTGCCTCATTGGTGGGGAAATCGTTGTTGATATAGAAGCCGTGGAAGCCGGTCTCACGGCCAAAGACCTTGCTCTCCCAATCGGTGTTGGGATCAATGACCAGATATTGCTTGGCCGTTGCCGGGGTAAACTTATCCCCATAAACCATCTCATGGGCCGCCACCAGCGCATCCAGCACGGAGACGCCCTCCACCTTGTCGGTGAAGCCGTACTTCTCGGCGGTATTGCTGGCCACCTGCACCTCGCTGATGCTGTGCAGATAGGCGTTGTCCGCCTGAGAGCGGATGGTCAGCCCCAGCGTCTCCACGGGCTTGCCCGCCACCTTGCGGATGTAGTCGCTGGGATTCATCAGAGCGTACACGTCATCGCCGCTCTGGGCTACCAGATAGCCGGTGGCCTCGCTGCCCACGGTGAAGGTGGCCTGACCGTCCTTGTCCGTCACAACATCCTTGATGGGCTTGATGTAGCCGTCTGCGTCCACCCAAGCCAGACCCACGCCCTCCAGGGGCCGGGCAGCGGCCTTCAGCTCCGCAGCATCCTTATAGCGATAGCCCTCCACGGCATAGAAGCCCTTCACCGTCACGGTGATGGCCTCACCCGTCACCATGGTCTCCGGGACATCGATCCACGTATAGTAGTCGGAATAAGCATCCTCGTCGGCATAGAAGAAGAAATCCACGGTGTCGCCGTCCTTGAGCTTGGTGTTGACCACCGTGGTGCCATTATAGCCGGGGCCGGAGGGTGCCTTGGTGCCGTCATTGGGATAGCCGGCGTTGACATAGAAGCCGCAGACATAGGTCTCCGTGCCGTACAGCTTGGTGATAAAGCCGCTGCTGCTGACCTCCAGGAAATCCTTGGCGGTTTCCGGGGTAAAGTCGTCGCCGAAGGTCAGCTCGTGGGAGACCACCAGCGCATCCAGAGCGGAAACGCCCTCCACCTTGTCGGTGTAGCCGTACTTCTCCGCCTCACCGCCGGTAAGCTCACTCACCATGGGCTGGTGCAGCCATGCGCCGCCGTCCTGCGCCCGAACCAGCACCTTGGTGTTGGCGGGAGTAACAGGCTTGTCGTCCGACTTCACCTTCACGTTGACGGTGTAGACCTGTGCCGGCTCATTGTCGTTGTTCATATTGGGCCAGCTGGGGTCGCCGCACTTGACGGTGATGGTGGTACCGTCCACAGTGGGAACCATCGCCGTGCGCTTATACTCCGTCTCGCCCACATAGGTCCTGACCTGATAGTTCTTGTTGCTGGCGGTGGGGGTGACCAGCACGCTGTCGGTCCCCTTGTCCACCGTCAGGGTATACTCATGGGTGTCCGGGTCGAAGGCGGGGGACAGCTCACCGGCGCTGAAGGTCAGGGCCTTCACCGTCTTGATGTGATTGTCCCAGCTGCCGCCCAGGTCGGCGCCGTAGCCATTGCGGGTATACATGATCCGGATCTCGTCGCCGGATCCCAGCGTTCCGTCCGCCACGGTGAAGGCCCCAAAGCCTTGGTTGGTGAACCAATCATTCAGGGTGCCCATCCAGCCGGACATGGAGCCGCCGTCGAATTCACCCAGACCCTCGATAGAGCTGATGTAGTTGTTCTCGGCGCCTGTCTGCTCGCAGCCGTTCTTTTCCAGTGCCTCTACCACACAGCCCATCATGGTAGAATCTTCATTCAGATCTATCCATTCCTCCACCAGTGTCCCTTCCCAGGGAGCGCCCTCGGCTTCCGGGTAGGTGGTGTTCTCCACGATGACATGAACCTGTCCGTCGTGGTTGTCCGCCGCAAAAACGCTCATGGGTACCAGAGACAGTACCATCACCAGCGTCAGAAGCAGCGATACAATGCGTTTCTTCATTCGTTTTTGTCCTCTCTTTTACAAATTTATTTTGAAGGCGGATGCCCAAAAAATACAGTACACATAAGAAGGAGGCAGGAGGGGTGGCTGAAACCCCTCCTGCCCTTATGGAAATGGACGGTTTGACCGCCCCTCGGCTTGCGTTTTTGTTCCATGCGGGCCTGTGGCTGCCGGCACCGCACGAAAAGCACCCCCTGCCCATGGCAGAAAGTCCTGTTTTCGCTTTTGCGCAACAAAAAAGCACGATCCAAGCGGGACCGTGCAAGCTGCAAAGCGTTTCACGATTCGGCTTCGGTGATGGCAAAACCAAGGCACAGAGCTCGGTGTATCTGACTTATCCTGTCTCAGCAGGCATCACAGTGACCAACTCGCCGGGCTTCTCACCCGATTCCGCCGCCGACGCACAAGGCGCCGGACGCTCTGTCCTTTTATTGACTTGCCCCCATTATATACGCCCCGGCGACAAAAAGCAAGCACTATTTTTTCTTTTCGCCGGAATGGCCGCCATTCTACCGTGGAGAACGGATTGACACAAAAAGGCACAGACTTTATTGGGCCGCTGAAAATTCTCTCATATGCTAAGCCTGTCATTCCGAGACCAGTCCGCAGGCTGGTCGTGGGAATCCGTTCCCTCTTTGCAG
>ERZ840096.689-NODE-689-length-45435-cov-22.245989_pt1 | contig 45435 bp, 63 predicted proteins | sample MGYA00519878_ERZ840096 | MGnify/ENA primary metagenome ERZ840096 (study PRJEB31850, sample SAMEA3708865) | human gut metagenome | biome: human gut; feature: human-associated habitat; material: faeces | place: China | collected 2014 ...
AGTTCTGTCGCTGTCCATGTGATGCCGTCCGTGCTGTATGCCGCTTTGGTGCTGTAGGATGCCACCACAACAAACTTGCCGTTGCCGTAACATACAGACGGCCAGGAACCCGATATCGGCAGTGTTGTCGCCTCAAACGCCAGCCCAAACTGTACATTGCTTAAATCCTTCGCCGCAGCGCCAACCTGATCGGCTGTCACGTTATGCGGATTATTCTTATCCGCTATATGCGTATTCAGATTGGTCTGTACCGTATCTGCCGCGCTTTTTGCAGCCGCAGCAGCACTGTTCACTGTCTGAAACAGCGCACTGTGAGCGTTCGCCGCCTTATTGTGCGTCTCAATCTGTCCGCTTACATCCGGTGTCGGAATCTCCGCGATCTTCTGATCGGTATACTTCTTTGCATTGGTCAAAGCAGCATCCGCAGCACCCTTTGGGTCAGCTCCCACCTGAGGCGCCGTTACGCCATGCGGATTGCTCTTACTTGCAATATGTGCAGGCACACCCGCCAGCGCAGTATTAAAGTTGGCCTCATTGCCGGTATACCCGCCGTCAACTGCCGAGCTGTACGCGCTCTTGCCGTCCGCGCCGGTATCGCCCTTAGGGCCTTGAATGCCCTGTACACCCTGCGGACCCTGTTCACCCTGTACGCCTTGCGGACCGGTATCGCCCTTGGGTCCGGTCGGGCCAATTGGGCCGGTATCGCCCTTCTCACCGGGCAAACCCTGAATACCCTGTTTGCCCTGAGGACCCTGTTCGCCCTGCACGCCCTGTTCGCCCTTGGGGCCTTGGATACCTTGCGGACCGGTCGCGCCGGTGTCGCCTTTCTCGCCCTTGGGGCCCTGCGCGCCGGTATCACCGGTGTCGCCCTTCTCGCCCTGAATGCCCTGCTTGCCTTGCGGACCTTGCGGGCCGGTTTCACCCTGCGGACCTGCGGGGCCCTGAATACCCTGTACGCCTTGTGGGCCTTGCGGGCCTTGCAGCTTGCCGATGGAGTACCACATCAGATTAGATTCGGACCAAATATAGATATTCTCATCTGCACTGACCTGAAACGCACCGTCTGTACCGTTGGGGAACGCAGCTTCGAGCGCTGCCTTGGTGGGGTAAACGTCCTCAATCTCGAACGAACGTCCGTCATCGCCCTTGTCGCCCTTCGGGCCTTGAATACCCTGCGGGCCTTGTGCGCCGGTCGGGCCTGGAATACCCTGCTTGCCGGTTGCACCCTGAACGCCCTGAACGCCCTGCGGACCGCGTGCGCCGGTTGCGCCGGTGTCGCCCTTATCGCCTTTGTCACCTTTAGCACCGGCTTCACCGCGCGGACCCTGCGGACCCATTACGCCTGCCGGACCCTGTTCGCCCTGAATACCCTGCGGACCTGCCGGGCCCTGTTCACCATTTAGCCCCTGCGGACCTTGGTCGCCCTTTAATCCCTGCGGACCTGCCGGACCGGTCGCGCCGGTTGCACCGTCTGCACCGGTGTCACCCTTCGGACCCTGCGGGCCTTGTACGCCCTGCAAGCCCTGAATGCCTGCCGGACCCTGTTCACCGGTATCGCCCTTTGCACCGGTCGCGCCGGTCGCACCGCGATCACCTTTGTCACCCTGCGGGCCCTGCACGCCTTGAATACCCTGCGGACCCTGCACGCCCTGCGGACCCTGCGGACCGCGCACATATACCGGAGACGGGATTGCACCCGCCGCACCTGCGCGAAAGCTCATGAGGCCGGTTGTCTGGTCTACCTCAGGGATAATCGCCGGACCTAAATCGCCCTTGTCACCATTATCTCCTTTCTCGCCTTTCTCGCCCTGAATGCCCTGCGGGCCGACAATGCCGTGAACAACCGTTACGTCGTCCACGTCTTCTACCGAGCCCTCCGCAAACTGCATCCTGCTCCTCTGCGGCAGCGCACGCCCGCCCGCATCGAGCACAACATGACCGCTCGAACCGGTCGCCTCGAAATTCACGCCGTCGGTTGACGTTTCGAGAACCTTGTCGCTGTTAAGCCTCATGTAAACGATCGAGCCGTCCGGTGCTTTGACGGTAAAAACGTCCTGTCCGGTCAGCCGGTTTACTTCGTCGATAACCTCGTTGACTTTCGGAATTGCCGTCTTGCCTGTCAGTCTGTCGAATACCGCCTTGTTTTCCGCCGCGCTGCCTGTTAAGGTATCAGGCGCAGAAACAACGCCGTTCGTGCTTACCGCACTGTCTGAAATCTTTTCGATTGCCATTTACTCACCTCACCATAGTTCCGATGGTGTATCTCTTGATAATGCCGAACAGACCGAACGCCTCGTTCAGTGCTTCATTCTTTGCGATCAGCTGCAAGGTCTTGTATTTCTTTACCTTGCTGTTAAAGGGAAGTACCTGCGGCGCATCGTTCGTGTTAAAGGTAAAACGGCTGAAATCAATATCTTCCCAATTGAAAATATCCGCGATACCCTCGCGTATCTTTCTGCCGAAATCCCTCTCTGTCCGTGCGTATACCTGCAAGGACGAACGGGTATACGGCTTCATCATAATGCCGCTGCCGCGCTTCACCATCGTTTTATAGGTCATAAAATCGCCGTCATCGTCCGCTTTTGTGTGCCATTCTGCCGCGATTGCAGCGCCGCCGGTGATTTTGCCGTCCTCGCCCATCGTGCCGCCGTCCGAATACGCCTGCATGGTGTCTATATCCGTGTTCAGTTTGCAGATATGTCCGTCCGATGTGCCGAAATACAGGTTTCCCCTGCTTTCCATCATGCGTACCGCCGGGAAGTTGTTCCAGTAGTAGCACTCGTAAACGTAATCGCCGTAGGACTGCGGCTTGTACGCTACGTTCTGGTTTGTGTCCATAACATAGCAGTGTCCGTTTACCGCCAGCACATAATAGCCGTTCCACACCACCGCGCAGGCGTTTTCGAGATGTTCCTCTTTCGTCAGTGCCGCGTCTACATAGTAGCTGCGGTTTCGCGCTACCTGTAACGCCGTGATGTTGCTGCTCGTCAGCGCAAACACGCCCGTTCGGCTGAGGAACACCGGTTCCTCCGGCAGATACGCAAACGCCCGTTTTGCCACTGCACCGGCACCGGCTGCGGCTCTGCGTACCGGGAACTGCACCTTGTTTGTCGTGCTGTCGATGTTATACCCTCGGAAATAGATCGTGGTCTCCGAACGGTCGTCCGACTTGACGATTGCCTGACTGTCTGAGATTGCCGAATAGCCGATGATTGCCGAGCCGTCCGCGCCCACCTTGGTATAGGAAAGATCGGGAAAATACAGCGGATTGTTGCTCTCACACCGCCAGTCCTTGTCCTGCTCGTCAGGATTGCCTGCAAGGAACACCCTGTCCTGCGACTTGCCGCCGTAGATTGCGGCAATGGTACACTTGGTGATCTTCTCCTTGTAGCCCTCTACCGGCTTCACAAACGTAATGACCACGTTGTCCTTGCCGGTGATCGCCGGTTTGGGTGGTGCGCTCGTGAACTTCACCTGTCCCTTGGTCTTGTCCAGCGTGTACTTGCTGCTCTCCCACACCTTGTCATCTACCTTAACCTCTGCAATGCTTTCAATGTCGGTGGTGTCCAGCTGATACGTCGTTGCCGAACCGTCCGCGCAGAACTCGTTCTTGCGCTTGTTTGACAGCAAATTCACGTCTTCAAAACTGGTTCCGCCGCCCGTCGGCTTGTTGGCAATGGTAGTAGTCGGAACGTAAGCATCCGCTGTCGCATCCTTGACGGTTTCGCCGTCAAACACAAGGTACTCGCCGCCCGTCAGCACATACATTTTGTCGTTCAGCGTAAACGACGTGCCCTGCTTGTTAGTAAGTCCGCTTTTCAGCTCTGTCAAGGTGTTCTCCGTCCACTTGTACAGCCGTGTGCCGCCATGCACAAGAAAGTATTCCTTGCCCTTGATAATGCCGCGATACAGACCGTTTACCGGCTTTTCGACATTCAACAGTACGCGCCATCCCTTGCGCTTTTCGGGAAAGCCGCCGCTGTCCGAAATCAGGTTTACCGTGCCGGAAGCGCCGCGCGTTGAGTCAACCTGTGTAGGGTTGCTCGACAAATCCACGCCCTTGAACTTGGAATACTCGGTCTTGTACTTTTTCGGGGAATCGGGAATCTTGTATGTTGCCATTTACACCCACCCCGTAACCGAGCGCCACGCGCCGCCGCTCGAAGTCTGCTGACGGCGAGAAGCCAGCATAGACTTTACGTTCTCATACTCGTTCAAATACTGCGTTGCCATCGAAATGTCATCTTCCTTGAACACCTCTGCCGCGATATACAGCGGAATTGCCCGCTGTGCCTCCTCCGCAAGAGAAAAGGTCGTGTCGCCCGGCGTGTCCTCGGTGATCTCCTCGGGGTATGCCTCATACCAGATAACAAGCGTGCCTTGATACTCTGCCGGAAAATACAGCTCGTCCATACCGTCAAACTGATAGTCGTTCACGCGCTCAAACGTGTTGTGTTCTCCGCGAATGGTCAGCCGGTCAGGGCAGAACCGCATGAAATCCGGTGCAAGCTCCTTGAGGTGGTACAGCCGGTTGCCCTTCGCGTTATCGTCCGGCAGTTCCACCTCCACGCTCTTGTAAATCGGCATGATCTCCGCAAGGTCGATCATTGCGAACCACGCCGCGTGCGGCATTGCCCGCACATAATCCGCCACATCAGGCGAAGTCAGCGAAACCTCCGTGCCGTAGTTCAGGCGTGAGAAAATCTTATCGAGTGCAGCCTTTTGAATCTGCTCCCACGTCATAAAATCACTCCTTAAAAAGGGAAACGGCGAGGAAAGTCCCCGCCGTAGTCTTTACAGCAGCGCGGTTGCGTCTGCAAGGCTGTCGCCCGCAATCGCGATCGAGTTCCACTTGGCAAAGCCTGCAATGAAACGTGCGCGGCCGGTGTATACCTGAGCGCCGGTGTTCGTATCCTTGTGGCTGTCCGTAGTCAGCTTCACGCGGTCAAGGAACGGCATTGCATAGGTGTTCTGGTTTTTCTTGCTGTCGAGCAGCATGAAGTATTCCTTGCCTGCAATAGTGTTCGGCAGGTAGTTCCAAACGATGAAGTTCCAGCCGCCGTACTGGAAGTTGAAGCCGGTGCTGTTGCCCTGATCCTTAAACTCAGAGCCGACAACCTCAAACATCTTGCGCTTCATCTTGCCGCTGTTCGGAATAATGATGGTATCCGGTGCGATGGACAGCAGGTTGCCGTCGTCGTCGGTAAAGTGCTGCATTTTCTCCTGTACGGTATCCAGTACAGTAGCCATATCGTCCGACGCAGCGTAGGAGAAGCGGTTGGACTGGGTGTACTTCGGCTGGGTGATGGACTTGTGTGCCTTGTTGAACAGGGACAGCTTATCCGCCGTGGTGGTGTCGTAAGTACGCATGGTCATGTTCTTGTTGCCGAACGACATAGAAGCGTTCAGACCGCCCAGAAGGGTAGCCGCCGCGTACTGCTCACGGGTACGGGCATAGGACAGACCGAAGTCACGCGCAGCGGAAATGATATCCTTCTGCTTGTTGTCCTCCATGAACTCCTCGGTTACCGCAAAGCTGTTCTTCCAGGTTGCAGGTTCCAGGAACTTTGCATAGCTCTCCTGTCGGGAGTTGGTCGGGTATGCGCCGTTCTCGCCTACGTCCTCAAAGTTGCCGAGTGCGGTCATGCCGCCGTACTTCTCGCCGTAGTTGCTCGTGGTGTCCATGCAGAAAATCTTGCTGATCTGCGAAGTCTGCTCGAAGTCCTCAACCTCGTGCTCGATAATTGCCTTAATAGGCGCTTCGGACTTGCCAAACAGAGAATCGACAAGACCGGAGCCCTTAGAAATGATATTGCCTGCCATGATATAGTTACCTCCTTAGGTTAGGCTGCCGGGGTTACGAAAACGCCGCGTACAGTGGAATTGGTGGTTGCGCCGTCGGTGTCCAGAATCTTGAACACGCCGGAAGTGGTGGTTGCGGTAACGCCCAGCGCGTCAGGGCTCAGAGTAACCGCAGAACCAACCACAGTTGCCGCAACGGTCGCAGTGGACACGGTTTCAAAGATGGTGTTTTCGGTTACTTCGATGGCCGGGTAAGTGCCGTCTGCGCGCTGCGGACCCATGACAATGTGGGTCGGCTTGGTAGTAGCCGCGCACTTAGCCAGTGCGCCGCCGGTCAGATTTGCCGCCATGCCGAGAGAAAGACCGGCTGCACCCTTGGGGTATACAAACGGCTCCACATCGCCTACGCGGCTGTATGCCTTGATAAACATAGAAACTCTCCTTTTCAGATACGTTTTTTGTAGTCAGCAATAATCTGCTGCTTTGTCCAGTTGGGGAATGCTGCGCGGTACCACTGCATTGTCGTGTCATCCACAACAACATCATCACCGCCCGCATTGCCTGCTGTGGTGGTCAGATGGCTCTTGCCGTTGACGTTGTTCATGGCCTGCTGCTTTGCCGCTGCTGCGCGCTTGCCGGTCAGCTGATCAAAGTTTGCAAGGCGGAACGCATCAACGAGCGAATAGCCTCTGTTGACGTACTCGTTAAAAACGGGTGCGTTCGGGTGGTTTGCCAGTGCAGCAACGTCTGTAATGGACGGGTCAAGGTGGGAAATCTCCTTGATTGCCTCGTTCATCTGCCGCTCGCCCTCCTCCATCTGTACACGGTCAAGCACTTCCTGCGCCTGTCGTACAGTGGGGTTGTTTGCAATCATCTGATCGAGCATGGACGGGTCAATCCCTGCCTGCTGCATCTGGTCACGCTGATATGCCTGCTGATACGCCTGCAAATCAGATTCCGAGGTGATCGGTTTGTTGGTGTACGGGTCAAGCTGACCCTCGTACATCTGCCGGATGACCTCATCCTTTGCCGCCTGACGCTCCTGCTGAATGCGCTCGTTAAACTGCGCTTCCGCTCTGCGTCTTGCAGCGGCAAATCGTGCGTTATCTTCCGCGCTCTGTACTCCCTCGGGTGCAGCTTCGGCGGTCTGCTGCTCGTTTTCGCCTGTTTCCTCGGGTCCGATGGACGCAGGTTCGGCGGTTTCCTGCTCGTTTACGCCTGCCTCGGTGGTTTCCACTTCGGTTTCCATAATTTCTTCCATTTGGGTATTCCTTTCCGGATTTTTACGCTGTTCCATGCGATTTTGGGCATAAAAAAACCGCCCTTTCGGACGGTTCCGCTATTCCCTTTTACTTGCCGCTCTTAGAGGAGCGCAGATCGCCGCCGGTCTTAACGGACGGCTTCTTGCCGGAAGTCTGGGTAAATACCGCCTTAACCTCCATGCTGCCGGTGTTCTTGATCTTACCGGCGTAACCGCTCTTATTTGCCATGCTATTTCACCTCCTTTACTATCTGCTTATAGTTCGAACACTGCGGATTTTTGCAGATAAGCACGAGCTTACCGTCTACAGTGTCGGTCTTGGTGTCGATTTTACATACCGGACATACCATAACTGTCGCCTCCCTCCTGATAACTCGGCATTGTCTCCGGGCTGACGTAGCCAGACTGCGTAATATCGGGAATGCCGTCTGTATTTGTTGCCATCGGCTGCATCATTGCCTGCTGCTGTGCCAACATCTGCTGCTGCTCTAAGCGCTCTGTAAGCTGCTGCTTGACTTCGCTTGCCAGCGGGTAATGCAGTCCTTCCATGATCGTCCAGAACGTCAAGAGACTCTGCATATCGGTCGGGTCGCCAAAGCAGCCGTTTTCGAGATTCATTCTCGCCTCCTGCCAGAGGTTTTCACGGTTGCCTGCAAGCGGCGCGGTCTGGTCGACACTGAACAGAAATTCATCATTCCAGTACGGTTCGCCCGCCTCGTCCACTTTGAGAAAGTCCATCTTGTTGAACACGCCATACATCTGCGTGCCGTTGGTGTCCTTATATACCATCGGGCGCGGCTCGTCCGAGTACGCCAGCAGGAACTTGAACATAACCTCGAACAGGTCAGCGTAAGCGGCGTTCTTCATGACCTTGCGGCTTTCCAGTCGTCCGGCAGTCTGTGCCGCCGCGAACTGCTTCGCCGTGCCGGAGGTTGCGGTGCTGTCCTTGCGTCCCTGAAAGCTGTCCGTAATGCCGATCAGGTTACGCATTGCGGTATAAGTGCTGTCCTCAAACGCCATATCGCGGGAAATGTCCGGCTGCAGGGTAAGAACATCGAGCATCGCCTTTTCGCTTGCATCCTCTATCTCAAGGATTTTGAAATTCTCGTCCGTGCGTCTAATCTGCTTGCCCTTTGGCAGGGTGATAACCGAGCCGCCGCCCAGCAGCTTTTGCGAAATTGCGCTGTCGAGCTTGTTTACAAGCATCTGCTGATCCCGCACCATATCCACATCAGACGAGCCGAGCAGCTTGCCGATTACCGACACATTGCGCCGCAGTACCACCGGATACACGTCCGGCTTGTAGTACGGTATCATATCGTTTTCTTCGTGCTGTGTAACGGTTGGGTTGCCCATCTCATCAAGGCTGATATCCTCTACGATCTTTGTCATCGGAATACCGTTCTCATCCGTCCTTGCGAAGTCCTTGACGGTTTTCTGTTCGCCGCTCTTACTGCCGCAGTACGGGCAGGTATCGCCCTGCATATCCGCGCCGCACTTGCTGCAAGCCTTAATGCGCCGCGCCTGATAGTCCTCCATGTACTCCAGCAGTACGTCATTGCACCACGCCACGCGCCCAATGCCGCCGTCAGCGTTCCGGAAATATCCGATATTCTCCGTCACCAGATCATCTACTACGCTCTGTTCAAAGCCGCGTGCGTCCGGCTGCTCCTCGTCCTCAGCGGATACATCCTTGCCGTACTTCTTCTTGATGTACTCCTTGCTCTGTGCGAGCTGAATGAAGAAGTAATCCATCTCCGGGATACTGTAAACGCCCGGCTGTGGGATAAACTGCTTGGGATGCAGCAGCGTAACACTCAGCGCGCCGCGTGTCGTGTGCGTCCGCTTGGTGTTGTCCCACTCGACTAAAAACAAATCGCCGCCGTGCGTCGGTGTGGTGCGTTCGTCCTGATCGTTCAGCCGCTCAAACGGCAGGCGATCCAGCTCATTGCGAATATAATCCTCAATGGTTTTCGCAAGCTGTTCGTCCTCCTCGTGTCGCGGTGTAACCTTGGGCGTGGGAATATCGCTCGATACTTCCGCCTCGATGATTTCCGCTACCACGTTCCGCGCCACTACTGCATCTTGCGCTTCCTGCGTCTTGCCGTGCACCTTGTCGATCTTATGCGTTCCCCGGTAGATTTCTTCCCGTTCTACCATCAGATTAAGCTCCGGCTGGTACTTGCTCCGCGCCTTGCTTAGCCTGTCCTGCCACTTCTTCAAAATCTGTTCGTCACTTTTCCCCGTTTTATCAAACGGATTTTGCATTTTATCACCTCATTTTCAAAACGGATTGCCCCATTTAGATAATAAGTACTCCTTGCCGCTCTTGTCGGCATTGTAGTAATCCTCGTACATGTCATCCGTCCACTTCGCCCGCTTGCCTCGCGGCTTATCCTCGGTGTAGCTCTGCTGTGTGCGTGCATAGTAGGCGATAGCCAGCGCCATAACGCAGTCGTCGTGCGCGCCCTGCTCCGCTTCTGCTCTGCCCTTTTCATTTCTTACAAACGTCAGCATTTCGCCGAGCGTGTCCGCGTCGTTCAGCAGCTCCACGCTCTCGCGCACCACCTCAACCAGTCCGGCGATAATAACCGGCCTCGTAACGCTTGTGGTTTTGAAGCCGTAGCTGTCGCGGGGTCTGTGGGTGTAGTTGTCCTCAGTCTGCCGGACGTACTGCCGTGGATACCTGAGCCGTTGCAGCTCCTTGATGGGGTAACTGCTGTAATTGGCCTCTATCGCAATCAGCGCGGTATTGTAGTAGATACCCAGACAATACATCTGTGCCGCGTATACGTCCTCGTCGAACTGATGCCGCAGCGTGCAGACCTGCCGCCCTGTGGTGTTGTCGAGCACTTGCCCCACAAACCAGTCTGAGCCCTCGCCGGACGTATCCCCGCCGATCACATACGGCACGCCCTCGCGCCTGTCCTGGTAGACCGTGATGTATCCGTCGTCAGCGTCCACCCAGCGGATAGACTTATCATCGATCCGCACCTGATTAGATACCGCGTCAAACCGTGTCGAGTATGCAAAGTACCCACGCTTAGCCGGTTCCCTCAGCTCTGCCAGCCTGCCGTTTACCTTGGCAGCGTCAAAGATCGTCTTGCCGATAACGCCCCACTGCCCCAGACAATACACCTGATAATAATAAGGGTCGCTGTCCTTGTACCCCTCAAGCGTCCGCTTGTAGTCCTCGTCAAGCCATGCATTGTCCTTGTACGTCGTCTTAAGTGTCACCGCCCGCTCATCCTTGCGGTCAAAGAACCGCCTTTTGAGCCAGTGCAAGACGTTAATCGGGTTAAAGCTAAGCGTTATCTGTCCGTGTATCCGCTTACCGCGCAGACGTATGTCAAGCTGGTTGAAATCAGCCTCGGCAATCTCGCTTGCCTCCTCAATCCATATGTCGGTGAGTTCTCCCTTGGGAAATGTAACAGACTTGATCTTCTCCGGGTCGTCGAGCCCCTTAAAAATACAGGCGTTGCCGGTAAGCCTGCATACAATCTTAAGGTCGGTAACGTCAAACAGGCTATGCAGCCCCCAGCCGTTAATGACCTGCTGCAGCAGCGCAAACGTAGACGTTCGGTTAGTGTCGCCAACCTTGCGGATCACAAGCACATTGCACAGCGGCTTGCTCATCATACGGTAGATGATCCGCTGACCGACAAACACCGACTTACCAGAGCCAGCGCCGCCATACAGCACAATATAACGGTGCTCGTCATCGTCCAGCAGTGGCAGATAAGCCGCATTAAACGCCCGCTTGGGAATATTAACTTGCACCCGCCGCACCTCCTAATTGTACAAAATGCGTGTTTTGCATAATAAGCAACGCCGTCCGTCTCGCTCTCCGGTATTTACCCCGAGTTTTCCGGCACTCAGCCCCGCAAAAACCCTTGATTTTGCAAGTCGTAAAGTCCAATCCTGCAAATCAGGGCAAAAAAACAGACCTGCACCGCTGTTACGCGGCTGCAAGTCCTCAATCTGTATCTGTCATATCGTCATCATCGAGCAGCTTAACCGTGATCGTCTGCGCTCCTACGATTTCCCGACGTTCGATAAACGCGCCGATACTCCGTGCGCGCAGCTCAGACGCTTTCAGGCGGTCTTTTATGTCCGCCTTATCATTACGCATGGTATCGCTCCAAAACGCGTTAATCTCCGCCATATCCGCCACACGGGCACGATCTAACAGCTCGTCGCGGTCTGATACGTATTTGCTTAGTTTTGCTAAGTTTTGCGCGCCTATCGTGTGGTGATTATCTCCCTTGTAACCGGCAAGCCGTGCCGCCTCTGTAGCTGTCTTGCCTTGCTTGTAATAATCAATCCATGCCCGCTGTTTTGCGGTCAGCTTGTCCATAATGTCACCCCTTACTATATATAGACACAAAAAAGCCGCCCCGGTTACTTGGAGCGGCTTTTGTCTGCCTACAATATGTTACTTGTTCATATACTCGCGCACTGCCTGCAAGATATACGCCTGTACGCTTTTACCCGCATCGGCTGCTGCCTGCCTGATCTGCGTACCGTCTGCCTTGCTGGGTCTCAGCATAATAGCGTCTCTTGTCTTCTGGTATTCTTTGACGGCTTTTTTCTGCGCGTCCGTGCCCTTGTAATCTCCTGCCATGTGTTCCCCTCCATATCTTATATAGATACAAACAGTATAACACATATCGCTTATGAGTGTACTCACAAATATCACTAAATTTATGAGTTAACTTTTGTGCATCATTCACCGTTGACTTATGAGTTAACTCATAGTACAATGTAATCACAGCAAGGAAAACACAAACACCGAAAACAAAATGGAGGCACACACCATGAACACCAATTACCCAATCCTCACCAAGCAGAACGCAGTCATCGGCAACAAGTACGCATCCGCAGGCGATGGTTATATCACCCTTAATCGTATCTACCGCATCACCGAGCAGCAAGCCGCCGAAAACTGGCTTTCCTGTCTCGATCGTTACGAGGCCGTCACTAACAAAGGCGATACTCTCAACGCTGCATTCCCTGATAGCGACCTATTCGACTTTAACCGCTGGAACTAACCACCACCCCGCCCCGGAGGTAACGAGGGCAGAAAGGAAAACCATCATGACTAAGTTAATCGCCATTATCGCCGCCCTGCTGCAGATCGTACCGGCCACCCGCACCATTTCCGGCGAGGTGTACCGCATCGACTACCCGACCGGCACGCAGGACGCGCCTATTGTTACCATCGTCACCGAGGACGGCAACGAGTGGATCACAGATGACTACATCGCACCGCGTCACACGCCGCTTGAGATCACATTCAGCACCAACAGCACCGAGGACGTAACCGATGACGAGATCATCTCCATTACATCCACCTGGACGCGTTAAGCATGGGAGCCTCACCGCTCCCTCTCATTCTCCCGCCCGGCTCACGCACCCGCGGCGGAAGATATAAAAAACGCTTGTCACCGCACCGAATCAGCGGTACAATATACATAACAGGAGGTAACAACAATGACCCTTACCAAAGAGCAGCGCGACCGTATCGCCGCAGTCGCGGAAGAATATGATTTTGATTACGCATGCATCGCAGTCCGCAAGCAGGAAGAGCCCTTCGCGCTCGGTGAGATCGACCACGTTTCCCACATCTGGGACAACGGCGAGGACACCGGCGAGGAACTCAACGGATTATGCGGTATCAAGGTAAACGCGCTGGATGATTCCGCGCGCTATAACGGTGACTATTTCGGTCGCCACATCGCCGTTATCGCGGGTAACTCTTACGAGTACGGCGAGGACGCAGGTGAGGTTATTATTTCCGATCCTGTTGTTATCTCCATCATCGCATAGGGAGGCAATGCCATGCCAACAAGAGCACCCAGAAAATGCATCTCCTGCGGTGGGGTTTTCCTGCCGCAGTACGATGATCAGGTAAAGTGCCCGGATTGCGCCGCAAAAAGCATTAAGTCCACCATGCGCCCGCGCACCTGCCGCCAGTGCGGCAAGGTGTTTGATGGTGGTCCGCGTGCGTGGTACTGCCCGGACTGCCGCGCCGAGCGCCAGCGCGAAGCAAACCGCCGTCAACGCGAGAAAGGCACCGTGCGCCCTCTTGGCTCCACCGACTTGTGCGAGGTATGCGGCAAGCCGTATATCGTCAAGTCAGCACGCCAGCGCTATTGTCCGGACTGCGCCGCCGAGGCGGTCAAAGCCGCCGATAACGCCCAGGGCCGCGCCTATATGGAGGACTACCGCAAGGAGCGCATCCGCCACACCGACCGATTTTGTAAGGTCTGCGGCGCTGAAATTCCGCCAGACAGCCCGGAAAAGTATTACTGTTCCGATGCCTGCCGCCAGAAAGCCAAACAGGAGAGCCAGCGCAAGACGGACAGCAAGCGCGGTATAACCGCCGCCCCGCCGAAGTTCGTTCCCTTTCCCAAGATCGTGGAAGCACATGCTGTCGGCTATGTTCTCCCGCCGCTGTTGCAAGCCGACGGACCATTTGAGATCGTAGAGCGCTATCGCAATGAGGACGGAGAAACCCGTTTCCGCGCACGCTGCAAAAAGTGTGGCCGCGTGATTGACCGCTCTCAAGTGTACTTTTACTCGTCCGAGGTAAAATCATGCGGTTGCGAAAGAAACCTGCACATAGGCGCAGGCAAAGCCATTTCGGCGGCGCACGCCAAAATACCGCACATCTGCATGATGTGCGGAGAGCATTTCACCGGCGGCGCGCGGTCTAAATACTGTCCTGCTTGCCGTAAAAAGCATGTAGCCGAGTTGAGCAGAGACTACTTCCGCCGTAAAGCCGGCTGGACCGAAGAAGAAATCCGTCTCGGCCACAGAATCAAATAGCATGACAAACCCCGCTCACCAAAGCCATAAGGTGAGCGGGGTTTACCATTATACGACTGTTTCGGTTTTGCAGGACTCGCACCTGCTTTCAGCACTATGCAAACCGGTATACCTCCACAGGGAGGTATGGGCGCTATCGTCGCGTCTGTACGTCGGGCTTTTACCGAGGCTTGCGCCGCTGTCCAGAACGGTTGTATGAAATCCAGAAAGGTAATAACCTCACTTTCGCAAGTTTACTTGTGTTTCCGTCCTGATGATTAGGTTGTTTATTGCAAGAGATAAACAGACTGGTGCTCTTTCGTGGCGTGTACTTAGCCACCCGAAAGCGCCGTATCGGCTTTGTAACTTTGTTAGCAAACTGGTGTTTTGCTCTCGGCTCACTAAGTCCGTGTGAGTGCTTATCCAGCAGCACTCTCCCTCTCATTATGGGCTGTTCGGCGTTGCTCTCCGTCGTGTCGCAGTTGCTATCGGTCTGTAATCCGGCTGATTTCCTCGTAAGGTTACAGCGGGGAGCGACCCCGGTCGCGGCGTGCCTGCAAGCACCCGCTGAACTCTGCAAAGCTGTTGCAGCAGCTCCGCATACGTTCGGAAACAGATTGTCCGTCTTTCCGGACCGCCAGAATATTATCGTCCTCGTTGGAGGCGTTGTGCTCCCTCCGCCTCATGCAGCTTTGGGAACAGATCGCCTTGCACGTCGTCCGTCATGCAAGGCTTGCCAAAAGTCCGCCACATTGCCCTTGGCTAAAAAGGTTCCATACGTTACCCGTCCGGCCTCATGCAGCCATTCGGGCATGTTTGCGGTGACTGTTGCCCGCAGGCACCGCATCCCATTCTCAATTTTTAGCGTAAATGTTATTACTCCGTCACCCTCATGCAGGCTTTGGAGCATATCGGCGTGCCGCGCAAAAGACACGCCGAAAGAATAGAAAGGATAATCAATGCCTTCGTTCCGCGAAAGGCGTTTTGCTCCTCTGCCCTCATGCAGACTTTGGAGCAGGTCAGCGGCAGGTCTCCCCACCGCTTTAAGTAGGTATTTGGGGTTAAACAGAAAGGCTTGTCACCCGTCAGCCCTCACGCAGGCTTCCGGGCGTGTGCCCGCCTTTCGGCGGGCTGAAAGCGGAGGAACGAAACTCCGTGATTCCGCCCTTTAGGGCTTTTATCACGATATCATTATACCACCATGTTTAGTATTATTGTGTATTGTGTTTTCCACAATGTTATGCACAACCTGTGCGTATCCGTTCCACTGCCTGTAAAGCTCTTACATGCATTTCGCCCTTCACATGGGATTCGCTGTAATTCTGGTTACGCGCCACGTCCCTCCATTTGCATCCGTTTACATACCGGTCGGTTAGCAACGTCCTGAGTTCGTTGCTCGGAACTTTTGCGATCGTGCTGATAATCTCAGCCCGCACCAGCGCAAGCCGCTCCTGCTCTCGTTTGATTTGATTGTTCAATTCAATGTACGCATCAGCCTTGTTTGCAGTAACATCACCGCCACCGCCCGGCGTTTCCTTAATAGTCGCCGTTGCACTCGTCGCTCGTGTCCATGCTTTTACACGAGCGTTTTCCAACGACGCAATGTTGTTCTCGATTCCTACGGCACGCAAAAGCCATTCTTTAGTCGTCGTGTGCCACTACCTCCTCCATGCCGCGCTGTGTATATCGCCTACGACGGCTTATTCTCGCCGCCTTGCGGACGCAACCCACACCCGGTTCACATCCGCGCGATTTCCCCGTGTCTATCAAATAATGACACGCCCATAGCTTAGAGCCTTGGCTTGTACCCAGTACCCGCCAGTATGCGCACCCAGCGCATTCGCTTTTCTTTTTCATGCTAATGCTATTCCATTCTCCCGCAGTTCTTCAATCAGATCGTCGATTTTAACGTATTTTCGGGCGATACTGTCTGCGAGGTAGTTTGTTTCGTCCCATATCCGCCGTAATCGGTCATAGTCGTACCCTTCTTTATCCCGTAGAACGCTAAACATAATTGCCCATGTAGACGCAACCGACGTGTTCGTTGCGTCGCGTTTGGCTTTTTCTATGTCGCCCTGCGTCGCCGGTATTCGGTATGGGTTGACTTTCTTTTTCTTCGCCATTTCCGTACCTCCAATTTTCATACCGCCGCATCTCGTCCAGATACTGTCGCATCTCCGCGCTATACCGCTTCACTCGTCCATCCGCTCCAACATATCAAGGTACTTTCTCGCCATCGCCGCCACCTGAATTGCCTCGCAAGCCGCCGCTTCGGCGTACTGTTCAACGAGATCCACATGCTGCGCCGTCGGGATACCGTCACGGATACGGTGCCAAAGCTGCTCCATCGCCATCTCGATACTGTCGCATTCTTCCCGCAGTTCCTCGGCTTCCTCCGTAATGATTGCCCATCCTTCGTGCTCCGAGTGGAACTGCGGAAAACGCTCATTTGCGCTTTCCAGTTCCTTTTCAACGAGCATCTTTACGTCTTCACTTACTGCATTCATTATTTTCTTCCTTTCAAACACAAATCATCGGCGGGTGCGGAATCTCCGTATCTACCGGTCTCCACAGGTGCAGGCAGTACGGATGGTTGTTTATATACTCCGACTTAGGCGGGTGGAACTGCATAACGCGCTCATCCTCGCCGAAAAACATATCCTTAATAGCGCACATCTCGTCCCACGTCGGGCAGCACTTGCGCTGTGCAGAGCCGGGCGAAACGCTGACGTGCTCCCATCCCATGCCGTTGCTTGCGATCACCCGGAACGACTTGCCGCCGACATACACCTTGAAAACACCGTTCCCGCTGTCGCCGGTGCAGCCGTAAAACTCGCGTTCTCTGTCTTTCAGCCGGAACTTGTCCAACTTGTGCAGGTCAATCATTCTGTACACCTCCATAATGTTCAACAATATACTGGTTCGCCGTGGTTTCCGGCGCGGTTTTCCATGCAATCAAGTCGGGCACACTCGAAAGCAAAATCATGCTGATGAGAATCAAAAGCGCAAACTTCGGCACAGCGAACTCGCTGTCCAGATACGCACCAACAAAAATAACTGCGATCGCAAGAACAGCTGCCAACGCTCCCAGAATAACAAACGCAGTTGTCTTTACCGTTCCCTGTGCCACAACCTCCTGCACCAGTGTTTCTGGCGCAACGCCCATCTGGGCGGCGATTTCAGCGACGGTCATTCTTCCACCGCCTCATACGTCTTTGCGAACACATCAGGCTTGCAGGGGTAGTATTCGCCGTTTACGCCCTTGATGATGTAGTCGCCAACAGATGCCAGCATAGTTCCCTCAAGAGTTAAAACAAGGAACATTTTCTTGTTCTCACTCCACACGACTTTCATTCCACAAAACTTGTCGATTTCCGTCTGGTTCTTGCCCGTCCACCGGATAGCCTCAACCACAATAGGTTTCTTTCTGTACTTCATTCCGTTACTCCCTCACATTCCGCCCCGCAAGCCGCATAGCCTGCAAGATCAATCCAACTGTCAGCCTTTCCGCCGCCTGCTGCAATGCGTGCAATCTTGAGCAGCGCCATCATTACAGCAACGTCCTTTGCCTCTACGCGCACGTTCACGCCCCTTGTGCAGGCTTTATTAAGATACGCCTCCCACAGTTCCGCGATCGTCTCAAAATTATCCTCCGGCGTGCCGTAGTCCTGCTCGCGCTGTCCGCATACGCACTTCTCCGCCGCGTGCAGGATGTCCGCACGGGTCAGCCTGTGCTTCACGTCCTCGCTGTTTTCCTCGACTGCCTCGGCAGTGTTTGGGGTGTCGTCAATCACTTCAAAGTCGAGTAAGTGCGCCACCTCCTCCGGATTTTCATTCGCGTATTCTTCGCAGCATTTCGTACCTCTCTTGCGATATAACACACAACCAAAGCAATACCGCTTTTTTTGGCAATGCTCACCGACCACCGACCCAATGCTGCCGTACACCTTGCCATCTTTTTTAAACTTCATCGTCTTCCTCTTCTTCGCGGCAATCCTCAATCACAACGATATCGTAGGCAATAGCGCACAAGTTCTCGATTTGGCATCCACGGTACTTATCCCAGTCCTTCGCAAAATAAGCAACGTCAGCCGTAGACAGCAGTTCCAGCGATTTTGCTAGATACCAAAGCGGACGCGCGTCATGTGGCGCGTTCTGAAAAAACGAATCAATCACTTCCACTGGCTCACCGAGTTCACGCTCTGCGGATTCGATAGCCTTTGCGCGGACTGCGAGAATTTCCTCGTCCGTCTTATCCTTCATAGGCTGAGAAATAAATAACTTTTTCATTCTTTGTCCTCCTTATTCATCTTTGCCCCGCAGTTGGGGCAGTACGGCTTGCGATAAGTTCGTTCTCTGCCACTTTCGCAGATAGCAACAACTTCGTCGCAGTTTGTACAATACCAATCACCGTCCGCATCTCGCTCCCACCGCCCATGCACCACCGGCGCAACATCGGCGGCGGGCGGCGAGGCAACAATCTCCATTGCCATGGCACCGTCGGAACCGTCCACCCATTTCGCCGCCATCACCGCTCTTATGGCAGTATCTCGCTTAATGTATTCAGCCATTTTCGCACCCCTTTCCCAAATGAGTTGCACTTTTCTGCTTCTCAAAGTAAAACTCAATCGGCTTTTCATTCTCGATCACATTCCCGTAAACTACGCCAACCTTATAGATGTAATTTTCGCGCAGCTTTCTCGGAATTTCCGCGATGTAGCGCCGGAATGTTTCCAGCGTATTGGCTCGCTTGTAATGATTGCACATTCGACAGGACGGCATGAGATTCGAAATATCATCTGTCCCCGCATCTTCAATTCTCCATGCCCTCAGAGGGAGAAAATGATCTACTTGCATATCTTTGTATGCAATCTCTCTGCCGCAATAAGCACAGTGTCCGTCGTATTTGCGGTATACTTCTTCGCGGATTTTCTTACTTATCGCCATCGTTTTTCTCCCATTTCTCAACATAGCACCAACTCTGGGGCGGGCGCTTGATGTCATATGGCGCTGCGCCGAATCTCGTATTGCGTAATCCGGTAAACTCGTTCAGTTCCCGCGGCTGGTCATAAATGCGCAGGCCGACGATATGCCAGCCGTAGCCCTGGCAATGTCCAAGATAGCCGTGCAGCTCATCGTCTGTCATAGCCACACGCAGGCCACACTTTTCTTCGGCAGCTTGCTTGTAAACGGATAGCCCCCCGGCCTTAAAAAGAAAATCCGTACTATCCTTGTCAATCTTGTAAATCCGATCACAGGTAAATTCACCGATGACTTTGCCGTTTCCTTTATTTGCGCCTTCTGGGGTCTCTAAGTAAGCAGACACCGCCACAAGCGAGTATTTTTCTCTTGTTGGAGCGTCCAGAACCCAAAGTGCATCATGCCCAGCCATTTCCACTGTGCAGTAGATGTAGCACTTAAACGGCGTTTCCAGTTTCGGCTTGGTCTTTCTGACTTCAATGGTCTTTTCACCGCTGGCAATCTTCTCACACCACTTCGGGCGAATGCTTAACATCACAGATTTCATTCCGTTCCTCCCATTCCTCGCACTGATCATCCTCTAACCGGAAATCCGCCCGGTGCTCGCTGTCGCCGTTGCAGCATACACCGCAGAACGGCTCGTACCATTTGCAATCATTGCAATGATTCATATTCCAAATCTCCGTTTCGTGACCGCAATCGGAAACTCTTCAATCTCACTCGCCCACAGGCACGAGCCTTTTCCGTTAATCTGTTCCCAGATAAGTGGAAACCCGCCGATACCGTCAAACAGGCTTGCCATAGTGCCAACATGACCGAGCTGCATACACAACCGATAAAGCACAAATCGCCAGGGTGGGAGTGCGATAGAGTTACCGAGCGCCTTGTATCGTGCCGCGTCACTGCTTTCCTTGTGGCGTTTGCCTTTTGTGTCTACCCATTCGCCGATATCCGTCCAGCCGTCCGGGTAGCCTTGTAGGCGTTCGCATTCGAGCGGGGTAAGGCGGCGGACAGTTGGTGTGCTGATTACGCGCCCAAATGTATCACAACGTCCTACGCCCTTATAATCCCTTGCACACAGTGTGCTCGTTTGCTCTTTTCCGTCTAATGTGGTCGGAGTAATAATCGCCATCGGGTCGTGCATACAGTTCAGCGTCTGGCAAACGTCCGGTGTTAAGTGGTTGGCAATATCGCCTTGTCCATTACCAATGCAAATCGGTACATTGTTTCCACCAGTTCCCATTCTTGCAGTCAGAGCAGGTGCAGTCCCGTCATAAATCCGTACTGCCTCGGAGCGGTGCTGTATGTCGTAGCAGGTGTCATTGACCAAAATTGTACGTCCTGCTCCGGTGGCTCCCGATGTATGGCAAGGGTCTCCAAGTTGCGGATTGCTGGCATTCGTCTTGCTGGTAATGGTTTCCTCATTATATACAACTGCCGGTCTATCAACCGTATTCAGCGTGTAGCTCTGATCTTCGCGCCATCCCTTACCGTTGCACCCTGCGGTTTCTGCGCGGTCTATTCCGTTGCCTTGCAGGCAGAACACCGTCTGATCGTTACCAGTTCCCAGTGTTCCGCTTTTCTCCGTCTGCACTAAAGCGCCTTTTCCGCCTCCGTCGCATCCGCCTCGGATTCGGACTGCATAAGCAGCGCCATTTTCAGCTTCTCCGGCAGGTCTTTCCCTCTCCGTTCCGCTCTCCGCAAAATCCCCAAACAGGCTTTTGCGCTCAAACAGTATTTCGGCAGCGGTGCAGCCTCTAAAATCTGCGACAAGCGCGATTCTACGGCGACGTTGGGGCACTCCCCAGTATTGAGCGTCGAGAGTTCTCCAAGCAACGCTCCATCGTCCGTCCACGTCGCGGTACCCCCCCATGTCGGCCATCCCTTGCCAGGTACTTCAATATCGGGGGCTTCCGGTTCGACAATGCGGATTGTTTCTTCGAGGACGGCCGCAAAGTCCTGCCCTTTGTTGCTACTGAATGCTCCGGGCACGTTTTCCCAGACCATAAATCGAGGGTAAGCTGCTCCACTTGCTTCTCTCATCTCCTTAACAAGTCGTATTTGCTCCATAAACAGACCGGAACGAGCACCCGCCAGACCGGCACGCTTGCCCGCAATGCTCAAATCCTGACACGGCGAACCGCCTATAATGCAGTCAACCCACGGTGCTGTGCGTCCGTCTATTTTGGTAATGTCACCGAGGTGTCTCATACGCCCCACTGCGGCGTTCAAAATTTCATCACTGACCATCCTCATCCGCTCCCAAAATCTCAACCACAATCCTCGGATTTTTCGCGTCCACCTCAAAGTGATCTTCAAACCCTCTGATATTCTTCCATCCGTCGTTCGACAAATACCTCGCTTTCACCAACGCATCTTGAATCACCTTTCTGCCGAACGCGCAGATATTATCCTTGTCCCGCCGTCGGTCTTTCTCGTACCAGTAATAAATCATATACACCGGCTCCTCAAACTCCACGTTTCCGAGCTGTCTTGCCGCGTGCATCACAACGGTTTCGCACTTCTTCTTGAGTTGTGCGCCTAAGTACCGGTTGCGCCGTTCCGCCTCTATCAACTCATTCAGTCCCGGCAGCGGGCCTTTGATTACAAATTTCATCTTTCACCTCTGCTGGCTTTCACTCGTGCCGCCCACTCACTTTCCCAGTCACTGGCGGCGGGCGCACCGTCAAACATCGGCGCATCCGTTTTGGTTTTCTTCGGCTTGTCTCCGATTCTGTCCCAAATGATACCCTTCCAACCTTGCGACATACTCAGCCGTATAACCTCGGCTACTGCCTGTTCGCCGTTCTGCTTTACGCGGTTCTCTATCATCGTGAGAAGGTTTCTGAGACCAGTTGGCTCGTATGCATCCCTGCGCTCCTTCTTGTATCTAATCCAATCTTGAACCGCCGAACATACCGGCTCCGAGAATCGCTCTGTTAGGTCGAGTTTCTTATCGGCTTCTTGGACTTTGGGCTTCGGTTTAGGCTTCGGCGAACATTTTGCCGGTGTCGTCACTTCGTCGCGTTCGGTGCTCTGGTACTCGTCGTACTTGCTGACCGTGATAACTGTATAGTGCCGATTGGTTTCCACCGTGATTTCGCCGGTCTTTTTCAGCTTGCCGAGTGCCGTCCGTACCTGCTGCACAGACAGTCCACTTTCCGCCGAGAGTGCCACGTAACTTGTTGCAAACGCACCACGCGGTATTTCTATCCCCTGCCACTCACAAGCCTTGTAATTGGCTCTCAGCAGGACGTGCAGCCATAGCTTGCAGGTGGGGAGGTCTTTGTACCATCCCCATTCCAGCATCCCGCGGTGCAGTTTAATGTGCCCGTTCATTTCCCATCACCTCAGAACGGAACGTCCGAATCTTCCTCCGGCATATCCGCAAAATCGCTGTTCTCCTTCGGCTTGCCTTCGTTCTTGCCTCCGCAGAAGTCGATGCTTTCGCACTGCACTTCCCACGAGCGGCGCTTATTGCCGTTCTTGTCCTGCCAGTCGCGGCTTTCCAAACGGCCGGATACAATGCACATATCGCCCTTGTGGAACCATGTGCTTGCGTGCTCTGCCAGCTTACCCCACAGGCAGATATCTACAAAATCACTCTGATACTGTCCGTCCGTGTCCTTGCGGCTTCTCTGTACGGCAAGCGTACCGCCTGCAACCGGCGTGTTGCTCTGCGTGTATCTCAGCTCCAAATCCTTGGTATGCCGTCCCTGTAAGATGATCTTATTCAGCATAATTGCAAATCTCCTTCGTGATATAGCTTTTGAGTTCCTCCGGCGTGTAGAACACACGCGAACCGATGCGCACACAGCGGATATTTCCCGCATTTCGGATTTCGTCCAGTGTGTCCACGCTGATGTTCAGCGCATCCGCCGCCTCCTTACGTGTCAGCAACAGCTTTTCCATTTATCGTCCCGTCCCTTTCGTATACTTCTGGTTTTCCTCACTCCACAGCGGATAAATGCTTTGCAGGTACTCCCGCATTTCCCGCTTGATTTCCTTGCCGTCACCCTGATCTGCCTCTCTGTGACACTCCGGGCACAGCATGACTAAATTCGTCGGAATGCCCATGCCTCCGCGTGCCCTCGATACAAAATGGCACGCTTGCAGCACGCCGCCTTTCCCGCAGTGGCGGCAAATACCGCCATCCCGGTCAAAGCATTCCTTCCATACCGCCGGGCTAATGCCGGTAAACTTGGTCTGCCGTCTCATTCTTCCATGTCCTTTCTCGCCGCGCGTTCCAGTCTGCGCTTTGCCCTTCGCCTGTAGTCCTTCTTCATCTTCGCCCATCCGCTGTGATTTCGTGCCCAGCAGGCGAAGCGATAGCCTATTTTCCAGTCCGTTGGTACAAAGCGTTTGTATGTCGTAAACCTCATACGCAACGTTCCTTTCTTCCGGTTTCCCACTCGTCTTTCAACTCGCTTAACAGGCTGGGTGGCGCGGTTTCCACTCCGGCGTTTTTGCAATCCTGAATGCAGTTGTCAATCAGCTGGGACATTTGTCGCTTGTCAAAATCGCTTGAACCATAATACGCAAGCACTGTTGTGCAACCGTTGATTTTCGATGCTCTGGTTTCAATAAATCTTCCAATATGGTTGCTCGTCCACTTTTGACCGAAACTCGCTACTGCCTGTGTCTGCATACACAGTACTTCATAGTTGCCAATGTCTTTGATATGTCGTCTGTAAATGCACTCCGGTGGTTCACCCATGGCCTTAGCCAGTTTTCCGCACAGCGCCCAGTACATCGCATTTGCGTCAAGGTCTCGTCTTTCCTGCTTAGGCGCGATCTTGGCGGTATACACCTTACCATCTTTGAGTTTTTCGCACTCAACTCGTGCCATAGGTGCATTGCTGATGTGAAGACACAACCAATTTCCGAGATCGTTGTGTATTACCTGCGCATGATCAAACTCATGCGTCATGGCATAGCCTCCATTGCCTTCTGATGGTCTTTATCGTCCATCTTCTTGTTCAGCTCTACCATCAATGCGCCGAAATCATTCATTTTCAGTTTCGGAAGATCATCCAGCGGAAAACCGATGGTTTCTTCAAACTGCTTTTTCGTGGTTGCGCCCAGCGCTTTTGCAATCTTCTTAATGGTGGTTGTTTCCACCTCACCAATCACATCTTCTGGCGGCTTTTGCAGCGCCAGCTCCCGCTCGATTTTTTTAAGCGCAAAATGATATTCGTCATACGTTACCTCGGACGTAGTACGGCAGCCGGTAAGTCGCATAAGGTGTTCTTGTGCCTTGTCATTGCCGTAGACCTGTTGTAGCCTGTGCGCAAATGCCTGACAATCGCGTTTAATCAGCTTATCCGTACCTGCCCGCTCGGCTTCTCCAGAATACTTAGTCTGATCTTCTCGCACGCTATCATCGTTCCAGTATACATCTGCGCCAACGCCGAGCATCTTTGCAGCAACCGAGATAGCGTCAGTATATGCCATCTTCCAGCATTCGTCTGATACCTGCGGGCCGTTTCTGGTCTGCGAAACAAACTGACTGCCGCCCGTGCCTGGAATAGCGTCAGACCATTCGCCTTCCACCTTGACAAACAGATTGATATTGCAGAATGCACACACAACGCCGTCATGCGTTTCAAGCCACTGTTTGACAATCTCGGTTTTCCAGCCCATGCCGCACGGCCCGAATTGCTCCGTCAGCGCCTTAATTCGCCACATGGGGTTAATGTCGGTAAAACCTTTCAGCTTTCCAGCCTGAATCTCCTTTTTGGCTGTCTGCGGCACTGTGCGCAGCGCATTATACAGCGTCAGATTGTCACTCATTCTTCATCCTCCTGCTCAAAGTCATAAACCGCCATTCTCAAATCATCGAGAAAGCTCTTGATTTCCTGCGGAAACAAATCCGTGTAATCTTCCAGATACAAGCCAATAGCAGTCTCGGCTTCCCACATATCCTGCAACCGGTTAAGTCGCTCCTGATCTGCCCTCTCCGGCGGCTCTAACGCCCGCTCGGGGCATCCGGTGATAGTATCACGCATTGCGCAGTGCCTCCAAAACGTCCTCGTCATGCACGATTTCCGTTTTTCCGTCTTTCGTTTTCGCCCATGCCTCATCACCAATGCGGGTATAATATTCCTTTGCTCCAGTGATCTTTTTGTCTTCGACATTCATCAGCCAAACCGAAGCGGTATATCCCAGTGTAGAAACATTCATGTCAATGCCTGTATCCGCTTCGCTGTCCTGTTTTTCAAGAACCAGATCAAGCAGGCTGTGAAACAGCTTCTTGTCTTTCATTATTCATCCACCTCTATAATCGCGCCGTTTTTCAGCATATAAAACGTATCCGCTTTGATGGTTTCTCCATCTACGCAAACAGCCTGAACGCCTAAAATGTGCATTTTTTCATCACGTTCCGTGAGCACCAGCCAACAGCCGACAGCACCTTTCGCTTTGCTGCCATACCCGGTAACGACCGCAATGCTTTCCGCTCCTCCAACCGTAGCGGCGCTCCAGTTGCCCGTGTTTGTGGCGGCGCTCCGGTCGCCTGTGTTTGTGGCGGCGCTCCAGTTGCCCGTGTTTGTGGCGGCGCTCCGGTCGCCTGTGTTTGTGGCGGCGCTCTGTTCGCCCGTGTTTGTGGCGGCGCTCCGGGCGCCCGTGTTTGTGGCGGCGCTCTGGTAGCCTGTGTTCGTGGCGGCGCTCTGGTTGCCCGTGTTTGTGGCGGCGCTCTGGTTGCCCGTATTTGTGGCGGCGCTCTGGTTGCCCGTATTTGTGGCGGCGCTCTGGTAGCCTGTGTTTGTGGCGGCGCTCCGGGCGCCCGTGTTCGTGGCGGCGCTCTGGTTGCCCGTGTTCATGGCGGCGCTCCGGTCGCCCGTGTTTGTGGCGGCGCTCCAGTCGCCTGTGTTTGTGGCGGCGCTCTGGTCGCCTGTGTTACTCTCTTTCGCGCTCTTAAAATCCACTTTTTCCAGAATGAACTTCACGCCAGCCTAAATCATCCCTGAAAGGCCAATCTCTGTTTCAATCTTTATTTTTTTGCCAACCCGCTTGCTGTCCTCCTCAGTCTGCTCGTTAGTATCCAAATCTACCTCGCAGTAACGCGAATCTGCCGGGTTGTAGTATCCGAATACGTCCATCGGGTTCTCGCAGGCGTGGAAACCCTTATGGCAAATATCCGCCGTGTTTTCCTCGTACTCTTTGCCGATTTCGTACTGAAAACCACGGCATTTCAAGTCCTTGTCAAAGCCTTTGTAGCATTTCACTTGCTTTTTCTCCTCTCCGGTGCTATAATCACCGTAAACCTATTTTTCTTTGCCGCTGTTCGGATTGCCGTCCGTCAGCGGCTTTTCTCATGCCTGCAGGTATTCCAGCTCACCGCTGAGCGGTGCGAAACACTGTGGGAACACATTGCCATAAGCATCCCGCAGGAGCAGGAACCGCCATCCCATGCGATCTACTGTCCAGACGCGCTCCATGCACTCAGCGTGCACCGTGATGCGCTGCTGAATCCATTTCAGCTCATCCAGTGAACAAACCTCGTTGTCCCTGAAATCTAAGCCGTCCTTCTTCCGCGGTGCAAACCGCAGCACCCGCGCCGTGTCAATCGGCGTACCATTGATTTTCACAATCATGTCATCACCTCCACTCCGTCCAGAAACAACCCTCGCCGATGCCGCAAGTACGGCTCATGAGAGCCGGCTCGCCGTCCTCGCCCTCGAAGATTTTGTCCTCGAAAGAATACTCCGGCTTGTCCTCGGTGCCGAACCATCCCTCGCCCTCGCAGGTTTCCGGGTTGTACTGGGTGAAGTACCAGCCTAACCCCTGCGGGACTTCTCGCTTGTCCCAGTCTGGCAAGCTAAACTGCCGGAAATATTCATGCTTTGTCATTTTCGTTCCTCCGTTCTCATGCTGATCTTCTTTGCGCTCTCGCGCATCTGCAGGCCGTACTTAGCCGCCGTCATCGCCTTGCCGATAACCCGGCGCTGCATGTCTTTGACTTTCAGCGTTTTCCTTCTTGCTTCCGTCATATCCTGTTTTCTCCCCTCAGCGATATCTCTGCCGGTGCTCATAGGCCGCAAGCAGCACGCTTTCCCTTGCGGCTACAAATCCGACTGCCAGCAGCGCCAGCATGATAGCCGCACCGCTGAACAGGTCAATGCGGCCATTCTCAGTCATGCCACCAGAGAGCAGGACACCGAGGAAACACATTCCTGCAAGCCAGCCACAGCGTTTGTAGGTCATTTTCAATCCCCTTTCGCAGTTTCTTGTAACCCTCGAACGTAGTGAGAGGGTTATTCTTTTCTTTCTTTCTTAGAAAGTTAAATTTATATATATTCGACCGTAGGGAGAATATATATACTTCTTTTCTTTCTTTGTTACTTTCTTTCTTAAGCCTCGGTGTGTTATCTGTGTGTTATCGGTCTGTTATCGGTCTGTTGCTTTGTGTGTTGATGGTCTGTTGCTAGAGTGTTAGCTAACGCCGTTTTACGTTTCCCGCTCGACGCTTTGCAATGTCACTTGCAATATCACCGAGGTAGTAAACTACCCGCCGCTCTCCTTCAACTCGCGGTGCGCCGATAACGTCCTTTGCCGACCGTTTATCCCGAAATCCGTATACTTTAGCCGCCTGTTCAAGCGTTAAAAGTACGGCTCCCGGAAAGAGCTGTTCAAGGTCGTTTTTGACCTCCTGCCGCAGCGCTTTGTATGTCCGTTCCTCCAATTTCAGCCCTCCGTTCTGTGTGTTAGTTGCCTGTTAGCAGACTGTTAGCAGACTGTTAGATGTGCGCTGGTTTTCCGCTGCAACTCCGTGCCGTGCTTTGTCGTTCGCAGCCCTTGCGCTTACACGCTCAAATGTTTGCTTTCTTATGCATAAAGTGGTATAATGCAAATACCCGATATGGGTAATTCGATATAAGGGAGGTCATCACCTTGACCAAACTTTTGAATTACCCCGCACCGTGAGTTTGCACTCGTGCCTGCGTACCCACCGCCGCTGGGATAGCGTAAAAATCCTTGTGGTTACGGTAGTCTTGTACGCCTGCAAAACTGTATTTGCGTGGGTCTCCTGCTGCTGTCATCAGCACAAGAAATACAATGCGTCACAGAAGCGCTGCTGCAACAGTGCCCGAAAGGTGCAACGCATTCGCGGTAAACATTTGGCTGTTATAAACTCGGTTTGCAGGCCGGGTTTATTTCACCGCGGGAACTCAACTTTAAGTTGATGCGAAGCACAAAAAAATTTCACCTACCGGAATGCCGGTAATCTCAGCAATCTGCTTTGCCTGTGCAACAGTTGCTTCCTCTGGGTCTTTCTCGATTTTGCGGTAAGTATCACGAGAAATGCCCATTTTTTCTGCCATTTCCACCTGTTTAAGCCCAGCTGCGATACGCGCTAACTTTACTGTGTACATCATTTTTTTCTTCACCTCCTCGCTTCTGTGATTATAGTATACTCCACTTTAAGTTGAGTGTCAAGAACTTTAAGTTGATTTTTTTATGTTTTTCTATTGCAATGCTCAGCCTGCAATGATATACTATATTCAAACAAGAGGGGGTGATAAAATGAATGACAATGCAACAATAGCGCAAAACATCAAAGCCCTGCGTGAACACCACAATATATCGCAGGTCGAATTTGCAAAAATGATGGAGGTTACAGATCGAGCGATTTCCGCATGGGAAACCGGAATAAAAGAACCTCGCTTGAAGAACATTAACAAAATCGCAGAGATTTTCAACGTCCCCCCACAAGAGATAATATACGGAAATCTCGAAACCTACTATCAAAACAAAAACTCCCCCGCTCCGGCCGAAGCCGAAACGAGGGAGAACAACCAAGTAACCCGTGAAGATTTACTTGAAGTTTTGCAGAAACTTCACATCATTGAGAGCGGCAGTGCCGCGATCTCGGATGCCGACCTGCAATTCCTCATGCACATTATCGCGGTGATTGATGACTGGTTCAGCAATCGCGGATAGCGTGTCCAAGATGAGGCGGGGATTCGAAAACGAATTGATGTAGTTTAACAGCTTGTCGATATTGTCCATTTTAATTTCCGCCTTTCGTTCTTTGGTTTTAGCATATTACCATTTTGAGGAAAATGCAATCAAAACCGTTCGTCAATTTACGCCTAAATTATGCAGAACATTTGTTCGATTATCAAGGGCAATAAATTGACCAGCATAACCAATGTCCCATAAACCGGACAAATAAAAAATGCCCGCCGGTGACGTAACCACCAAACGGGCATTTATACAAGGGCTTCCCTTGCACACACATTTTACCATAAAGAAAGGAAGTGTGCAAGGTGACAGACACTATGTTAGGGCATATCTGCACATTCTTGTTTTATTTCGGACTGACATACTTCATCGGAATCGTCGCACACGACGCAGCTGATGAAGTATGCAGCCAAACCAAAGAAGAAGAGCAGGCCCGCAACAAAGCAGTTTCCAAACGTGCTTTACGGATGGCGATATTCGTTGCTGTTGTCAGTACGATTATGAACGTACTTGTAGTGCAGGGCAACAACAAAAGCATCGAGGAAGCGCAGCAGGAAGGAATTGAGCTGGTGCAGGAAGATCCGCATGAATATATCGACGAGGACGTATTCCGGCAGTATGTTTCCGACAACATAGCGGATATAGAATCCGACTACAATCTTGTTTCGTTCGATGCGCTTTCGCAATACGCCGGAGATGAGCAAGCCATATACGACCAAGGTTGGCTCGATGCCTGCGACAACTACGGAATCGACACCGGCAGAGAAGATATCCCAGACTACGGATATTACGGTAAAATGTCCGAGCCAGACGAGCCCGCAAGCCCCACCGCCTACATCGCACCATCCGGCAAGCGTTACCACCTGTCGCAGTCCTGCGCCGGCGAAAACGCAATCGAAACCACAATCGCAGAAGCCAGTGACAAGGGCTACACGCCCTGCATGAACTGCGCTCAGTAACGTTTTTGAAACAAAAAAATCCCGCCCGGCGTTGTCAGCACCGAAGCGGGACGAGGGTAGAAACTTTGGAACGGAATCTACCCTCTTATTATACGACAAAATAGGAGGTTTTTCAACATGAATAAAAACAAAGATGGATATTATCGTGAATCATTCTCGTTTCAGGGAAAGCGCTACAATGTCCGCGCAAAGACGCAACGCGATTTGTGGCGAAAGGTGGAGGAGAAGAAACGCCGTCTTGAACAGGGTATCGACATTATTAACGAAAATACCACAGTTGATAAGTGGTTTACAGATTATCTGGAGACCTACAAAAAGACCACGGTAGCAAATAGCACATATCGAAACATGGTTGGCATGCAAAAAAATTATATCTCTCCGGTCATCGGGAATATGCGGCTGTGCGATGTTAAGTCAGCGCATTTACAGCGTATTATGAACGAGGTTGCCGGAAAGTCCTTTTCCCTCGCAACCAAACTAATCACATTCATTAGAGCTGCGTTTAAGCAGGCTCGTATAGAGCGCATACTCACATTTGACCCTTCCGAGGGGATCACTATGCCAACAGCAGAAAGAGGTACACACAGGGCCATTACCGCAGATGAGCGGAAACATATACTCAACGTCTGCAAAACACATCGCGCCGGTTTTTGGGTTTTGTTTATGCTTTACACTGGTGCGCGTCCGGTTGAAACTCGCAAAGCCAAATGGGAAGATGTGCGTTTGAGCGAAAACAGAATAATCCTACATTCAGCAAAGACCGACTACGGCGATCGTTCCGTCCCTATCAATCCTGCATTGCGTCCGTATCTCACCGGAGGCACAGGATATATCTTTACTCAGCCGATAACTGGCGCTCCATATAGCATATCTTCCATGTATCACATGTGGCAGACTTTTAAGCGTGCTCTTGATATTGACATGGGTGCAAAGACTTTCCGCAAAACTATTATACCAGAGACATCTAAAGTAGCCGAAGACCTCACTCCATACTGTATGCGTCACACTTTTGCAACCGATTTGCAAACCGCAGGCGTACCTATCAATGTAGCAAAAGAACTCATGGGGCACAAAAGCATCGCTATGACCGCGCGAATTTATACGCACCTCTCTGACGAGGCATTTGCGTCTGCCGCCGATCGTATTGCGGAATTTCAGCAAGCGCGCGATAGCGGGAAAATCGCGTCTATTAGGTGACACATCAAGTGACACACCCAACACCACGCAAAACCCCTTTCAAACCCATTTATAATGTAATCGTCGCAATCCCCCGTTTCGTTTTATACCTTTAATAAATTCGTAAAAACAGAAATTCCTCGCCAAATTCAGAGTTTGACGAGGAATTTTATTCGGTTTTATATGCAAGGGTAAAATCATAGCATATTGCAGTTGCTTCAATATGTAATTCTTAAAAATCTCAGCTATATCTAACGATTTATGCATTAAAAATCACAGGTGACACATCAAGTGACACACAAAAGATAAAAAGGGAGGGCTCACGCCCTCCCTCTCTCATTTGCCGAACCCCGGAATAACCGTTCTCGGGTCAATACTCTGTCCGTTCTTATGCACTCTCAGGTGCAGATGTGGAGCGGTACTGCTGCCGGTGGAGCCGATCACGCCGACCTGCTGACCTGCGCTTACCGTGTCTCCCTGCTTAACCGTAGCCTTCTGCAAGTGACCGTACAGCGAGGTATAGCCGTTGCCGTGGTCTACCACAACATAGTTGCCGTAGCCCTTTTCCTCATAGCCAACCTGAATGACCTTGCCGCTGCCGATACTGTCCGCCGCCTGACCGTTGATAGCACCGTTCGCGGTATCAATATCAATACCATCATGATCAGAACTACTGTAACCAGTTGAGGTTTTAACCGGTTTTCGATTTCCATATTCACTTGTTACTACCACGTTGGAAAGGTTAGTCGGATTAACAAATCCCGCGCTGCTGGTTTTCTGCGAAGCCGATGAACGGTTTACATTGATACCGGTGTTCAAACCGCTTTCTTCCGGCAGTTTGCCGCCACTGGTGTAATGTCCGTCGATCTTTTTGTAGCCGAGCGCATGCATAACTGCCGCATACTCATTGTAGTTCGCCGTGTTCTGGCTGACAACCTTTGCAACTGCCGCCAGTTTCGCACCAGATTTGCCCTTTTCATAGGTAACACCGCTTGCCGCAGACTTAATCTGTGCGTACTGCGCTGCGCTGATACCGGCGCTTTCCACTTCTCCGATAGCGGCTTTTTCCTTTGTGCCGCCGTTCTCACGAATCATATCAAACGTATAGTTTGCAGGGTCAGCCTTAACCATCGAATAGAACTTGAACGTATCTTCCAGCGCCTGCCGCTTTTCACCGGTATACCCCTTGGAATCGAGGTAATACGAAAACTCCGTAGCCTCCAAAGAAGCGCGTCCCTTCTCGATATCCTCACCTTCCTTGGTGATCGCCTGCTTCTGAATCATCGCGTCCACATATTCCTCAGCCGTCACCTTGCCGCTGATTTTCTGGTACTTCTCCCACTGGCTGTCAGATGTACCCTTGATAAGCAGCGTGTGATACAGGCCGTTCTTCTCCTGCTCAGAAAGCGACTTGTCGCTCTTGATGGAGTTAAACGTCTGGTCTCGCGCTTCCCAGCCCTCCATATCGTTGTTCAGGCTGTCCTCCATCTCCTTGTAGGCGTAGTACAGGCCCGGTTCAATGCCGCTTTCGCTGACAATCTTCGTTGTGCCGTCCAGTTCCTTCTTGTATACCTTGTTTGCCGCAATCGCCTTGGCATACTTGTAAATATCCGCAACCGCTTCGATTCTCTCATCGTTCGACATTTGCTTGTATGCCTCGGATTTTGTCAGCTTGTCGATTGCATCGAGCGAGATTTTACCGCTCTGGCTTGTCAGTGTGGAATATTCCTGCGCGGTGAGGAACTTCTTCGTGCCGTCCTCAGCCTTGTAATACTTCTGCGGCTTGCTTGGCAAAACAGAGTTGTCACCGGTTGCCTGATACAGCTCCTTGAGCGCCTTTTCGGTCTGTGTGCCCTTTGCATCCGCCAAATAGCCCGGCGAGAAGAAGTTGTACGCTGCGCGTGCGAACACGTTGTCCGGTCCGTTCTTCTGTTCTCTGCCCCAAACATCCGTATATGCAGGCTGATACTGCGACAGTCCCGGAATTTTGTTCGCCTGCCGCTGCAAGAACTTCTGCACGCTCGACGGAACAGGACTGTTCTTGTCCGCATAGGTGGTTCTGCGCGTGTTGTCCACCGTCCGCGCAACCTGACCGAACAGCGTCGGCACGAACTGACCGCCAAAGTTGGTTGCAACGTTGCTTGCAATGCCAAACAGCGGATTGCTCTTGTTGTATGCCGCGCTCGAAACTGTCGAGCCAATGCCGGACAGCATCGTCATGTTGAGCATCGGGTCGAACATACGGCTGACCGTTGCCATTGCCTGATTGAACGCGGTTTCCTCGTCGTCGTACTTCTGGTGCAGTGCTTCATACAGCTCGCCGCCCATCGCAAGCGGCACAACAGCCGGAGACGCCCAGTCAATCGTGTACGACTTGCCACCGATGTTGATTGCATACTCCTGCTGACCCATGCCCGCATCAAAGTTTGCTTCCTTGTCGTCGTCGCTCGAGCCTGCAGAGAACAAACCTTGCGCTGCAAGGAACGCGCCGAGCGCCGCAACGCCCGAACCGGTGAGACCCTGTCCGATATGGTCGATCATCTTCGTTGCGTCCATATTGCCCTTCTTGACCTGTACCGCGTCATAAGTGATTGCTTTCAGCAGACCGACCGGTGACAGCTCAAACGAGCGTTTTGCAACGTTGATTGGCGTGCGTTTGAACGGCACAAGTGAGCCGATAATAACTTCTGTTGCCTTGTTCTTCTTTTCCAGTCGGCTGAGCGTGTCCGCCAGTGCCGACGCATCCTGAAACGTTGCGATCTTCGCGTCCTGAATCGCGTGCTGACGCGCCTCGTTCAGCTGTGCTTCCGTGAGGTTGTTTACGTCCCAGCCGCGCGCCGTCAGGAAGTTACCCATGCTGTCAATGTAGGATTTCTTCTTAAAAACCTGATCTTCCGCGTCAAGCGCCCATGTGTTCGCGTCCATCACCTTTTGCAGTGGCTTCGGAAACAGCTTCTGCCGCTGCTTGATTTCGCTCATTTCGGTTTTGTAGGCATTGCCGCTGAGTTCCGTCTCGACGTTTGCATAGTCCGCCTTGGCAAACTGCTTTGCCGCCTTGCTCGTATGCAGCGCACGGGTTCGCTTTTCCTTCGGCAAAAACTTCTGACCTACTGCCGAAACCTTGTGACTGGTATCGAGCGCCGCCGCAGAGGCTACGTTGCCCATAATGTTGCGGATATGCGTGCGCGGATTACCCAGCATCGCAAAGTAGCGCCATGCGTTCAGCATGTCGCCTGCCGTCTTAGGAATCTGCTGCGCAACATCATTGTAAATCTTGTCAGTGATTTCTGCACGCGCTTCATCGGTCTCTGCCTGCAAAAACTCTTTCGCTAAGTCCTCATTCAGTTTAAGTCCGTACTGGTCTGCGACTTCCGCTGCCGGAACGCCCTGTTTCTTAGCCGCCTTGTTCGCCTGCTTGTCAAACCGCGACTGATACTCCTGCTGAATCTTCTGTACAGCCTTCTGCAAGTAGTAAAGCTGACCTTCCGGCGTGGTCTTTTTGAGCAGCTTAAACGCATTTACGCCGCGTCCGAGTGCCGTACCCTGTACTGCAAGATCACCCGCGAGCTTCATTGCCGTCTGCGTGTCACCCGCTTCAACCGCCGCCGTGTACATCATCTGACCGAGTGCAATATCATCGTCCGTAACGGCTCTGCGGCCGTCCGTCACTTCCTCCCACTGGTCAAACGCGCCCTGCCATCCCTTCTTCTGAATGGTTTTCGTTGCACCGCTGAGTGTTTTTTTCAGCGACTTCACATCATGCGAAAATAAACCCTCCGCAACATGGTTTTCCAGTGCCGGAATGAGGTTGTCCGGTGTAATGCCGCTCTCCATAATGGTTCGCGCCACATTGCTTACCCTGTCCGAGCCGTTCGTACTCTGCGGCACATCCACCACTCGTGCCGGATTTTCGCCCGGCTCAATCGCCCCATAGTCATTCACCATCTTGGAATACGGGTCGAATCCGGTTTTCGCCGCGCCGACCGAGCTTTCCGGCGTTACTTCCGCTTTTGCCAGCTTGGGGTTAATATCCGCCTGCTGTGCCGCATGCGCGTTTTCCTGCATCGGCTGTGTAATTTCCGGCGGTGCAGTCTGAACGTCCGTCTGCGCCGTCTCCGCCCCCGCACGGGTCAGCTTCGGCATAATGTCGTTCCGCGCCTGCTGCACATCCGCAAGCGTCGGTGCGCTCTGCGTCTGACCGGCTCTCTGCATCGGGTTCAGGTTGATCGGAGCCGCCGTCGCGCCCTGCATTACCGGGCTGATAATATTCCGGTCGAGTCTTGCGTTGGTGTCCTGAATATTTGCCGTGTGTGCAGGTGTGCCGCGCTGCACCACCAGATTACCATCTACAACCTGTGCAGAGATAACATTTTCGCCCAGTGCATTTGCTGCCGCCTGAATCTCCAATGCGGTCTGCAAGTCCTGCGCCAGTTCTGCGCTGATAAACTGACCGCCGCCGCGCTGAATATCTGCTTTTACCAGCTGTGCCGCAACCTGCGCCGCCTCGGCTCTGCTCGGTGCCTTGCCGTTCTTCTTGTAGTAGTCGGAGTACCACTTTTCGTTGTTGCTTGCTCTAAAACTGGTTCCGTCTGCGTTCCACACAACAGACGTACCCTGCGGCGTGTAGTCTCTTACATACTGTTCCGCCGACTGCAATGCCTGATTGTATTCCTCAAACGTAGAATCAACAATTTCATGTGTTACCTGCTGAATGCTGACACCGGTTTTCTCCTGATTAGCCGCAAGCAGCTTTGCCCACTGCATTTCGGCATCACTCAAACCGCCGTTGGAATTACCCGCATCATCCACTGCAAACCGTGGAATCGTCTGCGTTTCATCCACCTGTGCCGCAACCTTCGTCAATCCGCTGCGTCCCACTGGCAGATAACCGGTAGGAAGGGTTTGCGATACCTGTCCGTTCTGGCTTGCAAACAATACACTGCCGCTGTCCGGTGCAGACGTGAAATCGCCGCGCATATTGCCGTACAGTACGTCCGGTGTATTGGACTGACTAAATGCACGCAGATTGTTCGCAACACCGCCGTTCTCATTCGCATACAGCGTGTTCGCCGTTCTCGTGTTGCCCTCCGGCAGCGCAATCCGCTGTGCCGTCGGGAGTGCCTGCGGCGTGTTCGGGTGCAGTCGATTGTCCATCTGCTCTGCCGCCCGCATATCCGCATTTGCGTCATGAATAGAGGTGGTTGTCTCAGCCGGTGCAGTGTCGTATCTCCGGTTTGCCAGCCGTTCCGATACCGCGTTCGCGCCCTGCATAATACCTGCAAGCGTCATGCCGCCCTTTGCACTGTCCCAAAGCTCCTGTGCAGTTGCGTTCTGTGCGTTCTTGTCGTAGGCAGCGCGTTTCAGATAGGGATTGATAAGCGTGCTCGCTGCTTCCTCCACGCCCTCACCGAGAATATCAAACGCCCTGTTGAGAATCTTGCTCTTGCTTCCCAGCTTTGCAACGCCATCGTTCAGTCCGGGAATACCGCCGAACATCTTCTCCGTGCCGACCTCGGTTAAGCCGCTGCCCGCACCGTAAGCAAGCGCCTGATTGAGACTTGCGCCGTCGTTCAGCGCTTCGCGTGCACCGCTCGCCGCCGAATCGCCAAAGATTGCCGCTAAACTTGCATTCGCAAGAGGTGCTTTATCCAGCAGAGAGGAAACCTTGCTTGCCGTACCGGTTGCCGCACCCAGCGCCATGCCCGGCAGCATACGCGCACCGGAGCCTGCAAGCTCCTGCGCTTTCTTTGCCGAACCGACAGGCTGCGCCCAGTCGTTCACCTTCTGCATTGCAGAATCCGCAAAACTGGTGTTTGCCGTGTTCTTTGCAACATCTTCCCAGAACTTGCCCGCGTCATTTGCACCGGCAAGTTTGAGCGCACCGCTCAGTGCGTTTTCAGCCGCAGAGGTAACATAGCGCGCTCCGTTTTCTACTGCACCCGCTGCATTGAGTGCTGCATTCGCAACGCCGCTGCCCCACGCCTTTCCTGCACTTTGCTTGCTGATCGCATCCGCCTCATCGTTCAGCCGCTTGTACAGCTGATACATCGCGTCCGCCTGTTTTTTGTTCGTCGTGCTCATCTTGTTGTACTGGTCATCGCCGTTGATACCGGCAGCCGCCAGTTTCGGGTGAGAAATCAGCCACGGCACCGCAGCCAGTTTTTCTCCTGCATTGCGGTTTTTCATGTCCATAGCGATCAGATACGGATACTGCTTTTGCATCCGGTCAATCTCGTTATTCAGTTCGTCATACCGCGCCTGTTTCTGCCCCTGCGTCTGATAGTTCTGACCAAACGCTGCATTCCTCGCCGTCTCAACCACCGGCTTGGAAACATTGGTCTTTCCACCGCTGGCTTTTGGCAGATACGTCGCGCCGCTGTCGCCATTGTATGTCATGCCGAACTTCTGACGAATGCGGTTGTTCGCCGCGTGCAGGCGCGTCTTTTCCGCTTCGTCCGATGTGTTGTGCCACGCCATGGAGTTGGCATTCAGCGTATCAATCGCTTTTTGCCGTTCTTCCTTCTCGTTCCATGTCTTGCCCGTGCCGGTTCGCCGTGTTGTCTTCGGCAGTGTCGTACCGGAAGATGCGGCATAACGCGAAGTGCGGCTTCGGGAGCTGTTCCCACCGGACAGATAAGTGCTTGCCTGCTTTGCCGTGGACGCTGTGTGCCGCGCCGTCTGGATGCCGTGATTGCTGTCCGCGCGCGGGTTTTTTGCGTTCCGCCGCGGCGTGCTTGCCTGTTTCTGCGTGCTGCGGTTGTTCGTTTTTGCGCTGACGGTCTGCTTCGGTGCGTTCTTGTGCGTCGCGTTGTACTGCTGAATCAGTGCCTTGTTCTGCTTCTGTTTTGCTTTTTCCTTGGCGTTCTTCTTTGCCTGTTCAAGCTGCTTTTTGCGGGAATTGCTTAATGCCATGTTACGCCTCCAAAATCAGAGAGGGGCGGTCGCCCGCCCCCAATGCTGTTTAGTAATAATTTGCGTTGTAAGTGCCTGCGCCGTATACCGAGCCAACAGGGATGCCAAGAACCGCCGCAATCTGCGCCGTAGCGCCGCGATTGCCCATGCCCTCCCAGAGTTTGAGGTAGTAATCACGCATAGCATTCTGCTGATCGTTCTTAAACGACTGGTCATACTGCGACTGCTGCATATCCTGTGCACGCTTGTTGTACGCAATGTTCGCAAGCGTCTGCTGTGCGTCGAGCGTCGGCATGCCGCCGGAATAGCCCATCGCGTTGTTATAGTTAAACAGATTGCCAATTGCGTTCTGTCGCATCTGCTCCTGCTGTGCAAGAATGTTCTGCTGTGCATTCGCCTGCTGCGCCATCAGTTCTGCAACGCTCTGCAAGCCCTGATTGGCCGTCGTATTGTAGGCGTTTGCCGCCTGATTTTCCAGATTGGCGAGGGCGTTCGCACGCGCCTGCTCGTTCTGGTTATACGCCGCATTGTAAGCGTTGTTCTGCTGAACCATCGAGCTTTCCGCCGCACCCTGACCGGAAATGCCCGCCGCCGCAAGCTGTTCGGGAAGATCGCGCTGTGCGGTTCGGTAGTTGATATATGCCTGCCGCGCTGCATCATCATAGCTCTGGTTCATCGTCGGCATCAGCTGTCGGTACTGCGCCGCTGCCTGTTCCGCCGCCTGTGTGTACGCATCCTGCTGCTTGGAGATCGCATCCTCGTAATACTGGTTGTACTGATCTGCATATTTCTGAGTCTGCCGCAGCTGATTGATATATGCCTGCATGGCAAGCTGGTTCTGATCGTCCACATACTGATTCAGATTAGCATTTGCCTGTGCTTTTTTCTGTCGTGCATCCGCAATAGACTGCAAATAGTCAATGTCGGTCGAGCCGCCGTTTACCGACTGCCAGAACGTGTTGCCGAGGTCGGTATTCTTGTAGTCCGCACTCGGAATTGAACTGTGATTGTTGTTCTGGTTTTTGAGCTGATTGTAAGCGTTCAGGCCGATATTAGCCAGTCCGCCGATCAGGTTTCCGGCTGCCGCAGCCGATTTACTGCCCGCAGTCGGTGCGCTCCATGTGCCCGTCTTGCCGTCATAGGTGTAGCCGTGACTGCTGTACAGTGCCTTGTTCTTCTCCTGCAGCGTTTTTTTCGTTGCTGCATCTGCCGTGTGCCACGCCTGCGAGTTTGCCTGCGCCTGTTTCAGCCAGTCCGGCGTAGAGGTTGCGCTGCTTGCTGTGCTGACCGTCGTGTTGTTTGACGAGCCGCCGGAAGAACTGCTGCTGCCGCGATTCGACGAGCTCGAAGAAGAACTGCTCGTGTTGTTCTTCTTTGTGTTTGCCGCAATGGTGTTCTTAATGCCTGTTCCCAGTACCTTTCCGATTGCGCCCCACGCACTTTTCGCCATATACTTTTCTCCTTTTCGTAAAATAAAAGCAGGTGTTTCCACCTGCTTTTTGTGTTTAGTTGTGTTTTACAACGTTCTCGTAGTATGCCGCCAGTTTGTCTTCCACTGCATCCTTGTCACACAGCCAAAACGACTTTGCCATGTCCGCGTAAAATTCATCATTGCCTACGCCGTGGCGCTCTGCAACCTCGCTGAGGTCGCTGTACACTGCGTTCATCGCAACCCAGAATTTCACCGGATTGCAGTTTATTCCGCGCCGCTGCATCAATTCCGTGGTCTGGTCCAGTGTCCAGTGTGCGCCGGTCGAGCCGTCGGCGTTCTTCATGCCGCGCACCCAGCGTTCCGCCATTTCACGGTTGAGCTTCGCGCCGCTGCCGCGTGCATAGCCGAGCTGTTTGTCGCTGCCGTGTGTCTTGTCCCCTACATACGAAGTATCCCCCATACGCATAGGTTCATCACGAAACCCAATCGGGCGCATACCCTCTTCATGGTATGTCGGCATCTCGTCATACTCGGGATATTCCGCGCTGCTGTGCGGGGCAAATCTGCCGTTGGAATAGCGCGTATAGCCGCGCATCTCCAGTTCTCTGCCGCCGTGGAATCGTTCGTCGTAGTAGCTCTGTGGCTCATCATAACCGTAAGGCTCAATATGATTGTACCGATACCGCACGCCGTAGTGCTGACGATCTTCGGGGTACGCCTTGCGGGTTCTCCATTCCTCCGGTGCAAAGTCGCTTCTGCGGTTTCGCTGCATCAGCAGCATCATAGTACCTCTTTTCATGCCGTCACCCCCTTACGTTGTCGGTGCAGTTCCGTTGATGGACCGCAGCGCGTTAGAGTGAGAGCAGCAGGAATTACCGAGCATACAGAAACTGCCGCCGCTGGACGAAGTGACAACGCGACACAGGTATTTGTGGCGGGTGTCCAGATTAAACACTGTCGCCTGAGCGCCGTTGCATTTCAGCAGCGGATACGTTACCGTTCCGTCCCCGATGGTGATTACCACCGGCGCGCCGATGATCGTTGTTGACGGAATGTTCTGCGCGATTACGATTCCGTAAACGCAGCCGTTCTGGTAGTCCCCCGCCGGAATGTTCACCGTCAGTACACCGCTTGTGTAAGTGACCGCCTGTGAGATACGCAGGTTCGGACACAGTTTTTGTACAGGCTTGCAAGCCATAACTATTCCCTCCTGTCAAAGGCAGGGGGATTGCTCCCCCTCCTGAATATCGTATCTCATCAGCCGCAGGTGTTGCAGCCGCAGCCGGAAAACTGGTAAGGTGCCGGAACCGGGAACGCCGGTACCGGAGCCGGACGCAGAGCGTTTACAAGGTAGTTGTTCTGCGCCTCCTGAGAAGCCGCGAACTTGAGCGTCTGGTTCTCATTCTGGAGTGCCGCGATCTTCTCCGCCTGACGGGTGTTCTCCATCTGGTCGAGGCGTGCAATAATGCGGTCGGTGTCGTTGTGCGCAGTCTGGATAATGTCACGCGCATTGGTTGCCGCATTGTAGTTGGTCTCGCAGAAACCGCGCTCGATCTGACGCTGCGTGTCGCAGCAGCAGCTTGCCATCTGCGTACCCAGTGCGGTAAGACCGGCGGTTACGCCGTTAAAGCCGGTGTTCATGTTCTGGTTTACGCCGTTGATAAGCTGTGCATTCTGATAGCCAAGCTGGCAAATCGCGTTATCTACGCCGTGAAAGCCGTTGGAAACATTGTTGCCGAGGGTGTTAAAACCGGTCAGCATGCCGTTGTTAACGGCGTAAAAGCCGTCACAAAGGCCGTTCTGGATGCCAAGAACCGAACGAGACAGGTCGTTGAAGTTGAACTCGCTGCACAGGTCACTGCGCGTTACTGCACCCTGATAGCCTGCGCCGTTGCCGCCGTTGTTGCCCCAGCCCCAGCCGTTGCCGCCGAAGATCAGCGCAATAATCAGAAATGCAAAAATCCACGAGCCATTGCCGCCCCACATACCGTCATTGCCGCCGCCGTTGTTGTCAGAGCCAAGAGCGTAGCCGGTTGCAAAATCGTTATCCATTTGAAAATCTCCTTTTCAGTATATATTTGAACGGAACCGCGCGTATTCCGAACATGACAAATTCATGCCGGATTTTTCTTCAAGATTCCGTAACTGAAAAGGAAACCGTAAAAAATCGTCTGTTTTTTTACAGTTTCGTATTTACTTGATCTTCATGCCGAACTGCTGTGCAAACTGGTCGAGGTCGATTCCCCGCTCTTTGGCAATGTTCATCGCCATCTGCCGCAGTGCATCCGGGCTTTTCCCCTGCATACTCTGCATGAGCTGGTTCACCATCGGATTGTTTCCCGTCATCTGGTTCAGCATCGTCATAGGGTTTCCGCCGTTCCGCATCAGCTGCAAAACCTGCATCATCGGGTTATTCATCATGCTTCGGCCCTCCTAACTGGTCGCATAAGGTATTGAACCGTGCTTTCAGCTCGTCAAACTCGCCCCTCGCTACATAGTCAGGTTTTGGCGCATCCTGATCCTGCACTCTGCGGTACAAAGCAAAGTCCGCACAGCCGGTTTGCAGGTTTAATTGTTTGGTGTAGATTGCGCCGTGTGCCGTATCTGGCATGATAGTCAATGCGCCCGTGAAATCGGTCTGTACGGCACGCGCTTCTTCCACGCTTGCGACAGGCCTAACAAGGTGCTGCGGCGACTGTACAGGCTGCTGAACCTGCTGCTGTGGGTACTGCTGCGGCTGATACTGCGGCGTATAACCGCCGTATCCGTAAGGTGCTCCATATGCCATTAGCCCAGCACCTCCGTAACGTGTTCGCTGATGGACTTGCGCGCAGCCTCTTTGTATGCAAGATATTCCTCCAGATACTCCGTGTTGCCTGCTTCGCGGTAGTCCTCTGCAACGCGCCGAGCGCAAACAGGGTCGTAGCCCAGCAACTCAAGACGTTGTTCGTAACTCATAGGCGTTCACTCCTTATACTTTCAGTATAAGGCTTTTCACTGTCCCGAACCTGTCATAAAACTCGCAATATTTTACGTTTGATGCAGTTTAGCTTGCGGTACACGGTGCTTTCGCTCATATGCAGTGTAAGTCCAATCTCAACGATAGAACGCGCCGATGCCCTCATGTCGAACACGGCGCGTTCCTCGTCTGTAAAGTTGCATTCCTGCCGGAGGTATTCCACCTCCGGTCTTGTAAACTCCGTTAATTTCATGCGGTTATCCCCTTGTTATGGTGTCACCGCATATCTTTCCCCTCGTTTTTTCTCTTAGTCGTACAGATGTGCTCTGTCGTTGATAACCAGCAGGCGCAGCAGGTCGGTGCTCAGTGCCAGCTTGCCCTGATCGTCGCCCTGCAAAAAGCCCTTGTTCACGAGCTTCTGTACGGTTGCCTTGCCCCATGCGGGCACTGCGTCTACCGTGTCGTAAACCTTCTTTGCCTTTTCAGCGTTGGCGATCTCCTGCTTTACAATGTTTCGTGTCTGCTGTTCCGTCATATCTTCAACCTCTTTCTCTGTCAGCATGGTTTTGAACTTCTGCCACAACTGTGGATTGCGTACCCACGGTTCGGGACAATTTTTCCTCGTCACATCATAGTGACGGCACACGCGCGATACCGGAATATGGTACTTTGCCATCAGCTCGCGGGTCAGCTTTGCTGCACGCTTCATGGTCTCTTCCGGGATAACGTACACGCCATTACGGATAACGCTGCACATTTCAATTCCAATAGAATTAGCGTTCCGGCAGTCGTTGTAGTAACTGCCGCCTGCTTCCTTGCCGCAATGCCACGCCGTGTCCGTGTCCTTTACGCTCTGGTAAATCTCGTTCGGGTCTACAAAGTAGTGCGCACTGGTACGCAGGCCGCTTTCTCTTGCAAAAAAATCTGCATTGTTCTGTGCCGTATCGCCGTTGTTCGCGGTGAAATGCAGAACAATCCAGTGCACAGGAAACTCTCTGCCCTTGCGGTAGTTGCTTGGGTTACAGCCCTTAAAAATGATTTTCATTTTTCCTCATCTCCGATTTTGTCCACTGCATCCTTTGCGGCGGAAAGTGCCTTTTGCAGCCACGCCGGGACAGGCGCACCGAGGGAAACCGCGTTCTCAACGATAGAGCCGAGTTCCGTCAGCGTGTACCAGACTACTACCAGAGGGCACAGTAGAACCGTATATTCAAACGGAAGCGTCACGCCCGGCAGATGGTCACAAATCATACCGATAAGCAAATCCGCGCCGCCTGCGACTGCAACCACTACGATGGAACCGACTTTGTGAAAAATGCCGTCCCTTGCCGCCTTACTCGACCATTTTCCTTTCTGCATTGCCGCCGCCGTGCCGGTCAGATAGTCCGCCGCCATCGCTGCCACAAACAGCACAACCAGCCAGCCGAACCACCCCCAAAGTGCGGTAAGCACCGCAATGCCCGCCGCAACAGCGGCTTTGAACTCGTTTACATTATTCATTTTATTCTCCTTTGCGCGTTTTCTTTCTCTTTGCGCGTATGAGTTACGCTGCCGTACCGCCATATTCAGCCGGTACCAGCTCCGGCATACCGCACTCATCAATCAGGATTTCCGAGACCTGCTTTTTCAGCTTCTTCGGCACCTGCTCAAACTCACACTTGCCGAGGATTACTCTCTGAGCAAACAACATTGCCATCATAATAACCGTCCTTTCAAAACGTTCTTTCAGTGTGTTGATAAACTTACGCATAGACGACTTCCGCCATCTCTGCGATACAATCTTCATAGAAACTCTGCTGATCTGTCAGCGCCGAAACCTGCTGTTTCAGCTTCGCGTTCTCTTCCTGCAGCGTCTCCACCGTCACCGGCTTCTCCGGCTCGGTCTCCGAATGTTCCGCGTCATACGCACTAAGCGCGTCCTGATTGACCGCCACCGCAGTAACCACGTTGTCCTCATCAACGGTTACTGTGCAAAATCCCTTAGTATCAAGGTACGCACTCAGCAATTCGTCCGGAAGGACGGCGCAGCCATCAAAAGTCTGGCCCATCGGGTTGCCGAGGTTTTTACCGTCTTTTTTGATAAAATACATACTTGTCCCTCCTTAACCGAGCGCGATAACTTTGTAGGTGACATTTCTTTCGTTTAACTGGTAGGCATAGCTGGAACCATTATAAAATGACAAAGTTTTACCGCTCCATGTTAGCATTGCATAAATTCGAGCGTATTCATATACACTTGCAACCGGTGAACCGTTCACCGCGTACATGTGATAATATGCTTCATTGATATTTTGCACAAACACCACTTTCGGCACAAAATCAAAGGTCAGCGTCGTTTTGTGACTGTCTCCGTAAGTACCTGTGCCAACGTAGCTCATCTCCTGCACGCGCACCATACCGGCACCGCAAAGCTGCTCAACAATAGAGGGTGATGCGTCAGCATACGCCGCTTTTGTGCCGCGTGCTATCACAACGAACTTGCCGTTGCCGTAGCACACAGACTGCCAGGAACCCGATATCGGCAGTGTTGCTGCTGTCCATGTGATACCGTCCGTGCTGTATGCCGCTTTGGCGCTGTTGCCTGCTACCGCAACGAACTTGCCGTTGCCGTAGCACACAGACTGCCAGTTTTCCGAACTCGGCAGTTCTGTCGCTGTCCATGTGATGCCGTCCGTGCTGTATGCCGCTTTGGCGCTGTTGCCTGCTACCGCAACGAACTTGCCGTTGCCGTAGCACACAGACTGCCAGTTTTCCGAACTCGGCAGTTCTGTCGCTGTCCATGTGATGCCGTCCGTGCTGTATGCCGCTTTGGTGCTGTTGTATGTCACCGCAACAAACTTGCCGTTGCCGTAACATACAGACACCCAGAAATCCGATATCGGCAGCGTTGCTGCTGTCCATGTGATACCGTCCGTGCTGTATGCCGCTTTGGTGCTGTAGGATGCCACCGCAACAAACTTGCCGTTGCCGTAGCACACAGACTGCCAGGAATCCGATATCGGCAGTGTTGCTGCTGTCCATGTGATACCGTCCGTGCTGTATGCCGCTTTGGCGCTGTTGCCTGCTACCGCAACGAACTTGCCGTTGCCGTAGCACACAGACTGCCAGTTTTCCGAACTCGGCAGTTCTGTCGCTGTCCATGTGATGCCGTCCGTGCTGTATGCCGCTTTGGTGCTGT
>ERZ840096.690-NODE-690-length-45428-cov-16.717894_pt1 | contig 45428 bp, 46 predicted proteins | sample MGYA00519878_ERZ840096 | MGnify/ENA primary metagenome ERZ840096 (study PRJEB31850, sample SAMEA3708865) | human gut metagenome | biome: human gut; feature: human-associated habitat; material: faeces | place: China | collected 2014 ...
ATAAAGTGTAAAGGATGTCCTTGCACAAAATGTAAACGATGTTATTCTTGACAACATGGGCGCCCCTACAGCTTCCCGTACAGCTTATTCACGGCATCGCTGTAGCTGCCATCCTGGTTGTGGACGATGAGCGGCGGCAGGACGTCCAAGCCTTGACTGCCGCCGCGGATTCCCTCGACGAGGAAAAGCTTGGCTTTCTTATCGGGCCGGCCATGGACCATCTGCAGGACTTTCGGTTCGATATCGTGGGCGCGCATAGCTTCCAGGATATCGGCCAGGCGTTCCGTGATATGGACCATACGGAAACGGCCGTGATATTTCAGGGCATACTTCACGGCATCGAGGACGTCGCCGAGGGTCGCCGTCTCTTCATGGCAGGCCCGGCGGATGCCGTCGACATCACTGTAGGCGCCGCGGCTCTTTTCGCGGTACGGCGGATTGGCGTAGACAGCGGCAAAGGCACCGCTCGCCGCCCAATCGCGGATACGGCGGTAATCGCCTTCGACGAGGGTGATGCGGTCATCCCGGCCATTGATGGCCACGTTGCGGCGGGCAATATCGGCCATGACCGGATTAAATTCTACGGCCGTCAGCTTCTTGGCGCCGCGGGCCGTCAAGATGAGGGGGATAGCCGCCGTGCCCGTCCCCAGGTCCAGGGCCGGGCCGTGGGGCACGGCACCGAAATGGGCCAGGAGGACCGTATCCAGGGAAAAGCAGAACTGGTCATCGCGCTGGATGACCTTCATGCCGTCCAGGACCAGGTCGTCCAACCGTTCGTGCGGGCCTAACTCAATGTTCATGTTCTGTTTCCCCGACGTCCGACCAGGGGACATTGATATTGTGCCCCGATTCGAGCTGGACCTTGACCGTATGGTCTTTCATGTGGACCCGCAGGACCGTACCGACGCCTTCATCGGTCATGACCCGTTTGCCCACAGCCGGCGGCTTCTGCTGTTCGCTGCACTTCTGCTGGCAGTTGCAGCACTTCAGTTCCCCTGACGTATAGAGCTGGTTTTCATAGCGCAGGCAGCACATGAGGCGGCCGCAGATCCCGGAAATCTTGGTCGGATTGAGGGACATGCCCTGGCCCTTGGCCATGCGGATGGAAACGGGCTTGAAGTCGCCCAGGAAGGTGGCACAGCACAAGGGTCGGCCGCAGCAGCCGATGCCGCCGATCATCTTGGCTTCATCGCGCAGGCCGATCTGGCGCAGTTCGATGCGCGTGCGGAAGACCGAGGCCAAGTCGCGGACGAGTTCGCGGAAGTCGATGCGGCCGTCAGCCGTGAAGAAAAAGATGATCTTGCCCATATCGAAGGTATAGTCGACATCGATGAGCTTCATGGGCAGCGTATGCTTGGCAATCTTCGACAGGCAGATGCCGAAGGCCTTCTTTTCCCGTTCCTTATTCTTTTCTACCTGGCGGAAATCCTTAGCCGTCGCCTTGCGGATAATCGGCTTCAGCGGCTGGACCACCTCCGACGAATCGACACTGCGCGGCGCAATGACGACATGGCCAAATTCCATGCCCCGTGCCGTTTCGACGATGACGCCGTCATCCAGTTTGAGTTCGATAGTGGCGGGGTCGAAATAGTATATCTTTCCGGCAGGTTTAAAACGTACACCTACAACGATCATTAAAATCCTCCTCTGAGCCGTATCGCCCGGATGCATACATAATCCCAGACGAGGCGGACGTTGACGTGGCGCGACACCGCTTCCAGGCCTTCATCGAGGACCTGGGACAGGCCAAAGACGGCGTCATCCGTCCAATACGGCAGTAATTCTGTCATTTCATGGATATATCCTTTTAAACGTATATAGTCCCGGCCGGCTCCGCTGCGCAGGACCGCCATGTCGCGGAGAAAAAGGCTGATCCAGCCGAGGATCTCCGTCGTTTCCGTATCCGTCAGCGCCGCCGATACGGCCAGCCATTTGGCATAGGGGCAGGCGTGTTTCGCCGTAATCGTCAAGAAGTCCAGGGCAAAATGGGCCTTATCCGTCCCCTGTCCCTCAAGATAGGACAAGACGGTCCGGACGATGCCGCCACCCCAGAGGATGGCTTCTTCCCAATTCCCGCCGTCGCCTTTCAGGCGCCGCAGGCCCTGGCGCATCTCCTCGTCGCTGACCGGATCGAAAGTGAAGCGGGCACAGCGGGAAATAATCGTCGGCAGCAGTAAATCGGGCTGGTCTGTAATCAAGATGAAGCAGACTCCCGACGGCGGCTCTTCCAAGATTTTCAGCATGCGGTTGGCAAATTCCGTATTCATCGTTTCCACATGGTCGATGATACAGACCCGGCGGCAACCGGCTTCGCCCTGCAAGGCCAGTTCACCCTGGAGCTGGCGGAACTGGTCTACTTTCAGCATGGCCCCCAGGGGAGCCAGATAGAAGGCATCGTCCTTATCACCGGCAACGGCTTCGCCTTCACGGCTGGCCAGGTCGGGAAAGACCCGGCGGCCGACCAGGGCCGACGCAACGGCTATGGCCATCATCGTCTTGCCGACACCGGCGGGACCGGCGAAAATCATGGCGTGCGGGACGCGGTCTTCGTCGATGAGGCGGGCGAACTGTTCTTTCAAACGGCCGTGGCCGATAATCGGATCAAACAGCGTCCTGTCCATGAGTCGTCCCCCTTACGCCAATAAAATACCTTAACAATTAATTATAAAAAAAATCCCTTATAAAGTAAATAGGAATCGGTATAAGTCTTGATGGATGGCCTCGGGCGTGCGCATGGCCCCGTCTTTTGTGCAGGCGATGCGCTGCCAGTGATAGCGTTCAGCCAGTTCGTCATAGGCGGCATGGCATTTGGCCAGGAAGCCCTCGTTCTTTTCGTGGATATCGCCGGTCTGGCCGCCGGTCTTGCCTGTCCGGTCCGCCATGAGCCGTTCCGTGACGGCCAGGGGAACGTCGAGCAGGAAGACCTTATCCGGGGCAGGCAGGCCCATTTTATGGAACTCAAAGTCTTCCAGCCAGGACAGATAGGCCCGGCGCTGGTCCGGGTCGTCGATCTTGATCATCTGATAGAGCATATTACTCGTCGTATAGCGGTCGGCAATGACGATGCCGCCTTGTTCATAAAAAGCCTTCCACTTCATCTGATACGATGCGAAGCGGTCGACGGCAAAAAAGGCCGACGCCGCATAGGGATTGACGGCGTCGGCATCGCTGCCGAAATCGCCGCGCAGGTACATCTTGACCAGGGCGCTGGAATCGCTGTCATAGTCGGGATAGCTGACGGATTTCACGTCATAGCCGTCGCACTGCAAGTGTTCCGTCAGCAGCCGGGTCTGCGTCGCCTTGCCGCTGCCGTCGCCGCCTTCGATGATGAATAATTTACCTTTCATGGAACTCCTCCTTCAAGACGCGGATCGTCGCCAAGGTCCCATCGGCCGGGCCGTTCGGCTTATAGCCATGGGCCATCTTTTGGCGGATATAATCCTGGCAGGCTGCCGTAATTTCTTCGCCTAAAGTCAGGACCGGGATGCCTGGCGGATAAAAGGTCACATTTTCCGCGGCGATGCGGCCGCGTGCCTCAGTGAAAGGCACGGCTTCTACGGGGCAGTTCCAGGCCTGGCGCGGCGCCATGACGACCTGCGGCTCCGGCAGAGCCTGTTCCTGGACCGGTCCGGCCGGGCAGAGACGGCGGCCTTGGGCAATCGTCCGGCAGGCCTCGACCAGGGCCTGGGCCGTTTCTTCCGTATCGCCCAGAGTAATCAGGGCCAGGACGTGATTGCCGGCGATGAGTTCCACTTCGAGGCCCTGCTGACGCAAGGCCCGTTCAGCCGTCACGCCGTCGAGGCCGATGCCGGAAAAGTCGATGGTGATTTTCGTTTCATCGAAGCCGCTGACGACTTTTCCGTCGATGATTTCCCGTCCAAAAACGGTCAGTCCGGGAATCGCACGGATGGCATCCCGCACCGACCGGGCCAGTTCGAGGGCCCGGCCAATGAGACTGGGGCCTTCCAGAGCCAGCTGCTGGCGGGCGCTGTCCAGGGAAGCCAGGAACCAGTAATGGGGGCTCGTCGACTGGACGACAGCCATCGACGCGGCGACGCGGTCCGTCAGGGGAAAGTCTTTGCGGCAGTGCAGCATCGACGTCTGGGTCAGGGAACCGGCCATCTTATGGGTGCTCTGGGCGACGCAGTCGGCACCGCAGGCCAGGGCTTCTGCCGGCAAATCCCCGTGGAAGCCCAGATGGGCACCATGAGCTTCGTCGACGAGGACATACAGGCCTTGTTCATGAGCATAGGCTGCCAGGGCCTTCAGGTTGCCGGCGATGCCATCGTAGGTCGGATAGGTGAAGACGACGGCTTTCGCCCGGGGATGGGCTGCAACGGCTTTCTTCAAGCTGTCCAGGTCCGGTCCCAGCGACACTTGCCGGACCGCATCGAAGCGGCTTTCCAGGTAGACCGGGACGGCGCCGCTCAAGGCCAGGCCATTGATGACGCTCTTATGGGCCTCGCGGGGAATGAGGATTTCATCGCCATCGCCGCAGACAGCCAGGATCATGGCTTCGATACAGGCCGTCGTGCCGTTGATGGAAAAGAAAGTCCGCCCGGCGCCATAGAGGTCAGCTGCCAGGTCCATGGCTTCCTTCAGGGCTCCTTCCGGCTGGAATAAGTCATCCAGGGCATACATGACGCCCAGGTCCCGCCGCAGGGCGTCGCCAAAGAGGCTGGCCTGATAGGCGGAAATGCCCTGTCCCAATTTGTGTCCCGGCGTATGATAGGCCTTCAGGTGCTGCTGGCAGTACCCTTCCAGGGCTTCGACAAAAGGCGCCCGTTCCTGTTTCTTCCTGTCCATAGGGCACCTCATATAGCCGAAAGGAAACCGCGCAGCAAGGCGTGGCTCTTTTCATACGAGAACTGCTTCATCTGTTTCAGCGAACGCTGCAGCGACCCGTGCAGGCGGTACGACGGCAGTTCTTCCGGCGTGACCCAGCGATAAGCCAGGTGTTCTTCGGACAGGGACACTTTATCCGTATCGGCCATAGCCGTGAAGATGACGCCGTTCAGGAACTGGCCGTCTTTCTTCTGATAGCTCCAGATACCGGCCGGGGCCTCCAAGGTGATAGAAAGGCCCGTTTCCTCCCGTACTTCCCGGCGAAGGCCGGCTTCAAAGTCTTCCGTGAAACGCAGGCCGCCGCCGGGAAATTCCCAATGATGCAGCCCTTCGGCATCGTTCTTCTGCAACAACAGCAGCTTCCCTTCGTGGAAAATCATCGCTTTGACACTCAACCCCATCAATACATTCGCTTCTTGCGCCATAACCCCAGTCTCCTATCTCAACAAATTCATTGCAACAAATAATATAAATTTAATTATACCATATTTACGGCCCCGGGAGAATCGAACTGGCAGGACAGAATCGCTGCAATCTGTCTTATTTACATGGCCCATGTTATCGGGTAAAATGATGGTACAGTTTATTTTTAGGAGGTTTTCTCTATGGCTACAAAACGCGTCCTTGCAATTCACGATATGTGTTCCTTCGGCCGCTGCTCCCTGACAGCTGCCATCCCGGTCATTTCGGCCATGGGCTTCCAGGTCTGCCCGTTCCCGACAGCTATTTTCAGCAATAACCTGACCTATGGCGACTTTACCTTCTCTGATTTCACGCCGCACATGACGGAATTTATGGATAAATGGCAGAAACTGGGCTATTCCTATGATGCTATTTACAGCGGTTTCCTCGCCGACGCCGGCCAGATAGCCATCGTTCTCGATGCCATTTCCCGCTTCGCCAAAGACGATACGCTCGTCGTCGTCGACCCGGCCATGGCTGATGACGGCAAACTCTATCCCGTCTTCAAGCCGGATATCGTCACGGAAATGCGCAAACTCATTGCCAAAGCGACTATCATTACGCCGAATTACACCGAAGCGACCTTGTTGACGGGCCGCCCCTATGACCCGGGTACCCCGTCCATGAAGACCATGCTCGAACTCTGCCAGCAGCTGGCCGCCATGGGACCGCGTCAAATCATCATCACCAGCGTCCCCACGGGCAACGACACGATTACTGTCGTCAGCTACGATGCCCAGACGTCTTCTTTCGACGAATGTACGGTCGACCGTATTCCCTTCAGCACCTGCGGCACCGGCGACTTGTTCACCAGCGTCCTGACGGGCTCCCTACTCCAGGGCCAGCTCCTGCACGACAGCGTAAAGAAAGCCGTCCAGTTCCTGAACGTGGCCATCGAATATACCTACCAGTCTGGCAGCGATCCCCGCGAAGGCGTCCAGGTCGAACCGTGCCTGAAAAAACTGTTCTAAGCCATATTGTTAACCTATTATCAGTATATATAAAGTTGACCTCACAAGCGTTTTTTTGCTATAATACGGGAGAAATCCGTAAGCAAAGGAGCGCTTTTATCATGTCTGATTCAAGAGAAAAGACGATGCGCCTGACGCGCATCGCCTTACTGATTGCTATGAACTGTATCTCCGCGTATTTAATCATCCCCCTGCCCTTTTCCCAGTCGCCCATTGCCTTGCAGACGCTCGTCGTCAACCTGGTCGCCTTCCTGCTGCCGCCGAAAGATGCAGCCATCACCATGCTGGCCTACATCGGCATCGGTCTCATCGGCGTCCCCGTCTTCACAGGCGGTACGGCAGGTCCGGGCAAGATGTTCGGCCCGACAGGTGGCTACATCTGGGCCTACGTCGCAGCGGTCTTCCTCATGTCCTGGTTCAAAGGGAAGGACTATAGTTTCCGGCGCTACGCCCTGGTAGCCGTCGTCATCGGCATCCCGGTCATCTATCTAGGCGGTGTCCTGCAGCTCAAAGGCGTTACAGGCATGCCGTGGGAAGCCGCCATCATGAGCGGCGTCGTCCCGTTCATTCCCTTGGATATCGTCAAGAGCCTCTGTGCTGCCGCTTTGGCACGACCGCTGCTGGCCTTGGGCCTCAAAGGCACTCAGGGATGACGCCGGCCGTAAATCCGTTCTTTATCGGCATACATTTTTTTGTCTACCTGAGATAATACGTCGTCAATGTTGGCGATAGGCGTCTGGCACACGATATAGCCTAAAGCCATACTGATACCACTGGAACGGTAGCGGGCACGCAGGTCGTTGACGAGCCGCTGGGCCTGCGCTTCATCGGCATCCTTAGCGACGATAATGAATTCGTCGCCACCCATGCGAAATACGGCGATGTCACCAGTCAGGTTCTTCATGATTTGAGCAGCTTGGCGGATGAGATGGTCGCCGACTTCATGGCCTTGAGTATCATTGATCTGCTTGAGGCCATTGAGATCGCCGAAGATGAAGGCCAGGGAAATCCCGTCAGGTAACGTCTGGCGATATTCCGCAAAGCCTCGGCGATTACCGACGCCGGTCAGCTGGTCTGTCGTGCCGATGCTCTCGAGGGAACGGAAAATATCGCGGTTGCGCAACATGATAGCCAAGAACAAGGTCAGCGTCGACAACAGGAGACCTGCTGATTTAAAGGCCAGCGCCGACGGATTAATGACTTCCGTAAAGCCCAAGGACTTGCCTGACTGGGTCAGGTGGCCCGATACGAGACGGCGGACGCCAGGGATATAAGGATGGAAGCCAGGATGCTTCCGTATGAATTCCGGTGCATCTTCAATAATGGCCATCTGTTTCGCATCGAACGTATCATAGAGAGGCCGCAGGGAATTAATGGGAATGTGCTGGACCGTATGAGCGGCGGGCTGCAAGTTTTCCTGGTGCCATTCATAGGTGGCACTGACCTGATTTCCCTGTTCTTCAAAAATCAAAACCCGTTCGGCCTGCAGGCTGTGACCGATTTTTTCCAACATCTTCTGCAAACCTACATCCGGATTGGCTTCGCGCATGCCGATGGCCATGACTTCGTTAGCCATGGCTTCGCGGAAAATGACATTATTTTCAGCCAAATCATGGCTGATATACGGATCGATATTGACAGCCATGGAAAAGCGGTAATTCTTCCCTTGCCAGGGAATGAGCGTCGCCCGCATGAGCAAGTTCTGCCCGGTCTTGCGATTATGACGCGTCGTCGTATAAAAACAGTCGCGGCGCAGCTGGCCATTGATGCAGTCCTGGCAAGGCGCATCGAGGTCGTCCAGGACCTTATAGCACTTTTCACCGACCCAGCTATAAGTATCGGAAAGGCCATAGCTCTTCTGCATGTATTCATTAACATAGACCAGTTCATACGTATCCGGATTGATAATGGATACTTCTTCATCGAGCTTATCAAATTTTTCCTTGTCGAAGACCAGGCGGTCGCCGATATAGATAGCTTGTCCATACTGCTGTTCATTCACTTCATTCAAGCGTTTCCGCAAAAGCATCATGACCTCATCGAAATCCTGGCCCTCCGACCCTTGAGCCACGGCGTATTGTAAATAAAGAGTACAGCTGTAGTCGCCAATATTCGTAATGCCATGGATGGCATCGACGAGACTCAGCATTTTATTCCGGAAATCGTCATCGATGGTCTTCGGGATAATGCAGCAAAACCGGCCACCATTCAAATGGGCCAACGTCTCATTTAAAGCATGGAAGGCTACCAGCTGTTGTGTAATGGCCTGCAGCAACTTCTGTCCCACTTCATCACCATACTCCTGAAAAAGCGCTTCATATGCCGGCACTTCAAGGAGAACACACGTATAGTCTTGACCATAGCGCCGATATTTCTCAGCGTACTCGTCTGCCGCCTGCAAGAGTCCCCGGAAATTGAGCAGTCCTGTCACATCGTCGACAAAACTGCTCTGCCGGAGCCGCGCCTGCCGGGCATCGGCATCCTCTAAATCCTCAAAATACCCCAACAAGCCAATAATACGCCTCCCTTGATAGATAGGGAATTTGGTAGCGGCAATCCGATGCGGCCGTCCCTGGACGAGACATTCCCCAATAACATGACTCGTAATCTCGCCTTTTTCCAGGACAGCCCATTCAGCATTTTCATATTCCCTACCTCGGATATTCCAGCCAATGTCCTCATCGGTTTTCCCGATGAGGCTTTTTTCATCTTTTAAGCCGTAATAATCGAGGAAAGCCTGACTAGCGCCAGCAAAACGCCGTTTCCGGTCTTTCCAGAAGAATTTGATATCCGAATAACGAATCATGGCCTGGCACAGTTCCCGCAGGATACGGAAATAAGGCTGCCGGACCGGTTCCAGTTCATGGAGGCCCAAAGAGGTGGCCAGTATCGGCAATAAGCGCTTGCGGTCCCGTGCCGTTTCCCAGATATCATCGCGGCAGCACAGTAGAATCCCTTGCTGGCCGCCGTTGCGCAGGAGCATAGCTAAATAGACTGTCCAGCGATAGCTGCCGTCAGCTTGCTTGATGCGGAAGACACTGCCCGTGCTATTCGTCTGCGACTTGCCGGCCTGGCGGCGTACATTGTCGAAATCGAGGAATGCTAAAAAACGTTTCCTGTCGTCATCATGGACGAAGCGGGTCGCATAATCGGTCAGCAGACGGAGGATACCCTTCTGGGCCTGCCCTTGGGCCCAGTTGGGCATCACCGTCTTGATAACTTCAAAGGTATCGTCCTGGGGATTCAGATAATACAAGCCCTTATAGAGTTGGAGGATGTTGCGCAGTAAATAATCAATGCGATGGGCTTCCTTATCTTCTCTGGCATCAGCAATGTTATAAATCCAGGCGCGGCACAGATAACGGCCCTGGGTCCCGCCGATTAGCCCCAGATGAAGCTGCAAATAGTGATCTTCCTCGATATAGGTCACGACCTGTTCCTGACTGGATACAATGAGTTCCTCCAAGCAAGGCTGCAACCGCTGGCGGAAAGAAAGGTTCTCAATCCGCAAGGGCAGGTCTTTCCCATTATAGGCTGGCAAAGCTTGGCGAATAATCTGGCGGAAAGCCTGATTGGCTGACAGCACGACGACCTGTTTCCCATCATAGTGAAAGATAGCCACAGGGACATCGGTCACGACATTGATGAGGCCAGCCTTATCATAGACCGATTCTTCCCGCCGCGTTTCCTGGCCGTACTCATAGTTCTCACAAAAGATCTGTATGTCTTCATAAGACATGGGCTGTCCCCAATAATAGCCCTGTATCTTTTCACAACCAATGGCCTTCAAAAAGTCGACTTGGGCCTTCGTTTCTGCTCCTTCAGCCAGGGTATGGACACCCAGTTCCTTGGCCATGAGGACGATAGCCTTGAGGATGCGGCGGCTCTTTTCATTGAAATTGCGCAAAAAGGCCATGTCGATCTTGAGTTCATCGAAATGATAGTTATGCAGGACGTTGAGCGACGAATAGGCACTGCCGAAGTCATCGAGCCAGACCTGATAGCCAGACCGCTGAAACTGCCGCAAGGTCTGAATCAAGTTATGCTTCTCTTTGACCAGCGCCGTTTCCGTCACTTCGATGCGGATATAGTCCCGCTGCAGGTCATAGCGGGATATGACATTTTCAACCATCCTAAAAGGGTCCATAAGGTTGAAATCATGGCGCGATAAATTGATCGACACCGGCAGGACAGGCTGTTTATTGGCCAGCCGGTAATGAAGCTGTTTGGCTACCTGATTGAGAACATAGCAATCCAATTTATGAATGAGCCGAGCCTGTTCCAGGACGGGAATGAAGACATTCGGCGTGAGCCGACCGTAGACAGGATCTTCCCAACGGGCTAGGGCTTCAACACCGCAGATTTTCCCAGTCATGGTCCGGACGACGGGCTGATAATAGACCTTGATATGCCCCTTTTCCAAAGCGGTATTGAAATTTTCCAGGACGAAAGCCCGCTTTTCCAAGGCTTCGCCCATATCCCGCGTATAGACGGCCCAACAGCGCGTAGCATCGGTTTTGATTGTATCACAGGCGATTTTAGCCATATCAAAAGTATGGCGCACGATATAAATGTCGTCTTTTTCCAACAGGCAGACGCCAGCCTTCAAGACGATGTTGGAATTATTGATATAGGCATTGACGCGGCTGCAAACGACTTCTATAGTCTGGAATAAATCTTTCTTCATCGCCAATACCGCGAACCCGTCGGCAGAGAGATGCGAAATCAAGGCATCCGGAAAAGACTGCTGCAGCACAGAGGCGATGTATTTGAGGCAATGGTCGCCAGCAGCCAAGCCATGGAGTGAATTATAAAGGCGGAAGTTCGTAAGGTTGAAATAAGTCGGGCAATATAATGACAGACGGCCTTTAGGACTTTCCTGCCGAGCCACCATCAAGGCTTTCCTAAAGAACAGGCGCATACCGAGCAGCCCCGTCAGTGGATCGTTCTGGGCGCTGCTGCCTTTTAGTTCACTGCTGATGATCTGCAGCAGCCAGGCCTTCGTCCCATCCTCGAAGGAAATAACACTGGCCGAACCTTCGGCCCGGCGAAAGTGGTCATCCCGCGTGCGGAAGCGGAAAGTCACAAAACCAGTCTGGTCCGAGCCGGCCATATGGGCGATAGGATAATAGTCCTCGGCATCGACCATGCCCTGCAGCCGCTTCCCGGTAAAGCGGTAAAAATCCGCTTCATCAGTACAATGGTAAATCTTCAGCATCCCTTTATTGACAAATAAAATAGGCTCTCCCGGTTCCATCCCGATCAGGCAGATACCTGACGTCAACCGGTCGTAATAGCGATGTAGCTCTGCTCGCATCTCCCCTATTCCCATAACAAATCACGCCCTCTATCGTCATTACAAATACTATAATTATCGTTTACAAATTATAAATTAATTATAGCATAAGCCCATTTAAGTTTTTAGTACTTAGGTGAATTGTTTAGTCCGTTTTTGACATAAAAAAAAGACCTGTGTACGGAATCGTACACAGGTCTGCTAATTTCACAAAGGAAATTATTTGAGTTCTACTCCCTCGGCCTTTCATCAAAATGAGAATGGCTTCACTAAGCCATTTTTAAAACATCATTTTTTCAAAATCAGCCTCATTTTCGCAGTTTTTAAAAAAAATAGTATCATTTGAGTATCACTGACCAGTATCCTTTACGGTGCGTTCCCATGCGTTTTAGATAGCCTTTTTCCTGCAGCTTCTTCGTATGATATTTTATAGTACCAAGGGACAGCGACGTGGCCATCGCAATTTCCGATTGCGTGCTGTCTGGTTTCTTTTGGATATATGCTAAAATAGCTTCTTCCTTATCATTTAATTTCACAGACAGATTCGTCCCAGTTTGGTCAGTGTTTTTAGTTTGGTTAGCGGTTTGGTCAGTAGTTTGGTTAGCGGTTTGGTCAGTAGTTTGGTCAGTTTTTGGTGTTTGGTCAGTGGTTTGGTCAGTTTTTCGATACAAGTTTACCCGCAAATCGCCATCAAAATCAAGAATTTCCGGTTCCCTCAGCCCATAATCACGGCAATCCCGCAAAATACGCGGAAAGCCACTGCCCCACTTTTCAATCAGATTCATGTAAGCAAAAGCATTGGCCAAGGCCCGGTTGCGAATCTTTGAAAATCCTTCTTTCATTTTTTCAGGCGTTACGCCGCGCATCAGGCCGCCCGGAGAAGTAACTTCCAGTCGATCTGAAAAAAGAGCAATCTGAATGGATCCCGGCTCCAAATAATTACGATGTACAAGTGCATTGGCAATTAATTCACGGATACTGTCCGGAGGCAGTTCATAAATATCCTGTCGATAGACTCCCTGAAATCTAGCACCCATGTTGATTTTTTCAAGCACGTACTGATATGCTTTTTCCACTTGTTCCTGAATCGGTGCATCAATTTCCCGTTTATCGATAAAAACGGCTCTATCTTCCGTTTTAAACACAGCACATTGAACAACTGGAGGATACCCAGCCTGATGTGTCAGCATCGCATATGCATAGGTTGGTATAAGCTGGCCTTTATGTTCAAGCAAAACGCCCCACGAAATAAGCTGATTGACTGTCAACTCTTTGATTTCTTGACGCTGGAAATCTGATGCTGCATTTTTTTTAGCCGTTTCTCTCATCGAATGGCATAATGCTGCCACATCAGACTGCTTCACTTTCAGATTTGGAATCGGTTGTTGGTCGAAAAATTTATTTTTCCCTTCTAAAAGCAATTCCTGCAGCATTGCCTGATCCGCAGGACGCGTTGTTCCAGCCGTCCGGATATAGGTTCCTTTCACAAGCCCCTTCTTTTTGATATAATACGGGCGCTGCATTCCTGGCGCAATCTCCAAAATGATAAGCGATTTTCCCTTTACTTCCTGAATAAAAAGATCCGGAATAATCATCGGCGCACAGCTATCCGTAACCGCATTAGTAATAGCATCCATCAGTCGAAAAAGGTCGCTCTGGGGAATACCAACAACCTGCATCGTTCCGTCTTCAATACCAAATACAATCCGCCCGCCATCTCCATTAGCAAAGGCAACAACAGATTTCATATATTTCTGACTGTCTTCCGGAACCATTTCCTTATATTCTACGTTTTTAGATTCCCCCTGAAGCAATGAATCTTTTTCCATCCCTATTGCCGCCTCCTTTTAGGCTCATTTTAGCAGATTATCAAATTTTCGACAATTTCTTATAGACTATTGTTTCTAACACACACGTGCATTAAAATCAATATATCTGACACAGGTCTGCGTTAAGATGTGCAAAGCGTATTCAGTGTAACATGTTATACCCAAAATTTCAAAAATCGCAATAAGTAATTTTTAATAACTCAGCCAGTGTAACTAACACACAGAAGGAGAAGAAGGAACATGTCTGGAACAGATGGAAGCAAAAACAAAAATCTGGTTAATATAACATGGAGCCAATTTCAAGCTTGGCAACGCTGGGATGAATATCCTGAACGGAACGACAATCCGCCGATGACGGTTGATATGACTTTCTGGTATAAGACAAAGTTATATTATCTTGACTGCATCGACCATGAGTATGCCATCCTGACAGAGGATTGGAAGCCTCTTGCCAAGGATTCGAATTTTCTGAGGCTTTTGCATAAGCCGATAAAACAGTGGCACGACAAATCATTCTATGAATTGATAAACCAACTGCTTTTCTATACACCGATTAATTTCCCGCTCATAACGACTGCAGGACGCCGAGCATGTCATCCAGTGTATACGCGCCTTCCTGGGGCAGGGCTTTTTTGTCGAAGACCATGAAATAGCGGTATTTATTGCCGGCAGAGTTTCAGTTGGGCTTTGCTGTCATCGCCTTCCTTTTATACTTGTGCTTTCTTTTTCGGTTCAAATGATATTTTTAAAACCATGTCCATACCATCTGCCAGGCGCTGTAAAATTTTTAAAGAAGGATTTCGGCTGCCATTTTCAATCCGACTAATTTCTGTTTGGGCAATACCTGTTTTTTCAGCCAATTCCCGCTGTGTGAGATGGTGCGCGATTCTTGTGTCCACAATAGCTCGGATAATATTCGTTTCAGGCTCAACTTCTGCATACGCAGAAGCAAAAGCAGGATTTCTCATCTGTTCCGCTTTAAATTCTTTTAAACTTTTCATTTTAATTCCTCCATTCGGCGAATATAATCGGTTCGACGCTCTTGTGCTAGATGGATTTCTTTTGGAGGCGTTTTTTTCGTTTTTTTAGTGAAACCATTAGTAATGATTATTTTGCCACCAATATAAAAGAAAAACAGGGCCCGCGTGATGTTGCTTGCTTGTTTGCATCGTAATTCAAAAATTCCATCTCCCAATGGTTTGGTATAAGGTTCTCGTAGTTCAAAGCCTTTATCTTCAAGAAGTTCCATCATTTGAACCATTTTGGCGCGCATTTTTATATCAAGTCCTAGTAAAAAATCTTCAACAGGTTTTTGACCATCACTAGTTTCATAAAATATTAATTCAAATTCCATATGATTCCTCCTATCTATATATTATGAGATATAGCTCATAAAGTCAAGAGAAGGGTGAAAGCTTTTAGGTTATTCATAAAGCAAGCCCCCGGTACCGCTAGTACTGGGGGCTTGTCACATAGACACTCATATCATTTTTTACCAAAGATAACTAGTACCCGGATTGTCTTCACTGGTTCTGGAAGCTTCTTTCATAATACGTTCCTTTGTTGCTTCCGGCAAGGCGTCTTTAAAGATTTTTTGAAAACAGTCCATGCAAAGAGATGCACCGATGTATTCTGTTTTATTCGTTACATTGTCCCACCAAGTCCTATCAAGTTTATCCTCTGGGGTGATGCAATCGTGTGCCTCTACTTCTACGATAAATTTTTCACCCTGGGCATATTTTTTCAAACAATTGCCGCAATGCGTATAGGCCATCGTTTCCAGGGCTTCATAGGTATTGCCATCGTAACCTGCAACGAGCCGCAAATTTGTTTTAATTAATTTTCTCGCTGTCGCTGCGGAAAATGCACCTTCATCGTATAAATCCAAGATTCCTTTAATGGCGATGTCCATAACATGACCAATTTCATGATTACTCATAGTGTAGCTCCTTTTCCAATTCTATATTCATAACAACTATCTCTTGCAGGGCATTGCTTATTTCGCCACGTCATCCAAAGATTTAAAGGGAATTCCCGGTTCTTTCTCGGCTCGATCCAGTTTCTCAGCCATTCCCGGTGTTCCGTAGATATATGCTGTGTCATTTTTTTCATTAACTGGCTGCTTCTGCCCGTCCAATGGTTTATCGAAAGTCTTTTTCATGATTTCACCTCCCCTATATACCTTTCCATGCGTCTGCAATGGCCCGCCAGCCGGATTTCAACGGATGTTCGTTGATTCTGTCTGCTAATACAATCGGCCACAGCCCCCAACCATCTATTTCATGTACTAAGTCATTGTTATTGTTGATTCCAAATCTTGGTTCTCCGTAAAAATAGCCGATAGCACGTACTTTTTTAGAAGATTTATCAACCAAAAATTCTACCCAATGATGATTCCTGTCAAAGTAAGAAATCATATAATATTTAAATTTCTCCTGATCTCCATATTTTGTTTTAAAGTTATATACGCCTTCCAAATAATACCCTGTATTAGGATTATTCTTATAAATATTAATTTGCTTAGAAGCATATATTTCTCCGTATGCTTCTTTGACCTGTTTCAAAGTCATGCCTACTTCAATTCCCTTATCAGTTTTGTAGCCAGGTTTCATCATAATAACCGTATAAAGCATTCCTTCTTTGCGCCAAAATCCGCCAAGTGAATCTGTACTGATAGACATAAAAAGGCTATTGTCATTCTTGATATAAGCATCGGCATTGGTGTCTTTGTGATAAAGCCGATAATCGTTATGATTGAAATAATCATACAAATACTGGTCGTTGGCATAGTTAAAGTGGTCCATAATGCCGGCGTCATCAACATATGCAAAGGACCCAGCAGGCATAATAAGCAGCATAGACCCGAGGAAAAGTTTTGAAATAGATTTTGCTCCAAACATAGGCGTCTCCTTTCACCAAGTTTAATCACCTCAGAACCAAAAGTACATCAAAGTATAGTTATTTCTCGTCATCTTTTTCTACAAGCAAGAACTTTTCCATAGGAATATCAAGGTATTTCGATAAAATACGGAGGTCCTTTATCTTCAATAAATCCGGCTTCTTTTCCAACTTTCGATAGGTTTGAATATTGATTCCAAGCACTTTTGCAAGATCAATTTGCCGTTTGCCTCTTAATTTTCTTGCCTGTATCAAAGATAATCTCATCACGTACCTCGCCTCCTCTTAATATACTTTACCACACTTAAATATATTTAACAATAGTAAAAGTACAATTTTCTATACTATATAGCGATTTTTTTATACTTAATGTTGAAAAAAATAGATATTAATAGTAATATTTTATATAGGGAGGTGTCGCCATGACAATCGGTGAAACAATCCGGAATATCCGGCAAGTAAAAGGCTTATCACAAAAAGAATTGGCCGATATCTGCGGTGTCAGCATGGGTGCTGTTTCAGCATGGGAACAAGGCCGCAATGAGCCACGGCCACGCATCCTGAATAAAATCGCAGACCACTTCAATATTCCCGTAAATATGCTTCTCCATCCACAATCAGATACACTTCAACTGCTCGAAGATACACAAGCTTCAGATCACAAATTTTCTGCACAGGAAGAAAGGCTTATCCATCAATACCGGCAGCTTTCGCAGCTGGGAAAAGATACCGTAAATGCGGTCATTCATGTCCAACTCCAGGGACAAAAAGCAAACTATCCGGAGGGATACGAAAGTGCCTCAGAATTCGTCAATGAACCCAAGGGGCTATATGAACAGCTTTATAAAGCCAGTCCTGAAATTTTACGAGAAATAGAACGATATTTTCGGTACTTGCAGGAAAAGGAAACTGATAAAACAGAAAAATAAAAAAGGCCCTTCACGAAGAAGGCTTATAAAAAAAGCTGCCGCACAGTTGTGCAGCAGCCTTTGTAATTTCACAAAAAAACACAAAAATAGCCGCCCTCGATTCCACTCGTAAGCGGCTACTTTTGTAGTTTACCTTATTTTGGGACCCACCGTCTATCGGCAGGACCTTTTTCATGTTTATTATATTGTTATTTCATTCTTTTCGTCAAGCTTGTCGACACCTGCTATTCTCTCTACTCCAGCAGTTTCTGCAATTTCTGTACGTAGAGTTCGCGGATGGCCTGCAAAAAGACAAGATGAACCAGAAACTCATCCGCAACTGAAACGGCGCCGACAACACCTGCGCCGCTACGACGTAGGCGTCGATGCCAACCACTACACCCCGGTCAGTCTGGAAACTATCCTCGCCTTCATGATCAATTAGGAGATGCCAAAAAGGTTGTACCCGGGATTGCTACCGGGCACAGCCCCTTGGAATTGATTATAAAAATAATAAGCAATTAACCTGCACGGCCTAAGGAAAGCCAGCCTTGGCAACGATAATGCCGATTCTCTCGATGGTGCGACCTGCTCCCCCGAATTCGGCGGTTACCATATCCACGGTGTCTGATTTTAGAATTTATAATTCAGTCCGCCTTCGAAGGACCAAGTATGTTCGACGCCCGGGCCAAAGCCTTTGTCAAAGCTTAGGAAGCCATAGGTATTCTGATTCAGTTTCGTCGAAACGCCAATACCTGCTTCATACCAGCTGCCGTCGTTGTGTACGGTATCGGTCAGCGTACCCGTGATATCGTTGGCAAAGATATCCTGATTGCCGAGGAATTCATGATAGGCATTGACATCCAGATACACTGCAGCCCCATGCAAGTGGTTCCATCCACCAGCATGCAAATCAGTGGCCCAGCCGCTGGACCTTAATTTTCTTCACTCAATTCTCAGTTCTAAAAAAAGGGGGCGCCGGTATCTCGGCGCCCCTTTGGGAGGTACATACTCTTACTTACCTAATCTTGCCATGATTTCCTGCATCTGTTTTTCCAGTGCATCGATCCGCTTTTCCTTGGCTTCGTTATCCGCCTTCAGGGCGTCGTAGTCTGCCCTGATTGCCGCGTTATCAGCCTTCATGGCGGAGATTTCTTTCGACTGGGTGGCGATGGTTTCTGCCATCTGGGCTTTGCTCATGTCGTTGTACACGGAGCCCCTGCCCAGTTTGATGGAGAAGCCGCCATTGACCATGTTCCGGTTGTCCCCCATGGTCCAGCCCAGGTTGAACATGGACCTTGCATTGGGACGGTAGAAGATACCCACCGCGGCGGCGGTCTCGTTCCGATAGTTGCCTACGCCGGCAGCGAAGTCCCATTTGTCGCTGGGGTCAAAGTCCAGCGGATGGAGAGCTGCCAAGGCAGCGGCCCCAGCGCCGACCTTGTTGATTCGGCTTCCCAGTTCGCCGACCCGGTTATCTAGGTTGAAGATGTTCCCTGCGTTGGCAGCTACCTGGTTGTCCAGGGCGGTGATGTTGGCGCCAGCGGTGTTGGATGCTTTGATGTAGTGACCATCCTTTGCCACCCGTGTCTCGTTGTACACGGTACCTGCATTGACGGCATTCTTAGAACCCTTTGCGATGGAGGTATCCGCCACATTCTCAATGGTCGTATCTTTTCTCAGGGTAATGGTCTTACTGTCATCTCCATCGTAGCTGATTCCATTCTTCGTAGCCGCTTTCAGCTGGTCCTCTGTGGCGGCCTGGCCGGATGTAATGTTACTTGCGTCCCAGGTGGTATTTGTAAGACCATTGGCAGTACCATTGCCATCCTGATTGATGGTAACTTTTCCGATGACAGCAGAATCAGTGACGTCCAATTTCTTTGTATTCACCTCATCTGCTCTGACAGTTTTGGCAGTCACGCTGTTCAGGGAAATATCATTTTTCAGTGCTACCATATGTCCCGTCACATTTTCCTTGCCATCGGTAATATTGGTTACATCGATATTGCTGCTGCCGGTAATATTATTGGCTACGGAAGAAGCATTGTGAACCGCCTGATCCAGTTTGCCAATTGCGCTGGTCACGCTGTCACCATTCGTAACCACATTGCCCTTTGCTCCGGCGCCGCCATCGACATAGTTCAGGTCCCCCACCTCGCTGGCTTTGGCAACATCAGTAATGGTAACGGTCTCATTTGTTGCTTCGCCATCCTTACCCACGATGGCCATGGAAACCTGGTGATTACTGTCAACACCATAAGTTCCATCTTTTATATGGGTATCAGCACTGTTGATTTTAATCTTGCTCAGCGCATCGAAAACCGTCCCGCCGGTGACGAGCTTTTTGTCGTCCTTCTCTACTTTACCGGTACCGATAGCGTCACCCCAGGATTCTGCATTGGCAATCTTCTCTTCATTTGTGGCATCCCGCAGCTTCATGGCGCCGGACTCTTCATACTGGATATTACCATCGGCATCTTTGACCGGCACCTTGGTGAGATTCGTACCGATATTGGAAGCGTCCGACGCAGCAGCCAGCGTCTTCAGCTGTTCCATAACAACCGCATCATGGTCATCCTGTCCATCGGCAATTTTAACGAGGCGGTTATAAAAGGCTTTATTATAGGTAGTGGGCGTATAAACCCTGCCTGTATGATCGTCACCACTATTCAAGTCTACTGCATACTTTTCAAAATCATCTGGGCTATATCCATCCATGTCGGGCTTCAATTTTGAGTCATACCCAGAGACATCCCCTTTTTCATGGCCAAAAGAAATAGTTCCTTCCGCATTGGTTGTTGACTGATACCCCAATGCCAGGCCATCCTTGGTAGTAACCACAGAATGATTACCGATAGCTGTCGCATTTTCAGCTTGTCTGCCTGTGGATCCTCCTCCGATTCCTATGGAATATTCGCCAATTACCCGTGCATTCTGCCCACCAATAGCAAGTGCCTGGAAGTTTGCCACCTGATTAAAATAGCCGAAAAGGGAATATGAATTGGGTGCTCCAGTTAAATTTCCAATCCCTCCTACTATCATCGAATAGTTTGATGCAAAGTTATAACTGCCCCCATAAACTGATGAACCATAGCCATAAGCGGTATTACCATTACCTCCGGCGATAAAACTATCTCCTCCAATGGCCCTATTATTATGTCCACCAACTATGGTACTATTATCAGCATTTATTGTTATAGACCCTCCATCAAAGCGCGAGGAATATACACGGAAATTTTTCTCTATGGTATTTCCATAACCTCCAAGTATGGTTGACCAATCGGCCTTGGCCTCATTCGCATTTTTATTCCACCAATACCATCCACCGTTTGGCAAATCTCCCCCACCGATAACCGTGGAATATCTGCCAGATGCTGTATTGTATGACCCACCGGTTACAGCAGAATGAGATCCCGTAGCTTTATTTCCTTCACCAGCCGTAGTGACTGAATATTCTCCGCTAGCTGTGTTATCCTGTCCACCAATCACAGTTCCCTGTGCGTAAGAAGCACTGCCTGCTCCAGTAAGCAACAGGGCTGCCAGAAGGGCGCCCGGCAGGAGCCTACTAGATGTTGCCCCCCCCATTTTTGCTCCGGCTGTGGCTCTTCGCCAGTTCCGATGTCACCACGTACATATGCTTGGATTTACTGTAAATGACCTTGAATATTCTGTTCATATTTGACGCTTCCTTTGCTTCGGTTTTCGAACTTTCTAATTCAGAAAAAATAGTACATACAATGGCTATACCGATTACAAGCTGTCGATATTTTTCTGATTATTTTTTTGTATCATACATTAACAATTGCATTTTTGTCTTTTAATGTTGCAATAATATTCATTTTATATCTATTTTAGGCATCAGTATTATATCATTAAAATAGCTTATTTCAAGCAATATTACGCTATGGCATTTCAATATATATTTGTATTTATATGAATATTTATATAATTTATTATTAATAAATTTAATATTATGTATTAGTATTATATTGATAAAATAGTACAAAAAATTTTCATATAAAAAAGAGCATTTCATAGAGTGTTTTCTAAGAGGCTCTATAAAAATGCTCTTAATTGAATTTTAAAAATGCTAGTTTGCGTTTCATTTTTGAAAGTAGACTTGAATATCCGAATAGGCGTCATCGAATTTCTGGTAGGTTTTGAGGAAATAGAAAAATAAAAAAGCCCCGTCGCGCTAAGCGACAGGACTTAAGTCCCTATTCTTGCCGCAAGTGTTGGTAGATTTCGTCTGCGAAGATGCCAAGGACTTCTTTTTTTAGTTCATCGTCACCAAGGAGCAGGGTGAAGAAGTCTTGGTTCTGGTCGAGGCCTTCGATTAAGGCGTTGTCGATATTATCGAAGTAGACGAATTCGAAGTCTTTTTCGCTGTTGTTTTTAGCGCTTGTCTTGAGTTTGTCGGACTTCATCATGATGTCTTTGATCTGGAGCATGGCTTTGACGGCGACGTTGTTGTCGTAGTTCTTGCCTGTGCGGGAGTTGATTTCTGCAATGATCTGAGAGAGACGTTCTTCTTTGGCCGGCGCCAGGGAGACCGTGTCGGCTGTCGGCAGTTTGACGACGGGCTGCGCGGTAAGGTCCGAGACTTTGTATTCCTTCGTCTTTTCCTGCACGAAATTCGTGGCCTTGATCTTACCGTCGAGGTTATAGCCACCGCCGGGATGGTGAATGTTGAGATAGGCCAGGACGTAGTTGACGAAGTTGTATTTCTTGTGCAGCTCAATGTCCTTGAAGCACGACGCCTGCAGGAGGAATTCGTAAAAACGCACAAAATGGCGCATGGTGACGGCGATTTCCGCCTGCTTTTGCGGTTCATACTGTTCCATCAGCTTTTTCGTCTTGTTGAAGAGGAAAGTCAGCTTCCGTTTTTCTTTGGCCGTCACTTTCGGCTTGTAGAGGAGCTCGTTCGCTTCTTCGATGTCGTCCGGATCCAAAATGGCATAGGCGTCGAGTTTGGCTTCCAAGTCATAGATGGCCGACGGCGTGACCGTGTTGGAAAGGAGCGTCGTCGTGTAGTACGGCGCAAAAGCGGCCTTGATGTCCTTATACGTGTTGACGAAGTCCAGGACGAAGGTCTGCTTTTCAAAGGGCGGGCAAATGCGGTTCAGGCGGGACAAGGTCTGCACAGCAGCCACGCCTTTGAGCCGTTTCAGGACGTACATGGCACAGAGTTTGGGCTGGTCGAAGCCGGTCTGGTACTTATTGGCCACGATGAGGACATTGTAGTCGTCCTTGTCGAATTCCCGGGTCAGTTTGTCTTCAGCCACGCCGTTCATGGCAGCTTCGGTGTACTCTGTATCGTCATCAAGCAGCTTGACCTTGCCGGAAAAAGCTACCAGCGCATGGATATCCCGATAGCCTTTCTTGGCAATATATTTTTCCAGAGCCTGCCGGTATTTCACCGCTGCCTGCCGCGAAGCCGTGACGACCATGGCCTTGGCCATGCCGCCGAGTTCGTCCATGACGCAGTGACGGAAATGTTCGACAATGACTTCGACGCGCTGGGCGATGTTCGTATCGTGCAGTTCGACGAAACGGGCAATCTGGCGCTTGGCATCGGCCGTCTTGCAGCGCGGGTCCTCTTTGATTTCCTTGTTCAGGTGGAAAAAGGTCTGATACGTCGTATAGTTGGCCAGTACGTCGAGGATGAAGCCTTCTTCGATGGCCTGTTTCATGGAATAAATGTGGAAGGCTTCCCGCTGTCCCTTCGTGTTCAGGCGGCCGAAGAGCTGCAGCGTCGTCGGTTTCGGCGTCGCCGTAAAGGCGAACATGGAGACATTCGGCTGCTTGCCGTTCTTGGCGATTTCACGAGAAATGGCTTCTTCTACGTCTTCGCCCTCCCCTTCTGTGACGCGCATATCGGAACCGAGGGACTTCGTCACGGCAGCCATGTCTTTACCGGCCGTCGAAGAATGGGCTTCGTCGATGATGACGGCAAAATGCTTCTGCTGCAGGTCATGGACGGAGTCGACGATATACGGGAACTTCTGGATCGTCGTGGCGATGATCTTCGTGTTACCCTGCAGGGCCCGGGCCAGGTCCTGAGAGTTGCATTTGTCGTCCATGACACGAATCAGGCCGGCCTTGTGTTCCAGGCCCCGGACAGCGTCCTGCAGCTGCCGGTCGACGACGACGCGGTCCGTGACGATGATGATGTTGTCGAAGATGATGTGATTATCGGCGTCGTGGAGGGAGGTCAAACGATGAGCCAGCCAGGCAATGGAATTCGTCTTCCCGGAACCGGCCGAGTGCTGGATCAAATAGTTCTGCGTCGTGCCGTTGACGGTGACGTCGGCGAGAATCTTGCGGATGGCGTCGAGCTGATGATAGCGCGGGAAAATCAAGGTTTCCCTGCGTTTCGTCTTGCCCGTCAGGTCATCCTTCTTTTCCTTCACTTCAAGGAACATGAACTTACTGATCAGTTCCAGCACGGTATCCTTGGTCAGGATGTCTTCCCACATGTAGGAAACGCTGTACTTGTCCGGGTAAATGGGATTGCCCTTGCCGGCGTGGATACCCGTGCCGTTGCCCTGATTAAAGGGCAGGAAAAAGGTATCTGCACCGGTGAGTTTCGTCGCCATATAGACTTCGTTGAGGTCCATGGCGAAATTGACGAGGACGCCGGCCTTGAAGCGAAAGAGCCGCGTCTTCGGGCTGCGTTCGGTCCGGTACTGATAGATAGCATCGTCGACGGCCTGCCGGGCAGCATTGCACTTGAGTTCAAAGCTCATGATGGCCAAACCGTTGAGGAAAATGACGAGGTCGATGCGTTCTTTGTCGCTGGCCCAGACCTCTTCCATGACGGAAAAGATATTTTGCTCGTACTTCCTGGTCAGTTCCGGGTTGAAGTCCGTTGCCGGTTTGGTGTACATCAAATCGAGGCTTTCATTGGAAATTTCGAGGCCGTGCTTCAGGACCTGCAGGCGGCTGCCGCGGGCCTTCGTTTCTTCCGTATTCAAAAGGCCAACGATGGTCTCTTCCAGTTCGCCTTTGTAGATTTTCGCCAGCTGTTCCATCTTTTTCGGCTGCGTCGCCCGGAGGAAACGGAAAAGCAGTTCCCTGTCAATGGCATGCAGGCGGTCGTACTTCGTCGCCTTGCGGATGACATAGCCGTTGTGCTGGGCCAGATAGTCCATAATGAAATGCTGGTATTCTTTTTCCGATTCGATGGAGGCACAATGGATTAGTTCTGCCATGATGAAGGCACTTCCTTTTTACCCGTCACGTATTCGTAGATGAGGGATTTTTTATAAGCAGCGAGTGTTTCAAGTTGTTTATTTAATAAAGATATACTTTCATCTAAGTTTGAACATTCTTTTTCTAAAAACTCTGCAATACGTTTTTGCTCGCCTAGCGGCGGTTCAAATAAAGGTACTTTAGCAAAATTTGAAAATCTTAAGTCCTGCCCATCTCGAATAAAACTACAGGTAGACTGTAAAGCATTAATATATTGACTCGATTTGAATAACCATTTATAAAACTTAGGATAAATTGGCTTCGTAGCACGCAAAACGACATAATGCCAAGTGATACATCCTGTTATATCGCTCATTTCAAGTCCGCCTTGGAAACTTCTAAGACTAATAATAAAATCATCAGGTTTAACGTGTTTCCAATTTTCTATCCCTTGGTTAGCTAGAACAATTTTAGCACTTTCCCTACGCATATAATCTTTTTGAGAAATGATTCCATATTTTTGACTAGCAGTCAATTGAACATCATTTTTATGTTTTCGCTCATCTGAATTATGGAATAAATATTTTGAAGGGATAATTTTCCATGTCTTAGGAATCTGTTTAATCCATTTGATTCCGCTGTCTTTCATCTCAACATCCTTATCCAATCCTTTGGTCACGGCTTCCGTGATAACGCTGCGCTTGTACTTCTCCAGCGTGTCAATTTCGGACTGAATATTAACAATTATGCTATCAATATCAAGGCAACACGAATTAAGGTAATCAGCAATAGCTCTTTGCTCAACTATATTAGGCGTAGGAACCATAATATTATTCATATTGCCTTGAGTCAGTTTGTTAAGTATTGCACCATTTATATATTCGTGATAATCAACACTATTTAAGCAGTATATTAAATAAATATCATACATAGTCTTGTTTGTCTTTAGTACATGAATATGATTATTTACCCAAGCTTTTTCATTGAGTAAATGACTCACAGGACGATATGAATCAAAAAACGGAGCCCCATCTTCCCCTAATAAAATTAACCTATCATCGAAAATATAATTATCTATATAATCCATTATTTTTCCAGCACCCCAATATGGATATGGTCCTGCCTGTCTCTGTGTTGCATCTAAAGGAATTCGTCTTCCATCCAAACAAGTAACGCAATATTTCAATTTTTTAGTACACCAATCTACTGGTATCTTCCCTATCCATTCAATACCACTATCTTTCATCTCTCTCATCATCTATCACCTCATTTCCCGAAGAGTTTCTGGATTCGTTCGTTCACAGATTTTTCCAGATCCATGAATTCCTGCGCCAATTTTTCGCTCGGCTCGGGCTGCTGGTATTTGTAGAAGTAGCGCGTAAAGGGGATTTCAGCACCGGTCTTGATGACAGGCTTTTTCTTGGACAGGTCTTCTTCGAAGAAGGCCTTGGCATCGGGGACAAAGGGCAGGACTTCCCGGGCCATATAGTCGTCAATGGTTTCGCCCCATTTGACGATTTCTGTATCTTTCGTTTCTTTGTCATAGATCGTATTGCCCTTTTTATCCTTCTGGATTTCGGCACCCTTATCCATGATGGAAAGGCCGTCGGCAATCTTTTCCAGCAGCTTCTTATCCGTCGTCACATCGGCCAGTACTTCTTCCAAGACAGGCATGAAAAAGCGCGGATGAGGATAGGTCTGGTCACTGATATTGGCACGGAGCGTGTCCATGATTTTTTGATACAGCGGCTGGTTCTGCAGGAATTTGGCCAGTTGTCTTGCTTCTTTAGCGCTCAATTCATCCTTTTCCTGCTTCGCCTGAAGGACCATTACTTTCCCTTCATCATAGAGTGAATTGAGCGTTCCCTTCTGCAGCAGGCGGTCGATACTTTCAGTCGTAATTTCATAACGGCGCTGCAAGGGCTGCATGACTGTATATTCACGATAGATGAATTCCGTATTGTCAAAAATTCGGACTTTCTCGCCTTCTTTGAAGTCGGCATAAAGTTTTGTTATGATTTTGCGGTCTTCCGGCGTGATTTCATTGCGCTTATTGCCCAGAGATTTGCGCAGGGGATGGCAAATCTGGCTGGCGTCGATGAGCTGGACCTTGCCTTTGCGTTCTTGCCGCTTGTTCTTGGAAAGAATCCAGATATAAGTCGCAATGCCCGTATTGTAGAACAGGTCCGTCGGCAAGGCGATGATAGCTTCAATGAGGTCCTGTTCCAAAAGCCAGCGGCGGATCTGACTTTCACCGGACGATGTACCGCCCGTAAAGAGAGGCGACCCGTTTTCGATGATGGCGCAGCGGCCGAGATGGTCATCCATCTTGTTGACGGCCGATTGGAGGAAGAGCATCTGCATATCCCCCGTACCCGGCAGACCCGCACCCCAGCGGCCTTCAAAGCCTTTGTCATATTCGTCACGGACCGCTTTTTCTACACCTTCTGCGGCATCCTTGCCGCCCCAGGCCTGACCAAAAGGCGGATTTTCCAGAACAAAGCGCATCTGATAATCGGGAAACCGGTCAGCTAGCATCGTATCCTGATAGCAGATATTTTCTTCTTTCTGCCCCTTGATCAGCATTTCCGCCAGACACATGGCATACGATTCCGGATTAATTTCCTGCCCGAACAAGCGCACATCTGCTGTCGAGTTATAGCGCTTAATGAAATTGTATCCTGTAGAAAGCATGCCACCGGTGCCACAAGCCTGATCCAAGATGGTGATGACTTTGCCGTCGTCGAAAATATCGTCACAGCCTTCGGAAAGCAGGATATTGACCATCAGTTTGATGATGTCCCGGCCCGTATAGTGATCGCCGGCTTCGGCATTTTCAGAAAAGCGACGAATCAAATCTTCAAAGATATACCCCATCTTGACGTTGTCGATAGTCTGCGGGTCCAAATCGAGTTCCGAAAAGGCCTTGACTACGGCGAGAAGGCGATTATTCTTATCCATCTTCGTAATCTGCTTGCCAAAATCGAGGCCGCGTGCTTCGGAAAGCAGAATTTCCTGTACGTTCGCCGAAAATCCCTGAATGTAGCTGATAAAGTTCGGGGCCAGGTGGTCTGCATCGTTGCAGAGTTCCGCCAGTGTAAAGCGGCTAGTATTGTAAAACTGGAAGCCTGCCACACTGCATAAAGCTTTGGCCGGGTAATTCGGATGCTGTTCATACATCTCGACGACTTTATCTTTCGTCGCTGCCAAGGCACATTCAAAGCGGCGGATAATGGTCATAGGGATGATGACTTCTTTATATTTATCACTCTGATAGGTCCCGCGCAGCTTATTGGCAATGGACCAGATCATACTCGTTTCTTTCGATACATCCACAGGGGAATCGTCCCACATGGCATCAATTATCTGACGTTCAGGCATTCCGTTATCTCTCCATTCTCACGCAGTTATGCGTTGATAGTTAGTTTTAATACATATATCACGAAAAGCAGGCTGTGCACAGGATTCGCTGCGGGACGCCGATTATGGCGTCCCCTACACCGGCCGTGGATTATTTGATATCGCCTGTATGTGATTTCGTCGGCGGACCATTTGACAGGTAACGGGCCATGCACAGGATTCACGCGGGACGCCCAAGCGGCGTCCCCTACGCACAGGCCTCCGGCCGTGGGTTATTTTCTATCGCCCATATGCGATTTTAACAATCCACGTGGCGCAGCCCGTCCGTAGGGGCGTCCCTAATCGGACGCCCGCGTGAATTTTGGATGACAGCCAGAATTTATGACGAACGACACACGGTCGTTTTATTCATCGGTGCCAGGTATTTCTTGCTGCAGCTGCCGGTAAGCAGCTTCCACATCGTAAATCGGCATTTTATTTGCTACGCTTTTCCCATTGATGGTATTTAGCGTCAATAAATCAACCAAATTATCTCCGCGTTCTAGTTCCTTACGATTCGGAGCCTTTAATTCCTCTTCCGCTGACATGTGGAAGAATTCCTTTACTTTAGCAATGACGCCTCTTTTTTTGAAACCATTCTGGGCATAATACATGCGCCAATACAATGATGGCAGCCTTACCTGACGCATCAAAACAGCAATATTCGCCCGTACCGGCAACGAATAATACTGAACACGTTGTTCTTCAGAAACATATTCGGGATAGTACCGTTGTAAATAGTCAAGCCAAAATGAGACACCTCCCCCTGGCTCGGTGCCAGTGAGCTCATCAAAACGATTTTGCATAGAGTTCTCAATCCAGCTAATAAAATTTTCAGTCCACTTAATAGATTCCTCTGAGTATAATATTTCGGAATGGCCCAAAAGCCAATCTGTTGGTGTTCCAAAAACTGTCGATATCATATGAAGATTTTCAACAGAAGGAACTTTCTTTTGGTTTTCCCATTCAAAAACAGTCGATTTTGCATTAACTCTTAATAAATATGCTGTTTCAGATAAAGATATACCATACGCATTGCGTAAAGCTTTTAATCTCATCGGGAAAATATCCGTATATTTTTTCATTATATCTTCTTCAATCCTTTTTCTCCTATTATTTCATTGGCTTTAATAGTTGACACTACCATTAATGAATGATATGATTTAGTAAATCGAATATCCGTTAGTTTAATGAAAACTATTTATTTCGATTTTATTGATTTGTTTCGTTTTTATCAGCTTATTTCGTTTTTCTTATTCTTATTCTTCCTGTTTTTTTGTTATTAACAATAAGTCTAAGAAAAACCATTGAAAGGAGACGTTTTTATGGAAAACAACGAAAAACTCATGCTCACTGCTGAAGATGTTGCAGAAATTCTGCAGGTTAAACCTTCCCGTGCCTATTCCATTATCCGGCAGATGAATACCGAATTGGCTGCTATGGGAAAATTGGTCATCCGTGGCCGCGTCAATCGTCGCTATTTCGAACAGAAAATTTCCATTTAAAAAGCTCCGCCCCGTGTTGCAGCACAGGTCCGGAGCTCGTCAAAAAATACCACTTTTATTATATCAAAATTTTGTGAAAAAGTACATTTTATAGGAGGCATGACCATGAGCGCTTCTCAAACAATGATCGATATTCCCACCGTAACCAGCGGCCGTTTTTTAACTTTACCGCCGACGGCGAAAGTCCTCTATTTTTACTTACTGATGTATGCGGATGATGACGGTATCGTCGATGCTTACGCCCCAATCCAAATCAGTCATACACAGTTTTCTGATTTAAATGAATTGGAGCAAAAAGGCTACATCGTCTACCTCGAAAAGCCCACGCTCGGCTTTCTGCCAGATTACCTTCGTCATAACCGCAATTTAGATATCCGGAGTAAAAAGGACAGCATTTACTTGCCGCTCTTAGCCGAAAAATTTCCAAACGCTAAAATTATGGTAGGCATCACCAATGGCAAAAGGAAATTTAAACAGATTATGCCAGTAAGTCAATACTTAGGCAAAGAACCAGAAAATGATGCCCCGGCTCTCGCAAATCATCAGGTCACGGGAAATCCCATGGAAATTACGGGAAATTCCATGGAAATCACAGGAAATCCCATGGAAATCACAGGAAATCCCACGAGATTACACGAAGACGCCATGGCAGATAACATGGCAGGCGCCACGGCAGCTGACACGGCAGCAGACATCCATTTACACGCTAACATAACACAACATAACACAACACAACCTAACTTAACTCAATTAACACAACATAACATAACAGAAGAGGTTGACGAACTCTGCACACTTGATGATTTGCAAGCAGCAGGTTTCTCTGGACCTGCCCTTTGTAAGCTCCGCAACACATTGTTCAAAAGTCCCATTACCAAAAAAGAATTTCAGCAATATGTCAATGACAGCAAAACCAAAAAGAGTCCTATGGGCTATCTTTATAATGCTATACTCAAACACTATCAGCCTTTATGACGACTTATCAGGAGGTGTTCACAGTATGTTGTGGGAACGAATTCATGCCATTGCCGGCCTGTCAGCGTTGATGAAGTGTCATCAAGATTCCTGCAGCTGGACTGACGGTCCTCCGGTAGCTCTTTTCCGTGCAGATGGCTGCTGGTGTGTGCGTTATGCTTCCGGCAACTGGTGGCACTACTCATTGAAGGACAGGGTATGGTTTTAGGTGGGTTGCAAGATACGCCTGTTGTTCGCACGCGAAACAACAGGCTGTCTTGCCCAAAGGGGCGCTGCCCCCTTGGGAATCCCCCGGAAAGGATCCACAAATGAAAGAAGACCGCATTTTTTTTCGCGTCACAAATCTGCAAAAACAGCAGCTCCTCATCCACGCCCGCGAAGAGAATCTGACCCTGACGGATTACATCCTCCGCCATACGCTGGCCGACGAAAAAGCCCTCGACGATGAAGACAAGAATCTCGTGAAAGAACTCAATCGCATCGGCATCAATCTAAACCAAATTGCCCGTGCCCTCAACCGCGGCCAGAACTTCGCCGCCGAAGCCAAAGAAGTGCGCCAGCAAATCAAGAAACTCGACGCCTTCTGCGATGAAATCTTAGCAGCCCGCAAGGCCTATTTCCGAGAGCTGCAGCAGTATCACAAGGAATTCTTGAAACTCTGCCAAAAGTATCTGTTGCAGGAGAAAAAGCTCCGCAACAGTTTTATCAGCGGCTCCCAGGTGAGGGCCCGTAATTTCGGCAAACAGTTCGACCAGGTGCAGCAGCTCTACGGTAAAACGACGGGCCGCCGCTACTACCACTACATTCTCTCGTTCAGCCCGGAAGAAACGCAGCAGCTTTCGCCGCGTGAAGTCCATCAAATGGGCGTCGAATTGGCCGAGGAATTCTTCGGCAAACAGGGCTACCAGTTCGCCGTCGTCACCCACACCGATACGGATCATCTGCACGACCACATCGTCGTCAACGCCGTCAATCTGGAAACCGGCAAAAAGCTACACACATCCCGGCAAAATCTGAAGCAAATGAAGAGCCGTGTCAACGAGCTCTGCCAAAGCCGGGACCTGCAGCCAATCCCGCAGCGCAGCGAAGGCATTACGAACGGCGAATACTGGGCAGCGGCTCGCGGCCAGGACGTCTGGAAAGAGGAACTGCGGGAGGCCATCGATTGCGTCCGGCAGAAAGCGAAAAGTTACGATGATTTCAAGGCGACACTGGAAAATGAATGGGGCGTCACCGTCACGCGCGACCACGGCCGGGGCATGACCTATACCCATCCCACCAACGGCAAGAAGGTCCGCGGCCAAAAACTGGGCCCGGCCTACGACAAGCCCAGCCTGATGAAGGCCTTCACGGAGGAAAAAGAAGCTGCCTATCACGCCCGCAGCCAGGACGACTACGAAGAACGTCACCGCAAGAAGGATAAGCTCGAACGAGTCGAAGAAGAAATGTATCACGGCTGGAGCCTGTAAAGGAGGAATCAACAAATGGCACTGACAAATAGAAACGGCCTGACGCCGGGACAAGTGACACTGCAGAAAGAAATTCTCGACCGGTTCAGCGCGCTGGAAGCCCAGAATACCGAGCTGAAAACGCAAAACGCCGCACTGGAAAATCATGTCGCTGAACTAAAGGAAGCGCTGCAGAAATTCCAGAAGGAAAGCGACGCCGGCCAGACCCATACTTTAGAAGAACTGCAGGCAGACATCCACCGAACTGACGACAATGTCTTCTCTTTCGGTCAGGAAATCAGCGATAAACTGGAAGAACAGCATGGCCTTATCAAGCCCCTGCTCTTCGCGCTCCTGGCGTTTCTGCTCCTGAACTTCTGTCTCACCTACACGGCCGTCAAATCCGCCCGTCAGGCCCGCGACGGCGTCTATACCATCAATGAGCTCTTGCGTGGCGACACGTCTTTCTGGTATGATGCTGATAATCATCAGCTCTACGTCAGGGACCGCAGCGACACCGGGCAATAGCAGAAAGGAAAGAACCATGCCTGTCTATCGAGATGAAAAGACAAAAAAATACTATGCGAAATTTTATTACAAGGACTGGCGCGGCCAGCGTCATCAAAAACTAAAACGCGGCTTTTCCCGTTCCCAGGAAGCCAAAAAGTACGAAAGGGATTTCCTCAACGAGCTGACCCAGGGCAGTTTAATCACTTTCGACCATCTCTGCCAGCATTATCTCAGCGACAACGAAGGGCGCCTGAAGCCGACGACGCAGTATACCAGTAAAAACATCATCCGGAACTGGCTCCTGCCCGTTTTTTCGGACATGCCCATCAACCAGATTACACCGCTTATGATCCGCAAATGGCAGACAGAACTAATGCAGCACAGCAACCTGGCGCCGACTTATCAACGCTCGATTAACACGAAATTGTCGGCCCTCTTCAACTACGCCGTCAAATACTACAACTTGCCGGAAAACCCTGTACGCAAGGCGGGAACCATCGGCAGCAGCCGTTCACCGCACCTTTCCTTCTGGACGCTTGACGAGTTCAAGACCTTCCTGAGTGGCTTGACCGATGAAGAGGATGTCAGCTTCCGCGTCGCTTTTACGACGCTTTTTTTTACGGGACTGCGCCTGGGCGAACTGCTGGCCCTCACACCGGCAGACTGCGATTTCCAAGCCCATACGCTGCGGATCAACAAGAATTACGTTCAAGTCACAGGGGCCAAGATAATCCAGACGCCGAAAACATCTAAAAGCAATCGTACCATCAGCATCCCCCTCTTTCTGTGCAAAGTCCTGCAAACTCACATAAACCGCCTCTATTCGCCGGACCAGCGCATTTTTTTCAATCTCAACAAGAGCAGCCTTACCCGGAAATTAAAAGTGACGGCGCTGGAAACGGGCGTCAAAGTCATCCGGCTGCACGATCTGCGTCATTCTCATGCGTCGCTGCTCATCGAAATGGGCTTTTCCCCGTTGGTCATCGCCGACCGCCTGGGGCATGAAAAGATTACGACGACGCTGCAGATTTACTCGCACCTTTATCCTAATAAACAAGCCGAGGTTGCCGAGAAGTTAGATACTGTCGATTTCAATTTTTAGAAATTTTAGTATCAAAATAGTATCAAATCGCCTTTCCCGGGAAATGAAAAAAGCTCTGCAAACCGCATGTTCATGCGATTTGCAGAGCTTGTAATTTCACGAATGAAATTATTTGAGTTCGACAGTAGCGCCAGCTTCTTCGAGTTTAGCTTTGAGAGCTTCAGCGTCAGCTTTAGCAACGCCTTCTTTAACAGCTTTCGGAGCGCCGTCAACGAGAGCTTTAGCGTCTTTCAAGCCGAGGCCGGTAACTTCACGGACAACTTTGATAACGCCGATTTTTTTGTCGCCAGCAGACTGGAGAATGACGTCAAATTCGGATTTTTCTTCAGCAGCAGCAGCGCCAGCAGCCGGAGCAGCAGCAACAGCAACCGGAGCAGCAGCGGAAACGCCGAATTTGTCTTCCATAGCTTTTACGAGTTCGGAAAGTTCGAGAACAGTCATATTTTCAATGGCTTCCATGATTTCTTCTTTAGTCATTTTGAAATACCTCCATAGTATCAATTTTTGAGTTTAATTTTTTAGTTATGTAAGCTAATTAAGCAGTTTCCTGTTCTGCTTTTTTAGCGCGTACAGCGTCAAGCACATAAACCATGTTGCGGATATTGCCCTGGAGTACGTTGACAAGGCCAGAGATAGGAGCCTGCATGCTGCCAACCAATTTTGCGAGGAGTTCTTCGCGGCTCGGCAAGCTTGCCAGAGCGTCAACAGCTGCAACATCAATGACCTGACCATCAACTAAGCCTGCTTTTACAGTCAAAGCTTCGGTCTTTGTTTCTTTGATGAATTCTTTGAGGATCTTAGCCGGAGCTACAGCGTCTTCTGCGGAAAATGCGAGAGCTGTCGGGCCTTCGAGAATTGCATCTAATGCGTTATAGCCGAGTTCGTCAGCGGCGATACGGGTCAACGTGTTTTTGATGACTTTGTATTCAACACCGCCTTCGCGGAACTTACGGCGAAGTTTCGTGACATCAGCTACGGTGAGGCCGGAGAAACCAACGAAAACAGCGCCCTGAGCGGACTGCAGTTTTTCTTTCATTTCTTCAACGACAGCGGCTTTTGCCGGAGAAACCGGATGATTTGCATATGTGGACATGAGTTCGATACACCTCCTTGAACTGGGATTTATATCGTCTTAGCAATCAAAAACGGCCTCATGGAAACCACGAGGCCGAACTAGTCAAAGTCAGATATCTGCTAGTTTCATAGCCTCAGATGGCGGACATACGTCCATTATACATACCTTCAGTCTACAGCTAAGAGAGATATTAATTTTCTTCTTTCTTTGCAGCACCTTTGATGCTGTACTGATTGATGTGGATGCCAGGGCCCATCGTGGAGCTAACCGTGATGGATTTAATGTACTGGCCTTTTGCACCCGACGGTTTAACTTTGATGAGTGTATCAACCAAAGCAGTCAGGTTATCAATCAATTTATCTGCTTCGAAAGATTTTTTACCGATAGAAGAATGAATGTTGCCGGCTTTATCCGTACGGTATTCAACTTTACCAGCTTTACTTTCGCTAACAGCTTTTGTAACGTCCATCGTGACAGTACCAACCTTCGGGTTAGGCATGAGGCCTTTAGGACCGAGGATTTTACCGAGACGACCAACTTTACCCATCATGTTCGGAGTAGCGATTGCTACGTCGAATTCGAGCCAGCCACCTTTGATCTTTTCTACGAGATCATCAGCACCGACATAGTCAGCGCCAGCAGCTAAAGCTTCTTTTTCTTTATCGCCCTGAGCAAATACGAGGACGGTCTTGGATTTACCAGTGCCGTGGGGCAGTACCAAGGCGCCGCGGACCTGCTGGTCGGCGTATTTCGGATCTACGTTAAGGTTTACGGCCAATTCAACAGTTTCGTCGAATTTAGCAGTATCCATCTTTTTCAAGATGTCGATTGCTTCTGCAACATCATACTGTTTCTGTTTATCGAACAGTTTTGCAGCTTCAGCATATTTCTTGCCTACTTTTGCCATGTTTCTTCCTCCTTATGTGGTTTAGCGGGTTACCCCTTCCACGGGCAGAGAACCATCGAATTAGTCGACGATTTCGATACCCATGCTGCGAGCTGTACCTTCAATCATCTTCATAGCAGCTTCAACGTCGTTAGCGTTGAGGTCCGGCATCTTAGTCGTTGCGATTTCGCGGACTTTGTCGCGGCCCAATTTAGCTACTTTTTTCTTGTTCGGTTCGCCCGAAGCTTTGTCCAAACCTGCTGCTTTCTTCAGGAGAACGGCAGCCGGCGGTGTTTTCGTAATGAAAGTGAAGGAACGGTCTTCATAGACTGTGATTTCGACAGGGATGATGAAGCCAGCCTGTTTAGCTGTACGTTCGTTAAATTCCTTGACGAAAGCCATGATGTTGACACCAGCCTGGCCTAATGCAGGGCCAATCGGAGGCGCCGGAGTTGCTTTACCAGCTTCACACTGGAGTTTTACCATTCTTGCTACTTTTTTTGCCATGGTGAGTTACACCTCCTTACATTACAAGATGTGGTCAAACGAATCTTGCGATTCTCCCACTCGCGGCAAGTCGCCGCATTTAGAAGTATTTATTCCAGACCCTTCTCGATTTGAGAATAGTCGACTTCTACTGGAGTTTCTCGGCCAAACATATTAACAAGGCCTTTGACAGTCCCTTTTTCTTCATTGATTTCCGTTACGACGGCCATGCAATTTTCAAAAGGACCTTCGGTAATGCGCACTTCTTCGCCAACTTCGACAGAGATATGCGTTTTCGGTTCGCTTTCAATTCCCTGGGTCTTCAGAATCTTTTCGACTTCTTTCGGTTCCAGCGGAATCGGTTTAGTAGCCGAGCCAACAAACCCGGTGACACCCGGCGTATTGCGGACGACATACCAGGAACGGTCATTGACTTCCATTTCGATGAGAACGTAGCCAGGGAATACTTTCCGTTTGACTGTCCGTTTCTTACCGTCCTTGACGTCAATTTCATCTTCCATTGGAATGAGGATACGGTTAATGACGTTTTCCAAACCCATGGATTTGACTTTCTGTTCCAGCGTCTGCATTACTTTATTTTCATAACCAGAATACGTATGGATGACATACCATTTCATATCTGCTTCCATTTAAGCGCAAGCCCCCTATCCGACAACAAGCTGGAGTAACTTGAACAGCTGTGAAAATACGCCGTCAGCTACGCCAATGATTACCATTACGACGATTGTAGCGACGATGACCATAACCGTGTAGTTGATCAATTCCTTCTTCGTCGGCCAGATGACTTTTTTCATTTCTACCTTTACGCCAGATAAAAATGATTTGCCCGCGTTCTTCTTCTTGTTCTTATTCTTTTGTGCTGCTTTTTTAGCTGAAAGTGCCATATAACCTCTCACATCCAAATAAGATTAGCACAATCTTATTCAATCAATTATTTCGTTTCTTTGTGTAATGTTTCTTTTTTGCAGAACGGGCAGTATTTTTTCAGTTCCAAACGATCCGGGTTATTTTTCTTGTTTTTGTTCGTCCGGTAGTTACGCTGTTTGCATTCTGTGCATGCCAAAGTGATAGCTGTACGCATTCCTTACACCTCTCTTAAAAATAGTCACAAGCCTAGTGTTACGTAAGACTGCCTTTATAATGTATCACAACAGTCCCCTCTAAGTCAAGGAAATTTTTCTGTAACTTAAAAAAGCCAGGCGTTGGTAAACGCCTAACTTCGGTTATTCTAACATGTGACGACTGTTCTGTCAAGAGAGTTTCCATAATTCCATAGCGGGCCGCCCGCCGGGACGGCCCCTACGCACAAGGCCGCTGGCCGTGTATTTTTTGTGACTTATGGCCTGCGTCTATCGCGGCGCAGCCGCATCTGAATCGTACAACGCCGCCAGGGCGTCCTGGTATGGCCCCAAGATGCGTCCTACCTGTGCTTCTATAGCGTCCTGGCTGCCGTGGCGGTCACGGAGCATGGCCAGCCAGATATCTTCATCGACGAAGAGGTACTGCTCGTATGCGGCGGCGATGAGCTCTTTGGCAGCCCCCATGGCGGCCAGGCCCTGTCCGTCCCGCTTCAAGGCTTCGCGAAAGGCCATCAGGCCCAGATCGAAGGCCTCCTGAAAGAGGTGGACGATGCCGTGACAAATGAAGGGATTCGTCAAATCCGCCTCTTCTGCCTGCTGCAAAAGCTGTATATGTTCCTGAAAATCACGCTGCCAATCCATAAATACCTCCCAAACATCAAACATCAAACATCAAACCTATTATAATGGATTTCCGGCAAAAAAAGAAGCGGCCCTGCTGTCAGGAGGAGACAGGGCCGCTTCCGCGATAAATGGCTTGGGAATTTAGCCAGAGATTTTCTGTTGTGCCAGATAGGTTTCTTCCAGGACCTCCTTACCGGCAATGCCCGGTTGGGTCATTTCCTGCGGCGACAAGATGATGTCTATCTGTTCTTTTGTCAGATAGCCGTGTTCGAGGATGATTTCCCGGATGGGACGGCCTGTGGCATAGGCTTCCTTGGCCAGCATAGACGACCGTTCATAGCCGATGTGCGGCAAGAGGGCCGTGACGATGCCGACGCTGTGGTCGACCCAGGACTGGCAGGCTTCTTTATTGGCCTTGACGCCTTTGAGCAGGTATTTGACAAAGGCATGGACAGCATTGGTCAAATACTGCATGGAGTGGAAGAGATTGAAAGCCATGACCGGTTCCATGACATTCAGCTCGAACTGGCCGTTTTCGACGCCCAGGCTGATAGCCATGTCGTTGCCGATGATCTGGTAACACGTCTGGTCGAGGACTTCTGCCATGACCGGATTGACTTTGCCCGGCATGATGGAAGAACCAGGCTGACGAGCCGGCAGTTTTAATTCGTTGAGGCCGCAGCGTGGACCGGAAGCCATGAGGCGGAAATCGTTGGCCATCTTGATGAGCATGAGGGCTGTAGCTTTCATGTTGCCCGATACTTCAGCAAAGATGTCCGTATTATTGGTCATGTCGATGAGGTTGCGGGCTGTGACATAGATATCACCGGTCAGCATGGAAAGTTTCGCAGCAACGGCTTTGATATAGGCCGGTTCGGCATTGAGGCCCGTGCCGACAGCCGTGCCGCCCATGTTGATGACATGGACGCCTTCGAGGGACCGGGAAATACGTTTGCGGCCGCGGGCGACAGCCGAAGCATAAGCGCCCATTTCCTGGCCAAGCGTGATGGGAACGGCATCCTGCAAGTGGGTACGGCCCATCTTGATGACGTCTTTAAATCCGTCGGCTTTGACGTCCAGTTCTGTTTCCAGTTCTTTCAGCGCAGCCGTCAATTTCTTGCCTTTCATGCTCAGGCAGACTTTGATGCTCGTCGGGAAGACGTCGTTCGTCGACTGGGCCATGTTGGCGTGGTTGTTCGGCGAGATAAGGTCGTAACGGCCTTTTTCTTTGCCCATGATTTCCAAAGCCCGGTTGCACAATACTTCGTTCATGTTCATATTTACCGAAGTACCGGCACCCCCTTGGATCGGATCAACAGGGAACTGGTCCAGCCACTGACCGTCGATGATTTCACTGGCTGCCTGTACCAGGGCATTGCCGATTTTCTTGTCGAGCCGTCCCGTTTCCATGTTGGCGAGAGCAGCTGCTTTTTTGACAATGGCCATGGCCTGGATGAAGTCCGGATCCAGATGTTCCCCTGTAATATGGAAGTTTTCCATAGCTCGCATGGTCTGTACGCCATAATAAACATTATCCGGTACATTCATTTCACCTAAAAAGTCATGTTCTGTTCTCATAATATCCTCCCCACTAACCCATTGATGCATTAAATATTTTGTATACAGTATCCAAGTAATAATTACAACGTTTCTGTTGCAATTAAATTCATACCCCTCCGGCGTCCCCACGCCGGTACATACAGAAAAGGCGCTGTTGAAATTGCTTCAACAGCGCCTTTGCCGTACGTACTATGAATTTACTTATATCATAGTGCATGTACCTGTACTTGTCAATATTTATTCCGTAACTTTATGTTTTATTTAGATTGATTACGGCTTATGCTTCTTCGATAGCGCCAGCCGGGCAGGAGTTCATGGCTTCCTGAGCAGCGTCATTGTTAGCTTCCGTCGATTCAGCGTAGGCTTCTGCCATACCCGTATCATCGTTCATGCGGAATACTTCTGGACACGTATTAACACACAGACCACAAGCAATGCACGTATCGTTTACTTTATATTTCATAATGAGTCACTCCTTTGACCGGACCTTCTATCCGGAAAACTTAGTCCAGTAAGTCATTCCTTACTGTGCCTATAGTATACCCCGGTTTCGGCCAAATGGCTGTTGTATTTACAACACTTTAGCGATAAGATGCCTGATAAATAGCGACACAGTCGTCTTCGCTCATAGGCATGCGGTCGGCCATGAATAATCCCGCCATAGCCGTCTTGGCATTATGGGCCATTTTATGGAATTCGTCGGGACTGATGCCGTAATCGGACATCTTGAGATTGGCGACGCCGCATTTTTCCTGTAATTCCTTCAGGGCATCGAGGAAGTCTTCCGGTTTCGCCGCATCAGGACGACCCATATGGCGGGCCAGGATAATGAAGCGGTCGTCACAGACGTGGATGTCGATCATGTGTGAAAAATAAGCCAGGCTGATCATGATGAGGCCGGCACCGTGGGGCAGGGCCTGGTGATAGGCGCTGAGGGCGTGTTCCAGTGAGTGCTCACTCATATTGGAGCTGAGGCACATTTCCAGGCCGCCGAGATAATTGCCAAAGGCCACGCGTTCGCGGGCTTTCATGTCAATGCCATTCTGAACGGCTGTCGGCAAGTAAGCGCTGATTTGGGAAATAGCTTCCAAGGCGACCATTTCGCTCATCAAGTTGGCTTTATTAGCCAGATAGCCTTCGATATTGTGGAACAAGGCATCGAAACCCTGGTAAGCCGTGAACTTCGGCGGCACTGTGGCCATCAGTTCCGGGTCGATGATGGCCAGAACCGGAAACAGAGACGGCCCTTTGACCGGCGTCTTTTCATTCGTATCTTCATTGGTGATGACACCGCCGGCATCAGTTTCCGAACCGGTCCCAGCTGTCGTCGTAATGGCTACGATAGGCAGTGGCTTAACGGCAATGGGCTTGCCTTTGCCCGTGCCCTGCGTGATGTAATCCCACAGATCACCGTCATTCGTCGCTACGACGGCAATCCCCTTGGCCGCATCGATGCAACTGCCGCCGCCGAGAGCGACGAGGAAATCACAGCTGTTTTCCCGGGCCATGGCACCGCCGCGCATGACCGTCGATTTCAGCGGGTTCGCTTCGACCTGGTCGAAGAGGACCGTTTCTACGCCGGCCGCATGCAGTTCTTTTTCCGTCCGGTCCAGGTAGCCGTTGACTTTGGTCGACTTCCCATTGGAAATGACCAGCAAAGCTTTCTTGCCGGGCAGGTCCTGTTCATGCAAATGGTTGAGCTGACCAGCACCAAATAACGCTTTTGTAGGGACAAACATCTGAAAAGACACGATGACACCACTCCTTGTCTGATACGAAAACAAGGCTGTGCAGAGAGAAAGAAATCCCTCTTGCGACAGCCCTGTCGGAAATATAAAATTTAATTTATGTGCCGATTATACTACAATATTTTATTATTATCAATCGCTTATTTTATTTTTTAATTATTTTTCGGCTGAAGCGAAATATCTGTTACGGCATAGCCCGCATTGACGACCGCTTTCAAAAGGTCTTCGTCTTTGACGGAATCGTCGACGATGACTTCGGCTTCACCTCTCATCAGATTGACTTTCGCTTTCTTGACCCCTGGCACAGCTTCCAAGGCCTGCGTCGCATGGTTGACACAGTTCTGACAAACCATACCGGAAATAGAAACGTATTTTTTTGTCCCCGAAACATCATCATGATGGAAAAGATTGCTGAAAAACCCCATAAGTCATATCTCCCCTCTCTATTTCATTAAAATAAAAATAGTAATTCTCATCATCATTATTATAAGGTCTCTTAAAATGGATTTCAAGCGGGATACTGTATACATGATTCCATATTTATGAATTATATTGACGATGCTGTATGCATCATAGTACACTATAGTTGACGAAAAGTTTATTAAATTAAACTCTTTTGTTAATTTTATTAAAATTAAGGAAGTGATTATATGTCGTTTTTCCACACCAAATCCGTTGCCCAGCTCCATGCCGATTCTGAAAATTCAAACCTCAGCAAAGATTTAGGCGTCATGGACCTGACATTTCTTGGCGTTGGCGGCATCATCGGTGCCGGCATTTTCGTCTTGACAGGTATTGCAGCTGCCAAATACGCCGGTCCGGCTATTTCTATTTCTTTTGCCCTGGCAGGTCTCCTCTGTATCCTCGTCGGTCTCGCTTACAGTGAATTCGCCTCCATGATTCCTTCATCAGGCAGTGTCTATTCCTATACTTTTGCCTCCCTTGGCGAAGGCATGGCCTTTCTCACCGGCTGGTCCCTGCTCCTCGGCTACACGGTCACAGGCAGTGCCGTTGCCGTCGGCTTTTCCGGCTACCTGGCGGGCATCCTCAAATCGTACGGCTATATCATCCCGGAAATTCTCTTAAAGACCCCGGCTGAAGGAGGCATCATCAATCTTCCGGCAGTCATCATCATCCTCCTGCTGGCCTTGGTCCTGATCCGCGGGACAGAACAGAGTGCTAAACTGAATACGGCCCTGGTCTTCATCACCCTGGCCGCCATCATCTCCTTCATCTGCATCGCCACACCTCATGTGGAGATGGCCAACTTCAAACCCTTCGCACCCTTCGGCGTCCAGGGTATCCTGAGCGGTACGGCCATTGTCTTCTTCTCGTACATGGGCTTCGACGCCGTCGCCACATCGGCTGAAGAATGTAAGAAACCGGAACGCGACCTGCCGATTGGCATCATTCTTTCTGTCTTCATCTGTATGTGCCTCTACGTCGCCATGGCCCTCTCCCTGACCGGTGCCATCAACTATACGGACCTGAATACGCCGGAACCGGTCGCCCATGCCCTGCGTATCCTCCACTGGCCGGGCGTGGCCAATCTCGTCGCCGTCGGCGCCATTGCCGGCATCATCACGACGCTCATCGTCTATCTCTTCGGTCAGGCGCGCATCTTCTTCGCCGTCTCCCGCGACGGTCTCCTGCCGGCAAGCATCGGCAAGATCCATCCGAAATACCATACGCCATACCTGGTCACGATCATCGGCTCCGTAACGATTGCCATCATCGCCGGCTTCGTACCGCTGATGCACATCGTCGAACTGTCGAATACAGGTGTCCTCGCCGTCTTCCTCCTGAACTTCATCAGTCTCTGGCACATGCGCCGCAAACACCCGGAAGCACCGCGCAAATTCCACTGCCCCTGTCTCCCTGTCGTCGCCGTCGTCGGCGTCATCGTCTGCGGCTACCTGATTTACGCCCTCTCCACCCTGACCCATCTCCTCTTCTTAGGCTGGATGGTCCTGGGCCTCATCATCTACTTCGCCTACAGCAGCAAGCACAGCATGAGCAGTAAAGAGCAGTAAAGTGAATTAAAGGGATTGTCGCACGAAGGTTTTTGCCATCATGCACAATCCCTTTTTCACGTCGTTTGCCGTGGGTCGTGATTCGTTTGCCGTGAAGGTTTAAAATTTATGGGAAACTTCGTCAAACGAACCACGCCAAACGAACCACAAAAGGGGCTAGTCGCTTAATGCGACAGCCCCTTTTTTCTTATCTCTTAATCCCGAAGGCCTGGAAACCGGGATAGATACCCTGGCCGTGCAATTCATCTTCAATCTGCAAGAGGCGGTTGTATTTTGCTACGCGTTCGCTGCGGTTCGGCGCGCCGCTCTTGATTTGTGCCGTATTCAGGGCGACCGCCAGATCGGCGATGGATGTGTCTTCTGTTTCGCCGGAACGGTGGGAAACGATGGCCCGATAACCGGCGCGATGGGCCATTTTGATAGCTTCCAACGTTTCCGATACGGAGCCAATCTGATTGAGTTTGATAAGGATGGCATTGCCGCAGCCCTGGGCAATCCCCTTAGCCAGGCGTTTCGTATTGGTTACGAATAAGTCGTCACCGACGAGCTGTACGCGCTGTCCCAAAACCTTAGTCAAAGCTGTCCAGCCATCCCAGTCTTCTTCATCCAAGCCATCTTCGATGGAGTAAATGGGATAAGCTTGGGACAGTTTCTGCCAGTGGGCGATGAGTTCGTCCGTCGTGAAAGACTGGCCGCTCTTGGGCAGGACGTAGACGCCCTGTTTCGGTCCCTTCCATTCGCTGGCAGCGGCATCGAGGGCCAGGACAAAATCTTTCCCCGGTTCATAACCGGCTTTTTCGATAGCCTGGAGGATGTACTGGATAGCTTCTTCATCGCTGGCCAAATTGGGAGCAAAACCGCCTTCATCACCGACGGAAGTAGCTAATCCTTTGGCCTTCAAGAGACCTGCCAGCGCATGATAGACTTCGGAGCACCAGCGCAGACCTTCCCGGAAAGAAGGAGCGCCTGCCGGCATGATCATGAATTCCTGGACATCGACGGTATTGGCCGCATGGGCACCGCCATTCAGGATATTCATCATGGGGACAGGCAGGTAGTTGCCATTGACGCCGCCGAGGAAACGGTAGAGGGGAATCCCCAGGGACGCAGCAGCCGCACGGGCGCAGGCCAGCGATACGGCTAAGATGGCATTGGCACCGAGCCGGGATTTGTCCGGCGTGCCATCGGCGTGGATCATCAAGCTGTCGACACCATACGTATCAAAAGGATCCTGACCTCTCAGGACGTCCTGTAAAACTGTATTGACATGGCTGACGGCCTGGGTGACACCTTTGCCGCCAAAGCGCTGGACATCGCCGTCACGCAGTTCCAAGGCTTCAAACTGCCCCGTCGAAGCACCGCTGGGAGCGGCACTTCGGCCCAAGGTCCCGTCGGATAACAACACATCGGCCTGCACCGTAGGATTGCCGCGCGAATCAAGAATTTCCCGGCCGATGACTTTTTCAATGCGAATATCTTTCATAATAAAACCTCCTCTATCCATGAATAAGGTATGACGAATACCATTTGTTCAGTATCTTTACAACTATATTATACAATATAAGTATTCTTTCGCATAATACTTTACGAGAATCACTGTTATTATAATTGGACATATTCAGTCCATCATTTATAAAAGGGCTTGTCGCACGACGACAAGCCCTTTAAAGTTGTTAGTGGCTAGCAGTTAGTTGTTAGCGGATGGCTTTAAATTTGAAGTTTTTCTCTGCAAACTACAAACTCTGTGCTACAAACTATAAAGTAAACGGGGCCTCTCATGATGGTAGAAACCTTCATGCGACAGCCCCTTTTTGAATTTGAAGTTTGAAGTTGAAAGTTTGATGTGGATGGGACAAAATTTAAAAGCCATTGCCTCAAACATCATAATATTGCAAACTATACAGCAAAAGACAGGCATTCATTTCCATCGCCTGTATGCGATACCGTAGGGGACGTCCTGCTCAAGGCGTCCCGCTGTGAATCGTGGGTATGCCCCTTCTGGTATATGGGGCTTTTTTTTCAAGCATCACCCGTCATGTATGTCGTGTACATCACATTTCAGGCGGGCCGCCCTAGCCGGGTCGGCCCCTACGCAGGCCCCGGTCGGGGCGTTTTTTACGAGCTGAGGGTTGCTCGAAGCGATGTTGTCAGTTTGAGTCGGTCGCGGCGGTACGCCGCATCTGAGTCCGCGAAAAAAGCCGTGGCTCGTAGCTCGTGGTTCGTGGCTTGTAAAAGCTCACCATCATTCCGGACGGGCGCCCCACGTGGGCGCCCTTACAAAACATGGAATATCATGTCCAATTGTAGGGGCTTGCACGTGGCAAGCCCGCTATGGTTATGTGAACATAATGCATGCTGATATATGTGTATGTTTTCATGCATTACGTGTACACCATCGTTTCAGGCAGGCCGCCTTACCAGGTCGGCCCCTACGTACCAGGCCGATGGCCGTATTTTTTTGTGGGCTGCATTCATTTCCATCGCCTGTATTGCGATATCGTAGGGGACGCCCAAAGGGCGTCCCGCTGTGAATCGTGGGTATAGCCGGAATTTATGACGAATGACACTCGG
>ERZ840096.700-NODE-700-length-45076-cov-12.194176_pt1 | contig 45076 bp, 48 predicted proteins | sample MGYA00519878_ERZ840096 | MGnify/ENA primary metagenome ERZ840096 (study PRJEB31850, sample SAMEA3708865) | human gut metagenome | biome: human gut; feature: human-associated habitat; material: faeces | place: China | collected 2014 ...
TCACATCTGTCTGGGGAATACTTGTCCACGCGGTGGGAAAAAAAGCCCCGTCGGGTGCGTTGGAGACACCCGGAACAAGGGGCTTTCAACGGTACAATGCGGAGTTGCGCGGCACGCAAGACCATTGAAAGCCATAACTAATTACCCATCTGTGGACATTATGTGGACGTTTCACACATCAGCGCTACCTCTCAGCGGGTTAAGCGAGATCGCGTCCTGAAGATATTCCGGTGCAAAGTGAGCGTAGGCCATAGTTTGCTCAATTCGCGCATGTCCTAAGATCCTCTGTAATGTAATTATGCTCCCCCCATTAATCATAAAATGCGTCGCGAAACTGTGGCGTAGTGCATGCGTCGCCTGGCCGGTCGGAAGATCAGGTTTTACCTCCCTGAGTATCTGCCTGAAGTCAGAATAAGACGCCTTACCAAATAACAACCCTCGCTTACCATCCGCTATGAGTTTTGCCACTTCCGCTGAAACTGGAACAGTCCGCTGCTTGTTACTCTTGGTTTTAACGAACGTCACACGGTTCTGTATGATGTGTTCCGCCTTGAGTCGAGCCGCTTCGCCCCAGCGAGCACCAGTACTTAAACACAGAACAGCTATCTTCTTGTTGTCGCCATCCAGTTTAAAGAGCAAGTGCTTGATTTCGTCCTCTGTCAGATAGCCAGTTTCTGGGACTTCTTCTTTCAACTTCTTCCGCCCTCTGATCGGATGTTCACCCGAAAACAACTCGGCCTCGATAAGCGCTGTGAACATACCACTGATACTGTTGAGATCGCGGTTAATGGTGGAAGCTTTAATACCCTGGCTTCTTCTTGCCGCGTAATACTGACTAATCAGCGCTTTCGTAATCTGAAAAGCACAAGGATCGTCTGTAATCCTGCAAAACACGTCTAACTTGTTGCGGTTTATCCGACCGTGCTCCTCATGCTTGCCTTTCAAATTCCACCAAAGCTGTATCAGTTCAGACAGATGCCGCTTATCCGTCGGTTTTGATAACCATTCTTTGGTGTGATGGTTGAACTGGGTATGCTTCTCGAAAGCTACCGCTTCACTTTTCTTATCAAACTTCCTGCGGATACGTTTTCCATTGCGACCAGCAGGCCTGATGTCCACTTCATATCGACCATCATCGAGTTTCTTAATAGTCATAAGAAAACCCTCCGATGGGTGCGTTTGCCTTTAGGCCTCAACGCGTTGCAATTATGTGATGAATACTTTTCGACCAATAATAGACATTTGAAATGTATGTAGGACTGGTTAATTGTTAACCAGTCTTTTGGTCTGAGTGCTGCGAGGTTGTTAAGTCTTGCCCAAAGTGTGCGAGTGCCGGTGCGATTTGACCGGCTTCAGGCGAAACCTGATCGGTCATAAACCACAGTGTGTATTTAGTAAATTGAGGTATTTGCAGAATCTTCATCATTACGTCGGTTGGTGGGGTTGAGCGTCCGCTTTCGTAATAACTTAAAGTCCCATAAGGAATTCCTGTTAGATCAGCGAGTTGCTGTCTACTTAGATACTCAGACTTTCTTATTAAGACGATTTTCTCGTTTAACGCGTTTGACATAGTGTTTAGATCTCAATAGTATGGTGTTTAGATGTAAACAGTTAAGTGTTTAGTATTGAACACTAAAGCCAACTATAAGCCATTAAGAGCAATCCATGAACCGAATAACGAGGAAATGTTAATGGTAAAGCAAATCACAAGCACGACCGATGCGGTTCCTTATCAGGAATTTGCCAGACTCATCGGGAAAACGCCGGCTGCGGTAAGAGGAATGATCGAGAAAGGGAAGCTTCCTGTAATCGAGATGACCGATCCCCAGTCTACTTCTGGCCGTGCCGGCGAATACTGGGTTTACCTTCCAGCCTGGAACAACGGCATGAAACTGGCCTACGAAAGTCGTCCAAAGGAGATCAGGGAAGGGTGGTTGATGTGGCTTGGTCTCGGTGAGTCAGGTCGATAGCCGGTTTCAGGGGAGGAAACATGAAGAACGGTAGCCGCGGATCAGTATCACAGCTCAATAGCAAAACCAGCCTCTACTGTGGTTTTACTATTCTGAAACTCCCACGCAAAAAACCGTACAACCGCCAGCGCTATCAAATTACGCACACAGGCCATTATTACGGCATTGACTTTGCTTTATCAGAAGCATGCCGAACGATTGACAGAATCATGAGTAAAAAGCGGTTTATTGCTTTTTAATCTCTGGGGGCGAAAATGAAACTCGAATATGCAGACAAAATTAACTCGCTTTTACAATGCTTCCATTTCAATAAAGAGTTTCTGGAATGGAATCATGATTACTCTCTCCAGCTTTTACGTCATGGCGTATCCCACCTTTATCATTTCGCAATGCTTCAAGGCGAGAATGATGAATGCACCCTTGAAGAACTCCGCAACATCATTATTTCCATCACCGATGGTGAGATCCCTAAACCATATGACCTGCTATCTCTTGGCGCTGAGCAACTGAAGAGGGTTATGACGTTTGTTCAGCCGCAAGCGGTAACCGTAGAGGTTACACCGGAGATCCTGGAACACCTGAAACTGGGAGCTAGAGCCTCCTGGCGGCTGGAGCCCCCTCGCTTTAACTGATCATCGGAGTACGCCATGTTCACCGAAGAAAAAACATCTTGGGAACAGGAAATGCTGATACGCGAGGCGATAGAAAATGCTGAGCAGGGTTTCACTGTCCACCTGAGAAATGGTGCGCGTATTACAGTCAGCTCTAACAGCCCATCAATTGATATAATTATTTACGGTCTGGAGAAAGCAATTCGCGGTAATCACGATCGCGCGCGAATGACCTTTATTGATTTCATGTATTACTGGCATGAAAGGATATTTAAGCAGATTAAAAGAAAGCCGCGCCCTAACCACTAATTAACCAGCATTAAAAACAACGGCATTCATTTTGCCGGGGATTCGTTTTGCCTTTTTCAGGAGGTTGCATGTCGGTTACGTCAATAAAGCCGGAAAGCGGAATAAGCGATCCAGAGTTTATGGGAATCAGCACCAATGCGCGCAAAGGCGAGCGCGCCCACTTACTCGGATTGCTGCGCATCCGTATGGGCCTGCTGAAAGAGCAAGGCCTTACCCCCGAAGAGATTTATTCAGCACTTGAGCAGTGGATAGCCAACCACGAAACAATCACCAGCGAGGGCAGTAGACTATGAATCACGTAATGATCGATTTGATTAACGTTAGTAAGACACCGTCATCACCTCTGTGTGCCATTGAAGCTGTGTTTTTTGAACCCTCAACAGGGCAGATCGGAAAGGTTTTTTATTCTTCGATAGACATTCGTAAATCTGAAAGCTTGAAGGGCCGTATCAGCATTAGTGCGGCATTCGACTGGATGAAAAAAGACTCTCACTGGCGCGCCGAAGTGATGAGCGCAACCGAAGCTGAAGAAGATGCACTTTGCAGCCTTGCTGCTTTCATCGCCGACAACACCTGTCCCCGGAACGCGGCGTTATTCGTATGGTTCAAAGATGCCCCGGAAAAACTGGTTTCACTTCGTTATGCCGTGGATCGCTTAGAGGTGTTAGGCATTTTCCCTGAAGGCACAAAATACCGCTGCATTCGTTCACTTCTCGACCTTGCTGCTGCCACAGACTATGCGCCTCATGCGAGAAGCACCCTGGCACGTTACACGCTCACTGACGCGCGATATCAAGCGGAGCAAGTCTGCGAAATCTGGCAGCGCTTGACCTCTCCACACATTGGATCGCTATGAGGGCCGCCATGCATTCGCATCTGTCTGTTGTTTGTAACGCGCCGTTGCCGGTTTGTAAGAGGGCGCTTGCCGCCCTGAATTGCTTTGCTCGTGGACAGCGTAACTACACCCGCGTCAAGCCACACGCCTATCTCGTGATCCGCATTGGCCTCCGTTGGCGTTTGCTCAGCAAAAACGGTGGAAAGCAGTGGCGACTAATGACCCATGAAACCTATAACCAGGAATGCCGCAAATGATTAAGTCACCTCTTAAGTGGGCTGGCGGTAAAACCCGCGTGTTGCCGGAGCTGCTGAAGCACTTACCTAAAGCCGATTGCTTGATTGAGCCCTTTGTAGGCAGTGGCACAGTCTTTATGAATACGGAATACCGCCGCTATGTGCTTTGTGACAGCAATCGCGCATTGATCAATTTCTTCCTCGCGCTCAGGGAAGACCCAGAAAGATTGATACTGATCGCCAGGAACGTATTCAGAAATGGCAATAACGAAGATAGCTATTACGAAGAGCGCAAGTTGTTCAACCACCTGTCGTGGGATGACGAGTGTGCAGATGATTACGTTGTACGGTGGGCGGCCTCATTTTTATACCTGAACCGCCACTGCTTTAACGGGCTTTATCGCACCAACAGGGATGGCGGTTTCAATGTCCCCTTTGGCAGCTATAAGGAGCCTTATTTTCCAGAAGCAGAAATGCGCCTATTTGCCGAAAAGGCACGGGATACTCACGCGCTCTTTCTTTGTAATGATTTTCGTACTTCCATTCCGTACGTTGCAAGGAACCGCCTGGACTCCGTGATTTACTGCGATCCGCCGTACATCCCGACTAGCAAAACAGCCAATTTTACCGCTTACGGCAAGCCATTTACCCTGGACGATCACCGCGCTTTGGTTAAGGCGCTACTGGACGTTAATCGCCAGCATGGCTCGCGCTCGGTTATCTCCAGCAGCGACACACCAGAAACCCGCCAGATCTACTCCGCTTTCAATCTCCACGCCTTCAAAGTTCGCCGTTCCGTTAGTGCCAAAAGCCGCGATATGGCCGGTGAAGTGATTGGCGTACTTCGCGTGTGTGGTGGTTGCGGTCGTTCTGGAGGTGGAGGTTGCCCGGACTGTGGGGCGGTGATGGGCGATGCGGCATATGCCGAAATGTTTGGCGCGCCGGCTTGTTGTGGCGTTGACCTGGCAAAATAAGATAACGACGGTGAGCTATGCCTGATTCCACAGTCCTGGCATGGAGCTGGAATGCCCCACGGCGGGCTATTAATCCAAGCGACGCCGAAGAGCCTGCAATTGAGTATCTCACCCCAAAAGGCGAGCGTAAGGCACTTGCCTATAGCGATCTTGTTGATGTTGTTTATCGGGTACCGTTGCGCCATCGTGATGGGGAGGCGCGCAGGGCATTTGATCGTGCAAGACTGGCGCGTCATCTGCGGCGCCGCGTCCAGGCTCTCCCTGCGTTTATCCGCAAGCGCTTTTCAATGCACCTTGAAACTCTGGACCGTAGGGACCGGAAAGAGGCTGTACGCTGGCTATTCAACACGTTTGAGCGCCATGTATTGCGTCGTGTTGATGCGGTAAACGCACAATATCTGCCGCAAAGTAATCTGCCTGTAATTCTCTTTCCGCTACGTGATGATTTTCATCTGCTGCCATGGGCAGATAAAAAGCGCCTGAAACGACTGGCCTATAGGCTCGCCAATCTGATGAAAAGCGAGTTTATGCGCGAGTTTGATTTTCGGTACGAGAAAACGGCAGATGTGGAGTTTTCCACGATCTACGCTTACGGCGCTATTGCCAGTAAAGCGTCCTCACTCAATATTGCGATCCCTGGCTGGAAACAGTATTGCGATGAAGCACTGACAGCAGAAGATGCATTGCGTGTTATTGCCAGACTTCAAACGGAAAAGTGGTGGTTAGGTAAGCTCCGCAAAATCCATGACCGCTGGCGCGAGCACCTCCTGATCGCCACTAGCTACGTCAGCAAAGTGGCATCACCCTATTGCTCTGAGCCTTGCCTCAGGGAGTGGATAGCTCAAAAAAAAGCCAACTTTGAATACCTTCAGGCGATGGAGCTGGAAGACCAGGACACTGGCGAGCGTACCTCCTTGCTCGATAAGGTCATGGGCAGCGTTTCCAACCCGAAGATCGCCCGTCATGAATTGATGGTGCGCATGCGCGGTTTTGAGGATATGGCTAACGAGATGGGACTGGTTGGCATGTTCTACACGTTGACCGCACCGTCACGTTATCACGCCACACATGTGCATTCCGGCAAGCGCAACGATAAATACTGCAATGCCAGCCCACGCAAAACTCAAAAGTACCTTTGCAACGTCTGGTCACGTGTACGCGCCAAATGGGGAAGGGAAGGCATCCGCACATTTGGTTTCCGTGTAGCCGAACCACATCACGACGGAACGCCGCACTGGCACCTGCTGTTATTTCTCCTCCCGGAAGAGGTGGAGCTTGCCACTGAAATTTTTCATGAGTACGCCCTCCAGGTGGATGGAAGCGAACCCGGCGCGGCTCAGTATCGTTTTACTGCCAAACCAATTGATGAAGAGTTTGGATCGGCAACGGGATACATCGCAAAGTACATCTCAAAAAATATCGACGGTTATGGAATGGATGGCGAGTTTGATCACGAGTCAGGCAAACCCGTTAAAGAGATGGCAAAGCGCGTGCGGGCGTGGGCTTCACGCTGGAGTATTCGCCAGTTTCAACAGATTGGCGGCGCGCCTGTATCCACATGGCGCGAGCTAAGGCGCCTAGGAAGTCGTGAGCTTGTCTTACACCCGGAACTTGAAGCTGCCCGTGCTGCTGCTGATGCGCCCGACTGGCCGGGATACGTCAACGCCCAGGGCGGCCCGTTTGTAACTCGCGATTGTTTGCGTGTTCGTCTCAATTACGAATACACCGAAAACGGCAATGATTATGGTGACACAGTCGCCAAAATCAGCGGCGTCTATTGTCCTTTTACGGTCAGTGAATCGGTCATTTATACCCGCACCAACGATTACAAAATCGTACCGAAGCATAAGCCATCGTCGGTCGAGAATTTGACCTTAGAAGGCCGCGACGCGGCCCCTTGGAGTTCTGTCAATAACTGTACGGGGCGCTCCGATTGGAATGAAAAACCACAATCAGAAACAGCAGTACTAGCTAATAAAACATCGCCAGACGACAGTTCAATGACAGAACTTCCGCTGAATATCGAAGATTTAAGGCGATATTCACGCCAGCAAAGGCTGGAGATCACCAGTCGACTAAGAAAATCCGCCCGCGAAAATTCAGACCAAGCCTTCACGCGTACTGCGCGTGGCCTGCGTTCGTCGATTGATGACGAAACCGCGCTGGCGTGGGGGCCAAAAGTCACCGCCGCGAAAGATATGAACCTGACGCAGGAAGAGGCAGAGCAGCGCTGGCGCGAGCAGTTACGGATCGAGGCGCTGCGGCGTGCGGACAGTTACGCCGCAGCGGCTTCGGAATTCAAAAAGAAAAATTCAGAGGCAGCTTTACTTCAACAGAACGGCACGGCAGCGACCGGTCAAGGGCGAAACTCACCGCAGCAAGGGATTAGCGGGATCTCGCAAGAAGTGCCTGACCATGCGATCGCCGAACTGAATAGACGTAATATCATTCTCAGTGACGGGGAGGTTAGATTATTAGTAGGTGGTTGCATTCTGTCGCGTGGCGAAATGGAATTTGCCATCAGAGAAGGGGAGTTAATAGTGGAGCGCCGGTTGTTTAAACACGCCAACCACGCCCCGGTATCATTAATCAAACAAAGTGAGCTGCTTGATCGCTGTCAAAGGGCTATCAGGAAGAAGTTATGACCACGTTCACTGTAGAAATTCATGAAGATATCGTTACCTGGCTTAAAAAGAGTACTCGCCCTGAGATAGTCCTGGATCTGCCATCAGTGCCGGCCCCAGGCGACAATCTATGGCTGAAAAGTACGAGAGGTACACATGTTGTCGAAACAGAATGGTGCATGATAGTGGCGTCGAGCCGTGTTTCACGTTTGCGCCCGACTGTGCGTCTGGAAATTGTCTTTGGTATTGTAACTAACCATTGGGCCAGTGAATTTTGCGAACAGTGAGTCTCTTCAAGAAAGGCTTAAGTATGCGTGATTAATAGACTTTATCCATGGTATCCAGTCGGAGCAGAACCAGAAAATGCAGTAGCAGGATCGCAATCGGATTCTCAGCAAATCAGTGCTTTTGAGTAAGAGAAACATAGTAACCTATAAGTATGCTAGGTTTAGGCTTGCTCTAGTAATGACTGGGTACGGAGAAAAGCCTGATCTTCGAAGCAGCTCAGTGCCAGTAGCTGATGTTAGTATGTCTACACTGCATTAATTAGAGTAGAGAAGATCTGGTGCGGTGTGGTACGACTTTTGTCAAACCTGCTTTCCTTGACCAAAGAATCTGGTCATGCTTTATTAATAACGTGGCATTAAAACTTTAGAGGAATGCATATGCGTTTTTCGGAATTTTTTGGAATTAAAAGAAATCAATCGGAATTGGATTTCGTAGATGTTCCTTTAGATACAGATATTGAGGTTTTTTTAGATCCAGCTGCAATTAAGTCTCTCAATTCGCCTTGGGGTGTTGAGTTATCCTCTCATCTTCAAAATTATTTTGAAACAGTACTAAAGCTAATAAAAGAAGGTGAGGATGTTAAAGCGCAAAATCTTCTTTCATGTTTAAACGAAAGGAATGAGTATCATTTGGGATACTCTAGTGGAAAATCAAGAGGCCATGGTTTTGGTGAAGGTGCTGCGAAGACTGTTTGGGGTGCTTTAACAAAAAGTAAGGCCGCCAAATCTGGTCTATTACAGGATTTAGAAGATACTGCTTTATTAATTGAAGGTATTGGAACTGATATGATTTCTGATGCCGTTTCAAACATTTTAAGAGGTCCATTAATAAAATATACACAAGACATTTGCAATTATTATGGTATTGAATTAACTGCTAACATTCCATCTGGGCCTATCTGGAATCCAAGAGAAGAAAAATGGGAACAAGGATATGTGTCGTTGCCTATGACTAATGAAGGTAAAGTAATCCTTGTTCCGAAAATCATTGTAAGGCATCAAATAACATATCAGCATGATGAGTACTATAGGCATTTTTTACTACCTGAGATGCAAAAACAACATTTAAAAGCTGGCTCAGAACTGATTCAGTTATTGAAGAATGGTAAGCATAGGGTAACTAAAAAAAGTCTAATGGATAAATATGGGAAAGACAAGCTTGCGATCGTTGAGCAAACGCTTAAGTATCCTCATGTTCTTGATGAATATAGAGTGAGGAAAAATGATTCTCCTTCTGAACCATTACCACACTCTGATTTTGCTGAAATGGAAAACGAATCCCCTAAAGTAGATTTTCAACCATTTATTGATGAATTGAAGTCTATAGTTCCTGGAAGGGATGATGCAACTAAATATGAGGACTTAATTGAAAAGCTTTTTTCAATTTTGTTTTACCCTTCTTTTTGTCATCCAACAAAGCAGCATAAGATTCATGAGGGAAGAAAAAGAATTGATATTTCATATTGCAATGAGGCTACATTTGGTTTTTTTAAATGGATTGGTATGCATTATCCCTCTTCAATGATATATATTGAATGTAAAAATTATGGTAAAGAAGTTGGTAATCCAGAGTTGGATCAATTGTCTGGGCGTTTCTCAATTAGTAGAGGGAAGGTTGGGATCTTGGTGTGTCGAAGTATAGAAAATAAAGAGAAATTATATCAAAGCTGCAAAGATACAGCCAAAGACGATCGTGGATACATTCTGCCATTGGATGATGAAGATATCTTAATGCTTATTGAAGAGTATAAGACAAAAAATGATCAACTGTTCCCGCATCTACGTAAGCTATGGATGTCATTAATTGGCTAACTTACTAAATCGCGGTAATTATTTATATTGAATAATTACCGCGTCTTGACGGATTTTAATTACCTCTGTAAAGCGGTACATTCTTATCTAGATAACTTCCGTCAAACCCACGTCTGCTCCTCGCTCAGAACGAACTCTAAACATAGCGATAGGTAGATGAAATCTGTATCTGCTACGCAGAGCACTTCCTAAACATACATGGCCATATTCAGCGTGATGCACACGGGAGCACAAATTCGCACATTTTTTGATGGATTTTACCCCCTTTAAGCCCAGGAGGGGTGCGGTCTGTGACGGGTTTTGTGCATGCACGAAAAACGGCAGGATAGATGCGCGCAGGTGACGGGGGGCAAGCCCCCGCAAGCGGGTCAGAGTAGGGAAGGCGGCAGAATACGCAATTTGACGGTTTCTGCGTCACGGTGAGCGGTCGTTTTGGTTGGAGGCATGCCCTTTGCTGGGAAAAAGCAGCGACGCGCAGAGGGGCGCTGATGCGGGATTTTTTCAGCAGAAAAGATGAGGCCAGCGAAAACGCTGGCCTGTTATAAATGGCTGATGTTGTTTAAAGAAACTGAGTTTTCTGGCGGTTATTTCTCAGCGGTAAGCAATGCGTAAGGGTTAAAGCGGATCACTTCTTCTCCGATCCACTCATTGACCACCTTCAGCGCCTCCATTACGGGCGTCAGCTCGTTGATAGCGTAGACCCGGGCGGCTTTCTCGATATCCCCAAATGAGCCGTTTCCCTCTGGCATGGCGCCCATCAGCTGCGGCGGGATACGGTGCGCTGCGAGTATGTCGTCACGTGTGGCGTTCTTAATGTTGATAAACTCATCTTTCGCCGTGATCTGCTGGAAGGGGAGGATTTGCACGCCGTCTTTGCCGCCGCCTGGCGCATGCAGCAGCAGGTTTTTAAATGCCCCTTTCCCACGCGCACCGGTCAACGTCTCTTTGACTGCCTTCATGCTTTTATCATCAACCTGCCCAGCGCCAATATAGACAATACATCCAGCATGCGATCCGTTGTCGTAGTACAACTTACGGAACATGTCAGCGGAGTGGGCCAGGCTGGCGGCCAGCAGTGCTGCCATATATTCCGGCATACCGTAGACCTCCTGATTAATATCAGGGTTCAGAACGTGACAAACCGTTCCTGATTTGAACGTGTGCTCTTCTTTCCAGCGCCGGATAAACCAGTATTGATCGAGATCTGTGCTCCCACGCCGGGTGTACTTCGCAAGAGAGTGTTTGAAGGGTAGCGGGCCGCCCAGGCGATTACGCGGCAATTCGAGATAGGCATTGCCAAACGTGAACCAGTCCAGCGCAAACGCGGAAAAGGTCTGGCGATTGAGCAGCTTGTGCGGGATAAAGCAGCCGGTGAGCACATTTCGTTTGAAATACAACGCCGACTCATGCCAGGCGCTCTGACGTGGAGCTTTAGCCAGCCCGTAAAAGTCTACTGGCGTCTCATAGTATCGCCCGTTGTCCATGCAATAGAGATTGTCCAGCAAATCGGCCATATCCCGCACGGGATAAGGTCCGTCAAAGCTGAACGCTGTCAACGCGGGATCGGCCTTCAGTGACTCCACAATGTCAGGGCCGGCGGTGCTGGCTATCGGCTTTTTACCGTATTTCTTTTTCAAAGTTACCATCCCATTGCGAAACCACCGCCGCCACTTTCCTGGCCCAACGGTTCATTAATAATCGAAAGCATGGTTGCCCACGCCATATCACCATGGCTTACGCCGCGCGATCGGTCCGTTTCGTAAGTGATGAAACCGCCGGGCGTAACAACTTTGCGAACAGCGTTGAAGGCTCTGACCAGACCCTGCTCGCTGCGGTCATATTCCCAGCGGCCGGCGCGTATGACCTGCAACATTTTGAGGACAAGGGCGCGCTTGGAAGAGAGGCTCATCTGGTAGCAAATAGCCGCCGGGAACCAGTTTTTAACAATCTGCCAGACCGCCTCCCCGACGCCTTGACCGTCAATGGCGATGTGAGTGACGTTGTAGCGCTCGGCAGCCTCTTTGATGACCGCCGCCTGCTGTTCAAACTCAAGCCCTCGCAGTTGCTTCAATTCAACCGTGCGAAACCGGCCGCCGGCCACAAGGGGAGGGACCGTCACGGACAGAGCACCGGCATCACCATTGCCGCTGCCGCCGTTGGCGTCGTAGCCCAGCCACACCTCACGTTGCCCCATAGGGCGACTGGCGAACGGTTTCCAGTCGGGCCAGTCGTCATACCCGTCAGCGCCGCACCCCAGTAACTGGCTAAGATTGAACGCGCTTTCGCCGTCTTTGACGAACTCGCACATGTACAGGTTTTCAAATTCATCAGGGCTGTTTTCGTCCCGGATTTCATCAATGTCGGTGTAGTCCCAGCCGTTATTGATAGCGTCCTGAATAGTGACGATCTGCCGCCACGTTTTATCCGGGTAAAGCACGCCGCTATGGGTTTTCTTCCATGAAACGTCAAAGTCAACGCGCTGCGCTTTAGGCCGTTTCGCATTCCATCGATCGCCGGTCCAGAACTGATAGGCTTCATGGCTTTCGCTGGATGGCGTGGAGAAGTACGTGCGTGTTAAGCCTTTGAGCGTTGCCATGGCGCCGGCAACTTTGCGCAGGTTGATAAAGTTTCCTGTCCAGAAAAACTCATCAAATCGCAGGTGGCCGGTGTACGACTGCGCCGTCGCCGCCGACGTCCCGAGAAAATGCAGCTCCGCGCCGTTTGACAACGTGATTTGCTCACCACCTTTAAGTTCGACGTCCACCTCTTCAGCCGCTTTACGGATGAAGTTGCGGAACTGGAGCGCCTGCTTGCGGGACGCCGACAGAAAAATTTGGTTGCGCTGATAGTCGTGCTTAACGTCCGTTCTCAGTGCGCCCAGTAATGCCTCGCGGGCAAAGTACCAGGTTGCCCCGATCTGCCGCGATTTGAGGATCATCCGGTTACGCTGATCTCGTTGTTCGTACCAGCCGCGCTGGTGCCATGCGAGAGAGTCGAGAATTTTTAAGCGCAACGCCTCGATCTGCTCCTCGGAGAAGTGATTTTTCTTCTTGCGACGACTGGTTTTTTTTACGCCGGTGATAGTGGAAGCCTGCCCGGTATCTAGCTTTTTCAACTGCCGGGTTAACAGGTCAATCTCTTTGAAATCGCCACTGGTTTTATTGTCTTTCGCGCTCAGTTGGCAGAGACGGGTGTCAATGGATTGCGTCACCCGTTTGATGGGCGTTGTGTCATCCCATGCGTCGCGCTTTTTCCACGAATAAACCGTGTTTGAGTTGATGCCCATGAGTCGCGAAATTTCGGCGGGCGGGTAACCCTGCCAGTAGAGCTGTTTTGCCCTTAATCGAATAAACGCATCCTGAATCATCACTTCCCCCTTTTGAGCAGGGAGATTACCTGCGCGCGATCCCCGCGGCTCGGGCTTTCAGGTCTGGCCGTTCTCCGACAACAAAACCGCGTGGCGCCGGGCTTTCAGGCTCTGCGATGATGCAGCGACTGACATAAATCAACAGGATAAAACGACATGGCCAGCACGACTAAACCCGCCCGCAAAAAGTTTCGCGTTGCGGTTTCCGGCGCCACCGTTGACGGGCGCGAGATCCAGCCGCAGCACCTCCGCGATGCAGCGGCGAGCTACAACCCGGCCGTTTACGGCGCCCGCGTGAACGTGGAGCACTATCTCTCCATGCTTCCTGACAGCAATTTTGGCGCCATGGGGGATGTTGTTGCTTTAAGCGCGGAGGATATCACCGAAGGGCCGCTGGCCGGTCGTACGGCGCTCTATGCCGAGATCGACGCTTCGGCACGAATGAAGCAGCTCACCGATGAAGGAAAAAAAATCTATTCCAGTATTGAGCTGCATCCGCAGTTTGCCCTTAACGGTAAGGCGTATGTGGTCGGCCTGGCGATGACGGACACCCCGGCAAGTCTGGGGACTGAGCGCCTTAAATTTGCCGCGCAGCAGCGCGCGCAGGTGATGGCCTTCAATAACCAGCAGATCGAGGCGCCGCTGTTCTCTGATGCGCTTGAAGCTGAAGTGATCGAACTGGCCGCTCATCGCAGCGAGGAGGGCGTCAACTGGTTCAACCGCGTGATGGGCATCCTTGGTAAAGGCCAGAAAACCGACGATCAGCGGTTCAGTCAGTTGCATCAGGTTGTTGAAGCCGTTGCTCAATCTCAGGCAGACCAGATTGACCGGTTCAGTGCCCTGGAACAGGACCGCCAACAGGATAAAGCCACCATTCAGCAACTGACCAGCGAACTTAACGAGCTGCGCGGTCAGCTTCAGCTCCAGCCCGCAGAAAATTACAGCGCACGACCGGCGGCAACCGGCAACAGCAGCGCGCAGCTTGCAGACTTCTAAGAGGTAACCATGGAAAACCAGACCCGCGAACTATTTGATAAGTACATTGTGCGCCAGGCACATCTGAACGGTGTCTCACCCTCAGCCGTTGCCAATCGTTTCAGCGTCGATCCGACTATCCAGCAAAAACTGGAACAGGCCGCCATGGAGTCGGATGACTTCATGAAGCTGGTTAACCACTTTGGGGTTAAAGAGCAGGAAGGACAGAAAGTAAAAATTGGCAGTAAGGGACCGATGGCGAGCACCAATAACAGCTCGGACGGCACCAACCGCCGTAACCCTGCACCGAACCATAACAAAGAGCCGCAGAACTACCACTGCCGCAAAACCAACTATGACTATGCGCTTTCGTATGCGGAGCTGGACGCGTGGGCCGGTCACCCTGAATTTCAGTCATTAATCAGTAATGCGATGGCCCGTCAGCTGGGGCTGGATCGCCAGATGATTGGCTTTAATGGCACGCATTACTCTGAAAACTCCGACCGCACGACCTATCCGTTATTGCAGGATTGCGGCGTTGGCTGGCTGCAAAAGATACGCAATGAGGCGCCGCAGCGCATTATGCCAGGTATCACGCTGACTTCCCGTGATGAGAATAACGCGGTAATTGCGTCAGGCACCTACGGCAATATTGATGCCGCCGTGCTCGATGCACGCCACAGCCTTATGGATCCCTGGTTCCGCCGCGCACCCGGTCTGGTGACTGTGCTCTCGTCCGATCTGCTGCTGAAAGTGAACCTGCCGAAAGTGAACGCGCTCAGCCAGACCAATCCGAATACCGAACTACTGGCCGCGCAGCTCATTGTCAGCCAGGAAAAGATCGGCGGCCTGCCGACGGTCTTTGTTCCGGGCATTCCTGAAGATGTCGTGCTCATCACCAACCTGAAAAACCTCTCTGTGTACTACCAGAAAGGCTCCCTGCGTCGCTCTATCCGGGAAGAGCCGCACTACAACCGCGTGGCGACTTACCAGTCCAGCAATGATGACTATGTCATTGAAGAGTACGGCATGATTGCCATGATCGACGGCGTGACATTCGCCTGATAATCCCCATCACATGGCGGGCAGCAAGCCCGCCCAGGAGAATGAACCCATGCTGACACCGGCACAAAGACACTTTCAGAAGGTCATGGCAGAGAGGCGGGGCATCAGTGATGAGCGTGACGCGGAGACGCGCACTGCGCATGAGCAGATCCTCTTTCGCCTGCATATGCATAAATCTTCGCTAAGCCAAATCCAGTCCCGCCAGGCGAAGGCCGCTGTAAAGGCCAGCATCCTTCCTGAGTTTCAGGGATGGATTGACGGCACGATCGAGGGCGACAGCGGGCGCGCGGATCCGGTCATCACCACGCTGATGGTGTGGGCGGTGGACTGCTCCGACTATGCGCTGGCGCTGCGTATCGGGCGCTATGTCGTTAAGCATGGCCTGAGCATGCCGGATGACAACTATCGCCGCCCGGCACCCACGGTACTGGCCGAGGAAATCTGCAATCCCATTCTGAACCTCGCCACCACGGACGCCGGAGCCGATTTGTCAGGCTATATCCCCATGCTGGACGAGCTGGCCGAAATTGTGGCTGACAGTGATATGCCGGATGAGGTCCGCGCGAAGCTGTGCAAGGTGAGGGCGTTTTGCCGTCGCGACACGGAAGACGCGGAAACCAAAGGCGAAGCGCTGAAACTCTTCCGGGAAGCCATGAGCCTGAACCCGGGTGCCGGTGTGAAACGGGAGATCGCTTCTCTGGTCAGCGCTTTGAAAAAGGCGCCGCAGACCAGCGCGGCAAGTGGTGATGCGGAAGATGAGACTTCATCCAGCGATACAGCAGCAACCGAAACACCCGCAACAGAAAAAGCAACACGAACGCGCAAGCAGACGAAAACGGCGGCCGGCACTCAAAAAGCCACCCGCAAAACGGCGGCAAAAAAGACAACGAAAACCGCCACAAAGTAAACGCCTGAGCGTAATGAACTGGCCCCGCGCCACAGGCGGCGCGCCCGGCGATCTGCCCGTAATGCGGTCTTTTTACCGGACGCCCACCGCCTGACCTACAGGAGAAACGACGATGAGTTTTATCGCACAGCGCCCCGTCAGACCTGCTGAAAGTGATGTGACAGACGTGGACGACGGCGGCGCACAGATTGCCATCGGAACTTTCTGGCCGACGGTAAAACTCCACGATCTGCGCCTGGCTGCCCGCATCGCCGGTGACATTACAACATCCCGATTAATGCATATGGCAACGGAGGCCGCGCTGCATGTCGCGGATCAACTGAAGGACTGGCGGAAGCAAAGGGAGGCGGAAGGCGCGGAATCGCTGGCTTCTGTACTGCTGACTTCCGCCGGTGAACCCGTCGAGCTGATTAACGGCGAAAGCGCAAAAGTTTACCGCTTCCGGCGTGCGGTCTACTCCTTCACGCGCGCCAGCGTACTGGAAGGTTACAGGGACGTCGGCACCACGCCAAAGGGCGACAAGGACGCGGAGGCTCTGGACAGGCAGATCGACGATCTCTGGCGGGATGGGCGCTGGAGTATCGCGGACATTCGGGAAGAAGCCCGGATCTATGCGGAGCTGTTCTGATGAGAGTCAGGGCGCTGCAAAACGACACGGTTGATCAGCTTTGCTGGCGTCATTACGGCAAAACCGCAGGTGTCACGGAGAAGGTGCTCGAAGCCAATCCGGGACTGAGCAACCAGATATTTTTGAATGCCGGGCAGGAGATCGAAATGCCCGTGATAACCAGCGAGGTGGAACGGGTAACCGTCCAGTTATGGGAATGACTCTGGATCGTATTAACGAATATTTTGCGTTTGCAACATCCGCCCTGGTGACCGGCGTGGGCGTCATGACCGTCAGCGAAAAACTGGCGCTGGCTGGCCTTCTTCTGGGGATTGTTTCCGCCGTCCGGCTTGCGATTCACCGCCGCCGCATTGAGCAGGCCAGCCAGCGCCGTAACGATTTGATCGAGCAGATTCTCCACCAGGCGCAAACCCGCAACCTGTCGGACCGCGAGCGGCAGTTGCTGGAGCAACTGCACGGAGACAAACCTGCATGAAGAACATCATCAAAAAATGTTCGATTGCGGTGATAGTGGCTCTGGGCATTTCGCTGGCGCCCGGGAGCGTCAGAACATCGAAAGAAGGGCAGCAGAAAATTGCAGGTTGGGAAGACTGCCGCAGCACGCCTTATTACTGCACGGCGGGGGTGTTGACGGTTGGCATTGGCTCCACGGGCGGCGTGGAAAACCGCGAATATAGCAACCAGGAAATAGCGCGGCGCTGGATCAACGATCTGCAACGGGCGGAGAACTGCATCAATAACAATTTCCATGGTGCCGACATGCCGCAACTCACCTTTGAGGCTATGACGGATGCGGCCCTGAATCTGGGCTGCACTGGGCTGATGTGGTTCACCGATAAAAACGGACGCAAGCAGAGGACCACGATCTGGAAGCATGCCCAGGCCAGACAATGGCCGCAGATGTGCAACAGGCTGACTGATTTCGTCAATGTGGGCGGTAAGCGCTCCGCCGGCCTGGTTAACCGGCGCAATGATTTTAAAGCCTGGTGCCTGCTGGGCCTGAGTACGCCGTCATGAGGGCGGGCAGTGTGATTGTGATGCTTGTCCTTCTGGCTGCTGTCTGGTGGCAGACCGACCAGCTGAGCGAGGCCAGGACCCGCAACAAGTTGCTGACCGAAACGGCGACCGGTTACGACCAGGTTATCCAGGAACTGAAAGCGACCGCCATACAAACCCATAAGTTACTGGCAGAGGTGAAAGTCCGTGAGCAACAGCGTAATGCAGAAGGGGAGCGCCGACGTGAAGCAATGCAGGCTGCGTTCAATGGTGACGCGTGCGCTGTTACTCCTGTGCCTGACGCTGTCAGTCGCAGCCTGCAAAAACGCGCCGCCCGCGCCGGTCATTCAGCTGGTCCGTGAACCCGTCCCGGAGAGTCTGACCGAAGAGACACCACGCCCGGCGCTGGATAAGCCAGTGACCTGGGGCGCGGTGGCGATATTCAGCGACAGGCTGATGGATGCGCTTGATGCCTGCAATGCTGACAAATCGGCGATCCGCCAGTGGGACAGCCTGCGCCAGAACACCCGAAAGGAGCCATAAATGCTGAAGATAAACACACTCCGTGCCGCCCTAGAGAAAGCAAACACCTGGTGCCGGGCGAACCCGGAAGCCTGGACGGTGTTTGTTGAAGAGGGTGGCATTGAAACCACCGGTGAAACACCGTCTTTCATGTATCGCTATTCTCTGGTGCTGTTCGTCATGAACTACGCCGGGAGCATTGACGACTTCACGCTGCCGCTGATGGCCTGGCTCTGGTTTAATCAGCCCGATCTGCTGCTGAACCCGGATAAAAACCAGCAGATAAAATTCACCACACTGATTAACAACGACGACACCGCCGATCTGATGTTTGAACTGCCGGTGCGTCAGCGGGTACTGGTTCAACTGGATGAAAACGGCGTGCCGTGCGCCGAGCATTTGCCGGAGCCGCGCCCGCGCGTGCTGGCCCCCCACGCCACAGGCTGGGGGCTGGTATTTGAAGGCATGCTTCAGGAGGCCGGAGCGTGAGCGATCGGATGTTCAGCGAGCTGGATCAGGTCTTTCAGGACATTCTCGACGGCGTCAGCCCGGCGGGGCGCACCCGTACTGCGCGCAAAATTGGTCTGGCATTGCGCCGTAGTCAACAACGCCGCATCGCATCACAGAAAAACCCGGACGGCAGGCGCTACACGGCACGCCGCCGCAAAGTTTACCGCACCCAGCAGGGGATCAAGTTCGTCTGGAATAATGAGGTCCGGGCGCTGAAAAACTGGCGGGGCGGGCGCGGTAAATATGGCCGGACAATCACGGGCTTTGATGAGAAACGCAGCGGTATACGCACCTTCTACCGGGCCGACATCGAGCGCTATCTGGAAATCAAAACGCAATCAGCGACGCAGACAGAGACAAAAAAAGCGCCGATGTTTACCCGCCTGCGCACCCTGCGTTTTATGAAAGTCAGACCGGACGCGGGCGGCGTCACCGTAGGATTTGATGGCATCGCCGCGCGCATTGCCCGTATTCACCAGTACGGCCTCCAGGATGAAGTTGGCCCGGGCGCTTACGCGCAGTACCCTGCGCGCGAACTGCTGGGCATGACCCCGGCAGACCTGATCGCTACGGAAAACGCCGTTATCAGCAGTCTGGGCGGTGCGTCATGAATGCCGAACTGATGCGCCTGCTGGAAAACATTCTGCGCCAGGGTGTGGTGGAGCAAATCAGCGCCGACAAGAAAGCGGTGCGCGTTCGCTCCGGCAGGCTGCTGACCACATGGATCCGCTGGAATGTCACCCGCGCCGGGGCATTCAGCATCTGGCTGCCTCCCTCGATAGGGGAGCAGGTCTGGATCGGTTGCCCGGGCGGCAACCCTGAGAACGCATTTGTGATTGGCTCTGCATATAGCGCAGATAATCCGCCAACGGGCAGCAGCCTGCTGGAAATCATCATCACCGCACCGGATGGCGCTCGCCTGCATTACGACGCTGCCGCCGATGCCGGAGCACTGGCCGTGACCGGCATTAAAACCGCGCATATCCAGGCCGAGACCCGCGTCACGCTGGATACGCCGGAGGTGGAATGCACAAACCACCTCAAAACACGCACTTTCGAACTGACCCACGGCGGCACGATGGCCGGTGATGTGTTCCATTCCGGCGGCGTGTTGCAGTCAAACGGGATCACCGTACATGAACATAAACACGGTGGCGTGCAGTCTGGTGGGAGTACTACAGGAGGCCCGCAATGACAGCCAGTTACACGGGGATGAACCCTGAAGGCACCGGTTCGCTGACCGATCACGATCAGCTCTGGCAGTCTGTGACAAAAATCCTCACTACGCCAACAGGCTCTCGTGTGATGTGCCGGGACTTTGGCAGTGTGGTACCTGATTTACTCGATGCGCCACAAAACGCCGTCACCCGCATGCAGCTGATGGGCGCCACCGCTATCGCGCTGGCGCAGTGGGAGCCGCGGATCAGCCTGACTACCGTCAACGTGGTGTTTTCGGAAACAGGCGCAGTGACCGCCGAGCTGAGCGGGACCATTACGGAAACCATGACAGAAACCAGCAACACCATCAGGTTAAGGAGCTAGTGTGCAAACGTCCGTCGATTTATCTCAGATCCCACAACCTGATATCGTCGAGGTGCCGGATTTTGAAACGGCGCTGGCTGATATCCGGGCGCTTATCGTGGCGGCCATGCCTGCGGAACTTCAGGCTTCTGTGTCTGCTGCGCTGTTGCTGGAATCTGAACCGATGGCGGCACTGGCTCAGGCCTTCACCTATCGCGAGATCCATCTGCTGCAACGCATCAATGAAGCCGTGCGCGCAGTGCTGCTTTCCAGCGCCTTGGGGGCGGATCTCGATCAGGTCTCGGGTAATTTTGACACTGAACGTCTGCTGATTACTGAAGCCACCGACGAGGCGGACGCCGTATACGAAAGCGACGAAGAGCTGCGCGCCCGCACGCTGCTCTCATGGGCGCGCCTGAGCACGGCGGGCGCCCGTAATGCCTATCACTATTTTGCGCGAGGCGCAGATGCGGATGTGCTCGACGTGCGCGCCTATGGCCCGGAGACGCATGATCAGGAGGGCCGCGTTTTCCTTTACGTGCTGTCACGCACCGGGGATGGATCCGCCCCGCAGGCGCTGCTCGATAAAGTCCTGGCGGCGGTAAACCCGGAAGACGTGCGCCCGATTACGGATTATGTGGCTGATTACGTCCGTTCCGCTGTGATAGTGAATTATCAGGTGGTTGCTGACATTTACGTCCCTTATGGCGTGGACACCGCCACGGTGCTGGAAAAAGCCACCGCAGCACTGAACGAATACACTGCCTCTGTGCATCTTATCAACGCCACCGCTGCACGGTCGGGCATAGACGGGGCGCTGCATCAGGACGGCGTTGTTACCGTCGATTTGCATTCACCGGCCGCCGACGTCGTTGCGACGATGGGCGAAGCGCCTCATTGCACCTCTGTGAAAATCAATCTTGTGGTGATGGACTATGACCGCTAATTATCCCGCCAGCATTCTGCCACCCAACGCCACCGCCGTGGAACGGGCCATAGACAGGGCCAGCGCCGCCGCACTGGAGAGGTTGCCGGTATATCTGATCCGTTGGGTTAAAGATCCGGACAGTTGCCCGCTGGCGCTGCTGCCGTGGCTGGCGTGGGAATATCAGGTTGATACCTGGAATATTAACTGGTCAGAACAAAAGAAACGCGATGCGATCAAGCGCGCCCACTATATCCACCGCCATCGTGGTACGGTCGCCGCCGTCCGTCATGCCCTGGTGGACAGTCCTTTCGGGACGGATATTGTTGAATGGTTCAATCAGAACCCGAAAGGGGATCCGTATACCTTTCGCCTGAACGTGTATCAGAACGATTTGCCGGTGACGGAATACGACCAGCAGGATCTAAAACTGGCGGTGCTGCGCGCCAGGAATCTGCGCAGCTGGTTTTCCGTTCATGTATTTGGCCGACTTCAGGGAACCTCGTATGCGGCCGGTTACATGTACGCCACGGAGAAAATCACGCCGCGCTTTGTCCCGTTGCAGGTGGTTTTATCCCGCTACGAGCTGAATCTGGCCCCCGAGGACGAGGAAACGGTCACGGTGACAATTCTCCCCGAATACGCGGAAGATAAAACCTTTACGGTAACTACATCGGATCAAACAATCGCGACCGCCCGGATAGTAAACGGCGATATTCTGGTTACGGGCATGAAGCGAGGTACCTGTTCGGTCACCGTTACGACGACTAATGGCGTCAGTGCGGTGATAAGCATAAAAGTGGTCGCGGTAATGAAGTTCATTACCCGCATCGACTGTGCAACCAGGCCAATATTCTTTGCTCATATGGACGAGGGTTTCACGGTTGACTATGGCGACGGCATTGACAGCCGGGATTACCGTTTCGATCCCGCCAGTGAAGCTTCAGGTTGGGTTATTCCTACACGTGAATTAGTACAGGGAAAGGAATACACCATCACGGTTAAGAACACGGAAACTGCCTGTCTGCGCAGCCGTTTATCTAACTATTCTTCGAAACTGAACCCTGTTGTGGAATTGATTAGTGTTACAGGGGAAAGAGGTCATCTTTCAGGGTTCGCTTTGGATACCACCGGATTAATGGCTATTCGTCCCGGAGCATTTGACGATTTGCCAAACGTGAATAACTGCAAAAATATTTTTACCAACTGCTCGTCGCTTACAGGTATTCCGGCATCGTTGTTTTCTCGCATGAAGATAGAGGATTTTTCAGACGCATTCAGAGGGTGTACATCGCTTACTGAGGTTCCATCGGGGCTATTTGCAAACCAGCCCGATGTGATCGACTTCTCATCGGTATTTGCAGGCTGCACCGGCCTGATCAGTATCGGCAATAATCTGTTCCACAGCTGTGTATCTGCGGTGAATTTCAGTTACGCGTTTGATGGTTGCTCAATGCTTGCAAATATCGGCACGGGAATATTTACAGGATGCGGTTCAGCAGGGACATTCTCTTATAGCTTCAGGGCGTGTAAAAATCTTCTTGTCTTGCCTGCTGATATGTTTGCGGATGTTCCGGGCGGCGCATTCACCGGCGTATTCCAGAATTGCACGGCACTGACGGCAATTCCCGCCAACCTGTTTAAAACATGTTCTGAAGCGAATCATTTTGGCGGTGCATTCACTGGCTGTTCGCAGCTTCTTTCTGTTCCTGCCGGTCTGTTTGCTGGTCTGTCGAAAGCGACCTATTTCGGCACGGTCTTTTCTGGTTGCAGTTCGCTGAAAACGGTCGGCGCGGGTTTATTTGCCGGGTGCAGCCAGGCGCAGACATTCGCCTCTGCATTTTACAGCTGCCGCTCTCTTGAAACTGTAGCGAAAGATATTTTCAGCGGCTGCGTAGAGGTGACGACCTTTGCCAGTACGTTTTATGGGTGCAGTAGCCTGACGGCGCTCCCGTCTTTTACTGACTGCGCGAAAGTCACCACTTTCTCATACGCTTTTGCTAACTGTGGATCGCTCACGAAAATTGATGCTGATGCTTTTGCTGAGAAAGCGCTGGTAACGACATTCACATACGCTTTTGTAAACTGTACTTCGCTGGTATCTGTGGGGGACGGCGCATTTCGGGGATGTAGCGCGTTAACCAGCCTGGGCTATACGTTTTCAGGTTGCCGCTCTCTGGTTTCTCTCGCGGGAGATATGTTTGCCGGTTGCGCCAAAGTGACAGCCGTCGATTTCTTGTTCGAAAAGTGCTCCGCGCTGGCTGGACTGCCAAAACAACTATTCAGCGACATGGTGTCCCTGAAAGGCATGGGATCGACATTCCGGGATTGCACTGCACTGATCGCGCTACCATCCGGCCTGCTTGATGGTTGCATCAATCTCACTTCGTTAACGCTGACATTCTCGGGTTGTACCTCACTGGCGGTATTGCCCGGCGATTTGCTGAAAAACAACATTCTGCTGTCCGGTGCCGGATCGACGTTCTACGGTTGCACCTCACTGGTAAATATTCCGCCGACGCTGTTCGCGTCCTGCTCGCTTATTACCTCGTTTGGCGCCACGTTCCAGAATACCGGCGTGGAGGAAATACCGGAAAACCTGTTCAGCGGCAACCCGCTGGTGACCTCTTACGGCCAGACTTTCAGGGGCTGTAAAAACCTGCGCTCAGTGCCAGCCGGTCTTTTTGCCGCCAGCATAAGTGCCACGGTATTCACGAATGTCTTTTCGGAATGCAGTGCGCTGGAAGTCGTCGGGGCGGGATTACTCAACACCACGGCGGTAACGACGGTGGGTTATCTGTTTGACGGCTGCGCGTCATTACACAGCGACGTTAACACGATATTTAATCTTGCGAGTTACCCGGAGATTGTCACCACAACGGCAATATTCAGGAGCTGCGCATTACTCGCCGGCAAAGGCCTGGTATTTATGGGCAAAGTGCCGAACGTCACCGCGCACTATTACGCGTTTTATGCCTGTGCGGGCCTGGACGATTACGACGATTTACCCGGCAACTGGATAACGAACAAACTATGAAAACATTCAATCAATTAAAAAGCCTGATCGACTTTTGTCAGACCGATGCGTTTTTCCTGGAACACCTGAACCGGCTTCATATCGCTGGTGTGATTTATCTTGATGAAGGCGATATCGATGCTGACCGCAAGACCGTGAGTGATGATTTTTATGATCAACTTGCCAGCGTGTACGGCATTGAGCCAGAAACAAAAAGTGAGGAGGTATAATGGCCACGGGACTGACACTAACCACGGCGGGCGCCGCCGAAATCGAGGCCGCGTATCAGGCGGGGGAGGTGGTGGATATTACCTCCGTGCTGATCGGCGATGGTGGTGGCGTGACATTGCCGACCGATCCCGATGAGCTGGCGGCGGTGACGGCGCTTTTTGGACAGTTTGGCCGTGAAACCTTTGACTCTGATTCAAGCTATGAGGGGTTTATCAGCGGGCAGATCGTTATCAACTGCCAGGATTATCCGGGTAAAACGCTCAGAGAAGCGGGGCTGGTCAGCGCTAAGGGTACGCTCATCGCTTACGGCACATATCCGGCGACATACCTCCCGGCGCAATCTGATTCCATCATCAAAGAGATCATTCTGACGCTGGTGTTGACGCTGACGCACAGCTCAAGCGTGCAGCTCGTTATCGATCCGGCGTTTGCCACTATCACGCAGGAAACGGGCGATAAACGCTATCTGCGGCGAGCACAAAATCTTGCTGATTTAAACGATACCGGAGAGGCCCGGGATAATCTTGAACTGGGTAACTCAGCCACGCGGGACGTTGGCATAGATACGGGAACGGTAGCTGCGGGGGATGACTCGCGCATCAACGGCGCACTTCAGAAAGAAAATAATCTTTCCGATCTAAGCGATACATCCGAAGCCCTGAAGGCGCTGGGACTCAACAGCGACGGAGCGGCCTTTAAGGCAATTGTTGACGCTATTTTTTATGTCGGGATTGTTGTCGCAGGTGAGAAAAGCCCAGCGGAGCGCTTCACCTGGCAGAAATGGGCTGATTTAAGCGAAACCTTTGATGGAAGGGTTCTGCGGATAGGCTCTAAATACGGCGCGACCGGCGGCAGCAACAATGTGAAAATTGAGGCCGATAATCTGCCACCGCACTGGCACCGATCGGGTGACAGATCACCCGGTGCCACGTGGGATCCGAACACAACTCATGGAACAGACAACCAGAAAATCGGCCCGCTTGCCCTTACTGAGGGGACTTACAGCGATGCGCAAGGCCTGAAGGCGTCCACAAACAAAGCGATAGATGTGACTAACGAGTATGTCGTTTTATGCGTGTGGATACGTATGGCATAAAAAGCAATGTATTAGTTCAGACTTGCTTTTATGCCTTATGAGCATTCAGCTAAGCCTGACTTGGCCGGTGGCTTTGTGCTAGAAGTCGATGATGCATTAGAGATATCTGAGCCAATTAAAATGAGAAATTTTCAGGGTGCTGTAGTAGTTCTTTCCCTGAAGGGATTCAATGAAAGAGCTACAATTACTCATTTATTCAGCCCGACCTCTCACAGAACAATGTGCTTCATCAAATTAATAAAATCGCAGGTGTTATAAAGTCATCGAAAAACAGTGTGTTACGTGATTATTGCTCATTTGAGTCATTTTCGCAGATGCTACGCTATAAGCGTCGTAGAATCGCCACGCATTTATAGAATGAGAATTGTCTCAATTGATTGACTTTACCCCTAAGAAAAAGATATAAATGAGAGTTACTCATTTGCTACTCATGGAAAAAAAATGACTGAATTAAAAAATATCTATCCAGGGAAACATTTCTCTGTGAGAGAAGAACATTTTAGCCAAGAAGAAAAAGACATCATTAATGTTTTATCAAAAGAGTTTTACGTAACAAATGGTGGGGGGGTAATAACGCTTACATCAAACAGTAAGTATAAATACATATTACTACGACCCACTGATATATATATAGAGATGTTTAACCTCGATAGAGAGATAATAGTTCTTTTCAGTGATTATACAAATTTTCAATCGCGTACATTGGATGCTATAGAGCAGGCGGCAAAACAACTTTCATCTTTAAGAGTCGATAAAACATGTTGTATTTTGATAAGTAAAGATCAAGATATAGAAGAAAATATCAGTGACCTGATTAAAAAAGAACCTGAAACTGCAAATATAATACCGTTTACCTATAATGAAACGCAAAAAGGAAACTCTGATGGTTATTTTTTTAGAAACAGAGTTCAAAAATATTTGTATAATAGAGATTTGTTTTCATTTGAAGCTCCGTTGAAAAGTGATTGGCTTTTCTTTGGAAGGAATGAAATCATATTGTCGACTATTAATCGGATGAAGGGTGGCAATAATGCAGGGGTTTTTGGTCTGCGAAAAACTGGCAAAACTTCTCTTATTAATGCCATATCGAGAAATTTACAAAAGAATGGCGAAGTTGTTACAACTATTGATTGCCAGAGCCCATCAATTAATAAAAGAAAATGGAATGAGGCAATTTATTATGTATGTAAGAAAACAAAAGAAGATAATTATCTTCAATCCTTCCTTCCAGAAGAGGCATATTTCACCGAGAAGGATGCTGCTGAACTCTTGGCAAAATTTGTTAGAGATGTAAACAAAGAAAAAGATAAAAAATTATTCTTGATTTTCGATGAGATTGAAAATATTTCAAGAGTTACATCCCCAACAGAACATTGGAGGTCAGGTGCTGATTTTCTTTATTTTTGGCAGTCAATGAGAACCGTTTTCCAAACGGTAGGGATAAATTTAGCATATCTTATTGTTGGCACAAATCCGTCATGCATTGAAACTCCAAGAATAGATAGTTCAGATAACCCTCTGTTCAATCATTTTACACCTACTTATCTTCCTGGTTTCGATATTCGCTCTACACGTGACATGATTAGAAGAATCGGAAAAAGAATGGGGGTGAATTTTGAAGAGGCAATTTATACTAATATTAATGAAGAATATGGTGGGCATCCATTTCTAATCCGCCAAGTATGTAGCATAATTGCAAGAAACTCTTTTAGTCAAACTAAACCTGTTAGCATAGGGAAAATTTCTTATAAGGAGGCAGTTAAATCATTTGGGGAAAATAGTTTTAATTATTTAGAAATGATAATAGGTGTATTGAAAGAACATTATAATGAAGAGTATGAGCTTCTAATTACTTTGGCGCATGAAGATAACGAAACGTTTAAGGAAGCCTCCAGAAGAAAACAGAATTCATTAGCGCATCTATTGGGTTATGGAATATTAGGAAAGGAAAATGGCGGTTATTATTTTATCATCGATTCTATGAGAAGCTATCTTCTGGAGATAAATAAATACAGGAAAATGGAAACAAGTATTGAGCAACGGTGGGCTGAAATATCTGAACGACGCAATATTGCGGAGAGAAAATTAAGAACAATAATAAAAACAACCTTGAAATCCATGTATGGAGAGGAATTGGCAAAAAGTGCAATTCTTGACATATTGGGGGGGAAAAGAAAAGCTGAATATACATCTAAGAATTTTAATGATATTTTCGATCCTAATCTATCTACAATTTTTTTCGAAGATATTAGAAAAATCATTTCAAAAGAATGGGGGTCTTTTGAGAATATATTTGAAAAATCAAAGAAAGAAACTTTCGATTCCCTTGGTTTTATAAACAAATATAGATCTGATGCGCATGCTAAAGATATAACGCCTGACGAGTTTGCTTTGTTTAGAATAAGCATGCTAAAAATTGAAGGGGATATATCTCAATACTTCTCGTGAATCCTTTCGCCTCCTTCCTTGAGTTTTATTAGCGGGGGGAGGCTGTTAGGGGATTATAAATATATTTCTTGCTGTTTATATAATGCTGATGTTAAGAGAATTTCAGAATTATGCTTATTAGAAAAAATTGCTTGTTGACTCAGTATGTCTTCCACTCGTTCATGACAGCCACTGGGGCTGTCAGTCAGGTAGGAGCATGCTAGATGTGGATGTTGCTTGTATATTGCTAAGTCAGGTTAAAGAACTCCAGTTACTACAAGTAAGGATGTCGTACTGCTAACCATTTCCTGTGTCGTATTCAACGCCGTTTCAGCTCCATCCTTCAGTGTTGCCATCAGTTCACTTACAGAGAAACTTTGCAGCCGCTCCCGGATATCTTCATCAACCCTTCGTAACGTGAGTGTGAATTCTATCTTTTTTGCCTTGCCGTAGCGATCGAACTCCTGATGCGTTTCCTGCAAATCCGTGATGACATACATCCCGTAGATGGAACCGACGCCATCAATCAGCGGCCAGGCAAGCCCGGTGTAGGCCATTGTCGAGACGGCACCCAAAGACAGGTTGCCGCCGGTAATCTCAGGATACAGCAACCCACCCAGCGTCAACTGGTTCTCGCCTGCGCCAACGTACTGCCATTTTGCACTACGGCCCACACGATCATTCTTGACGTGCCGCCAGTTACGGGATAGCTGCAATTGCTGATAGGGCAGTGTCCTGAGTTCAAATACAAAGAGCCCGAATACCATCATCATAGTTATTACTCCTAATTAATCGTTATCCCGGAACGAACCCCGTGCAGCACGTTGCTTTTTATCAATTTCCGCGCGGACAGCCTCGCCAACAAGTCGCGCCAGTTCGCGCGGATTGCTGCTCTGAATGCCATGCAGATGGATGTGAATATCACCGGAAAAGCTATCATCTGAAGCCGCAGCCGCCGTGTGGGTGTTTTGATTTCGGCGTACCGGTTGCCATGCCTGCGTCTGTTTTATCAATGGTTCGCCAGCGGCAATAACCGGGCGAGCGCTGACGGACTGGCGGACAAGCCTCGACTCCTGCCATTCACCACGCACTGCAAAGGCTGGAGGGAGGTTTTTAAATACAATGTCACCCGGCCCGATACGTTTGCGCTTTTCCTCATCTAAAAGGCCTTTGGTGTTATCTGCGATTTGGCCCAACCGCCGCTCTGTTCCAGAGTTGCCCCCGAGCACATTGGGCGGCGGTGAGCTGCCTTTGCTTGCAGGCTTTTCAGATGACCATTGCCACTCCCTTTTAACCATGCGTCCGGATTTTTCATCCCATTCCCACATAACCGGAATAGCCCTGAGTCTGGCTGCTTCCAGCCTGGCTCTTTCAATGCCAGCGGGGATGAGATTGAGCTTCTCCAGTAACCAGCCAACGCCTTCCATTAACTTCTGAAGCGGCCAAAGCAGTACGCTAAGTGCAGTCCCCAGTACCTCTCCAAAGGTATGCCCGGCGCTGGCGCATTTGTTTAGCGCCTCGCGACTCTCCTCGACGGGGGTTAATACTTTTTTAAACCAGTTCCAGACGTTTTTAACGCCATCCCCAATGGCACCGAAAACGGGCGCCAGCCGGGAAAATGCGTTATAAACAGGCGCTAACCCCTGGATGACGCCTGTAAAAAAACCGCTAAAGAAGGCTTTAATTGGTCCCCAGTATTTCCAGATCAGTACCGCAACCGCTACAAACGCAGCCCCCACTAAACCGATTGGGCTCAACAGCATTGATAATCCGCCGCCCAGCGCCGCAATTCCGCCTTTTACAATACCGAGCAGAGCAGGGATCCCGGTTAGCCGCAGCGCCAGCCCGCCAACGCCTTTTGACAGGGCGCTTATCGCCGTCCCCGGAGAGGAAAAGGCGCCAAGTAACGCGCCGCGCAGGGTTACCATCAACCTGGTTAATACGCTGGCGCGTCCAGCCAGACCGCCGAGTAAGGCACGCCATCCGCTGATTTTTGCCAGTGAACTGCCGCCCACAGCACTCAATATGCGGAACGCTGATACCGTACCTCCGATGCCGCTCCCGCCGGACAGAAGCGCAAACCCCAGTCTGAGCTTCGCGAGCGGACCTATCAGCAGACCAGCAGCCAATGACATACCGCCAATTACTGCGGTCAGTGCCAGTGCAGTCCCGCCGGCGAGTAACAACGTTTGTGAAAGTCGGGGGTTTTCTTCTACCCAGCTTTGAATATTGCCAATAACCCGGCTAAGCCCCTGTGTCAGTCTGCGCAATGGGCCGTCCACTGTCTCAGCCACAGAAATGCGAAACGCCTCCCAGGCGCTATCCAGCTCCTTTAAATCGCCGCCAAGGTTGTCTTTCTTCTTGTTAGCGACGGCGAGCGCCTCCTGGTTTTTATGGGCTTCTGCAATTTGTTCATAGAGTGACTGGAGGTAGCCATCACCTGCGCCGTTGACCAAAGACTGGAGGCTCGTAAAACCCTCTTCTCCGGCGATATCTTTGAAAAATGAAACCTGATCCACCTCGCCAAAGCGGGAAACGCGTTTTTGTAGATCGAGAAGAATATCGAACGGACGTCGCATCTTTCCGCTTGCGTCGGCAGTCTCCACTCCCAGCTCTTTGAGTGCCTTTTTGGCTGCCGTAGTGGGGGAGGCCAGGCGGGAGAGGGAGCGACGCATTGCCGTACCGGCCTCGCTACCGCGAATACCCACGCGCGCCAGCGTGCCGGTCATCGCTGCGGCTTCTTCCAGGCTAATCCCAAGTCCCGCTGCTACCGGCCCGACAACTTTCATTGTCTCGCCGAGGCTGCTAAGCGTGGTATTGGTACGGGTAAATGTACCTGTCAGCACATCGCTGACGCGGTCCATTTCTCCGGCGTCGAGGGCGAACTGTGAAAGAATGTTTGAGCCAATGTCTGCCGTTTCACCCAATTCCATGCTGCCCGCCAGTGCCATATTGAGCACGCCTGGCAGCGCGGCACGGATAGCATCAGGCGTAAAGCCAGCCATTGCCAGAAAGGCCTGGCCGCTGGCGGCGTCACGTGTTGTGAAGGCGGTTTCAGCGCCGAGCTTTTTTGCCTGAGTACGCAAGGCGGCCAGCTGCGAATCGCTTTTATCGAGCCGCGTCAACGCCTGGACGTTTGACATTTCCTCATCAAAACCAACCGCAGGCGACAGGAAGCGTCCGGCGCCGTACCCGGCAGCGGTTGCTGTACCTAATGCTATGGCACCGCCAGAGCGCAACTTTCCGGCCATCTGCTGTGCGCCCTCGTAACGTTTACGAGCTTGAGTGACCGCAGCAAGTTGCCGCTTTTCCCGTTCAAGGGATTGGTTGTATTGTTCTGTGCGGCGTATCGCGTTACCAATGGTGGCACTACTACCGGAAAGCATGACGCCATGCTGGCGCAGGGCTGATGCACTCTCACGGAGGCGGGCCATTTCCGTTACGCGTTTTGCGGTCAATCGATCAAGCCGCTCACCCAGTCGTGACATCAGTATTTGCTGTTTTTCCGTCAGCGTCCCGTTTTTACGTTGCGCTTCTGACAAGCCATCAAAGCGGGCGCGGGCACGTGAGATGGAACGATCGGTTTTGCCGACGGCTGCGGTCATTCGCTGAAAAGTGGCACTGCTCTTATCGAGTCCTTTCAGGGTGGATTGTGTTTTTCTGAGGGAGTCGGAAAGGCCGCCCGCACTCTGGCGGGCAGCATTAACGGGGCGGGTAAATCTGTCGATCGCGCTGAAAGCAACGCGTATATCAAGACTCTTCATCACTGGCACCACTTCGAAGCGCCGCCCGCTTGCGCCAGGCTATCACCTCGCCAAGATCCATGCCGAAAACTTCAGAGGGCGGCCAGTTAAAAATAACGGCAATATCAGCAACCAGATCGTCGATCTGGTCAAACGCGACGGTGATTACTCGCTCTCCGTCTCCGCCACGTTCGACGCTCCAGGCTCCGGCGGATTCAAGAAAGGGACCAGAAGCTCTGCCAGCCCGATAAAGTCCAGGGTGTGCATTTCGTTGATTTCTTTTTGTGTCAGCGCCGGCGCGGTGACTCGCGTCAACAGCGTGGCAATTGAGTCTGCATCCATATTGGCAACGCGGATAAGATTCAGGCCGCGCAATGATCCGGCCTGACTGATGGCGCCAGTGATTTCCACCTGACCGATCTCACTGTCTTTACGAACTACCGGCTGCATCAGCGTGAACAGGTTTTTAGTTTTTTTAGCCATGTTTAAAATCTCCGGGCGGCATTTTTGCCACCCTATGAAAGGTTATCAATTGCCCATGCCAAGGGCAGAGGTGATGCGGTCCGGGAACATGTTCTGACCGTTCTTTTTGTAGATGAAATTCAGCAGATCGATTTCGATAATGGGCTGATCATCTATGGAGAATTTGTAGTAGGTGGATTTAAAGGTGTAGCTTTCCTCGGTGTCTTCTCCCTGTTTTGAATCTCCACCGTCGAGTTCAATAAATCGCCCGCGCAGCTCCACCTCGACAAGCTGGCTTTCGCCATCAGTGAAATATTCACCCGCAAAGCGCAGCCGCGTGCCGTCAATTTCTGCTCCGTATTCGAGAAACAGAGCCTTAATGAGGCCGCCAAAAACAATGGTGGAATCCAGCGCGCCAGCCTCAAGGCCGAGATCAACACCGACCGCACCCAGCATGCCACCGCCCTGATAGTCCTCTACCTTTCGTGACAGTTTGGGGCGAGTGAAAGAGGTCACTTTTCCTAGATAGTTGTCGCCGTTAACAAAGCAGCTAAAAAGCCGCAGTTTGTGAGGAATAGCCATTATTCACCCCCGAGCGACGCGAACGCCGGTTCGTAAAAATCATCAGTAAAGGTCTGGTATAGCGTCAGATCTTCAAGCGGTGGGACCGGGCTGTAGCTATAGCGCACAATCAGTTTTCCCTGGCGCAAATCCGTGGTGCCGTTGTCCAGCGTGTCATACCAGCAGTCAGCGCCGATAAGCTGACCGGCAGTGACTTTTTTGCTGAGAGCCGCTCGAATACCGCTCACAACATCTTTCACGTTGGCCGGAGTGAGCGGGCTGTCAACCGTGGTAAATTGCGCCTCCGCAATACTGTCCGCCAGGATCTGCGCAGTACGGGTAAAAACCTCAAAAGTGTAGGTTTCAGTGTCCGTGGTGCGGTTACCCCAGAAGCGGAAACCGTCACGCTTGATAAGCGTTGTGATTTCGTTGTTGTTAAGCTCGTTCGCGTCGCTGTCTTCTGCCTGTAATGCCCAGAAAACATCCTTCGAAATACCGAGAACGTTATTCACCACAACATTCGACAGCGATTTGTGCCAGCCCTGGCTGTTATCGATAGCGGCGCGCAGGCCGCAGGCGTAAGCCGGGGCGGGAAACGTTTCGTTATCATCCGTCAGGGGGTTGTAAGCGATAAAGTCCGGCCAGATCAGCATCAGCTCGCGGTAAGCGAAGGTTTTGCGATAAGCGATAGCCTCCGCCATGGTCGCGCAGCCGTTGCAACCGCCATAAACAAAAGCCCGCAGATTCTGGGCAATCACGCAAAGCTGTGACGTCACTTCCTCGGTGTCGTAGTCCGGCACCGCCAGGATGCGCGGCCGATAGCCGGTTTTGGCTTCCGCTGTCAGCAGGGCATACATTCCCGTGTAGCTGTCGCCATCTGTTCCGCCAATAACGGCCTGAGACTGGCTGGGGCCGTTACCGGAAGCCTCTTCCACCCGGACAATCACAACACGCGGACTGCACTGATCGGAAATGGCTTTGAGGGTTTTGTAAAGTGACCCGGTTTTACCTGCCTTGCCGAGGACGTTACGCACCCGTGTCAGCAGAACCGGCGTATTGAGCGGGAAGGTTTCCGGATCGGCGTCATCAGCAACCGCAACAATACCGATTACACTGGAATCAATGTCATTGATTGCCTGCTGTAGGTCGGTATTTTCGCGAGAGCGGACGCCGTGAAAACGAGTTTCAGACATAAGTTCACCATCATGTTGCTCTTTGAGTTCAGGGCAATATTCAACGTTAAGTCTGCTGGCGTCGCCTGGTTGCCGGTCTGCCCGTTCGCTGACAACAAAAAGGGATTCAGCCCCGCGCGCGGGCATGGAATCATCAGCAAAAAACGGGGGAGTTATGTCGATAGCAGACACGCTAACAACAGCAGCCGAAGCGTATGTAGAAAAATTAAGTGAGGTGGTAAAGACGCCAGATTTTAGTATCACGTTGGGTGGGGTCGCCCTGACCGAACTGGCCGACCGCATCACCTCGCTATCTGTGACAGATAACAACGGTTTTGATGCTGATCAGCTAACTCTGTCAGTAGATGACTCTGACGGAGTAACGGATTTACCCCCACGCGGTGCGGAGCTGGCGGTGTCCATCGGCTGGCTGGGTGAGGCGTTGATCTACAAAGGTCTCTACACCGTTGACGAGGTGGGGCATAGCGGGCCGCCGGATGTAATCGACATCACCGCGCACAGCGCTGATTTTCGCGAAGAGATGAACGTCAGGCGGGAGGTGTCCTGGCATGATGTGACGGTAGAGCGGGTGGTATCGGCCATAGCCCGGCGTTATGACCTGAAGCCGATGATTAGCGAGGCCCTGATCGACATTGAGATCGACCATGCGGATCAGACCGAAGAGAGCGATATGTCGTTTTTAACGCGCATGGCGGAGATGTTGGGGGCCATTGCCACCGTGAAAAATGGCTGTCTGCTGTTTATCCTGCCTGGGGGCGGCGTCAGTGCATCCGGTAGGGCGCTGCCATCGGCTGAGATAACCCGTGCCAGCGGAGATCGTCACAGGTTCCGCATTGCCGATCGTGATGCTTACACTGGTGTGCGGGCGTACTGGCTGGATCTTAATTTCGGCAAGAAAAAACCGGTCAAGGTCACTAAGCGCAAAACAAATACTGCCAGAAAAAAGGCTGAGGAGAAAAGCAGCCGCCCGGAAGGGGATTACATGGAGGGCGCTGAAGGTAACGTTTATGTTTTGCGTAAAACCTATCAGAACGAAACGGCGGCCAGGCGCGCAGCTGCGGCAAAATGGATACAGCTCCAGAAAGGCGCGGCACAGTTTTCGATAACCCTGGCGCGCGGCCGCGCCGATTTATACCCGGGTATGCATCTGACCGTGTCGGGCTTTAAGCCTGAAATCGATACTCAGGATTGGATAATTGCCAGAGCTGAACATGTGATCGGTGATAACGGATTTACCACGAAAATGGAGCTTGAGGCGAAAATAAGCGACTGGATTGCAGAAACTGAACAGTAGCGGCCATAATAGGCGTGAGTTCAACTCCCTATGGGAGATCATCATGTTTGTTTGTCCCTACTGCGGCGCAAACGCCCGTACCCGCACCAGCCGCCGGTTAAGCGAGTTCACCATCCGGCAATATCATCAATGCCAGAATCTTGAATGCAGTGAGTCATTCACGACACTTAACACCGTAGAGCGCAGAGTAACGAAGCGCTCAACCAGCGCAGATCCATTGCCGCCAGGATTCATCCCCGGCGACGCTTTCCCGGCTTCTCATTACGGTAACAGTCAACTTAGTCTTGCAGTATAAAAATAGCCCCCTGGAAAGGGGGCTATTCTTGTCAATGTGGTCGATATGTGGACACTTTTGAAATAAATCCTTTTATTTCAATTTATTAAATCCCAAAAAAAAGCCCCGTCGGGGGCGACGGGGAAAAACTCATTGATTATGGAATGATCTGTTCTCTGGTCAGTTCGAGAACAGGGCTACTCTACGGGGGAAAAGTGCAGGCAAGATGGAGAAAACGTGGAGATTCAGGCTAAAATCCCCGGGCATTCAGGAAAGGGAGGAACAATGAAAAAGCTACTGGCTATTCTGCCACTGTTATTAGCCGGCTGTACCCAGCCGCAGCCCACTGCGCCGACGAAAACCATCGGCATGCCCAACCCCGCGGCGGTATACTGTCAGCAATCAGGCGGCACCAGGGTGCCGGTGCAAACGCCGCAGGGCGTCAGCACCCAGTGCAAACTACCCAGCGGCGAAACCCTCGACGAGTGGGCGCTGTGGCGCCGGGATCATCCGGCTAAATCGTAACCGGCAGGGCCGTCAGCCAGGCGGCCAACACCCGGGCATGATTCTGCTCGGTGTTCTTCGCAGCGTACAGCAGCGTCAGCGGCTGGCGTTGCGCCAGCGCCGCCAGCCGCAGGCCCGTTTCGCGATGGGCGTCGAGCTCCTGACGATAGCGCTGGCTGAAGTGGGCGAAATCGATCGCCTCGCCGTGAAAGGCTTTGCGCAGCTCAGCGGAAGGCGTTAACTCCTTACACCACTCATCACAGGCCAGCGCCTCTTTTTTAATCCCCCGCGGCCAGAGACGGTCGACCAGCACCCGATAGCCGTCGCTGCTTTCCTGCGGGTCATACACCCGTTTACACTGAATCATCATCCTGCTCCTTCTGTGCCATCCAGGCGAGCAACTGCGGGATTTGCCCGTCGGAAAATACCGTGATGCCGTGGGCGCGGAGTAGGTCGGCGGCCACGCCGGCGCCCGCTTTGCGCCGTCCGCGAAAGGAACCGTCATAGACATACTGGCTGCCGCAGGTAGGGCTGCCGTCGGTGAGTAACGCTGCCTGACAGCCCGCTTCCCGGGCGGCGCTGAGCGCCAGCCAGGCGGCCAGCTGATAATGTCCGGTGACGTCGCGGCCGTCGCTTTCCACGATCCGCGCCCGTCCGGCAAGCACATCGCCGCCGGTGCCGCCGAGGATCTCCGCCGGCAGTCGGGGCGTAGGCAGACCGGCCGCCAGCTCCGGGCAGTGGATCACCAGCCGCCCCGCCTGCTGCCAGCGGGACAGCGTCGCCGCCAGTTGTGCCTTCTCGCTACCGTTATACCGCACCTGGAATCCCATCAGGCAGGCGCTGACCAAAAGCTTATTTTTCATTCTCTCTCCCTTACGCGCTTTTTCCAGTATACCTCACCCGTCGGCCACGGCGGTGGGGTGAAAATAAGGATTGTGTTCCACAGGCGGGATCGCTATTCTGACGTGCCTTGTGCTGTCCGTCTCGTCCAGACATAAGGAACCTGCTATGAAAACTCCTTTACGCCTCGCCCTTGTCGGCGATTATCACCCCGATATTGTTGCCCATCAGGCCATTCCCCTGGCGATAGACGATGCCGCCGCCGTGCTGGAGCAGCCGGTGAAATATGACTGGCTCGCCACCCCGTCGATCGCCTCCGGCGAGGCGCTGGCGGAGTACGATGCCATCTGGGTCGTTCCCGGCAGCCCGTATCGTCACCCGGAAGGCGCGTTTACCGCGATCCGCTATGCCCGGGAAAACAGCATTCCTTTCCTCGGCACCTGCGGCGGCTTTCAGCACGCGGTGATTGAATACGCCCGCAACGTGCTCGGCTGGCAGGACGCCGGACATGCGGAAACCGACAGCGAAGGGCGGATGGTGATCGCTCCCCTCAGCTGCTCGCTGGTGGAGACCTCTGCCGTCGTCGAGCTGCGGGCGAATACGCTGATTGCCCGCGCCTATGGCCGGGAGAGCATTGAAGAGGGCTACCACTGCCGGTACGGCGTGAGCAGCGCGTTTGCGGCGGAGCTGGAGCAGGGCGATCTGCGCGTCACCGGCTGGGATGAAGAGGGTGAGATCCGCGCCGTCGAGCTGGTGACGCACCCGTTTTTTGTCGCCACCTTGTTCCAGCATGAGCGTCACGCGCTGGACGGGCGTCCCGCGCCGCTGGTGCAGGCGTTTCTCCGCGCCGCGGCACAATAATTCCACCGGCAGCGGGTGCTGCCGGTCATCTTCAGGGGTGAATTTCCCGGTCACGTCCGGCGAGCGCGCCGCAGATCGCCATCACCAGCGAAATCAGCGCCACCGCCAGCAGCGGAATATGCCAGTCGCCATTGGCATCATGGATCCTGCCCATCAGCGGCGGCCCGCAGGCGGCCAGCAGATAGCCGACGCTCTGCGCCATCCCTGACAGCGCCGCGGCCTGATGCGCCGAGCTGGCGCGCAGGCCGATAAACGTCAGGCCGAGGATCATAGTGGCTCCGGAGCCAAAGCCGAACAGCAGCGTCCAGCCGATCGCCAGCTCAGGCAACAGCCACAGCCCGGCGGCGCTGATGGCGCACATCAGGGCGACCAGCACCGCGATCCCGCGCTGGTCGCGCAGCCGATGCAGGATCAGCGGTATCGCCAGGCCGGGCGCGGCGGTCGCCAGCTGCAGCAGGCCATGCAGCGAGCCGGCCTGCGCTTCGCTATAGCCCATACTCTGCAGAATCGACGGCAGCCAGCCGATAATCACGTAATAGACCAGCGAGTTGATGCCGAGGAACAGCGTCACCTGCCAGGCCAGCGCCGACCGCCAGATCCCCCGGTTATGCATAGCGCCTGAGCCGGTCAATGGCGTCTCCGCCCGGCGCCGGGACTGCGGCAGCCAGCTGAGGAGCGCCAGTAGCGGGAAGACCATCAGCAGCAGCAGCGCCCCGCGCCAGCCGAATCCGGCCATCGCCACGGGGACCACCAGCGCCGAACCAAGCGCCGCCGCGCCGCCCATCGTCAGGGAATAGGCGCCGGTCATCCGCGCGACATGCTGCGAGAAATCCCGTTTAATCAGCCCGGGCAGCAGCACGTTACCCAGCGCAATGCCGCAGCCGATCACCGCCGTGCCGATAAACAGCAGCGCAGCGGAGGGCAGGGAGCGCAGGGCAATGCCGGCGCAGATCAGCAGCATCGCCAGCAGCAGGCTGCGTTCCATGCCGAACCGGCGGGCAACCCCTGCCGCCAGCGGCGAGACAAGGCCAAAGGCCAGCAGCGGCAGGGTAGTGAGCAGCCCGGTCTGCGCGGTGGTCAGGCCATAGTCGCTACGAATCGCGTCCAGCAGCGGCGCCGCGCCGGTAAAGACCACGCGCAGGGTGGTGGCGATGAGCAGGATACCGGCAATCAGCAGCGCGGGGCGGCGGCCGGTAGAGGAGATCACAGAAGACATATCATTCTCAAGGTAACTAACGAGGGGGGTTACGATAGCGGCTTTGTCCCTCGTTTAAATCAAGCTAAAATGACAGATTATCGCTAATATCGGACAATATGATGATTGGACTGGGGCTGGATGGCTATGAACCGGACAGTGGCCACGAATCGGCCATTGCCTTTCGTATCCGGGTGGTGGAGGCGGAGCAGTATATTCCGGCGCATTCCCACCGTAAGGGGCAGCTGATCCTTGCCCTGCACGGCGCCTTGACCTGCGAGGTGGAGAACGCAATGTGGATGGTGCCGCCGCAGTATGCGGTGTGGGTTCCGGGGCAGCTGTCCCACAGTAACCGCGCTACCCCCGGCGCCCAGGTATGCTTCCTGTTCATCGAGCCGGGCGCCGCGCCGATGCCGGATCGCTGCTGTACGTTAAAGATTTCCCCGCTGGTGCGAGAGCTGATCCTTACTCTGGCGGAGCGCGGCGGAGAGTCCCTGGCCGCCCCCGCCACGGCCCGGCTGGTGCAGGTTCTGTTTGATGAGCTGCCCCGCCAGCCGCAGGAGCACCTGCAGCTGCCGGTATCAAACCACCCGAAAATTCGTCAAATGGTGACGATGATGGCCGAGGATCCGGCGCGCTGGCAGACCCTGAGCCAGTGGGCGGCGGTGTTTGCGATGAGCGAGCGGAATCTGGCCCGCCTGGTAGTGCGCGAAACGGGGCTGAGCTTTCGCCGCTGGCGCCATCAGCTGCAGCTGATCCTCGCGCTGCAGCTGCTGATCCGCGGGCAGACGGTGCAGCAGACGGCTCAGGCGCTGGGCTACGATTCCACCACCGCCTTCATCACCATGTTTAAAAAAGGGCTCGGGCAGACACCGGGCCGCTATCACGGTAGCCTGGCTACGACTTCCCAATAAACAATGAGATGATCCCGGCGGCAATCAGCGGCCCGACCGGGACGCCGCGAAACAGGGCGACGCCGAGTACTGTACCGACCAGCAGCCCGGCCACCAGATGCGGCTGGGAGCCCATCAGGGAGACGCCGCGCCCGCCGAGCCACGAAACAAACACCCCGACCGCAATCGCCAGCAGCGATTTCCAGTTCATAAAGGAGTGGATCAGCGTCGAGGGCGGCAGCGTGCCGCTGGCGATAGGCGCCATCACGCCGATGGTCAGAATAATGATCCCGACGGTCAGTCCCTGTTTCTCAACCCAGGGAAAGAAGGCGTTCAGCGGCGTGACGCGCACGATAATCAGCACGAGGATGGAGATCGCCACGGTGGTGTTATGACTGATAAAGCCGAGCGCCGCCAGACCCAGCAGGATCAACAGGGTGGTATCAAACATGTACAGAGGTCCTTGCCAAAATAAGAATGCCAAAAATATCCCGCTTACTCTACGCATCGTGGCGTGAATAAACAGGATTTTTACGCCATGCGGCGGAAATCTGGGCGGATGCCCGGTTAGCTAAGACGGCGAAAGGTCGCGATCTCTGGTCGGGCGATATGTAAATAGTCTTCGGTGTCGAGAATGATCGACCGGTCCAGGCGCCCGGCGTTAAAGGCGATTTGTGGAAAGCGTTCAAACAGCAGCGGGTCCGCCACCAGCCGCAGCGCCGGATGGAAACTGAAGGGGGGAATGGCGCCGAACACGCAGGCGGTGAGGGCCTCCACCTCCGCCGGGCTGGCCAGCGAGGCTTTGCTGCCGCCGATATGCCGGGCCAGGCTGGCGAGGTCGGCCTGCCGATCGGCGGCGAGGATCGCCAGCACATGCTGGTTGACGCCGTTTCCTTTCACTTTACAGACTAACGCTTTCGCGCCCTGGCCAAGCGCGGTGCCGCGGATTGCCGAGACGGCTTCGCACTGACCGACCGCCTCGTGCGCCATCACCCGGTAGCGGGCCCGGTGCTCGTCGAGCAGCGCGCACAGCCGCTGGTGGATATTACCTTCTACTGCTTCAAGCATAGCGTCCTCCTGACATCATAAAGCAGCCAGCTTAGCGCTGTTGCGCCGGCCTGCCAACGGTGGGCCGGGAAATTCACTATTCGCTCATTATTACTTCACAGTGCTGTGGTGCAATCCCGCAGGCGCAGATGAGTTTTGTAAATAAAAAAAAGAATGATTTTCATTTTCAATCGAACTTTTTTTATTTCGCTCAGTCTCTATCGGACGACACAGAATATTAATAATTGCCGTAATGAGGTTAGGATGATGCACGATGCAACCATGCAGGGTTCCCCACGCAAGAAATTTAATAAAATAAGGGAGCTCAACAGACGGCGGAATTACTTTACTAAGAAAGTACGTAATGCCCTGCGGGTGGGGGTGGCGAAAGCACTCTGGGATCGCCGACGCCGTCAGCCGGTAGATTTGTCGTCTGCGAAAACCGTCCTGTTGATGCGCAATGAGGGGGCGGTCGGCGATGTAGTGGTGGATTCCGCGCTGGTGAAATGCCTGCATCAGTCAGGCTATATCGTTGATTTTTTGCTGACGACCTCTAACAGCCAGGTGATGCGTTATAACCCGCGGATCCGCCATATTTATGAAGCTGACCCGGTCACGTCCGCCGATTTTTTGCGTAAATTTAATCATAACGTTCCTCGCGACGTTATTAATGAACTGGCTAATAATAAGTACGATATTATTATTGATCCTTCGCTGTTCGATATTCCCGTGCATCGCCTGCGGCTTTTCCGACAAATAAAAGCCAAATCAGTGCTCGGGTTTAATAAATGGCCATCGATTAAGCACTACTCCCACTCTTTTGATTTTGACTGCCAGCGCTGGCACGTGACGAAAACGTTCGAGCTGATCGCCGATTATCTCCAACTGGACACCCGCGGGCTGGACGCTTACGACCTGGCGGTGCCCGGGCCGATTATGCAGGAGGTGGCGCAGTATCTGGCGTCGCTAAGCGGAAAAGCGGTGGTGATTAATATTTTTGCCGGCCATGCCGACCGCAGTCTCTCGCAGACGCAGCTGGCGGAACTGCTCGACAAACTGCTGGCCCGCCATCCGGGGAACGCGGTTATTCTGCTCGATCACCGGCGCGAGATCCGCATCCCGCTGCCGCCGGAGGTGGTGATTAACCCATTTAACACGTTACACCATGCGATGGCGCTGATCGCCCAGGCGGAGCTGATTATCTCCCCGGACACCTCGGTGGTGCACATGGCGGCGGCGTGGAACAAACCGCTGATCGCGGTCTATAAGGACGTTCTGCTTAATAACCGGCTGTGGGCCCCGGGCTATGACAACGCCAGGCAGATCATTGTTAAATGCGGGAAGGTCCATCAGCATCGCGGGCTAGTGGATAGAATTATAGCGGCGCTACCGGAGATGCTGTGAGGCGATGAGGGGAGACAGGTAGGGCTCACCTGCTGGCCGTATGCAAGAGCCAGCAGGTGAGCGAAGGTTGCATTGCCAGTCTGCAACCGCCGCTATTGTACTGTTGCCCGCGGCTCTGCCACATCCGGGAAAGCTCTTAAAGAGGTGGTCGCCGCGACTGACGGGCGGGATCACTCTTCAGTGAGCCACATATCCGCCTCTTCAAACATCTCCTGCACCGTGCGGCTGATCAGCTCTTTTTCATGCTTGCTGGCGTCGGTGTTGATCGCCGGCAGCGTCATCATCGGCTTCACCCGCACTTCCGCCTCCGGGAAAATGCGCTGCATGCGTTTGGTCAGCTCGTTAAGAATGGCCTCTCTGGCGCCCGGCAGCCCGGCAAAATTGCGCTTGTCATAAATCAGTTCCACAAACATCTTCTGTCCTCTGTATGCTGATCGCGGGCGATAGTTTTACTGTATTAATGTACAGTGTCAAGCGAATGCCGCGGCGCTGCGTATCTACCACCTCGCGCGGCGGGCGGGCTGCGCGCAAAAGCAGCAAACGGTTCGCTGGCGCTGAAGAAGACCCCTATTGACATCAAGGAGTTATTTCAGTGCTGGCGATTGATAGCTGGAGCCGATATTGACCGGTAAAACTGGCAAAACTACTGTATATATATTCAGTATTGTGTGGTGGGTTGAAAAATGAACGTTTACACGCCGGTTGAGCTACGTCAGATTGTCTCCTTTCCCTTTTTTGCCGACCTGGTGCAGTGCGGCTTTCCCAGCCCGGCTCAGGACTATGTTGAGAAGCGAATCGACCTCAACGAGCTGCTGGTGCAGCATCCCAGCGCGACCTATTTTGTCAAAGCCGCTGGCGACAGCATGATCGATGCCGGCATTGACGAAGGCGATTTGCTGGTGGTGGACAGCGCGCGTAAAGCGGAGCATGGCGATATCGTGATTGCCGCCGTCGGCGGCGAGTTTACGGTAAAGAAGCTGCAGCTTCTGCCGCGGGTGCAGCTTAACCCGATGAACCCGGCCTATTCGCCCATCGTGGTCGGCCGCGAGGAGACGCTCGATATTTTCGGCGTCGTAACCTACATCATCAAGGCGGCGGGCTGATCATGTTCGCGCATTGTGATGTGAACGCCTTCTATGCCAGCTGTCAGACCGCCTTCCGGCCAGACCTGAAGGGGCGGCCGGTGGTGGTGCTGTCGAACAACGACGGCTGCGTGATCGCCCGCTCGGCGGAGGCGAAGCCGTTTGTGAAAATGGGTGAACCCTACTTTAAGCAGAAGGCTGCGTTTCTTCGCCACGGCGTCGTGGCGTTTAGCAGTAATTATGAGCTGTATGCCGACATGTCCAGCCGGGTGATGGCCACCCTGGAAGAGCTCACCCCGCGCTGCGAAATTTACAGTATCGATGAGGCCTTTTGCGATGTCAGCGGTGTGCGTCATTGCAGAGATCTGACCGATTTTGGCCGCGAAATCCGCGCCACGGTGCTGCAGCGTACCCATCTGACGCTGGGCGTTGGCATCGCCCAGACCAAAACCCTGGCGAAGCTGGCCAACCACGCGGCGAAGCAGTGGCCGCGGCAGACGGGCGGGGTAGTGGACTTGTCCTGCCCGCAGCGGCAGCGAAAGCTGATGGCGCTGCTGCCGGTGAGCGAGGTCTGGGGCATCGGGCGGCGGATCGGCAAAAAGCTTGAAGCGATGGGGATCGGCACGGTACTCCAGCTGGCGGAGAGCGATATCCGCTTTATCCGCAAGCACTTCACGGTGGTGCTCGAACGAACGGTACGGGAGCTGCGCGGCGAGCCTTGCCTGGCGCTGGAGGAGTTTGCCCCCGCTAAGCAGGAAATTATCTGCAGCCGCTCGTTCGGGGATCGGATTACGGCCTATGAGGATATGCGCCAGGCGATCTGCAGCTATGCCGCGCGGGCAGCAGAAAAGCTGCGCGGTGAGCATCAGTACTGCCGGTTCGTCTCCGCCTTTGTCAAAACCAGCCCCTTCGCGCTGAATGAACCCTATTACGGCAACAGCGCCTCGCTAAAGCTGCTGACGCCGACCCAGGACTCCCGGGATATTATCGCCGCGGCGACGAGCTGTCTGGATGCCATCTGGAAAGCGGGGCATCGCTATCAGAAGGCCGGCGTGATGCTCGGCGATTTCTACAGCCAGGGCGTCGCCCAGCTGAATCTGTTCGACGAGCTTGCTCCGCGGCACAACAGCGCCAGACTGATGCAGGTTCTCGATCAGCTGAATGCGAAAAACGGCAGGGGGGCGCTCTATTTTGCCGGCCAGGGGATCCAGCAGCAGTGGCAGATGAAGCGGGAGATGCTCTCGCCGCGCTACACCACGCGATACGGCGACCTGCTCCGCGTCAGATAACGCGCGCTATCCCTGCACCGCGGCCGGAAAAACCGCCGCCAGCCAGTCAATAAAGACGCGGAGCCGGGGCGGGACGTGCCGGTGCCGGGCATAGACAACGTGAAAAGGATAGGGGGCCGGGCGCCAGGCGCTGAGGATCTCCACCAGTTCGCCGCTCGCCAGCGCCGGTTTCAGCGAATAGGTAAAGGTCTGCACAATGCCTAAGCCCGCCTCGCCGGCGGCAATATGCGCGTTGCTCTCATTGATGCCGAGATGGGGCTCTGTCTTCAGCTCGGTGCTGACGCCGTGACGCGTAAAGCGAAACGGAAACGCTCTGCCGCTGGCCGGCGACAGATAGCTGATGAGCCGGTGGCCAAGATGTAGTTCATCCGGCGAGGCGGGGGTGCCGTAGCGCTGAAGATAGCCAGGGGTGGCGCAGGTGACCAGCGTCGCCTCGCCGATTTTACGGGCGATCAGCGTCGAGTCTTCCATCGGACCGCCGCGGATGGCGCAGTCAATATTGCCGCTGATGAGGTCCGCGGGCTTATCGGCCACCTGCAAATCGATACGGATATCCGGCCAGGAGGTCATAAAGTCCGCCAGCAGCGGGA
>ERZ840096.706-NODE-706-length-44976-cov-6.236526_pt1 | contig 44976 bp, 34 predicted proteins | sample MGYA00519878_ERZ840096 | MGnify/ENA primary metagenome ERZ840096 (study PRJEB31850, sample SAMEA3708865) | human gut metagenome | biome: human gut; feature: human-associated habitat; material: faeces | place: China | collected 2014 ...
CGGCGTGGGGGCCGCCGGCTGCGGAGCCGGAGCTGGCGCCGAGACGGGCGTGACGACCGGGGCGGACGCGGGAGCTGGTGCTGGCGCAGCCGGCGCGGGCGTCGGCGTCGCCACGCGGCCAGGCACCGAAAGCGCGGCAACCTGTCGCTCAAGATTTCCGATCCTCTCGGCAAGCGACTCCAGCGTAAGGTCAGATTCTGGCCGGGCAATTCTCGTAAGCGCAATCTCAAGAACGAGGCGCTGGTTGGTGGCCGTGCGCATCTCGCTTGAGGCCTCGCCCAGGATGGTCAGCACGCGCGCGATGCGGTCCGCAGAGCCGAATGCCGTTGCCTCGGACGAGAGGTTCGCAAGCTCCTCCGGCGACGCCGCGATAACCTTGGACGGGTCGCCAACCACCGCAGTCACGTACACGTCGCGCATGCGCGACGCAAGCTCACGCGTGAACTGCAGCAAGTCGCGCCCCTCGGAAGCAAGTCGCGAGACCTCCTCAAAGAGCGATGCCACGTCCCTCTCGGCAATCGCCGTTGTTACGTTGCCCAGAACGGCACCGTTTGCCTCGCCAAAGAGGTCCTGGGTGGCCGAGAGCGTAATGGCCCCGTCGCCAAAGACCGAGACCTGCTCGAGCGAGGTGAGGGCGTCTCGCATGCCACCGCGGGCATGGCGAACGATAAGCTCGAGCGCGGCATCCTCGTAGGTGAAGCCCTCCTGCGTGCAGACGTACGCAAGGTGGGCCTGCATCTCGTTGGGGCCAATGGCGTGGAAGTCAAAGCGTTGGACGCGCGAGAGGATCGTGGCCAGGATCTTCTGCGGGTCGGTGGTGCACATGATGAAGACCACGTGGCTCGGGGGCTCCTCGAGCGTCTTGAGCAGCGCATTGAACGCCGCCGGCGTGAGCATGTGGACCTCGTCGATGATGTAAACCTTGTAGCTGCCGCGAACAGGCGCATAGTTGACGCGGCTGATGATCTCCTCGCGGACGTTGTCGACGCCCGTACGCGAGGCAGCGTCCAGCTCAAGCACGTCCGGGTGCTCGCCCGCCGCAATGAGCTGGCACTCCTCGCAGGTGCCGTCGGGCAGGTGACCTGCGCCGCGTTGGCACATGAGGGCCTTTGCCAGGATGCGCGCCATGGTGGTCTTGCCAGTGCCGCGCGGGCCGCAGAAGAGGTACGCGTGGCTCACCTTGCCCTCGAGAACCGCGCGCTTGAGGGTCTCGACCACGTGCTCCTGGCCAACAACCTCTTCGAACGTCTTTGGGCGGTACTTCGTGTAGAGCGATTCCATGGGACCTCCGCGCCTTCTTGCCTGAGGTTCCCAGTATACCCGCGGGCATCGGCGATGGGCCATGCTCCACCGCGTCACCTTGAACGACGGCCGCACGCGGCCACTGCCCCACTCGACACCACCATCTCGGTAAAAACGCGCTTCCGCGAGAAACTGACGCCCGAGCAGGCGTTTCGTACGGGGTCCCGATTCCGCCGGAAGCAGGCCTTCTCGTTGTCATTTATTGCGCGAAATTACTTGATACGAACCATCTTAACTGGGGTAATACACTGCTTTCCAGGAAAATCGTGCACTAATGGCGGGCAAAAAGGCCACTGGCCAGACTGGGTGACGGCTCATGCGGCAACCGGCATGATGGAATCCTCCCGTTATTGCTGTCAATAAAAATATGAACACCGCCCATGCATCGAGAAAGGCGGGCCCACCCATGAGGGGCAGGCCCGCCAAACCAAACGTCTATCGAGCAGTACGAAGCTACGCCTCGCCACCGTCGCCCGTAGCAGCAGCGTCTGCCGCCGCGGCAGCCCTCTCGGCCGCGCGCTTCTTGTGGTTGCGCCAACCGGTCCAGAACACCAGCGCAATCACTACGGCGCCACCGGCGGTCACGCCAATGCGAACCTTGTCGACCGCCTGCAGGCCCGGCGCATAGGCGCTGCCGGGCATCGCGCCTTCCATGGCCTTGGAGTTGGCCGTGACGTACAGCAGGTGATGAATGGCCTCTCGCGCGTAGTGATACTCGGCGGAGTTATTCTCGTCGTACTGGTAGTTGTTCTCGTTTGAGCGCAGACGCGAGTCACCGCCGGCGCGAATCATCTGGCTGCTGTCCATATACGGAGCGGCAGAGTTTGCGGAGTCGGTAACAATCCACCCATTAAAGCCCCACTCGTTGCGAGCCAGACCGGTCAGCAGGGCGTAGTTTCCGCCTGCCCACGTGGCGCCCACGCGGTTGAAGGCGCTCATGATTGCCTGGCAAGCATCAACCTTGGTCGTTGCCATGGAGTAGGAGCCATCCGCGCCCTGCTCAACATAGTTCTCGTCGACGGTACCCACGTGCATGCAGATGTCAAAGGGCTTGACGTAGATCTCGCGAATCGCCTGCTCGTTTGACCACGTGGCGCATCCCTGCTCAATGCCACCGTCGCCACGGTGGTTCTCTTGATCGTTAAGAGCAAAGTGCTTGATGGTGGAGTAGACGCCCTTCTCGGCAGCACCCTTGATCTCAAGCGACGCAACGGTTCCGCTGATAACGGGGTCCTCGGAGTAGTACTCGCCGTTGCGACCGGTGAAGGGCGTGCGGTGGATGTTCATCGAGGGCGCGTACCACCCAGTAGTCCCACCGATGTTCGCCTCGTTGCCAATCATCGCACCGTAAGCCGAAGCGAGGTCCTGGTTCCAGGTCTGTGCCATCACGACTGGCGAGCAGAACATCATCCCTGTACCACCATAGATAAGACCAGCTGCGGTATCGGCATCGATGTTGAACGGCTTTCCAATAGATTGGACAAAGTTGGAGCCGTACCCAGAATGGCCGACAAGCTCGCGATAGTCCTCGGCAGAGAGCTCGTCAAGCAGCTGGTTCCACATCGGGTCATTGTAGTCCTTGCCACGCAGGTCGATGAGCGAAATGCCGTTGTTCTGGCCATAGACCGGCGTGTCGGTAATTGTCGCATCGCTCACGGGGTTGCCAGAGTCAAGGCCCTTGAGGCGATCGATTAGCTCGGGGCTGGCGACCTTCCCCCATGCGTACGAGACGGGATTGCCATTCTCGTCCACGGCATTAATCTCTGCCCCCCAGGTGGACACATCGCCCTCCAGCGGCGTTCCGTCATGCTGAGGGAAGGTGCCCTCCCAGTCCGCACGGGTGAGATAGGTGACGTCGCCCTTGGCGTCGTCGAAGAGGTTCGTTATCTCGGCGCCGCTCTTTGCATCGGTAGCATAGGTGGTGGTATCGACATCCGTGTTGCTCGGAACGTAGGTGCTCACGCGGGAGGCGTCGCCCGCCACGTTTGCACCCTTGGCGGCAAGCACGTTGTTCACCGCATCATGGGAATCGTGAGCAGCGGTAACGTAGTAGGTGCCAGCATCCAGGATGTAGGTCTTGGCTCCGTTGGCGTCATAGGCCTTGAGCATGTCCTGGTCAAACGTGACGGAAACCGTCTGGGTCTCGCCAGGCTCAAGCAGTTTTGTCTTTCCATAGTTCACCAGCTGGACCGCGCTCTTCTCGACCCCATTCGCGCGGTCGTAGTCGGTGTAGGGACTCTGTGCGTAGACCTCAACAACGTCTTTGCCCGCGACATCACCCGTGTTGGTAACGTCTACAGACACGGTGCACGTGGTGCCATCCCAGCTGGCCTGATAGTTGCTCCAGTCAAAGGTGGTGTAGCTCAGGCCGTAGCCAAACGGGTATACAACCTCGCTGTCGTAGTCAAAGTCGCCAGCGTTGCCCTGGCCAAGGACAGCATCCTCGTATCGGGTCTCGTAATAGCGATAGCCAACATAGATGCCCTCGGCATACGAGACGTACGAATAGCCGGTAAGGTTTCCATCGCCATCGATGTACTGATAGTCGCCGTAGTTCTGGGCAGCTGGGGAGTTGAGCGAGTTAGCCTCAAACGTGTCGACGGTCTTGCCAGAAGGGCTGACCTCGCCGGCAAAGATGTCCGCCAGAGAATCGGTACCATACCTGCCTGTCGAGGGAACAAACAGGACGCTCTTAATGTTAGGGAACTGCTCGAGCCAGCCCAGGTTCAGCGCCGAGGCGGTGTTGAGAATCACTACGCCATTATCAAAGTTGTCATTGATGTACTGAAGGATCTCCAGCTCGGTAGAGTCGGGCTCGAGATAGGTCTTTGCCTTATCCTCCGCGCTTGTGGCGTGGTTGTACATGGAACGCGGCATGTCGCGTCCCTCGCCCGCAACGCGGCGCATCACAAACACGGGCACGGTGTCCTTCGTAGAATCGAGCACCCCATCGGCAGACTCAAGCTCGCTGAGCGGGCACTCGTTGATACGGAAGTCCTCGGCTGCGCCAAAGTTGATTGAACCGGTACCCATGGTGTACTTGCTGCCCGCGCCCTTGGTGTAGAAGTCCATGAGGGTTTGGTTCACTCCGAACCCGCGGCTCTCAAAAGAGTCCTTGAGCTGGTTCGAGTTACCTTTGGCGCCGGTAAACTGCGTGAGGACGCTCTGGGTTGCGGTGAGATTCTTGACGGACTCGCCAAAGAAGCTGAACGTGGTGCCCTGCTCAAACGGCATCGTATTGCCGTCATTCTTGAGCAGCACGTATCCTTCGTTGGCAATCTGGCGGTCAAGCTGCTTCTCCGCGTCGCCAATGCTGTCCTTGTCGTAATCTGCCTTGTAGTAGTCCAGGTCAAGTCCTGCGGTGTTCGCCTTGGAGTTATCCCAGGACTGCTGGTATCCGGCAATGTTGTTGACCATGCGGGAAATCATGCTGTTGGGCAGCATGACATTCACGCCCACCATCGCCACCGCAAGCACCACAACCAGCACAGACTTGAGGATGGTCTTGATGACCCTCCCCACCTTGCGGGCGCGGCTTACGGTGCGCACGCCGCTGGCGCTTCCACCGGCCTTCTTCTTTCCCATCTCTTCCCTCCGTCGCTACCACGGGCGAGCCACATCTCCCGCCCTAATTCAAAACCAAAGGTCAAGGTAGTTCAGCTAAGCTGGAGAAACTCAAAAGGTGACCAATTCCGTCACTCGCGGGACAGATTTGGAATGAGGGGGGAGACGCCCGTTGACCACGTACAAGGTGCTCATGGTCGAGGATGACGACAAGGCGGCTGCGACGCTTGCCGAGCACCTCGAGCGCTTTGGTACCGAGCAGGGCGTCCGCTTCCTGGTGACACGTCTGGCAACGGCCTTTAATCTCTCGGAAGCTGGAGCCGTTGACCTTATCTTCATGGACATAGACCTGCCGGGCATCAACGGCATGGAGGCCGCCCAGCTGCTGCGCGAGGAGAACGCCTCCACGCCGCTTATCTTTGTGACCAACCTCGCGCAGTACGCCGTAAAGGGATACCAGGTGGACGCGCTGGACTTCATGGTCAAGCCGGTAAGCTACGGCGACTTTGCCATGCGAATGGGGCGCGCGATGCGCGTAATGGAGAAGAACGCCGCGCACACCATGGCGCTTCCCACTGCTAGCGGCACGCGCGTTATCAACGTGAACGATATCACGCACGTCGAGCTGGCAAAGCACGACCTTCTCTACCACGTAGCAGGCTTCGAACAGCCGCTTCGCCGGCGCGGCAGCATTAGCGGTGCGCGAGAACAGCTCCCACAGGACCTCTTTATCACCGTGAGCCAGGGATGCCTCGCCAACATGGCACACGTAACCACAGTACTCAGCGATTCCGTGCGTTTGGACGATGGCACCCAGCTCTTCTTTAGCCGCTCGCGCAAGAAGCCCTGCCTCGAGACGCTTGCGCGCTACTTTGGGGGCACCATATGATGCCTGGCGCCGAAGCGCTTGCCTTGGGACTGAAGTACGCTGTAGGCGGCTCCGCGCTGTTTGCCGAGGTCCTAATTGCGGCGTGCCTGTTCGCTCACGGACAGCCCACCAGGCAGCATCCCATAGCAAGGGCGGTCGCAGCTGTCGGGCTACTTTTTGCCACCGAACTTTTAACGTCTTTCCTCGCAGGAACCAGAAGTACTGACGACGGCTCTTTGGTTGTCCTCAACATCGATGCCAGCTACCCGCTTTCGCTGGGCATCATCGGAGGGCTCGTTACCTGCACCGCATTTCTCCTTGTCACCATCCCGACGCTTCTTGCCTGCTTCGAGATGAGCCCCTGGGCGGCAACCTTCTGCTCCACCGCAGGCTACGCGCTCCAAAACCTGGCAAGCAGCATCGGAGAGACTGTGGGGCTCATCCTTAGCGCGGCAGGTGTCCCCGGCATCGTGACAGGCGGAAACGCATGGCTTACCGCCATTAGCTGTACCGCAGTCTATGCCATAGCCTACCTGCTCTTTATTAGGCGCATCGAGCCGAAGGGGCTCGAGGGGCGCGGCAACCCCGCCATGCTTGCTATGGTCGTGGTGGTGGTCTTTGGCATCATCGAGTTCGACCTCATTCTCAAGTACGTGGTGACCGGAAGCCTGGCGCTGCCCGTGACGCTGTGCATGCGCGCGTTCCATGCGCTTATCTGCGTCTTTGTGATCATTGCCGAGGTTGAGCTGGTCGTGGTGCGTCAGCTCTCCTCCGAGAAGGCCGCCGCCGAGCGGCTCTTGGCAGAGCAGGAGCGCCAGTACCAGCTCTCGCGCGAGAACATCGAGGCCATCAACATCAAGTGCCACGACCTGCGCCATCAGATTCGCTCGCTTGCGGCGGGCGAGAAGGTCGTGGACAAGAGGGTGCTCGAGAGCGTCGCACGCGATATCAACGTCTATGACTCCAAGGTCCGCACCGGCAACGACGCCCTGGATACCATCCTCACCGAGAAGAGCCTGCTGTGCGAGAGCCGCCACATCACGCTCACCTGCGTGGCAGATGGCGCGGCGCTGGACTTCATGGCACCGGCGGACCTCTACGCCCTCTTTGGCAACGCGCTCGACAATGCTATCGAGGCCGTAGAGCACCTGGACGATGCGGCAAGGAGGTCCATCTCGCTCATCGTGCGCAGGCGCGCCGGAACCGTGACCATCCACGTGGAGAACTACTACGACCCCACTGCCAGTGCAAAGAGCTTCAAAGGCGACGTGCCGGCAAGCACTAAGGGCGACCCTCTCAACCACGGCTTTGGCACACGCTCGATGAAGGCGATCGTCGAGCGCTACGGTGGCACGCTTGCCTTCTCGGCAAACGGGACGACCTTCTGCGTGGACGCCGTGATTCCAGAGCGCGCATAGGCGCTCGTCCACTGCTATCACCTGGCGCGATAGCCAGTCAACGCGAATAACGATTTGAGATTCAGCCAGACGCTAGCTACAGTGTTGGACCATGAACACGACGAGCAGCACATACACCTTTGCGCTCATGCGCCAGCAGATGCCCAAGCCCGGGCACCCTCGCCGCTAGCAGCCTGCCGCATCACCCGGCACGGGCCGCCAGCGCGAAGGGACCGGGCGTCTTACCAGCACGGCTTTTGCACAGGGTCGTGCACTTTACCAGCAGGCGGCATCGAGCGGAGCGCACGTTTTGATTTCTCTGGAACATCTTTGCAAGACCTTTGAGGGGGGCAGCGAGGTCCACGCCCTAAACGACGTGTCCCTCACCATCCCCACCGGCGACGTGTTTGGCATCATTGGTATCTCCGGTGCCGGCAAGTCAACGCTGGTCCGCTGCCTCAACCTCCTCGAGCGTCCCACCTCCGGGCGCGTGGTGGTTGATGGTACCGACGTGACCAACCTCAAGGGCGCCGCACTTCGCGAGTACCGCCGCCATGTGGCGATGATCTTCCAGGGCTTTGGCCTTCTCGCGCAGAAGACAGCCCTCGAGAACGTCTGCTTCCCCTACCTTGCGAGCACGGGCAAGGTCACGGCAGAGAACCGCGAGGAGGCCCTGGGCTACCTGGACCGCGTTGGCCTTGCAGACCGTGCCAGCTCCTATCCGGCGCAGCTCTCGGGCGGCCAGAAGCAGCGCGTGGCCATTGCCCGTGCGCTTGCCTGCCACCCGGACTACATCCTCTGCGACGAGGCCACCTCGGCCCTCGACCCCGCAAGCACGGCCTCGGTCCTGCACCTTTTGCGCACGATCAACGCCGAGACGGGCGTCACAATCATCGTAATCACCCACTCCATGCAGGTTGTCGAGGACATCTGCAAGAACGTGGCAGTGCTTGTCTCGGGCAAGGTCGTTGAGCAGGGCAGCGTTGCCGAGGTCTTTGCCAACCCGCAGCACGAAGTGACCCGTCAGCTTCTGGGAAAGGAGAGCTGGGATGAGTAGCCTTGCATCCTTCTTCGCCCAGTACGGCTCTCTTCTTGGCGAGGGGATGGCCGATACGCTGGTCATGCTCTTTGTGTCCACGGCCTTCTCGTACGTCATAGGCATCTTCCTGGGCGTTGTTCTCTGCGTCACCGCACCGCGCGGGCTTCACCCCATGCGCACCCTGAACGCCGTGCTGGGCTGGGTGGTGAACATTGGGCGCTCCATCCCGTTCATCATCCTTTTGGTCTCGATGTTCCCGGTCACGCGCGCCCTGGTGGGCACCACCACCGGCGTGCAGGGCGTGATTCCTCCCCTGGTGCTCTCCACCACGCCGTTTGTGGCGCGCATGGTCGAGCAGTCCCTGGCCGAGGTCCCGCGCGACGCAATCGAGGCAGCAGAGGCGTGCGGAGCGTCCATCCCGCGCATCGTGGTCTCTGCCCTGCTCCCCGAGGCCCTACCCTCCATTATCCGCGGCATCTCGATCACGCTTATCGCGGTCCTGGGCTACACGGCCATCGCAGGCGCAGTTGGCGCGGGCGGCCTGGGCGACATCGCCATCCGCTACGGCTACTACCGCTACCAGGACGAGGTCATGATCGCCACTCTCGTGCTCATCATCATCCTGGTGCAGGTGATCCAGAGCACCTGCGACGCCATCGCAAAGAAGATCGACCACCGCTAGCAGGAACGCGTTGCGCTTCTCGGCAGCGCTCCTACCACCACTCTCATCATTTTTCCAACAGAAAGGAACCCGTCATGCTCACCAGAAGGAACTTCATTGGCACCGGCCTCGCCGCACTTGCCGCAACCACCCTCGCTGCCTGCGGGAACTCCGGTTCCAGCTCGTCTTCCAGCAGCTCTGCCGCCAGCGACTCGGCGCAGAGCCAGACGCTCACGGTTGCCGCGTCCCCCTCGCCCCACGCGGAGATCCTCAACAACTTTGCCGCGCCCAAGCTCAAGGAGCAGGGCATCGACCTCCAGACCAAGGAGTACACCGACTACATCATCCCTAACCAGGTGACCAGCTCGGGCGAGGTCGATGCCAACTACTTCCAGCACATCAACTACCTCAACAACTACAACGACGAGAACGGCGCAGACCTGGTGGGTGTGGCCGCCATCCACTACGAGCCGTTTGGCATCTACGCTGGCAAGTCCTCTGACCTGGCCAACATCGCAGACGGCGCGCAGATTGCCGTTCCCAACGACCCCACCAACGAGGGCCGCGCGCTCCTTCTCCTCCAACAGGAGAACCTCATCACGCTCAAGGACCCCGACAACCTTGAGGCCACCCCGGTCGACATTGCCGAGAACCCCCACAACCTGCAGTTTGTTGAGGTCGAAGCAGCTGCAGTGCCGCGCCAGCTCCAAGATGTTGACTTTGCCGTCATCAACGGCAACTACGCCATCGAGGCCGGCTTCCACGTGAAGAACGCCGTTGCCGTGGAGTCCAAGGAGGGCAAAGCCGTCGAGCAGTACGCCAACTACATCGTGACCACGCCGGACAAGAAGGACGACGACCGTATTGCCGCGCTGGTCAGTGTCCTCACAAGCGATGACTTCAAGCAGTACCTCTCTGACACGTACGGCCAAGACGTCCTCCCCGCGTTCTAAGGCGAGAAGGCACTTCACACAACGGCGGCCCGCCCCCACCCGGGGACGGGCCGCTTGCTTTATGCGAGTAGAACTGCCTTGCTACTTCTCGTCAGACGCCTTCTTGTCGCCCTTCTTGACCTCGGGGACATCGGCAGCCTTTCCGTCCTTGCCCTCGGCGCCCATGAGCTTGTGGTTCTTCACGGCCTTGTAGCCAAAGAACGCCGCCAGCGCAACGAGTGCCGCCGAGCCGCCCCACACGCCGTACTGCCACGGGGCAACACCGTAGGTAATCTTGGAGCCCGGCACCATCTCGTTCATCGCGTTGGAGTTGGCAACGGTGTAGAGCACGCGGTGCATGGACTCGCGCATCTCAGAGACAACGGTCGTCGTGTTGGTGCCCTGGTACTCGCCGGTCATTGCCGAGTAGGTGAGCTGAAGGTCGGTGCCGGCATAGATGGCCTGGTTCTTGTTCATGTAGTCATAGAGCTCGAAGTCCGTGATGACCATGCCCTTGAAGCCCCACTCGTCGCGCAGGACGCCGGTGCACAGGCTCTTGCGGCCACCGGCCCACTCGGCGCCAACGTAGTTGAACGAGCTCATCACACCGGTGCAGCCGGGCATGGTCTTGGTCGAGACTGTGCCCTTGTCGTCCGAGATGTACTTCATCTCGTACGTGGCCTCCTTGACGGTGGTCTCGAACGGACGCAGGTAGATCTCGCGCGCAACCTGCTCGGTGGCCCAGGTGCAGACGTGCTGCACGCGGTAGGACTCCTGGTCGTTCATCGCGAAGTGCTTGATCATGGCATAGCAGCCGTTCTCGGCGGCACCGCTCACCACTGCCGCGCCAATCTTGCCGGCAAGCAGCGGGTCCTCGGAGTAGTACTCGAAGTTGCGGCCGGCGAAGGGCGAGCGGTGCGTGTTCATGGCCGGCGCGTACCAACCGTTGTACGCAGAGGCCAGGGCCTCCTGGCCAACCATCTGGCCCATGCGGTGCATGAGCTCCACGTTCCAGGTCTGCGCCATAACGACCTCGGAGCAGTAGGAGCAGTTGCCGGTGGGACCGGTGAGCGAGGTGAAGCCGGCAGGGCCGTCGGGCTCTACCGTTGCGGGCTTGCCCACGGACTCGACCTCGGGGGTGTTGTAGGCATCGTCGTTCAGGCAGGCGGCCATCTCCTCAACGGAGAGCTGGTCGAGAATGTCATTCCACGCCTCGGAGTCAAAGTCCTGGCCGCGCATGTCAATGAGCTGCAGGCCGTTGTCCGCCCCGGTGGTTGGCATCGTGGCGTTGGGGTCCTCGTGGTCCTCGAGCTTCCACTCCACAAGCTCCACGCCGCAGTCCGCCGCGCTCTTGTCGGCGGCCTCCTCGGGGAAGGTCCCCTTGAAGTCCTTGCGGGACATGGTCTTGACGTTCTTCCCCATGTACTCCGTCATGTCGTCGAACTTGTTGGTGATCTGCGCCTCGGTGGCGGAGTCGGTCGTGTACTTCTTGGCCGAGAGGGACACGGTCTTCTGGTCCACGACGGTGTGCGAGTCGGTGCGGAGGCTGATGACGTAGTCGCCCGCGTCGAGCACGTACGCCTGCTCGTCGGAGCTGTAGGAGGCCATGTCGCGCACGGGGAACTCGATGGTGACCTGCTGGCTCGCACCAGGGTCAAGCGCATCGGTCTTGGCAAAGCCGCCCAGCACGACGGCTGCCTTCTCGAGCCCACCTGCGATATAGGGGGCCGAGTAGTACACCTCCACGACGTCCTTGCCGGCAACGGAACCCGTGTTGGAAACCGTGACCTCAACCTTGACCTTCTCGTCGTCCGCATTCACGGAGTCGAGCGTCTGGGAGAACGTGGTGTACGAGAGACCATAGCCAAACGGGAACACAACGGCCTTGTCGTAGTCAAAGCCGTCGTAGTTGCCCGCCTCGGCCTCGGCGGCCGCAGTCTCGTAATAGCGGTAGCCATAGTAGAGACCTTCGGCGTACTCCACGAAGTACGCGTTGCCCGTGGACTTCTCGGGGTAGTAGCCCTCGATGTCGGTGTAGCGCTTGCCGCCAAAGTTCTTGAACGTGGGGTCGGCCGTGAAGTCCGCGGCCCAGATGTCGGTGGTCTTGCCGGAGGGGTTCACGGTACCAGCAAGGACCTGGCCAAGGGCTGCCGCACCAGTGGCGCCAATGGAGCCAACCTCGAGAATGGCATCGACCGCATAGTCGCCAGAGACCAGCGGCCCAAGCTCCATGGTCGTGGAGAGGTTGAGCACCGCAATGACCTTGGTGCACGCCGACTTTGCAGCCGCGATGACGCTCTTCTCCTCAACGGTGAGCTCCAGCTCGTGCTGTCCGTCCTCGTAGTTGGCCGTCTCACTGTTGGCGGTGAAGTTCTCGGAGACGCCAGACTCCACGTCTGCCTTGAGGTCACGGGAGAGGTCGCCGCCCTCGCCGCCGCCGCGGCCAATGAAGACCAGGCCAACGGTGCCGTTGATGGAAGACTGGGCGTCAGAGCTGTAGTCGGACCAGGGAATCTCGCCAATGTAGTAGGACGCCGTGGACGGGTTGTCCATGGTGATGGCGGCCTTGGCGTAGTTGGAGTAGTTGTTGTTGATCCAGTCGTAGGCGGTGTCGTTGATGGTGAAGCCCGCCTGGCTGATGCCCTGGTAGAAGTTGATGCAGGAGTTGGCGTCAACGGTACCGGAGCCAGCGCCGCCATAGACCGGATCTGCCGCGTAGCGGCCGAGCATACTCACTGTCTCGGACGTGGAGAGCGGCAGCGCGGCGTTGTCGTTCTTCATGAGGACGATGCCCTCGCCCTCGATTTCGGTGACCAGCTCGTTTGCAGCCTCGGTCGCCTGGTTGCGGCCGCGGTAGTCCGCTGTATAGTACTCCGCGTCCCAGTCCTCGGAGCCCTCGACCTTCTCGACCGTTGCGGGGCGACCGCCCACGTAGTGGTCGAGAAGCGAGCTGAACTTGTTCGCCGCCACGTTGGCCGCAGCGGTGACGCCCAGAAGGCCCACCGACGCGATGGTAGAGCCGATGAACTTCCTTCTCGTGGTGTTCTTAGCCATTCCCCACTCCCCTTACGTTCCCTCCGGCCCCAAGGGCCGCTTGTTCGACGATAAGGGTAGGCAGCAGGCGTGCGCGGCACCAAAGAGGGTCGCATCCGGTCAATTATTCGTCGCAAATTGCAGCTGCTGACCAGCAGCGGTGGAAGGCAGCGGCAATGCCAGCAGCGCCGGCGTTGGCGTTGTCCATGCCGTCACTGGTCTATCTGGAACTCCGAGCCCATGACCTCGCTGGTGGTGGAGCGAATCCACTCTCCTGGATTGTCGAGGTCGGCCAGCAGCTCGTTTGCAGACGCCATGTCATCGGTGTAGTCACGCGCCAGGTAGACGGTATCCGTATCACCCTCCGCGTGCTCGATGAGCGTGTGCCACACCACGTTCTGGATGCCCACCGCACCGTCTTCGCCACGGACAAAGTCGCAGCTCAGCATGCCCGAGAGAACACAGTCGGGCTTGTGGTAGCCCGAGACAAAGTCCCCCAGCCCATACGCCACGAGCGTGGAGCCAGAGCCATCCGAAGGCTGGACCCACGCCATGGGCTGAATCACGTGCGCATGGCTGCACAAGACCAGCCCCGCGCCCGCATCCGCGCATGCCTGCGCGGCTTCTACCTGCTGTTCGTTTGGCGTGTTGGTGTACTCGGTCCCCATGTGGAGATAGACAATCACAAAGTCTGCCTTCTCCTTGGCGCGGGCCATGTCTTCCCTCATGGCTTCTTCGTCCCAGGGGACGGCGTAGTAGTCGTTTGGCAGCTGACTTTGCGTGTAGCCGTTCTGGCCGTAACTGTACGAGAGAAACGCCAGCGTGATGCCGTTTTTCTCGACCGTCCGCACGTTCTGGCGGTCCTGCTCGCTGGCATAGGAGCCAATGACCGTAATGTTGGGGTAGCCCGCCCAGACCTTCTGGGCGTTGAGGATTGAGTCCGTCCAGGTGTCGTAGATGTGGTTTGAGTTGGTATTCACCACGTCAAAGCCCGCGCCGGACACCGCCTGAGCCATGGAGTCCGGCGTATTGTAACTGGGATAACCCGCGTAGCCGTGCCCCTGGTAGACGCCAAGGGTTGTCTCCTGGTTCACGAAGGCAACGTCATAGCCGGAGATGGCATTGCGAACGTTGTCGTAGAGCGGACCAAAGTCATAGATGAGGTCGCCCGTGGTGCCCGACCACGAGTCTGCGTAGGTGAGGGTGCTCTCGTTGGCAAGGTTGTCGCCAACGGCACAAAAGCTCACGCTGTCCGCGGGCTGCGTGGAGGTCCGGTCATCCGCAGCCTGTTGGGCACCGGCTTCCATCTGGCCCGACGCGTTGTCCGTGGCGCAGCCCCGCGCAACGAGGACGAGAACAACCACCATAACGGCTGCCAGGACAAGTGCGAGCAGGGCTATGGGCTGCAGCCTGCCGCGGCGCGCGACCTGACGGGCGCGCGGGGCGTCGCTGTGCGATGTAGCAGCGCGTGCATGCGGCTGGCGTGACCGCGGGTCCTTGTAGCCTTGGTGGTCGAGGTGGTCGGGACTCATGGGCTCCCTCTGTAATGCCTGTGGCTGCAGCTGTCACACCGTAATGTAGCGCTTCTTCAGACGTCCGGCGGACGGGCGCGCTCTTGAGCAAGATAAGAATAGTGGGGCCCGGATGCGCGGTCGGGCCCCACGTGCTCTGGTGCGTCCGGGCCGTAAACGGGAGGGAGAGCCCCGGACGTTGGTGCAAGACGGCATAGGGAGGTTGTCGTCTGAACATACGGTACGGCGCCGCGCGCGCCACATCCCCCATTTGGCGCGAATGGTTGTCTGGCTGTCACCATTGGCGCATGACGTGGTTCTGCCCACCAACTCCTCATCGACGCCCGCTCCTCATCGGCGCCCGCCGCTGGTACCGCGGAGAAGAAATTCGACAGATAACGTCGTTCTCAATGGCGAAAATGTCGAATTTCTTCTCGTTTGCATCTGCGCCGCCCGCGCAAGCCCCATGAGCCACAAAAATGGGGGCCCAGCTACAGCGCCAGGCCCCTCGCGGGATGCATCCGGAGGGAATGGGAGAAGAGCCGGATGCCGCGGCGGCGCCTAAATGATGTGGGAGAGGTACCGCTACGGCTTGAGAATAGGACTCGGAGATTAAGGTCTTGTTCTTTCGTCATAAGATGCGTTTCAAAAGGCACAAACAGCATGTTGCGTTCCCCGACCGGCAGTGAAGCCGTTTGCGGGTCTATCGATCAACGAGTTCGGTGTCGCAATAAACAAATCTGTACAATTTGGCAGCGCACCGAAAAACTCAACTGGGATTTTCAGGAACTTGAATGCAAAATTGTACACACTATTGCGCTATGCGAAAAGGCATCGGCGACAATCCCCCGTTTCCCGGCGCTTCGCGGCAAATGCCGCCGATTCTCACCGTTTAGGAAAATTCCGAACGTTTAGACCCGCCTAAACGTTCTGAGAGCGCGGCAATAAGCAAATGCCGCGAGATTTCGCCAGTTAGACCACCTTAAACGTTCGGGAAACGAGGCAATGAGGGCTGCGACGCAAGCTGGCAACAGCGGCGACAACCCGGCCCTGTGGCGGCGACCAGCGCCCCCGACCGCACGCTACTCCGCGTCGGCGGCCTTCTTGGCGTGCAGCCGCGCGCGAATCGCCCCGGCAACGGCCGGAATCACGGACACCAGGATGATGCCCACGACCACCAGCTCAAAGTGCTCCTGCACCGCGGGGATGCCGCCAAAGAAGTATCCCAGCAGCGTGAAGAGCGTGGACCACGTGATGCCGCCCAGCACGTTGAACACCACAAAGTTGCGCCAGTGCATGCCGCCCATGCCGGCGATGAACGGCACGAACGTGCGGATGAACGGGAAGAAGCGACCCAGGAAGATGGCCAGGTGACCCCACTTGTCCAGGAACTTCTCGCTCTTCTCCATGCGTTCGGGCGTCATGGCCTTGACCTTGCCAGACGCCACAATCCGCGTACCAAAGAAGTGGCCAATCATGAAGTTGCACTGGTCACCCAGGATGGCCGCGACCCAAGCCACGCCGAGAAGCGCAAAGATGTTGAACCCGCCTCCCTGCGCAAAGAACCCGGACGCAAACAGCAGCGAGTCACCCGGTAGGAACGGGAAGAACACGACACCCGTCTCGACAAAGATGATGAGAAAGACAAAGCCGTACGCGGTAACCGGCCCAGCCGCGATCCAGCCGGCGATGGCCGCACGCGGATCGCGCAGCAGGTTGGCGATAAAGTCGACAAATCCCATGAAGGCTCCCAGTTCAGGCGAGAATGCCATCCAGCAAGCGGGCTACAAAAAAGCCCCAGCGGCCGTGGCAGCCACGACCCATGGGGCATGACAGCGCGCTCGATGGGAACGGGTGCCCGCCAGAGGCCCCTTATGGCTGCTGCCTCCCGGCCCTGACCAGGTTCGAGGTGTTGCGTCACCCGCACCCATCCAACGCGCTGGAGAACACTGTACCAAAGAAGGCGCCCCGTCTCTCTCGCGCCACGAAAACGCGACAAAGAACGGCAGGGCGAGAAGACCGCAGGCACCGTCCAGCTCGATCCGCGGCACAGAAATCGCCCGCCAGTGAGGGGACTGACGGGCGCAAAGAGGGAGGGGCAATGTAACCGAAGCTCTCCCGGGTAGGCCTTGGGTTAGTTCTTGGCGTTAATCTTCTCGTACACGTCGATGAAGTCCTCGGCGATGATGCGGAACGACTCGGCCTGCATGAGCTGGTCCTCCGCGTGCACAAGGATGAGCGAGAAGGTCACGTTCTTGTTGTCGATGGCGGACTGCTGGAGAAGCGACAGGTGCGCGGTGTGCCCCTCGTTGAAATCCTTGTTGCCACTCTCGATAAGGGCCTTGGCGCCTGCGATATCGCCCTCCTTCGCCTTCTGGATAGCCTCGATGTACTGCGACTTTGCCGAACCCACGGTGGCGATGATCTGGAATGCCGTCTCCTGGTTTGCCTCGAGGGTGTCTTCTTCGGTGGCCATGCCGTCCCCTTCCGCGCTTCCGCGCCTGTTTATGACAAGTGATGCCGTGCCGTGCACTGCGCCTAGGCGCCAGGTCCTACTCGCCCATCAGCTTCATGGCGTCGTCGAGGATCTTCTTGGCGTTCATTCGACCGTAGTCGACCATCGCGATGACGGCGACGGGCTTGTCGCCCGCGGCCTCGACGGCCTCCTTCTTGGCATAAGCAATCTGGGGACCAAGGAGCAGGCAGTCCGCCTGGTCAATCATCTCGAGCGCCTTGTTCAGCGGGTTTGCCTTGATCTGGACGTCCAGCCCCTGGGCCTGGGCCTCCTTCTGCATCTTCTGGACGAGGAGGCTGGTGGACATACCGGCATTGCAAGCGAGCAGAATGGTCTTCATGGTGAAACTCCCACTTCTTTGGCCTCGCCGCCCTCGCGACGGGACAACTTCCCTTTCCCTCTCTTGGCGCGCCTTCCCCAGGGGGCAGCGCTTGGTGCGCCTCGCCTGCCGCAGCGGTCTGGCACGCGGGTGCGCCTCGCCTGCAGGGGTTTGGCGCCCTACCGGCCGGCGCAAGCCGTGGCACGACCTCGCGCCGGCCGGGAACAACTCGATAGAACGTAGCCCTTCGCTAGGCCTCCGCGTTGGCGAGCTCGGCCTGCTTGGCCTGAGCGCGCTCGGAAACCTTCATGAAAGGCAGGTAGATGAGCATGCCAAGCGCAAACTCGATGACCTGCCAGATCACTGCGACCACACCGGCGGTGCCGCCGCCTACGGCCAGGAAGCCAGAGATGAAGACCGGGGTGGTCCAGGGAACCATGACCACGCAGGGAGCCAGGATGCCGGCGCAGGTGAGGCCGTAGGTCAGGCCAATGAACAGGTCGGGGATGAGCACGAACGGAATGATCAGGGGCAGGTTGTACACGATGGGGTAGCCGTAGATGACGGGCTCGTTGATGTTGAAGATGCCGGGGAGCAGGGCCAGCTTGGCGATGTCCTTCGAGGCCTTGTTCTTGGAGAACAGGAACGTGTCGGCGAGGAGCATGAGCGTGCAGCCAGAGCCACCGATAAGGGCGAAGGTGTTGATAATCTGCATGTTCATGTAGTGGTCCGCGGGGATGGGCTCGCCAGCGGCGAACATGGCCATGTTCTCGGTGATGAGGATGGTGAGGATGGGCTCAGCAAGCACGCCAGAGATCGTGGACTGGTGAATGCCCAGGCAGAAGAGCAGGTTGGCCAGCGTGTAGACCAGGATGACAAACCAGGGGCCTGCGTTCACGAAGCCCTTGAGCGGGGCGGCGATGCAGGTGTTAATCAGCGTCATGAGGTCGGTCGCCCAAATACCGTGGAGCAGAGCGGCGACAAGGCCAAAGATCGCGAGCGTGATGAGCATGGGGATCATGGTGTTGAAGGAGTCTGCAACCGCAGGCGGGATCCCCTCGCCCAGGTTCACGCGGAGCTTCTCGTTCTGGGAGAACTTGATGAACACGGTGGTGGCGACAAGGCCAATGATGATGGCGCCAAACAGGCCGTTGGTGCCGGTGTAGGTCTTGGTGAACACGTTTGAGACGCTGTTGGAGCCAACGGAAGAAATCTCGTAGCCATCGGGGATGGCAAGGCCAGACTCGACCTCCTCGCGCGTCACGGTGTAGGGCTCCGCGTCCTTGTCCGTAGTGCTCTTGTAGGTGAGCTCGGTGAAGTCCTGGATGGACGCCGCAGCGCTGTTCACGCTCTGGGGCATCATGATGCACAGGGCCGCGATGCCAATGACCACGCAAGCAATAGCGTTCTCAAAGCGCTTGTTCTTGGCGAGGCAGTACCCGATGATGCCCGCGAGCACGATCGTTGCCACGTTGAGCGTGCCCTGGGTGACCGCGTTGCCCCAGTACTGCGCATTGGCCAGCGCGTCTCCTGTAAGGAACAGCGGGAACACAACGTTGTTGATAAGAACCGCGATGCCCGCTAGGATGTAGATGGGCATGACGGTCGCGAATGCGTCGCGCAGGCTCCTCAGGTGAACCTGGTTGCCTACCTTTGCAGATACCTCCGCAAAGCTGTCGAGAAATGACTTTTTCTCGGCGGTGTCCTCGGCCATGTTCTCTCCCCTTTCCAATCTTGCTACCAGATATAAGCTAGTCGACCACGTGGGTCGTAGCTACCTGCTTGAGCCAGGCGGCAGACTTCTTGGGTCGCCTGTTGTACCCGTCCTCGAGGTCAACCTCAACAAAGCCGTAGCGGTTCTTGAAGGCGTTGGCCCAGGACCAGTTGTCGATGACGGCCCAGTAGTGGTAACCGCGGCACTTGGCGCCGTCCTGGATTGCGCGGGCAATCCACTCGAGGTGACGGCGGACAAAGTCCACTCGGTAGTCGTCCTGGATGACGCCGTTCTCGTCCTTCTTGAGGTCCTCGCGCTCGATGCCGATGCCGTTCTCGGAGACAAACCACTCAAGCTCGGGGTACTCGTCGCGGGCCTTCATGGCAAAGTCGTAGAGGCCCTTGGGATAGATCTCCCAGCCGCGGCTCTTGTTCATCTCGGCCTCGGGCCAGACGTAGGGGTCGGCAAACCTGGGGATGCCGTTCTCGTCCGTGTCCTGGGCGGGAGCCTGGACGCGCTCGGGGTGGTAGTAGTTGCAGCCGAGCCAGTCGACCTTGCCGTCAGCCAGGATGAGCTTGTCCTCTGGGCGCGCAGGCAGCTCGATGCCGCGCGAGGCGAGCGTGTCGATGACGTCCTGGGGCAGCTCGCCCTTGGTCACGAGGTCAAGCCACCAGCGGTTGCACACGCCGTCGGTCATGCGCACGGCCTCGAGGTCTGCTGCGCTGGGGTTCTCGCGCGTGTAGGGCGGCGTGAAGCAGTTGATAAGGCCAATGCGCGAGTCGTCGAGAAGGTATCCCTCCTGCTTTGCCGCGCGGTACTCGCGGACGGCAAGGGAGTGAGCCAGCGAGATGTTGTACTGCACCGCGCGGGCACGGGCATAGTTCCTGATGAACGGGTACCACACACCGTTGGTGTAGCGCTGGTCGGGCTCGACGATGGGCTCGTTGAACGTGAACCAGTAGCGAATCTCCTTGCCAAAGGCGCGGAATGCCTTGCCCGCGTAGTGTGCGTACGCCTCAACAACCTCGCGGTTCTCCCAGCCGCCGCGCTTGAAGAGGTACGTGGGCATGTCAAAGTGGTAGAGGTTCACGAACATCTCGATGCCCACCTCGCGGGCGTCGGCGAAGAGCTCGTGGTAGTACTTCTCGCCCTCTGGGTTGATGTTGCCATCTGCGTCGAGGAGTCGGCTCCACTGGATGGACGTGCGCACCGAGGTGAGCCCCAAAGACTTGAGGAGCACCAGGTCATCGTGGCGACGGTTGGTGAAGTCGTTTCCTGCGTAGGAGCCAACGCGGTTGTGGAAGTCCTCGATCCGGAGGTTGGACCAGGTGTCCCACAGGTTCTCAATCTTGCCGCCGTCGCGCCAGTGACCTTCGGTCTGCGGGCCAGACATCGCAGCGCCAAAGAAGAAGTCGTCGGGCAGCTTGTAGGTCTGCTGTGCCACCGCTTGCTTACCCCCTTCCCTTCCGGCTAATGCCGGATGTCGAGTGTCATTTGGACATGTGCTTATCTCTAACTTCACATGTTAGATTATATTTGTATGGCTGCTTTGTCTAGATTGAGAGCAGGTTTACTTTTAGCGGTAGATATTTAGCGGTGGACGGTTGTCCCAGCTGCCAGAGGTAGGTACTCGGTTTACAGTTGACATGTCTATTACCGAGAGGGGCGAGAACGTGCTCAAGTATCAAATCGTCATTGATGACCTGCGCCTTGCAATAAAGAACGGGACGTATCCGGCCTACTCCCAGCTTCCCTCGGTAAGCAAGCTGTGCGAGCAGTACGAGGTAAGCAAGATCACCATCAACAAGGCGCTGGGCGAGCTAGAGGCACAGGGACTTATCTCACGCAGACGTGGGTCTGGCTCGTTCGTGAAGAAGGTCGAGACTTCCAGCGCGGCTCCGGACGCAAACGATACCTCCGGCCAGATGACGGGCTTCCTCGCCGAGCATCAGGCGCGCGGCGAATCCGTGAGGACCGAGGTGTACGACTTCTCCGTCGTTCGCCCGCCACATCATGTGGCCGAGGCTCTTGACGTTGATGACGACTCCTTCACCTACCATGTGTGTCGCGTTAGGCGCGCAAACGACATCCCCCGCGTGATTGAGTACACCTACATGCCCATCGATGTTGTGACGGATCTCAAGCTCAAGAACGTCCAGACATCAATCTACTCGTTTATCGAGAAGGACCTTGGCCTCAAGATTGCCAGCGCGCATCGCGTCATTCGCGCCGTGATGCCCTCGGCCGAGGAGCGCAAGAGGCTCAACGTCCCCGAGGGCGAGCCGCTGCTGGAGGTCGAGCAGGTGGGTTACCTCGATGACGGACGGCCGTTTGAGTACTCCGTCTCGAGGCACGTCCACGACTACGAGTTCCACTCAATATCGACAAAGTAGGAAGCGGAGGGTCGGCGCTGCCGTGAGCCTCTCGCCCCAGATAATGGACGAGGGCCCACGGATTGATCAGATCCGAAGGCCCCCACTTTTGGCAGCTGCCAAGCTGTTTAAAGCTCACGCAGGTCGCAGCGTAAGGCCTATGCCAGTCACGCAGCGCTCCTCTGCTCGCTGTATATCATTCCCCAACGCGCGCGCCTCAACCACTCCGCGGGCGCGAACGGTCCTTTTCATCGGAGAAGCACACCTGGCTGACAATTACCCCACAACCCTTGCCCCTCGCATTCCCTGCAGTGGCGCCCGCCTTACGTGCCCCAATGCGCTACCATGCTGCACGTATGCGATGGCAACAAGGAGGACCCATGGCAAAGAAGCCCAGCGCAAAGGCTCGCAAGGCAAACGAGGAAGCCGTTCGCCAGTCTAAGCTCGACGAGAAGTACGGCAAGCCGCTCTTCTCGCTCACCTACGAGATGAGCGAGTACGAGCTGGCCCGCGCCGCCAACCTCTACGGCCCCGACCGCATGAAGGACCTCTTCAACGGCGCCGCGATTCTCTCGCTGGCCCTGCTCATCTTTGTGCTTGTAACCATGGGCGACAACATCGTGCTGACCATGGTCCTGCTCGTGGTTGCCGTTGTGACCTCCTCCATCACCACCAGCTGGAGCCGCTTTGCCACCTTCCTCGCACGCAAGAGCACGCTGGGCCTCATGGGCGAGAACAACCAGCATCACATCGTGGTGACCGAGGACAAGCTCGTTGAGGAGGGCCCGGACGACCGCGTGGTGGAGTACCCCCTCTCCGAGCTCAAGCACTCCCGTTCGAGCAACGAGGCAACCGTTGTCGACTTTGGCAGCAAGCGCTGTGTCTACATTCCCCGCGCTCCCATGAGTGAGGGCCGCTACCAGGCGCTTGTTCGCTTCCTTCTCGACCACGAGCCCAAGAAGGGTAAGCACTAGGCAGGACGCCTCGCGCCTTTGGCGGCGCCGGGCATCCGGATGCCGAAACTAGTGCGCACAGCCCACCACAACGGGTATTGACTCTGGTAGCGACCAAGGAGGTCCTGCCATGAGCATTGTTGCCGCATTCGCCGTACCGCACCCACCGCTCATCATTCCGGGGGTGGGGTCCGGCAAGGAGAAGATTTCTGCCACCATCGCCGCATATGACGAGGTGGGGCGTCGCATAGCCGAGCTTGCGCCGGACACGGTAGTCATCTCGAGCCCGCACGCCATCATGTACGCGGACTACATCCACATCTCCCCCAGGCGCGGAGCCCAGGGCGGCTTTTCGATGTTTGGTGCACCCCAGGCCCGCTACGAGGCAACCTATGACCAGGAGTTTGTTCGCGCGCTGGCATGCGCCTGCCAGCAGGAGGGCCTCTCGGCCGGCTGCGAAGGCGAGAGGGACCCAACGCTCGACCACGGCACCATGATTCCGCTTCACTTTATCCAGCGCCACACCAGGGACTTCCGGGTGGTGCGCATGGGCATCTCGGGCCTCTCGCCCAAGGACCACTACCACATGGGCATGCTGGTGCAGCGCGTGGCGCGCGAGCTTGGCCGGCGCGTGGTCTACGTGGCCTCCGGCGACCTCTCGCACAAGCTGCTCGAGAGCGGCCCCTACGGCTTTGCGCCGGAAGGCCCACAGTTTGACGAGAAGGTCACGCAGGCCTTCTCGACCGGCGACCTGCTGCCCCTGCTCACGATGGACCGTGGCTTTGCCGAGCGCGCGGCCGAGTGCGGCCTGCGCAGCTTCCAGATCATGGCCGGCGCGCTTGACCGCACGGCCATCAAGCCCGAGCTTCTCTCCTACGAGGGACCCTTTGGCGTGGGCTATGGCGTGGCGGCGTTCACGCCCGTTGGCAAGGAGGGCGCAGACGAGAGCCGCGCGCTTCTCGAGCAGTACGAGGCCTTCCACAAGGCAGACCTGGCCCGCCGCAAGGCGGCGGAGGACCCGTACGTCTCGCTGGCTCGCCTCTCGCTCGAGACCTACGTGCGCGAGCGGCGGCGCATCACGCCGGACGAGAAGCCCGGCCTGCCCGCAGAGCTGCTCTCCACCCGCGCTGGGGCGTTTGTCTCGCTCAAGAAGGACGGCGAGCTGAGGGGATGCATTGGCACCATCGCGCCGGTGCAGGACAGCCTTGCCGAGGAGATATGCGCGAACGCCATCTCGGCCGGACGCCACGACCCGCGCTTTCCGCCGGTCACGGCCAGCGAGCTTGACGAGCTTGTCTACGACGTGGACGTGCTGGGCGCGCCGGAACCCGTGGAGTCCGCAGACCAGCTGGATCCCAAGCGCTACGGCGTCATCGTAAGCACCGCGGATGGCCGGCGCGGGCTTCTCCTGCCAGATCTTGATGGCGTGGACACGGTCTCCGAGCAGCTGCGCATTGCCGCCGGCAAGGGTCACATTGACCTTAGGCGCGACGACTGCGCGCTCGAGCGCTTTGAGGTCGTGAGGCACACGTGAGCCGCGGCGCAACATGCGATGTCTGCTGGCGTCACTGCGTGGTTCCGGAAGGCGGCACGGGCTTCTGCCGTGCGCGCACCAGTCAGGACGGGGACGTGGTGGCGGGCAACTACGGCCGGCTCACCTCGGTGGCGATCGACCCTGTTGAGAAGAAGCCACTGGCAGAGTGGCATCCTAGAGCGCGTGTGCTCTCGGTGGGGAGCTACGGGTGTAACATGCGCTGCCCCTTCTGCCAGAACTTCGAGATATCTCAGGAGGGCGAGAAGGGCGTTCCCTGGCGCGAGGTTTTGCCTCAGGAGCTAGTTGACCTAGCGCTTGAGTGCGCGGAGCGCGACCCAAGCGTCATAGGCATTGCGCACACCTACAACGAGCCCCTGGTGGGCTGGGAGTACGTGCACGACTGCTCGGTGCTGGCGCACAAGGCCGGCCTTGCCAACGTGCTGGTGTCCAACGGCTGTGCCAGCGCCCACGTGATTGACACGCTGGCACCACTTGTGGATGCGGCGAACATCGACCTTAAGTGTTTCTCGGCAGAGGGATACTGCGAGCTAGGTGGCAGCTTTGATGATGTGCGGCACACCATAGAGGCGCTGGGGACGAGCAGCACATGCCATCTTGAGGTGACCACGCTTGTGGTGCCTGGGGTGAGCGACTCCGAGGCCGCCATGCGCCAGGAGGCGGCATGGCTCGTCAGCGTGGACGAGAAGATTGTGCTGCACGTCACGCGCTTCTTCCCACGCTGGCACATGGTCAACGCGCAGCCCACCCCCGTTGCGACCGTGATGCGCCTGGCAGACGTGGCGCGAGAGTACCTCTCGCACGTCCACGTGGGCAACTGCTAGGGCGAGGGCTAGCATCCTATCGCGAAGGCTGCGTACAGAGGCAGCGACCTAAGCTCAGTGCCCGTCTCGTTGGTACTCCGCGAGAAGTTTTGCTCTGAGAGCCTTATGGCATACGGTGATCCTCCCTCTGCCATAAGGCGCTGTAGGCTCTTCGCACGCACGTTGCGCGCCGACTTGACCTCAACAGGCACTACCTCGGCGTGGTCGTTCTGAAAGACGAAATCAACCTCACCACGCGACGAGTCCTCCTCTGGCATCCAGTAGAACGTCTTGATGTCATTTGCCTGCAGGGACTGCATCACGAAGTTCTCGGCAAGAGCACCACGGAAGTCGGAAGAGAGCTGCGAAGCAATCGTGGCGTCCAAGAAGAGTGACGGGGAAATGCCATATTTCTTGAACATAACCCCTGTGTCCGCAACGTACACCTTAAAGTAACTGCCTTCCTCGTCGTTATATGCGCTGAGCGGGACATGCGTATCCTTGGTGAGTTCGTTGCGAGTCACAACGCCAGCGGCCTCGAGCCATTCTAATGGCTCCAACAGACGAGCGCGCCGACCACCACGCACAACGTCGGCGTACTTGAACTTCTTGGTGGAGGCGCGAAGGAGCTGCTTGGGCAGGCTATCCCAAATACGCTTAGCAGAAATCCCACTGATGCCATTCTCGGGATCAGTCATGTCTGCCGTATAGGTGGCGTCAATCTCCGCAAGTTCTTCCATGGCCATGTCAAGCGAGCCGGTCTCAAGCCAGACGCGAAGAGGCATAGGCATGCCTCCTACCACCAGGAAGCGGTGATAGAGATTGAGCACATGCTCGTGAAGCACGTACGGCTCGCAGCTTTGTGCATGTTCGCGTATGGCGTTTGCCATTGCCTTCTCGCCAGATGCCCAAAGGAACTCTTCAAAGTCCATGGGGTGCATCTCAAGCTGACGAACGCCCGAGGGAAACGGGAGCCGGCGGCTCTTTGTGGTCACGCCCAAGAGGCTTCCGCTCGCGATGACGCGCCATGGCGAGCCGGAGAAGAACCTCAGGGAATTGAGGGCCTTCTCAGACAGCTGAACCTCGTCAAAGAAGAGCAGGGTGCGCTCAGGATCAAGCGAGAGGCGCTTGTACTCAGCGATTCTCGACGCAATGCGATTGAGGTCATCAGTGGGACCGTCGAAGATGCGCTCGATGTTCTCTAGGTCCGTCTGGAAGTCGAGCTTGACGAAGCCCTCACCCGCAAGCTCTTTCCCCACGTGCTCTATGGCGCTGGTCTTTCCCGTGCGGCGGGCGCCGCGAATAAGCAGCGGATGCATGGCGCCGCGCTTGAACCAAGCGCGGATGGCATTCTCGATCTTTCTCCCCATGTAAAACGAGTCCTGTGACAAGGTCTCCTTCATCCCCGCCCAAGCTCATCAAATACGATCGTAAGCTATTTCTACCATGATATACACGTTTTTATGTCATTTCGTGTACAGTCTGTACACGTTTTTCTGTCATTTCGTGTACAAGGTGTACACGAAATGACATTCTCATCGCCTGAGCGGGAGTGGACCGGAACCGCGGCGCACCGCCACTGCGGAAACGTATGCTTCGGCGAGAAAACGGCACCCAAAGGGCAATCCCGAACACGATTGGCACAAAAAGGGCCTCTCGGGCGCCATATTGACGCCCGAGAGGCCACTTCATACGTAATTCCTGCTAGAACGGTCCTTCGGGCGTCAGATTGACGCCCGAAGCGGAGTTTTGGTCGCGGCCCGCGCGCCGTCTACTCCCTGTGAGCGCGATAGAACGCGATGAGCGCCTGGGTCGACGGGTCCTGCTGCGCCAGCGCCTCGTCGTCGTGGAAGGCAGGCGTAATCTGCTTGGCAAGCTGCTTGCCAAGCTCAACGCCCCACTGATCGAAGGAGTCGAGCCCCCAGACCGTACCCTCGACAAACACGATGTGCTCGTAGAGCGCGATGAGCTCGCCCACCGCATGCGCGTCGAGCTTGACGCCAAAGATGGACGTGGTGGGGCGGTTGCCAGAGAAGCAGCGCGCGGGCACCATCCACTCGGGCGTTCCCTCAGCGCGGACCTCGTCGGCAGTCTTGCCAAAGGCGAGGGCCTTGGTCTGCGCTAGGAAGTTGGAGAGGAACAGCTCGTGCACGTCCTGCTCGCCATCCTTGGCGGGGTTGGGCGTGTTCACAAAGGCGATGAAATCTGCCGGGATAAGGTGCGTGCCCTGGTGAATGAGCTGGTAGAACGAGTGCTGCCCGTTGGTGCCCGCCTCGCCCCAGAAGATCTCGCCGGTAGTGGAGGTGACCGGCGTGCCATCCCAGCGCGTGGACTTGCCGTTGGACTCCATCGTGAGCTGCTGGAGATAGGCCGGGAAGCGGTGCAGGTACTGGTTGTACGGGAGCACAGCGTGGCTCTCGGCGCCAAAGAAGTCCGTGTACCACACGTTGATGAGGCCCATGAGCGCCACAACGTTCTTCTCGAGCGGGGTCTCGCAGAAGTAGCGGTCAACGTCGTGGAAACCTTCGAGGAACTGCTCGAAGACCTTGGGGCCAAAGGCAATAATGAGCGAGAGACCCACTGCAGAGTCCACGGAGTAGCGCCCGCCAACCCAGCTCCAGAAGCCGAAGGCATTCTGCGGATCAATGCCAAAGTCCTCGACGAGCTTGAGGTTGGTGGAGACGGCCACAAAGTGGTGCTTCACGGCTTCTGCCACGGAGGCGTCCGAGCCGTCGATGGCACCAGATGCCTTAAGGCCGTTGAGCAGCCATGCCTTGGCCTCACGTGCATTGGTCATGGTCTCGAGCGTGGTGAAGGTCTTGGAGACAATGATCACCAGCGTGGTCTCGGGGTCAAGCCCCTTGACCTTCTCGGCCATGTCGTTGGGGTCGATGTTGGAGACGTAGCGCACGTTGATGCCAGCGTCCGCGTAGGGCTTCAGGGCCTCGTACACCATGACCGGGCCAAGGTCGGATCCGCCAATGCCAATGGAGACAACGTTCTTGATGGCCTTGCCCGTGACGCCCTTCCACTCGCCGGAGCGCACGCGCTCGGCAAAGGCGTACATGCGGTCGAGAACCTCGTGGACGTCGGCAACGCAGTCCTGCCCATCCACCACGAGCTTGCCGGTGTCTGCGGCGGGGCGGCGCAGCGCGGTGTGCAGCACAGCTCGGTCCTCGGTGGTGTTGATGTGCGTGCCGGCGAACATCGCATCGCGGTGCTCCTCAACGCCCACCTCTCGCGCAAGGTCGCACAGGAGCTTGATGGTCTCATCGGTCACAAGGTTCTTGGAGAGGTCAAAGTGCAGGTCGTTGAGGTCGTAGGAGAACTTTTCCACGCGGTCGGCGTCCTCGGCGAACCACTCCTTGAGGCTAATGCCGTCAGAGACCAGCTCATCGTGATGGTCCTGCAGCGCCTTCCAAGCTGCGGTCTTTGTGGCGTCGACAGGTGCGGGAATGTTTGGCATGGCGTAGCTCCTTGTCGCAATGGACAGCATACGGTTCAAGGATACCGCGTCTGGAGGTTGTCTGAACGCTAGAAGGGCTCGCCAAGGGGAGGTATCTGCTTGAGCCGAGCCCACATAAGCTGCTTCTGGCGCTGGTCGCTCAGGGCGGACGCAAACCCGCCAAGAGCAAGCACGCGCACCCCGTGCACAGAGACAACATAACCAGGTTCAAGCATGGCTTCCTGAAAGCTCTGGAGCTCCGCAAGGTCATCCGCGTAGGCGTCACGCACGGTCTGCGCCGCCGCTTCGTCGCAGCATACAAGGGTTGCGGGGTCAAGCGCCGCGAGCGCCTCTCGCACAAGAGGGGCAGGCAGCGCACCAGGACTTCCCGGCTCCGGAAGGCAGATCGTGCACCAATCCTCCGGCTCGTAGCCCAGCTTGGCCAGCGACTTTCTCAGCGCCACACCGTCTGGGCCAGAAAGAAGCTCTGCGCCAGCCTGTTCCTCGGGAGAGAGATCTCCCTTGGCGAGAACAACCGCAGAGAAGGCGTTGCCACCCATGCGCACGCCGCGCGCCGCTAGGCCAGACAGCTCGGCCCTGGCCTTCTCAACGTACGCCTCGCGACGCCGGTCCCGCTCCGTTGCCATTGCATCCTCCCCAAGGCCGCTCGCCACGGCAAGTGACCGTTCACATGTGATAATGGAGATAGCATTTTGCGCCCCATGTCACACCCAGTGTAAATCGGGTATAAGCCGTCTCGACACGAAACCGCGGGCGAAGGCGTCCGCATCCGCTGGGAGGCAGACATGGCTACAACCCCTATCACCACCGACAAGTTCGATTCCGTTGTTACTAGCTCCGCAAAGCCCGTCCTCGTTGACTTCTGGGCCTCTTGGTGCGGCCCCTGCCGTGCACTTGGCCCCGTGGTCGAGGAGATCTCTGGCGAGCTGAGCGACAAGCTCGACGTCTACAAGTGCAACGTGGACGAGGAGGCAGACCTTGCCACCAGGTTCCGCATTGTCTCCATCCCCACGCTCATCCTGTTCAAGAACGGCAAGCCCATCCACACCATGGTGGGCAACATGCCCAAGGCCGAGCTCAAGAAGGAGCTCGAGGCCTACCTGTAAGGGTTGGCGCTGGGTGCGTGGCGCGTTGCCGCCTGGCAGGGCGCCACATGGCCTAGACTTGTACGTAACGCGGGGCGGATGCCATTGCGGCATCCGCCCCTTTTGTACCCTGTACTCGGGAAGGGACTTGCATGGCCGATCAGCTGGCAGAGAAGGGCCACGCCTTTGGGAGGTTGGTGCGAGAGAACCTTCGCCTGGTTCTTGCGGCCGTGGCTGCATGCATCTTCATCTGGCTTCTGGAGGAGGTTGGCGAAGGCGAGCTCACCAAGCTGGACACCGGTGCCTACCTGCTCTTTGTTCAGACGCTTCGCCAGCCGTGGCTCACGCCGTACATGGAGTCAATCTCTGAGCTGGCCCAGCCCGTAGCGCTTCTCGCCATGCTGCTGGCGGTAGAGGCGTTTGCCCCGGGCCGCCGGCCGGGAGCCTGCGCGGCGGTGAACCTGGTGTGCGCGGTAGCGCTCAACGTCCTGCTCAAGCAGCTGGTGCAGCGACCCAGGCCGGATGGCTTTCGCCTTATCGCCGAGACGGGCTACAGCTTCCCCTCCGGACACTCCATGGTGGCAATGGCGTTCTACGGACTTCTCGCCTGGATGGTGTGGCACTACGAGCGCGACCGCTTTGTGCGCTGGCTCTGTGTGATTGGCTTTGGCCTGGTGATTGCCCTCATCGGCATCAGCCGCATCTACCTGGGCGTCCACTACGCCTCCGACGTGATTGCTGGCTTCTGCGTTTCGCTCATCTGGCTTGCGCTCTACACCAAGCTTGTGGTGCCGCTGATGTTGGACGAGAAGGACGCAGCAATACGTTGATAGCCGGCGATACGGTGCTTACTCGCCCTCATCCAGGGGGATGATTCGTGCCGAGACGACCTTGCCCTCCTCGCAGATGATGCGCCCCATGCTGGGGCCACCGGAACGCGGGTAGGTAGGGCTGCCGGGGTTCATTACCAGCACGCCTGTTGCACGATCCCTCTCGACAAACGGGCGGTGCGTGTGGCCGCAGATGGCAATGTCGCAGAGCTTGAGATCAAGCCGCTCGCGATAGTGGCAGACCTCCCAGCGCAATCCGCTCGAGAAGAAAACCTTGACACGCTTGACCTCGGGGCCAAAGTCGTATGACCAGTCGTTGTTACCCAGGCATAGCTGTACCGGAGCAATCTGGCCGAGCGCGCGGTAGTCGGACGCGGAGCAGATGTCCCCCGCGTGGACTATGGTGTCTGCACCCTGAAGCTCGTCGAGCAGCCTCTTCGAGAGGTACCCATGCGTGTCCGAGATGATGTCGTAGCGCATCCTAGCCTTGCTCTCTCTTACCCTGTCGCTCCCGCTGCCCGTCAGGCCCTAGAGACCAAGCGCGCGCTTAAGGGCGACCACGCGGCGACGCGAGACCGAGATCTTCTTGCCCTCGATGCCATTGATGCCCAGCTGAAGGATGCCGCTGGAAACCACCTCGACGTCCTCGACGTACTCGAGGTTCACGATGTAGCCGCGGTGCACGCGGAAGAAGCCGTGCGGCGCGAGCTTCTGCTCGAGCTTGGCAAGCGAAATCGTGGAGAGGTAGCGGTCGTCGTCCGTGTAGATGCAGGAATAGTCGTCCTTGGCCTCGATGTAGCGAATCTGGTCGATGGGGACGAGCACCTTGCGGCCGCTCTTCACCACGGGGATGCGCTCTACCGAGGAGTGCGACTGGGGCTGCGGCTTAACGCGCGACTGCACCTTGTCCAGGGCCTGGTTGAGGCGGTCCGTCTCGACAGGCTTCATGAGGTAGTCGATGGCGTCGACCTCAAAGGCCTCGAGTGCATACTCGCTGTAGGCGGTCACAAAGACTACCGCAGGCGGGTTCTTAAGCTTGTGGAGCGCCTCTGCGAGCTGCATGCCGTTGGTCTTGGGCATCGAGACGTCAAGGAAGATGACGTCCGCACGCGCCTCCATGAGTCGCTCGACCGCCTCGCGTGCGCTTGACGCCTCGGTGATGGCATCCACGCGCCCGGTCTCCTCGAGGAGGTAACGCAGCTCGGAACGGGCGGGAGCCTCGTCATCGACAATCATCGCACGCAGCATTGCAACAACCTACCTTCCGCTGCGGCACGCATCCCGCCGCAGACACGCAAAGAAGCATCTTTGCCTACCGTTTACCGTTAGTATGCTACCCCTTGGACCCGTTATGCAACGTCAGGGCCGCCTCGCCCAGTCGCAGGGTCACGCAGGTTCCCTCTCCTGGCTTGGAGATGATCTCCACGCCGGAACCCGTGCCATAGAAGCGCTCAACGCGCTCGGCAACGTTCTTGAGGGCAATGCCGGTGCCCTTCTCCTCGCCAGAGGGCTTTGAGGCCGCGGCCAAGAGCCTGTTGGCCGTCTTCTGGTCCATGCCAAGGCCGTCGTCTGCCACTGCCACCAGCACGTCGTTGCCGTCCACGGCAACGTGGATGTCTATGTGGAGCGCGCCCTCCTCGCGCATGGCGTGGCGCACGGAATTCTCAACAATGGGCTGCACCAGGAACGAGGGCACGGGGAGGCTCTCGCAGCCGGGCTCCACGAACTCCTCTTCCACAATGCGGTCCTCGCCAAAGCGGGCCTTCTCGATCTTGAGGTAGCGCCGCGTCTGCTCGAGCTCGCGCGAAAGTGGGATGAGCTGATCGGACCCCTCGAGCGTGCGGCGGTAGAAGATCGAGAACTCGCGGAGAAGGTCGCGCGCCTTGGTTGGGTCTGTGCGCGTGAGTGACGCGATGGTGTTGAGCGTGTTGAAGAGAAAGTGCGGGTTGATCTGCGCCTGGAGCGCCTTGACTTCGGCGCGTGCGAGAAGCTCGGCTTGGCGGTCAAGCTCGTAGGACGAGAGCTGCGTCGAGAGGAGCTCGCCAAAGCCCTTGGCGATGGCCAGCTGCGTGCGATCGATGTCTGTGCCTCTGCGGTAGTAGAGCTTTATGGTGCCCATGGGCTCGTCCTGCACCAGGAGGGGCACGATGATGCCAAAGGCGCGACCAGAGCGGTTCTGGACCAGGTTGAAGTGGCGCGTGGTCTGGTCACCGTCGTCCATCGATACAAACGTCTCCATGCGCTTGCTCTCGAGGACCTCGAGCGTGGGAACGGTGTTCTCGCTGCCAGCAGGCGTGCCTACGCTGTGCTCGCCCTCGTAGGCAAGGACCTTCTTGGTGTTGGTTACGGCAATGCCCACCGCTGCCGTCTCGGGAAGCAGCAGGCGGCAGATGCGCGCGGCGTTATCGGGCGTGAGGCCATGGTTGCAGCTGCGAAGGGTCTCGGAGGCAATGGCAAGGGTCCTCTCGGTTGCCTCGGCGCGCATGGTGTCTGGCACCAGGTTGATGGTGCCAAAGGCAACGATGACCACGGCAAGCCCCGCACCCGCGAGCATGGAGGCCGTGACGTTACCCTCCGCGACGCCCCACGCCACAAGAAGCAGCAGGAATGCCGTCACGGCACTAAGGGCGATGTTTATGACGCTTGGCGAGAGCGAGGCCGAGTTGTCATCACTCATGGAAGCTTCCTTTCGCGGGCGAGCCCGTGCTTAGGAGCTCACGCTGGAGATATCGACTGTTCCAGATGGACGAGGCAATGCTCGGCCAGATAGTTGCAAACGAGAGGTAGCGCGTGGTTGCTACCTGCGCGTATCGATCCGCCTCACGGCATCCGGTGCGCAGGATACGCAGGTAGTCTGCACGGTCGCGCCCCACAAGGGCCCGTCGGGCGGCCGTGCCCCTCACGCGCGAGCGCACCTGTGGGGTAAGCCATGGTCCCGGGTACGGCATGAGCGACTCGGGAGTGACGGTGCGCAGGTCTCGGCGCCCGTTCATGGCCTCGAGCTTGCGGTACTCGTAGAACCACCTGTAGACGTCCTGCATGAAGATGGATGGCGTAGACGCCAGCTCCTCCGGAGGCTGCATGCGCACGTGCCATGTGTTGTCAAACCACACGTCGATGCCATTGGCACGCAGGTCAAGAAGGTAGTCGAGGTCTTCTCCGCGCGTTATGTAGGGGTCGAAGGGCACCCGCGTGAACGCGGAGGCGTGGATGGAGCAGCACCCGCCGCAAAGATAACTCGAGCGGAGAATGCGCGTTGGCGAGGTGAGGTAGCGCTTCATCATCTCGTTGAAGCCAACGTGCTTGGACCACAGCCGCTCGCACCACTCCGTCTGGACGGGCGCGTAGGGGGAACTGCGCACGTCTACGTAGCAGCCGCTCTTTGCAAGGATGGGCAGGTCCTGACGGGTAAGCGAGTCAAGGCCGTAGACGGCGTCGATGAGGTAGTCCTCGTTGAGCGCCACCTCGTCGTCATCAAGGAAGACCACGGCGTCGTGGCCAAAGGCCGAGGCAACCGCCAGGCCCATGTTGCGAATGGCACCGTAACCACGCAGCGCGATGGGGTCGCCCTGCAGCTTGGCATACATGCCGGAGCACTGCTCCTGAACCGCCGATGCCTCCTCGTCACCAATGACGATGGGGTTCAGGTCCATGTGATTGCGGCAGATGGAGTTCACGCGGGCGCGCGCGGACTTGGCACAAGACGGGGCGGCAACAAGGAGGACTATGACACGATCCACGCCGCGAACCTGCTCAAGCGACGAGAGGCATATCTCGAGCTCTGGCAGCGGCTTGGTGATGGGCGTGGAGTAGTCGTAGGAGCCGCGCTCCCCCAGCCGGCCGTGAGATTGGCTCTCGGCCCAGTACGAGGGAATCACGATGACGGGATTCACGGCAGCCTCCGGTTGGACAGACGTTTGCCACAGCCTTGCAGAGTGGTGTGTCCCATGGTACCGCACGCGGGCGGTCCTCTGCCGGCCGGTCCGCCGGCACCCCACAGTCCCATTCTCGTTCTTTATCGGAATTTGAGAATCGAACCCCATGTTTGCCCAGTTGGCGAGCAGCGTAATTCTCAAATGCCGATAAGGAACGAAGGGGACGAGAGAAGCTAGGCTGTTCACAAGAAGAGGCCCCCGCCGTAGGGCAGGGGCCTCTTTCGCTGCGCGGACTAGCCGGCAGCGGGTCTTGCTAGAAGGGCACTACGCGTCGGCGTACATGTCCTTGAGCTTGAGAAGGTGCGCGTAACGAGCCATTGCGGCCTCCTCGTTCTCGGCGAAGAGCTCCTGAGCGCGGCCGGGGAACTCGTTGACGAGGCGAGCATAGCGTGCCTCGTTCATCAGGAAGTCCTGGTAGCCACCCTTCGGCTCCTTGGAGTCGAGCGCGAACTTCTTGCCATCGGGCGCAGCAGGATCGAAGCGGAAGAGGTTCCAGTAGCCGCAATCGACGGCGCGCTTCATCTCCTCCTGGCAGTGCATCATGCCGCCCTTCTTGATGGAGTGCATCTCGCAGGGGCTGTAGCCGATGATCAGCGACGGGCCGTTGTAGGCCTCGGCCTCGCGGATGGCCTTGAGGGTCTGCATGGGGTTGGCGCCCATAGCGACCTGAGCGACGTAGATGTAGCCGTAGCTCATGGCAATCTCGGCGAGGGACTTCTTCTTGGTGGTCTTGCCAGCAGCAGCGAACTGCGCGACCTGGCCGAGGTTAGAGGCCTTGGAAGCCTGGCCGCCCGTGTTGGAGTAGACCTCGGTGTCGAAGACAAAGACGTTGACGTCGCGGTTCTGAGCCAGGACGTGGTCAAGGCCGCCAAAGCCGATGTCGTACGCCCAACCGTCGCCGCCGAAGATCCAGAAGGACTTCTTGGTGAGATAGGACTTCTCGGCCAGGAGCTTCTCGGCCTCCGGGGTACCAGCAGCCTCAAGCGCCTTGACGAAGGCAGCAGCTGTGGTCTTGGAGGCATCGGCGTCGTTGCGGGCCTCGAGCCATGCGGTGGCAGCGGTCTTGAGCTCGTCGGAAGCGCCGGACTCAAGCATGGCCTCGGTCATGGCCACAACGCGGTCACGCTCGGCCTCGTAGCCAACCTCCATACCAAAGCCGTGCTCGGCGTTGTCCTCGAACAGCGAGTTGTTCCACGCGGGGCCGTGGCCCTCGGCGTTCGTGGTGTACGGGCAGGTGGCCGCGGGGTTGCCCCAAATGGAGGAGCAGCCGGTGGCGTTGGAGATGAACATGCGGTCGCCAAAGAGCTGGGTCACGAGGCGAGCATAGCTGGTCTCGGCGCAGCCGGCGCAGGAACCGGAGAACTCAAGCAGCGGCTTGTGGAACTGGGACGCCTTGATGTTGGCATCGCCGGCGAGCTCGCTCTTCTCGGTAACCTTGTTGACGGCGTAATCCCAGACCTCTGCCTGATCGGCCTCGGCCTCCTGGGGCACCATCGTGAGGGCGCCGCCCTCCTTGACGTCGCTCTTGGGGCACATGGCAACGCAGTTGTAGCAGCCCATGCAGTCAAGCGGGGACACGGCGATGGTGAACTTGTAGCCGGTGCCCTTGGGGAGCTTGAGGTCGGTGGTACGCATGGCCTCGGGGGCAGCAGCGGCCTCCTCCTCGGTCATGGCAACCGGACGGATGGTGGCGTGCGGGCACACATACGAGCAGGTGTTGCACTGGATGCACTTCGTGGGATCCCAACGCGGCACCATAACGGCAACGCCACGCTTCTCGTATGCGGAAGCACCGAGCTCCCACTGACCGTCGGCGTGATCCTCGAAGGCGGAGACGGGCAGGCTGTCGCCGTCCATCATGTCAATCGGGGTGAGCAGCTCCTTGACCTGCTTCACGATGGCCTCGCGACCCTCGAGGGTGAGGGTGGAGGGCTCGTCGGTAGCGTTGGCCCAGTCAGCAGGCACCTCGAACTTGCGGTACGCGCTGGCGCCGGCCTCGATGGCCTTGTGGTTGGCGTCGACGACGGCCTGGCCCTTCTTCATGTAGGACTTGGTCGCGGCGTCCTTCATGTACTTGATGGCGTCCTCGGGCGGAAGCACCTTGGCCAGCGAGAAGAACGCGGACTGGAGCACCGTATTGGTGCGCTTGCCCATGCCAACCTTGGCGGCGAGGTCAATAGCGTCAATCAGGTAGACGTTGATGTTGTTCTGCGCGATGTAGCGCTTGCCGGCGGCAGGCATCTTCTCGGCGAACTCGGCGTCGTCCCACTGGCAGTTCACGAGGAACGTGCCACCCGGCTTGACGTCGCGGACCATCTTGAAGCCCTTGACGATGTAGCTGGGGTTGTGGCAAGCGACAAAGTCGGCCTTGGTCACGTAGTACGGCGAGCGGATCGGGGAATCACCAAAGCGCAGGTGCGAGACAGTGACGCCGCCGGTCTTCTTGGAGTCGTACTGGAAGTAGGCCTGGACGTACTTGTCGGTGTGGTCGCCGATGATCTTGATGGAGTTCTTGTTGGCGCCAACCGTGCCGTCGCCGCCAAGGCCCCAGAACTTGCACTCGATGGTGCCAGGAGCAGCGGTGTTGGGAGCATCGGGGTCCATGGGCAGCGAAAGGTTGGTGACGTCGTCCACGATGCCGATGGTGAACTCGCGCTTGGGGGAATCCTTCTTGAGCTCGTCGTACACGGCGAAGGCTGCCGCGGGCGGCTCATCCTTGGAGCCAAGGCCGTAACGGCCACCAATGACGGTGATGTTGGAGAGGCCAGCCTCGTACAGAGCGGAGATGACATCCTCGTAGAGGGGCTCGCCCACGGAGCCGGGCTCCTTGGTGCGGTCGAGGACGGCGATCTTCTTGGTGGTCTCGGGCAGGACGGCCACGAGGTGCTTGATGGAGAACGGACGATACAGGTGAACCTCGATCAGGCCGACCTTCTCACCCTTGGCAACCAGGTAGTCGATGACCTCCTTGAGCGTGTCGCAGAAGGAGCCCATGCAGACCACGACGCGATCGGCATCAGGAGCGCCGTAGTAGTTGAACGGCTTGTAGTCCGTGCCGATGCGCTTGTTGATCTCGTCCATGTAGGACTCGACGACGTCGGGAAGCTCGTCGTAGAGGGTGTTGCAGGCCTCGCGGTTCTGGAAGAACGTGTCGCCGTTCTCGTGCGAACCACGGGCGTGCGGGTGCTCAGGGTTGAGTGCGTGGTCACGGAAGGCCTGAACGGCGCCCATGTCGAGCATCTCGCCCAGCTCGTCGAAGTCCCACGTAGCGACCTTCTGAATCTCGTGGGAGGTACGGAAGCCGTCGAAGAAGTTGAGGAACGGGGTCTTGCCCTTGACGGCAGCAAGGTGCGCGACAGGGGAAAGGTCCATGACCTGCTGGACGTTGCTCTCGCAGAGCATGGCGAAGCCGGTCTGGCGGCAAGCCATAACGTCGGAGTGATCACCAAAGATGTTCAGCGACTGCGTAGCAACCGTGCGAGCGCTCACGTGGAAGACCGTGGGGAGCTGCTCTGCAGCAATCTTGTACATGTTGGGGATCATGAGGAGCAGGCCCTGGGATGCGGTGTAGGTGCTCGTGAGGGCGCCCGCGCCAAGAGAGCCGTGAACGGTGCCTGCGGCGCCGGCCTCGGACTCCATCTCAACGACCTTTACCGGAGTACCAAAGACATTCTTCATGCCCTTGGCGGCCCACTGGTCGACATGGTCGGCCATGGGGCTAGACGGCGTGATCGGGTAGATGCCCGCCACCTCCGTGTAGGCATACGACACCCAAGCCGCAGCCTCGTTGCCGTCCATCGACTTGAATTCTCTCGCCATATCCTCTCCTTCTCAGCAATACCGCCGTCATGACGGAAGTTGCCAAACTTTGTGACCCGGGGACTGGCTGGCCCCGAGACTTATGCCTTGAAAACTGCGAAAAGCAGTTACCCAGACAATTTTATGATACCGCAACACACCCAGCTTCACACAGCAACGAGAGCGTCGCAGGTCATCGAACAGCAGAGCTCAAGTTGACTTAAATACCCTGGTCTAGCTAGGGATTCATTGAACTGGGGCGATGCGGTCCGTATCGCCTCGTAGGTTTTGGAGGCGCCGCTGCTGCGTATCAGGAATTTGCCAAACCCCCTTACCGCTTACCGCAATTATTGAACCGTTTACCGCAATGTGGGGTGCACCTATCGCTTTTTCTTTTGCGCGGCGAGAAGCCTTGCGTAGCCATCGGCAAGCTTGGTACCACGCGGGCCGGTGGCGTCTGAGGCGCACACGATGCCATGCTCATCTGAGACGAGAAAGACCTCATCGTAAGCAAGTGTGCTGGCAAGAAGACCCTGGGCAACCCCCTCTTCACACGCAACGGCAATGCCAACTGTATTGGCAAGGCCTCGTACGAGCGTAACAGCACCCGAAGCATCGGCCGAAGCGTCCATTCCACAGACGAGCGTGTCTCCGCGTACCACCCACAGGGTCTCCGGTGCCACGCCGGTCTCCTCCGCCTCTCGCGATGCCTCAAGCGCACGGTTAGCGAGAACGGATGCAGTAGGTGTCTCTAGGGGTACGTAGGGTCCCACGGTCATAGCCGCCTGGCCCTTGTCGTCAAGCACAAGCATGAGGACGCCGTCCGGATTACGGGCAGAGCCGTCTTGCAGGGTCCACTCTATGTGCTGCTTTGCCCAAGCAACCAACTGTGTAGAGACCGCGCGGCCATTGACCACTCGTTTAGAGAGCGCGCGTAGGTGACGGTTCTCCATGGGCAGCTTGCCTGAGGCCAAGCGCCACCGGCATACGAGTACTGGACGTCCCAGGGTGAAGTCCTGATCTGGCCCTTTGTCACTCATAGTTGCCATCCTTCCGGCGCATTTCCCGCGCCGCATACACGAACGTCCAAATTCCATCAGGAGCGCCGGCCAAGAGGGCCGCGGTCTCGCAACGAGCATGGTACCCGATGCATTGCCAACGGTACTGTGAGAAGATGTGACGCTATATGAAGCTAATCCCAAGACTCAGAGAGGTGCAGGTACATGGTGTGGCGTGAGGAACGCACATGTGACGGGAAGGCCAGGCATACCCAGGAGCTGACACTTGAGCAGCCAACGGAACGAGCGTTGTCTGCAGCTGCAAAGCTCGTAGGAAAGACCTGGTACCCCGACGAGCCAGCCAAATGGGATGGCCTCTGCGAGAAGATAGAGCTTGCCCATCACCTCGAGCATGCAACCTATGTGCGCGCGGCAATGCTCGGCGACCGCTTTGCCGGCATCGTCGCCGCCGGCCCCGCGCAATCGGAGGCTGGAACGGCCCGCGCAGACGCAGGTGCCCTCTGGTATCGCAACCACATGCGCGCCTACGCACCCTGGGTGTTGGGGACCCCAGACGAGCCGCGAATTGGCCTCGCGCTTGTCCCCATTACCGCCGAGATAGCCCTCACGCAGGAGCTTGTGGAGCGCGGGGACGCCCGCTCTGCCTGGGAGATCACGCTTTTGGCCGTTGACCCAGCATGCCATGGCCACGGCATTGGACGCACGCTCTTTTCGGGCGCCCTTGACTACCTGCGCGCTCAGGGCGCGCCGGGCTTCTTCCTCGCCACGGATGACGGCTGCGATTTTGGCTTCTACGACCATCTGGGGCTCGAGCGCATAGCCTCAAGGGAGGCGGCCGCGTGTCCTGGCGTACCCCAGGGAGAAGAGGCCTTGGAGCTTGATGGCCCCAACGACGAGAAGCCCTTCCGGGTGTATCTCTACGGCGCATGGCTGGACGGCAAGCACGATGTGCGCTAGCGCGAACCTCCACTACGCAAGCACGACGATGGCCTCGCTCGATGCCAACACGCGCACGGCCAAGCGTCAGGTGGTAGGGCGCTTTGCGCCAACGCCTTCTGGCCGGATGCATCTGGGCAATGTCTTCTCGGCCCTTATGGCGTGGCTCGGCGCAAGAAGCGCAGGAGGGCGCATGGTCCTGCGGATAGAAGACCTCGACCCCAGGGCACAGGACCGCTCGGTTGCCCGTCTTCTGATGGATGATCTTACCTGGCTTGGACTGGACTGGGATGAGGGTCCATACTTCCAAAGCGAGCGCGGAGACCTGTACGCCGATGCAATCGAGCATCTGGGCGAGCAGGGCCTCACCTATCCATGCTTCTGCACGCGTTCCGAGCTGCATGCCGCAACCGCCCCACACGCCTCCGATGGCACCTATGTGTACCAGGGGACGTGCAGAAACCTCTCGCCCGAGGAGGTTGCGAGAAAGTCCATGGTGCGACGGCCCGCCACCAGGCTGCGCGTGCCCGACGAGGATGACCCCGCGGGCACTGTTACCTTTGACGACGTGGTCTACGGCCGCTGCTCCGAGATGCTCGCACGCGAGTGCGGAGACTTTCTGGTGCGCAGGAGCGACGGCGTGGTTGCCTACCAGCTCGCCGTTGTTGTCGACGATGCGCTCATGGGAGTGACACAGGTGGTACGTGGCCACGACCTCCTTGGGTCCGCGCCACGGCAAATCTACCTGCAACGACTGCTTGGCTTTGGATCGCCCTCCTACGCGCACGTCCCGCTTCTTGTAGACCCGGACGGAAGGCGGCTCTCCAAGCGCGACCACGACCTTGACCTTGGCGTTATTCGCGACGGAGGCTTTTCGTCTCGCCAGGTTGTTGGGTTTCTTGCCTCCCTTGTGGGACTTGCTGAGAAAGGCGAGGAGGTCTCGGCAGACGAGCTTGTGCCACGCTTCTCCTGGGATGCGCTTCGCAATCACCGCGATGACATTATGATGAACCACGGGGGCTTTCCTCCCTCCAAAGATGTGGCACACAAAGAGATGGGGAACGGCTGAGGAACTTCCCAACTCGGAAAACTGGGTTGTGACAAGCCGGCTTTGTGGGGTATCATGCTTGGGCACAACGTTCGGAGAGCTGACCGAGAGGCCGAAGGTGCTCGCCTGCTAAGCGAGTATTCCCTCCAAGGGAATCTGGGGTTCGAATCCCCAGCTCTCCGCCAGAGTATTGACGTACAGGCTTGGCCCACAAGCAAGGGCCGTTAGTTTGGACGTGAGCATAGGGGACCGGAGGCGGTAGCGCCTTCGGTCTCTTTTTTTGCCGGCCACGGATGTGGCGGCTTTGCGACAAGTATGTGTGCAGAGAAAAGTTCTTGACTGGCGCCCGCAATCGTGCCATATTATCTAACCGCACGCGCCGTTACCTCAGCTGGATAGAGGACCTGACTACGAATCAGGGCGTCATAGGTTCGAATCCTATACGGCGCACCACGAACGCGCAGGCCAGACGAGTTTTTCTCGTCTGGCCTTTTTCTTATCCGATAAGCCTAAATCTCCTCTGCTGCGGGCCGATACGTCACGCCCGTGGCGGGTCCTAGCGCCTGATACGAGTACGGTACGCCCTTGGCATCGCAAAGATCCATAAGGTCGATGAGGGCATGCCTACCACCCTGGAAGAACGAGCCAAGATGAGTTCTTATCTCCCCTTCTGCTTTGGCGCCATTTCCCAGGAGCTGGGCAAGTCCGTCCATGGCCTCTGGCGAGAAGACAACACGTACCTTATGCGAGGACTCCCCATACGCTACGCTTGCGGAGGGACCGCTAACCTCCTCGCTTACCATGAGGGACCCGTCCTCGGCGTAGCCGGACGTGACCACGGAGACATCCCCAAGCCGCTCCTCGCGGGCGACAACCTGCATCCCGTTCTTCTGCTTGTCCTTCGCTGTCATTTTTGCCCCTCCCCTTTGGATTGTGTGTTTCACTCAGTCTACCTCATTGGCACCAAGAATGCGAACATATGTTCTTATCTGTCATTCACCGGCAATTCCCTTCGGCGAGCGGCATGCACCCAAGGCTACAGAGGGCGTTTTCTCCGGGTACCTTAGAACATAGTTGTCTTGTGGACGGAGGAATGCATGAGCAAGGTCGACGGAGTGGGCGTTGCGTTCTGCGGTGGTGGCTTTCGCTCGTACGCCGAGGTCGCGGTTGTCGAGAATCTAGCCCGCGAGGGAATCACCATTGGCGCCGTTGCTGGAACCTCGATGGGATCGCTTGTCGCGGCCCTTGTGGGGGCGGGGCTCTCGCCGCAGCGGGTCGCCGAGCTTCTTGTGGAACTTGATCACCGGGTTGTGGAGACGGGCACCCTCAAGAACCTGCGCCTGCGCGTAATCAACATGGTGACCTCGAATGGCATTGTGGAGTCCGAGAAGATGCAGGAGCTTGCCCGTGGCGTTCTTGGCGAGGCGGGCATCCATACCTTTGGCGACTTCATCATGCCAGTGGCCATGCCGGCCGTAGACATTGTCTCGGGCGAGCTCACCGTGTTCACGAACGACCCGGAGCTCTTCAAGAGTACAGGCGCTGGCTGGACCTGCATCTCGGGCGATGATCTTGACGTGGCAAGCTGTGCCTGCGCCTCGGCCTCGTATCCCCTGGTCATTGCACCAACCGCCTACAGGGGACACGTCTACATGGACGGCGGCTGCCGCATGAACCTCCCCACACCTCTATTCGACCGCAGCTCAGTCGACGCCGTGGTGGGCGTGGGAATGATTCGCCAGCTCGAGCCGCTCAACGACCTCAAGCCGCTTGCCATTGCACAGAGAACCATGTCGTGCGGCGCAAATCAGCTCGACCGTCTGCACGCTCAGGCCGCCGACATCTACGTCAACCTGCCAGTCTCGGGCGCAGACGCCTTCCAGGCGGGAACCGGTCAGCAGGTCATCGACGAGGCGCGTGAGATGCTCCGCGCCAATCCGGTTGACTGGAGCCCCGCGCGTCCCAGCGCCTTCTCGGCCATGCGACGCGCCGCCGTCGACGCCATCGCCAGCATGGTCCGCGGCTGGCAGAGCTCGCAGCAGAACTACCAGCAGAACTCCTAGCGCAGCAACGCATTGCAGCACAAGAAAGGGGATGCCGCCACCAGGCGACACCCCCTCAATGAGACAAAGGAAAACTCCCTTTGTCTCACGCCAGCGGCTTGATGACTTCCATGTCGCGCATATAGGGACGCAGAACCTCGGGCACCGTGATGGAGCCGTCGGCGTTCTGGTAGTTCTCCATGATTGCGGCCATGGTGCGCCCAACGGCAAGGCCAGAACCGTTGAGGGTGTGGACCAGGCGCGTACCCTTGAACTCCGCGGGGTCCTTGTAGCGGATGTTCGCGCGGCGTGCCTGGAAGTCCCAGCAGTTGGAGCAGGAGGAGATCTCCTTGTAGTTGTTGTAGCTGGGCAGCCAGACCTCGAGGTCGTAGCACTTGGTGGCCGAGAAGCCAATGTCACCAGTGCAGAGCGTGACCACGTGGTAGGGCAGGCCAAGGAGCTGCAGGCACCTCTCGGCCTCGGCGACCATGCTCTCGAGCTGGTTCATCGAGTCCTCAGGCTTGGCAAACTTGACCATCTCGACCTTGTCGAACTCGTGCACGCGGATGATGCCGCGCGTGTCGCGGCCGGCGGAGCCAGCCTCCTCACGGAAGCACGGCGTGAAGGCGGTGTACCAAAGCGGCAGCTTGTCACCGTCGAGAATCTCGTCCCTGTGGATGTTGGTGAGCATGACCTCAGCCGTAGGGATGAGGTACATTCCGCCGCTCACGTGATAGAGGTCCTCGTCGAACTTGGGCAGCTGACCCGTGCCAAAGAGGGAGTCATAGTTCGTGATGACGGGCGGCCACCACTCGGTGAAGCCGGCCTTCACGTGCGTGTCGATAAAGAAGTTGATGAGAGCGCGCTCCATGAGGGCACCCGCGCCACCAAGCAGGTAGAAGCGCGTGCCGGCAAGCTTGATGCCACGCTCGAAGTCAATCATGCCGGTGGAGGGGCCAAGGTCCCAGTGCGCCTTGGGCTCGAAGTCGAACTGCGTGGGCTCGCCCCAGCGACGGACCTCGGGGTTGTCGGAGTCGTCGACGCCATACGGCACGGACTCATGCGGGATGTTGGGGATGGCCGCGACCAGGTCAAACAGGTCCTTCTCGACCTTGGTGCGCTTCTCGTTAAGCTCGGCGATGCGGTCCTTGCTGGCCGCGACCTTGGCCTTCGCAGCCTCAGCCTCGTCCTTCTTGCCCTCGCGCATGAGCTGGCCCACCTGCTTGGAGATGGAGTTGCGGTCTGCCTGAAGCTGCTCAACCTCGGCGATGACCGAGCGACGCTCCTCGTCAAGCTCGAAGAAGCGCTCGCGATCCCAATGCGCGTTCTGGCGAGAGGCGCAGGACTTGTCTACGAGGTCTGGATTCTCTCGCACGAACTTAATGTCGAGCATGTGTGAACTCCCTTGCGTATGTGCGACGATATGCCGCAGCGATGTCCGGCGCGCCAAAGCCGCTACTGCGGCTCGGCGGCGCTCCAAGTATATACTTGTGCGGTATCCGTTGGCCCCTTGCGGGCCCAAAGCCCGGGAGGCTTACGTATGGACTTCTTCACCTGGCTCTTCAATGATAGGACCGGCGTGGTGTGCCTGGTGATTGGCGGCATGCTGGTATGCCTGCTCATCTCGTTTGTCCTTGAGCGCCGCACGCGCAAGGAATACTACAACCACGAGAAGTCCGACGACGACTGGGACCTCTTTGACGATGACGACGATGAGGACGAGGACGCCGACAAGTAACCTCATGGGGCTGTAGGGCTGAGAAGAACTGCGGTACCGGTGCGACGAGCGACGGTACCGCTTGTTGTATGTACGAAACCCCAGCTCCGACGCCATTTTGCCGCCGGAGGGCAGGTTTTAGCAGCAAGTTTGTACAAAAGGGGCTCTCAGGCGGCAATTTGTCTCCGGAAGGCGCGTTTTGGCAGCAGGTGCGTACAAAATCCTTGTTCCGGCGGCATTAATTCGCCTGAGTGCGCATTTCCGTGTTGCGCCGTGCGAGAGCCGACCGGGCAACTGAAAAAAGAGCTCCTCCGCTGGAAACCCAACGGAGGAGCTCTATCATTTCATGGTGCGGGCGAAAGGACTTGAACCTTCATGAGATTGCTCTCATACGGACCTGAACCGTACGCGTCTGCCAATTCCGCCACGCCCGCGTGCTGGGATATATTACAGCATCCGACCGAAAATGCCAACAGAAGTTTGGCAAAAACGGGTCTTTACTCGCCCATTTCCGCGCGGGTCTCGTCGATGATGCGGCGCACCTCGGCGGCGTTCTTGGCGATGT
>ERZ840096.713-NODE-713-length-44769-cov-13.210762_pt1 | contig 44769 bp, 35 predicted proteins | sample MGYA00519878_ERZ840096 | MGnify/ENA primary metagenome ERZ840096 (study PRJEB31850, sample SAMEA3708865) | human gut metagenome | biome: human gut; feature: human-associated habitat; material: faeces | place: China | collected 2014 ...
TTCAAGCTGATTTATCAAGGCATACGGGATGTTTTCCGTGTGCGAAGTTTGAGTCCTATAATTATAATGTTTTGATCCTCCCATCTCAAATTTATACCGTTCATCACCACGAGATAAATCCAGTATCATATTCGATTTATGTCCCTGTAAATATTTGATAGTTTCATTTATCATGACCTTGCCTGGAGAGTATTGCTTAAACAGACTATTCATTGAAACAATCGGAAATACTATCTCATTGAAATTAGTAGCAAATCCTGTCATAAATGCTGCCGGCTTATCTTTTAACATTAAGCAAAATGTATATTGTTCATTCATATTTTGTATAGCCCATGTCAATGATGAAAAATACCTATGCTTAATAAATGGAAAGAAGTCATATTTTCGATTTTTTCTTTCCGACTCCCTTGCAGTATAAAATTTCATCAATGAAGATAATAATTCATTATCTTTAAACGGGCCATGAATCACTTTCAATTCCATAGATATATCTTGCTTTTTTAGCTTATTATAAATTTTATGGATATTAGATCGAGCATTTTTTGATAATCCATGGAAATAGGTATCGTAGTCATCTGGATAACATACTTTCACACAGACACGATCTAGCTCTATATTTACTTGATAATCAATCAAACGCTTATCATTACAATATTCTTTAAAAAATTGGTACAATCTAGATCTTTCATTCACTTTATATAGCATCAACTTCATGCCATGAAACTTTTCTCTCAACTCTCGCAAAGCAGAAAATATATCTTCATCTCTTATATTTTTATCGTAAATGAAATCAAGATTATCTGGGCCACCGATATTTTCTCCGAAAATGTACAGCGTCTTTTTCTTTATAAATAAAGGCATAATCATTAAGGGAATATCATGATTGTAATAAACTAGAAAATATTCTTTCTGTAAAAAAGTTGTTGGTTTTATTTTTTTATATGAGTATACCTCTTCATTATATTCCCATGAAGAAAAAGGGAATAGGTATGGATTATCCTTATATAGTTTTCTCCAAATCTTTTTTAGTTTTTCATCATTCCATCGATATTGAACCAGCATGACAATCCTCCTAAAATACAGTATTTTCCTTTACAAATTTGAAGCCAAACGGTATCCATTTCTAATAGCCGCAGACGAAACGGTCCATCGCGCTGACAAGACAACAGCTAGACTTCAGATGACCTCATCCGACGTCTCCTCCTGCGACTAATAATATTCCAGAATACAGATGATATAGAAACGCAGTAGTGCATTCTCTGGACGCTTATGCGGGCGATATACTTCTCTGCACTACTTGTAGAGCGCTTGCACTGCCAACGGTTACTATGCGAGGCCGCATTGCGGCGGAATTCACTTGAGTGACGGATTCGCCGGCTACAAGAAATAGGTGGTTCTTTTCAAGCATCATTATAGCAGAAGAATCTATATATCATTTTTATTATGTTATCTAAAAACTGTCGCGCTTAGATTGTACATCCATCCTCGAAAGGGCTGGATGTATCTTAATAATTCACTCTCCCAGGAATCATATCAAATATAATCTTACTTATTTCCTTACAATTATTACCATGAGGAATAAATTTATCAAATCTATCCATATATTTCTCCCAAAGATTTCCATTAATTATTTTATTGACTATTTCTGATAGATCTTTTGCATTATCAGTCCAAGGAACACATTTATATAATCGTAAGAAAGAGCCATATTTTCCATCACTACATTTATAAAAATAATCTGTTTTTATCGTCTCATAAAATTCAACAATCGGCTTTTTAGTAAATAAAATATCTGCAGCACCACTAGATTTCCCTATCATTATAGTACAGTCAGATTGGTATGCAATTTCTGTTAATGAATCATTTGATATTGTAAAAATCGATTTATCAATTTCTATTTTATCAAAGAATTGATTTTGAAGTTTTTTATTATCACGAGGATGAAATTTTATAATATAATGATACTGTCTATTCCCTCGAATAAATTTAACTAACTCATTTATTTCATTGGTATTAACACGATAACTAGATTGTAGGCGTGGAAGCAAAATAGAAATTTTTTTGCATTGATCAATTCATTATCTGAAGAACAACAAGACACAGATACTTCTTTCATTTTTATCTTTTTTTGAATTTTTTCTTGCCAGTATAAATCTGCTTTAGGAGACTCTGTAATAAAAATCGATGTGTCCCTAGGATAAAATACTTTATCATACTCACTAGTGAGAAAGCAGGCATCCATTTCTTTCATTTCAGTACGATAATTATTACTGCTCATGGATAAAAATCCACATTGTTCATGTGAAACATAGACCGTGTTTAATCTATAGATGTTTTTGACAGTATAATACCCATATGAATTGGTAGTACAACAAAACACACATTTAATAGAGATATTACTTAATAATTTTTTCATTAAGTTTAGAATGCCTTGTTTCATAGACTTTTTAAATATAGAAAAGGACAGTCTTTCTAACCATTTCCATTTACATGGTTTCCAATTATTTTTAATAACGCCAGCAGATAAAGATAACAATGTTTCATAATCTTTACGATGTATATCTTGCATTTCTCCGGAATTTGTCTCAATTAATATTGATAGCACCCTTTTCTCTGGCATATTTTCATTGATCCAAGTTAGCAATGGCACAAACTCATCTAAAGTATTCCACCCAGTGTCTAAAATAAAACACAAATCAACATCATTTTTTATATCCCACTTAGCTACTTTAATATAATTATCTAATGGATATAAAACTCCCCAATTCATTCTACCCCTCCCTGTATAATCTTCATCAATTTCTTGAATACTCCGTTTTTCTCAACGAATTGTTAAACAATGAATTCTCAATATGACGTGACCAATAGGTGTGCTTATTCCGAGAATACCTTACATATTAAGCTGTTGACGTAGTAGCAATCTTGCTCGTGGCTTTTCCACGAAACAAGTAACAGTTCCTTCGATCCGGACACGCCCTTTCTTGTTTGCCCACCACAGTCCCAGTGAACACAGATGGAACGGTTCGCCGCATTGGCAAAATAATCTTCGATGAGGTGCAATATGCTGGTCAGCAGGAATTGTATTGCGACAGAGGGCACGTAAGATAGTTGACTTTCTTTGCTTTAGAGATGAACGACCTCCACGACAGACTTGTCGTCCGCAAGAAATTGGATTGTAAATCCATCAGTTAATTCAACCTACTTACTATCTTGAATATATCTTATCTCATTATCTAACAAAAAGCAGAACGAATTATATAAGCTTTTCCGATTCCATTCCAAATCTAAGTCTTTAACTTTTTCCATTCTAAATTCTTCCCATATACCATCACAAGCCTTCTTTTGTAAATTTTCCATACTTTTCTCAAGGAGCCTATGATTTACTTTATAATCAATTATTTCGTTTATATCTATATTTTCATGATATTTAAAAATCCCTGGCAAAGATTCATACCAAGCTGTACCAAAGATCAAAGCTGCTTTTCCACCAGATATAGATTCCCATGCTGCCGTCCCTGTTATTGTTGCAAGAAACTGACAGTGCTCCATCAACTTATATGTGTCTACACTTCTATCGATATATATAACATTAGGAATACTGGTCAATCTTTTAAAAAAGAATTTTCCTCGTACAGAATATAGCTGTTTTGGGTTTTCTTTAACATAAATAAACCAGTTATCTGGAATAATATTTTTGATTTTTTCAATTGCTAAAATCTGATCCCTATATATCCCACCAATTGCATCGGTCGTCATCTCCGGCTGTAAATGCAATGGGAAATATACATACTTTTTATCAAAATCGATATTCCTTTTAGACAACGTTTTTATGTGATAATTATATCGATATTTCCTTATTTTAGTAATAACTTCCTTCGTGATTTTTTGTTCAACAAAATCGCTGATAGATTCATATTTAATAAGATCCTGTTTAATCATATGACTTCGTTCTTTTATCCATTGAGTTGGATGTATAAAAAAACGAATCTTTCTTTCCCAATCCTCTCCTCTATCCTTTTTTATTTGGCTAGCACTCATATAGTCTAATTTTTTTTCAAATGATTTACTCATATGATATTCAGTAGAATTTTTATGATAGTCTGGAAGCAAATAGATTTTCCCTACATCTTCAATTCGATGTCCATAAAACATTTTTTTAGGAAAAGCTGAAACAGTAAACAGAAATAGTGTACTTATATTCATTGATCTAGCTAATAAATACAACATACACCTAAGATTACCATGTGGTATATCCGAAAACAATATCAGATCAACCTTGTTCTCGGTTATATCATGATATAATCGGTTAATAACATAATTAATTATATTTGTATATTCATAATATGATTCATGAAAGAACTCTGTATTACGAGCAAATTCTTGCATGAGCCAATCCATATGTTCATTGATATAATTAGATATATACTCGTTAGGAAATGGCTGCCAACTTTTCCAGTTTCCCCTCCATAATTTGGTAGTAGGTATTGCGTATGACAATTTTTTCAGGACTTGGTCACTACAAGTTTGGTCGTAATACCATTTTTTTATAGAAATTTTCTTTTCGTTCTGTAAGCGAAAAAAAATATCTAACATAGGACCAGACTCAAATCCATAAATTATTATATTCATAATTAATCTCCAAAAATATAATCAAGATATTGTTAATTATTAATTCCTTTCATTCATTGTTTTTTGCAAGCCACAAAATAAACTAGTTACAGGTCGCCATTTTAGATATTTTTGGGCCTTATCATTAGATAATACCGATCGTCGAATATCTCCTTCTCGCTCTTTTTCATATTCAATATTAATAGATACCTTTGCAATGTCTTTCAAATAATTCAATAATCCATTTAAGCTGATTTCTTTTCCTGTGCTCAAGTTATAAATATCATTAATATATTTTGTTGAAAGTGCACAACAAATCCCAGAAGCTATATCACCTGCATAGATAAAATCGCGCGTTTGATTACCGTTACCAAATATCTTTATTGATTTATTCTTATTGATTTGTTTAGAAAAGATACTAATCACACCACCTTCACCTTTATCGCCCTGCCGCTCCCCATACACGTTAGAAAATCGCAGTATAATATAATTTAGATCATAAAGACGATGATACATATCTAGATATTTTTCTGATGTAACTTTACTTAACCCATAAAATGACATTGGATTTAATTTAGCATCTTCATGTATTGGTAGACAATCCTCTTTTACATCACCATAAACAGCAGCCGTCGAAGAAAAAACAATTCGATGAATATCGCCATATCTTGCTGCTTCTAATATATTCACAAGACCGACAATATTTTCTTCCATGTCAAAAAAAGGATTTGATATGGAAGAATTTACCATCGTCTGTGCTGCCAAATGAACAATAGCGTCAAAATGCTCAGAAATAATCTTACTACGTATACTTTTATTCCTAATATCATCTTTCCAGAATGAAAATCCAGATTGAGGTAAATGATCTAAGGAGCCTGTACTTAAATTATCTAGTACTGTAACCTCATAACCTGTGAAAATAAGTTTTCGCACTAAATGCGACCCAATAAAGCCTGCTCCTCCGGTAACTAAAACTTTCATTATACTCACCTTTAACTCAAAAGGTTACATATATATTATATATGTACTCACTCTATATCCTCATTTTGGAGAATTTTATCTTCCGGTAAATCTTTACTCGCCTTTCGTCCTATAACAGAACCGATATTACGAGGAGGGATTCCTGTTCCTGGACGCTTAAAAGTAAGCATATCAGATGTAAAAGTTGTACCTTTCAAAATGCTCTTTGTAGTTACAATCGAACGTCTAGCATTTTGACGTGCAGCCGATTCTGTAGGAAGTGCCACTAAATCGCCACATCCCCTTATCTTATCAATTTTTTCTATATGTGTTAAGATTTCCTCTGCATCATGAACATCCATAGCATGATAGTGGTCATTTCCTGTTAAAGATTTATCTAACGTAAAATGCTTCTCAATCAATTGTGCTCCTAAGAGATACGCTACTTCAATAACATCATACTCTGAATCTGGTTTAGTATGATCAGAATAACCAATATACATATCTGGAAAAGTGTCCTTCAAAGTTTTAATTTTAGCAAGGTTTGCATCTTGATATGGTGTTGGATATTCCAGTACACAGTGTAGTAATGTTATCTTTTTTTTATTATAACGTTTAATTGTAGAAACGGCTTCTTGAATCTCATCTAGATTTGCCGCACCTATCGATAAAATAATGGGTTTATTTTTCTTAGCAATATAAGATATAAAAGGTAAATTGCTAATATCAGATGATGATATTTTGTAGACATTCATTAAATCATATAAGTAATCCGATGAATTAAAATCAAATGGTGTCGAACAAAACTCAATACCAATTTCATTACAAAAATTCGCCAACTGTGTATATTCATAATCTCCGAATGAATCATATTTTTTAAATAATGCATACTGTGATGTTGTTTTCTCTTCATTTGTATCCCAATATGATGGTGAATTTTTAGCAGCGATTGTTTCTGCTTTATACGTCTGAAATTTAACTGCGTGGATTCCTGCATTCTTAGCTTCCAATATCATCAATTTTGCTGCTTCAATATTACTTATATTTAATTTCTTTGCAATATCATAATAATTTACACCTATCTCAGCAATCAAAACGAACTTGCCCGCTCGCAGTCTTTTTTCTATGGTTTTTATCATTTCGTCTCATCTCCTAGAATGATATCTTTAACATGTTGAATTCCATCATCAAAATTATGTTTTATCATTAATGCTCGCATATTTTTTCTTATATTAGCCGTATCTATTAACCATTTAACTGTATTTGCTATGGCTTCAACATCGATATCCTTACCTAAGCCAAGATTAATAAATCCATTCTTCATAGTAGCAAAAGTGTGCATGGCCTCTCGTTCATTTTGTGATAGTATAATCGATGGAATTCCCATACTGGCAATTTCGTATACAGTACGTCCTTGGCTAGATATTGCAAGATCAGCCTTTTTCATATATTCTGTGACACGGCTAACATTCTTATGGACAAAAATATTTGATTCTAGGTTCGTAAAAATACCATTAGCATCTGCATCATACCCAATTCCTATTATAAAATGGAATTCAATATTAGGATAATCACTTGTAATAGCCTTTGCCACCTGATAAAGTTTATAATTTAAATTACTTGGATCAGTTCCTCCAAACATGACTAATACATTATTGACAATCGAAGAAAACTCTTTTTGTTTTACCAACTTAAATTCATCACGTAAACAAACATAGCGAGCCCCTTCATAAAGGTTATCTGTAATAGGGTGATGATACTCATATAATGCATTAATTACGGCATCAGCATATTTAGTTCCCTCTCCAAGATCTTCAATTGTTATAACACGCTTCACGTATTTCTTTAGCCACTGAATATATTCAGCTGATGTATTTAGGCAATCATTTACCCATATATCCGGCTTATATGAACTAATAATATTCGATAAATCAGATTTGTTCTCTATTACAACATATGGCAAATTAGTGCTTTGAATTTTTTTCAGCCCTTCTATACAGTCTTTTCTAGTTACGAAAAGCACCTGATGTTCAGTAAAACTAAATGCCATTGTTAAGCAATTATATATATGCCCCATGCCGATTTTTTTCGTTCCATCTACCCGAAAAATTATTCTTTTTTTTCGTAACTGACTCTCAGATACTACCCAATCACCAACAGTATCGATATCAATTGATTCAGACTCCGGAACCTCAAAAACTGAAATATTTTTACCTATACGTGATGTTTTTGTTACACATTCGCGCCTTGTAATAAGAAACGCTCCTGTTTCCATATAACTAGGAGGAAGTTGTTGACGATTTAGTCTTTTTTCATAGTTAGGAACAATCTTTCCATCCTTTTTCGTCCAAGAAAGGTGTGGATGATTGACTACACTAATAAGCGTATCATATTGTTTATTAATAAATGTTTGAATAGCTTGATTTAGGGTATCTACTTGTAATAATGGCGAAGTAGGCTGCATTGTTATAATAAACTCATATTTTGAATTAGTCTGCGCTTCCATTCTGATTACTGCATCTTCAACTACAGGATCCAATGTCACTGAATCAGCGGCCAAGCCTTTCCCACGTGGTACAACATCACTACCAAATTGTTTTGCTACATATGCAATTTCAGGATCATCAGTAGTTACCACACATGCTGTAATTAACGGACATTTCAATGCATTCTCTATCGCATATGCTATTAATGGTTTTCCGCACATAAAACGAATATTTTTTCTAGGGATTCCCTTAGAACCGCCACGCGCTGGAATTACTGCTAAAATATTCATGCTAGAATCACATCCTTCATATTCCATAATATTCTTTTACGACAGATTTTATGAAGCTTCTCCATTAGCTCATGCCCTACTAGATGTAAATTAGCGTACTATAACACGCGTACTCCTCCCGAGTTTCTTTCCCTTTCAAGATAATACAATATGGATAATCTCAAAATAGATAGTAAACTTGCTTGTTTTCCAGTCAGCTGCTGTACTTCGATATCGCGAAACTAAAAGAGACAAAAGTTGCACACATGCAAGTAACGTAATCCTTCCATCCTCTTGCCTACTCTCAAGACTTTCTCGACAATATTCTTACAATCCGCTGAATCAGTTTATCCTGTCCATATTTCTCGTTCGCCCCGATCAGCCCTTGACGGTATTCCTCTGCCTTTTGCGGGAAAGTATTGACAAAATGTTCTAGCTGCTTGGAGAACACATCCACTGAATCCAGCTTGACGGCTTCGCCAATCTTGAACTCGCTCAGGATCTCGGGATTCATCTCGGGAGATTGCAGGACAGGCTTGTAATAGCCGATTGCGGTGAACAGCATGGCGCTCGGCTGATAGCGGTAGCGCTCTGCACCATATGGCAAGAGTAGGACATCGATATCCATGAGCTCGCGCTGCCATTCGATGCCCAAGAGGTTCTTGTGCAAGAAGCGGATATTGTCATGCGAGGCATATTCCCGTTTCAAGCGCTCGAAGTCGTCGCTGTCGGCCTGCGTCACGGTAGCGCCCTGTACCGTGAGCACAACGGGATTCGTAAATGTCGCCTTGATAAATGCCTGTAAGAAAAAGTCGAGATTCTTCTCGCGGCGGTATTGCCCAAAGAAGCCAAGTCGCAACGGTTCATGCACATGGAACTCTGGTGTGACTGGCAAATCAAACGGGATGTAGACTGGTGCCATGACTGTGTGGAAATTTGGACAGTCTACCAACTCAGGGAACGACGTCTGCAAGCCCAGCGCGCCGAGATGGATATTCGAGTAAGCCCGGAGACTCTTGACGCCATCGCAGAAGCGCTCCCTATCCTTTGGCATGATACCATGGAATAGGAACAAGACCGGGACAGGGCTTTTCTTGATGGTGCTGTTCCGGACCGAGCGCATGACGCGCCAGCTGTTCGTCGGCACGACGATGGCATCGCAATGGCCTTGCTTTGCCTTTTCACAAGCGCTATCGAACCAGACCAAGCGACGGCGCTCCCGTTGAAATGACAACCAGAGCCGCTTAATTCTGCCGACCCCTGCATACGATATCGCCTCACCGCCCGCCAGATACTCCACATCACAGCGATAGTCGAACTTGAACGGGAAGTGCTCCGGCACAAAGAACACCGGCTCGTGCCCCTGTTTCTTCATCTCTTCTACGAGAATGCGGTCAAATTCTACCTCATGACCAGCAGGCATAACGATAGACTCTAATATAGCAATACGCACGATCTTCACTCCTATAAACGACCATCTTCATCATGATACAGGAAATACAACTTGACGTATTTATTCATAGTATAAAAATAATGATTCGTGGAAAGAATCCAGCCCATCTTTCCATCCAAAAAACCAAGATTCAGGATATATACTTTAAAAAATGCCCAAAAGGGACGCAATACAATATCCAGGAAGAAATTACATTCTTTATGATTCTTTTTATACTTTGCAGCAGCTAATGTCGTATAGTTATTGAGTTTGTTCAATTGCTGGCTCCATGTATCATATGTATAGTGATACATGATGCCGTGCAACTTTTCGTTTGGATACGGCGTTACGATCTGGGGATGGACATAGCCTTCGACATAGGAACCTTCTGCCGGAAAAAGTCGATTGACGTAATCAGGACGCAGGACACCATGTGTAGCGTGGTGATGATAGAATTTATTTTCGCGTTGAATCCAATATGCTTTCTTATCGCCTTTAGCAACGACAGAGCAGATTTCTTTTGCCAACGGCTCTGAAATGCGCTCATCAGCATCGACGAACAAGACCCATTCATGCTTAGCTTGCTGGATAGCAAAAGTCTGCTGGCCACCCCAATCGCCATTCATATCACGCTGTATCGCCCGCGCACCTAACTGTTCGGCTATCTCTTTTGTCCGATCTGTACTGAAGTCATCGATTACGAGTATGTCATCGGCAAACGATAGTGTCTTGATGCACGCTTGTATATTCCGTTCTTCATTCTTTGCCAAGATCAATGCTGAAATCTGAGCCACAATACCCCTCTTTTCTGTATAGGTCTTGCTATGCCATCACTTCATCAAATCTTTGACATGGTCTGCAATAGAAGCGTCGACTTCATCGAGCAGGGCATAGCGCTTGCGGTAATTGGCGCGCTTGCGCGTCGGAACCTCTTCCATGGTCTTGCGGTATTCTGTCATCGGCAGCTCGTAGAAGCGCTGGTCGGCACAGGGGCGGCCGCCCGACTCTTTCCAGAAGTCGCTGAAACTCGTCTTGAGCTTGCGGTCGCGGCGAATGTGGTTGTTCGCATAGTAGCCATAGTTCGTGACAGCATAGATGTGCTTGAGGCCGAGGGCCTTAGCTGTCTCTTGCGTCGCATGCAGGATAAAGTTCTTCGTGCGGTAGGCATGACAACGCTTTGTGACTTTCTTGATGATGTCCTTGGCGTTCTCCATGTTCGGGCCCTGCATCGCGCCAATCCAGAGTGCCCACTCACCAGCCTTGTTCGGCGCAATCCAGAACATCATCTGGTAGAGGTCTGCATCGTCGAGACACAGGACGACGGACAAGAGCCCTTCTTTACGCTGGCCGGGATGATACGACAGCTCGAAGCGCAGATAGCCACCTTCATCATGGCTTTCCCAGAGGATGTAGTGCTCATCCCCATAAAGACCTAGGAATACATCTTCTTTGAGATGCTTCGACAAATAGTCCATATGCTGCTCGACAAGTTTGGCACGCTCATCAAACGTCGACTTATTGTAGAAGAACGCACGCGTCGGCTGCTCGTAGACAAAAGGATATTCCTCTGCCAGTTTGCCGAGAAGCGCATCGCTCGTAAAAAATTGATACAGACGCTTCATGCGTCTCATGTTCAATAAGCAGCGCCCAACGAAGACCACCATGCGTCTGGCTTCGCGTGGATTTTCTGTATTGTATATTTTCTTTCCTAATCTTATATAATCCAGCATGCATTCCATTCCTCATATGTATTCTACAAGATAATCTCGTCATCCTTCTTATCATAAGTTTACTCTAAACAAGTCCATTGTGCAAATAGCAAACGAAAAACCCTATCTTGCGACAGGGTTTTCTATTACAATGCCTCATCTTAGCTATATTGCGAGAAATTTCGGCCTTCAACGAAAGTTGCTCAACATCTCTGGATGACGGACCATCCAGGCTGTTAAGGCATCGACACCGGCAATCTCATCCGCATAGCGGATATCCTTGCTCTCCTTTGTCGGCAGCTCTTGATCCGTGACGACGGTGGATTGATACACAGGCGTCTGCGCTGAGCCCACGTTTTCCTTAGTGAGCCAGTGATACGGCGTCACGACGCGGTCGATTGGCTCCGTCAGCGATGGCACGAGGGAATAGTACGAAAATCCCTTGGGGGCAATCAGCTCGAAGATGGTCGGCATGATGTTCATATGGCCGCCAATCGTGTTGCCTGAGAGGATGTCCTGTGTGAGCTCTGGATGGTGCATCGCAAAGGAGGTGCAGAACTGCTCGCGCAGGGTGACATCCTGACGCGTCAGCGTATCGCCCGGGTGAATCGGGATGCTCGCATGGTCGCCCGTCACGATGAACAGGGCGTCTGGGTAGACGCGCTCCATCTCCTCCACGAAGTCCGAGATGGCCTTATCGCTGTACCAGTAGGTACCTAGGATCTTCTGCTTCTTGTGGTTGTGACGCACAGACTCCGGCAGATCCTTGAGGACTGCATCGGCATCGAAGCCGAGTTTCTTGAGCGGCATCTTGTAGGGACCGTGATTCGAGGTCGTGTAGATGTAGTGGAAGGTCGGCGTATCATCATCGAGTTCCTGGATGAGCTTTGCCGCATGCTGCAGGAAGATGTGGTCGTAAACGCCCACCCATGTCTTCGGCGAGTCGGGCGGGCAGAACTCGGTAGCACCCATGACCTTGTCAAAGCCAACAGCAGGGCCGAACTTGTCGAAGTTGCCATACGTGGGGTTGCCGCCGTACCAGTAAATGGAGCGGTAGCCCAGCTTGCGCAGCTGATTGGGCAGCGTCGTGGCCAGTGTGCCGTGCCAGAAATCCTCGCGCTCGTTGAGCTCCAGCTTCGCATCGAAGATGCCCGTCATCAGGCTGACGATGGCAGGGCGAGAGATCATGCCGGCTGGCAGGAAGTTGTTTAGCGATACCGTATGTGGGTCCTGGCGGAACGCCTTGGCGCCGTCCATGATGTGGTAGTCGCTGTAGATATCGTCGAGCGGCATCTGCGCGTAGCTCTCGCCCACGATCAAGAAGATGTGCTTTGGTTTCTTGATGCGTGCGCCCTTTGCCTCGTGCACGAAGGCTTCGGCGGGATTCTGGAGGTCCTTCCACTTGCCGCCCTTCATCGCCTCGGGCATGATGGCGTCGATGACTGGCTCATCTTCCTCATCCGTATGGCTCAGGCCTTCCTGCAGTGGATGCTTGAGCACGTTCTCGAGCGCGACTAGGTCATCCACCGTTGCACGCGCCATGAAGATGTCTTCTTTGACGATGCTCGGGATCGTGTCCCACTCCGGTTTATTGTCGTGGATCAGCGTGCCACCGTAGCGGAAGTAGTAGAATATGAGCGCCACGCCGATCACGATGGCGGTGTTGATGGCGATCTGCAGGGCTCCCGACGGCACGAGGTAGTACGTCAGCTGTGGGATGGAAAGAAATGCTCCCCCAGCCCACCAGCAGAGCAGCGTGTACGGGATATAGCTGAGAATCAGCAGGACGCCGTGGTTCTGGTGGAAAAAGATATCCAACAGGTTGTGCTTCTCGGCCTTCTTGCCCAGCCAGAGCGTGCTGTTGTAGATGTCGTGGTAATGATAGTAAAAGATCATCTTACCGAGGAACGCGGTGTAGAGCACTACGGCATAGATTGTGACGGCGGCCTGCCGTATCGTATCGCCGACGGCAAAGTAGGTGGGCAGGAATGCGCCCGGCAAGCTGACGAAGACGACCAGCAACAAGAAAACGTACGCATTGAAATCCATGCCCCACCAGAAGCCGTAGCGGAAGCAGGCCAGCCATTTCCGCCATTCACCGAACGGATTCTTCTTAGGGCGGTAGACTTCAATGAAGATCAGGCGGAACAGAGCGCAAAGGACTGGCGGCAAAATTGCAATCTGCAAATCCTGCTGTATCCCGTCGAAAAACAATGAAAACATGAAGTTCACCTCTACCATTTATCTCATATGATTGCGCACGGCAACTACTCTATAGTTTAATCGATGGCGCTATCTTCTGCAACAAAAAAGAACCATGTTGAACATGATTCTTTTCGCATAAACTGTTTGTTTTAGATGCCTTGTACCAGCTCCAGCAGGCTCCCGCCCTCGTAGCGCAGGCCTTTGAGGCCGGCGTTCTTGGCGCAGAGCATGTCGCCGTCGCTGTCGCCGACGAAGTAGGACTTCGCGCGGTCGATGTGGAAGCGGGCGCAGGCGGCGTCGATGAGGCCGGTGGCGGGCTTGCGGCAGCTGCATGTCTTGGTGTAGGCGGGCACTGTGCCCTCGGGATGGTGCGGGCAGTAGTAGAGGGCGTCTAGGTGGGCGCCGACTTTATGGAGCTCGCTGTTCATCCAGTCGTAGACGTGCTGGACGTCGCTCTCGGGGTAGTAGCCGCGGGCGACGCCGGACTGGTTCGTCACGAGGATGGCAAGGTAGCCGCAGTCATTGACATGACGGATGGCCTCTTTGGCGTCGGGAATCCAGATGAAGTCTTCGGGACGGTGAAGGTAGTGGATGTCGACGTTGAGGGTGCCGTCGCGGTCAAAGAAGACGGCTTTATTTTCCATACTCATAGTAACCGCCGTTGTCGAGGAAGGTCACGTACTCTTTGACGGCTTCGTCCATGTCGGTGAAGCCCTGGTCGTAGCCGGCGGCGAGCAGGTGGGTCGTGTCGGACTCGGTGAAGTTCTGGTACTTGCCCTTGAGGACCTCGGGGAAGTCGCGGTAGGCAATCTCACCCTTGCCCATGGCCTTGATGACGGCCTTGGCTACTTCGTTGTAGCTGTGGGCATGGCCGGTGCCGCAGTTGTAGATGCCGGACGGGCCGTGGTTCTCCCAGAACCAGAGGTTGACGCGCACGACGTCCTTGACGTAGACGAAGTCGCGGCGCTGCTCGCCGTCCTCGACGGGCTTGCCGGCGATCTCGCCCCAGCCGCGGAACAGGCGCGCCTTGCCCGTCTCGTTGATCTGGTTGTAGAGCTGGTAGAAAATCGAGGCCATCTTGCCCTTGTGGTGCTCCTGCGGGCCGTAGACGTTGAAGTACTTGAGGCCGACGATCTGGCTGTGGGCCTCAGGCATGACCTGGCGCACGTAGCGGTCGAAGGCGAGCTTCGAGAAGGCGTACGGATTCAGGGCGTCCTCGCACTCGTCGCCCTCGCGGAAGCCGTTCTTGCCGCCGCCGTACGTCGAAGCGGACGAGGCGTACATGAACGGGATGCGGTGCTGCAGGCAGAAGTGCAGCAGGGACTTGGAGTACTCGTAATTCGTGCGCATCATGAAGTTGACGTCATACTCCATCGTGTCGGAGCAGGCGCCCTCGTGGAAGACGGCGTCGATGTCCGTGCCGTCGAAGTCGTCATCCTCGATGCTCTGAAGGAAGTCGTCCTTGTACTGGTAGTCGATGAACTGCAGGCCGCGGAGGTTCTTGTAGTTCTGGCCATCCTTGAGGTCGTCGACGATCAGGATGTCCGTGCGACCGCGGCGGTTGAGTTCTTTGACGATGTTGCTGCCGATGAAACCGGCACCACCTGTTACGATAATCATGTGGATTCCTCCTGTATAATATCATTAAGTGACTGTTTGCTTTTATTCGCCTTTCAGCACCTTCATGAGTTCGTCGCGGCTGACGGCGTAGGTGCCGAGCTTGGCGACGACAACGCTGGCGGCGAGGTTGGCCATGTAGGCGCCGTCGCGCGGCGAAAGGCCGCCGGCCAAGGCCATGGCGAAGACGGCGATGACGGTATCGCCGGCACCGGAGACGTCGAAGACCTCCTGTGCCTTCGTCGGGATGTGGACGACTTCTTCCTCGCGCACGAGCGAAAGGCCCTCTTCGGAGCGCGTGACGATGACGTTGCGCAGCTTGAACTTGCGCATGACGTAGTGCGCGGCCTTCTCGACGGCCTTGTCCTCGTTGCGGATGGGCTCGAGGAGCACCGCGTTGATCTCCTTGAGGTTCGGCGTGATGTAGTCGGCGTGCGCGTACTTGGCCCAGTTCGTGCCCTTCGGGTCGACGACGACGGGCACGCCGTGGGCGTGGCAGGCCTGGATGATCTTCTGGCAGTTCTGCTCGGTGCAAGAGCCCTTGCCGTAGTCGGAGATAATCACGCAGTCGAGGCTCTCGTTGAGCTTCTGGTTGATGTAGTGGAGGAAGCGGTCGGCATAGGGGCCGGTGATCGGTGCGGACTCTTCGAAGTCGAGGCGCATCATCTGCTGGTGGCCGCCGATGACGCGGAGCTTCGTCGTCGTCGGGCGGTCGGTCGTGATGAGGCCGTGGTAGTCGATGCCGCGGGCCGTGAATTTGTCGAGCAGGCTCTGGCAGTGGTAATCCTCGCCGACGAAGCCCGCGATGCTCGTCTCACAGCCGAGCAGGGCGAGGTTGTGGGCGACGTTGGCCGCGCCGCCTAAGGTCTCCTTCGTCTCGAGCACGTGCGTGATCGGCACAGGCGCCTCGGGCGAGATGCGCGTGACCTCGCCATAGTAATACTTGTCGAGCATGACATCACCGACGACGAGGATCTTGCAGCGCGCGGTGCGCTGGGCGACAAAATCATAAAGCTGTTCGTTTTCCATTGGACACCTCTCAATACATCCCAAGCGTAAAGGCTCAAAATCTCAAAGTTCAATGACGCGGCACTTGTAGTCGCCCGGATGGGGCGGCCACTCGTAGGCCGGCGCGCCGTCGTGGGCCGCGAGGAGTTCCTCCGCGTACTTCATGACGGTGTCTACAGGGATATTCTTCATGCAGGCCATATTATCCTGCCCCTTGCGCGGACATTCGTGGATGCCGCAGGGATGGCATTTCTCCGGCGTCTTGATGAGGACGTCCTTGCCGTCGTACGGATAGAAGGTCGGCACGGGGCTCGCGCCGAACATCGTGACGATGGGCACGTTCATGGCGACGCCGACGTGCATCGGGCCGGAGTCGGTCGTGAGGAAGAGCGAGCAGCGCCGCAAGAGGCCCGCGAGCACGGTCAGGCTGACCTTGCCCGTGAAGACGTGGACATGGCTGCTCGCTTTTTCTTCCATCTGCGCGCGGCACTGCTCGACGAGCGGCACGTCGGTCGGGCCGCCCATGAAGGCGATATCGTAACCCTCGTGGATGAAGCGGTCGGCGCAGGCGGCAAAGTAGCTGTCGAGCCAGCGCTTCGTCCGCCAGCTCGCGCCGATGTTGAAGGCGATGACCTTGGCCCCGGGCGCGAATTCCTGCTGCCAGAGCGCGGCGGCCTTTGCCTCCTCCTCTGGCGGCAGCATCATCTCGAGGCCGCGGTCGTCGATGGTCTTGACGCCGACGGCCTCTTTGAGCACGTCAAGGTGGCAGAGCACCTGGTGCTTGACGAGCTCGGGCGGTGTGTCAGCCATAGCGCAGTTCGGCATGACCTTGTCGAAGAAGCGCTTGAAGCCGGGCTGCGAGTAGCCGACAATGCGCTCGCCGCCCGAGAAGGCGGCGATGGCTGAGGCGCGCTCATTGCGGTGGAAGTTGATGACGAGGTCGAAGTGGCGCGCGCGGATTTTCCGGATGAAGCGCACGAGGGCGAGGAGGCCCTTGTCCTTGCCGTGCTTGTCGATGAGGATGCACTCGTCGAGGTTCTCGTTGCAGCGCACGAGGTCGCCGAGCGGCTTGTCCGTCAAGAGCGCGATGTGCGCTTCGGGATAGTTCGTCCGCAGCGTGCGCAGGGCCGGCGTCACGAGCATGAGGTCGCCGATGTGCATCGTGTTGATGACGAGGATATTCTTGTACATAGAAACTTCCTTCTAGACTTTTTGACTTCAGATGGTGACGGCGTTGAGCGCTGGCACCAATGCTTTAAGCTTCTCTTCGACCTGCTCAGGCTTGATGACGGCCATGCAGTCGTGGCCGAGTGGGCAGACGCGCTTCATGCACTCGCGGCAGTCGCGGTCGACGACGAGCAGGTTCTCCATCTGCCCGTAGGGGCCTGTGCGGCGCGGGTACGTCGGGCCCATGAGCATGACGGTCTTAGCGCCGATGCCGACGGCGAGATGCGTCGGCCCCGTGTCGCCGCCGACGACGGCCGCCGACTGCTGGAAGAGGTAGGCGAGCTGCTTGAAATTGAGCTTGCCGACGAGGTCTATGGGCGGGATGTCCATCTTGGCCGCAATCTCGGCGGCCTTCTGCGTCTCGACGGGGCCGCTGCCGACGAGCACGGGGATGACGCCGTGGTTGTAGAGCCAGTCGCCGAGCATGGCAAAGTGCCCGTCCGGCCAGCATTTTGTCGGCCAGCTGGCACCGACGACGAGCACGACATATGCATTTTTCATATTGGCGCCAGCCTGCGCGACGATCTGGCGTGTGAGCTGCTGCTCGCGCTCTGGCACGCGGATGGGCAGGCGGACTTCCTTGACCGCGCAGCCGATGGCGCGCGCCGTGTCGAGGTAGCGCTCGATGACGTGGTCGTGGCAGTGCGGACCGATGACGGGCTTCGAGATGAGCTGGCTGCCCTCGCGCATGTTCCACATGCCGTACTTCTGCCCCTTCGGGGCCTTGGCGAGCGCGGCGACGGCCGCCGACTTGAAGAGCCCTTGCAGGTCGAGCACGGTATCGTAGTCGCGCGCCTGTATCTTCCTGCGCAACGGCAGGAAGTTCTGCAGGAAGCCCTTGACGCTGCGGAACTTCTTCTTCTCGAAGACGATGATCTCGTCGACGCAAGCGGCCATCGCGACGATGTCGTAGGCCGGCGGCTCGACGACCCAGGCCAGGTGGGCATCGGGATACGTCTCCTTGATGGCGTAGCTCACGGGCAGGGCGTGGATGACGTCGCCGATGGAGCTCATCTTGACGATCAGGATATTCTTCACAGCTGGCTCATTCCTCCCCTTCCTGTTCCTGTAGTTGTTCAATCTTCTTGATGACGTTTGTCGTCGAGCGGCCGGCGACCATCTGGACGAACTCGACGCGGCCGCCGTAACTCTGGACGATCTTGGCCTCGGGCAGTGTCTCGAGCGTGTAGTCGCCGCCCTTGACGTAGACGTCGGGGCGGACCTTGGCGATGATGGTCTCGGCCGTCTTCTCGCCGAACAGCACGACGTAGTCGACAGCCTTGAGTGCGCCGACGACCTCGGCGCGGTCGAGCTCGCCGTTGATGGGGCGCGCGGGGCCCTTGTTGCCGCGCACGGATGCATCCGTATTGAGGCCGAGCACGAGGCAGTCGCCGAAGGAGCGCGCCTTCTCGAGGTAGCGCACGTGGCCGGCGTGCAGGATGTCGAAGCAACCGTTCGTGAAGACGATCTTCTGCCCGGCGCGGTGCAAGATCTCGCAGAGTCGCTCGATATCATTGGGGTCAATCAGCATGGTATTTCCTCACTTTGACGTGTATTCTTCTCTTGATTTCTCGATGGCCTCGGCGAGCTCGCGCACGGAGACGGTGCTCGTGCCGAGCTTGCGCACGGCGATGCCGCTCGCGATGTTGCTGAGGCGCGCGGCCGTGGCCGACGCGATGCCGGCGGCGAGCGCGAGGATGACGGACGCGACGCAGGTGTCGCCGGCGCCGGAGACGTCGAAGACCTCGCTCTTGTCGGAGACGGGGATCTCGTGGACGGCGCCGTGCTCAACGAGGACCATGCCGAGCTCGCCGCGCGTCACGAGGACGCCTTTAGCCGCGAGCTCCTGACGGAGTTCCTCTGCCGCCCTGACAATGTCCTCCGTCGTCACAAGCTCGCGGCCCATGGCCGCGGCAATCTCAGCATCGTTCTGCTTGACGTAGCCGATGCCATGGAAGCGGCGAACGGCGTAGCGCGAGTCGACAATGCTCGGGATGCCCTTGGCCTGGCAATAGTCGATGAGCAGGGACTGGAGCCCTTCGGTGACGGTGCCAGAGCCGTAGTCGCTGATGACGACGCCTTCGACAGTCGGCAGGATGGACTTGATGTAGGCGCGCAGTTCCGCCTCGACGGCCGGGGCCATCGGCGCCTTGCTCTCCCTGTCGATGCGCACGATCTGCTGGCTGACCGTCGCGCGGCCGCCCGCGATGATGCGCGTCTTGGAGATGGTCGGCCGCGAATCGTCGGCGATGAGGCCGCGTACATCCGCTCCATTCGCGGCGAGAATCTCGCGCAGTCCGTCGGCGCTCTTGTCTCTGCCGACGAGTCCGACGGCATGGACCTTGCCGCCGAGCGTCGCGATGTTGTTGACGACATTGGCCGCGCCGCCCGCGACGACCTTCTCGCCGGCCTGCTCGAGCACGAGCACCGGGGCCTCGCGCGAGATGCGCGAGATGCGGCCGTCGAGGTAGATGTCGGCGACCATGTCGCCGATGACGAGGATGTCCCTGCCCTGCATGCCGGACAGGGCATCATGGTATTCCTGCTGCAACGCATTCATCCTTTCTCTTTTTACCTGCCCTGCATCAGATCGGCAGGAAGCGCCACTTGACCTTCCAGGTCTTGTCGCGGCCCTCGTAGTGCAGGATGACCTGCGAGCAGTGCATGTCGTGGAACCAGTAGTAGTCGAACTTGCGCCAGGACTGGTTGTCCACATCGTACTTCGAGCCGAAGGCCACGCGGTTGTTCTCGTCGATGCGGTAGCTGAAGCCTGCCTCTACTTTGCGCGAGTAGCTGTCGTTGTCGAAGTCAAATGGCGAGTTCTCGCGGTTGTTCTTCTGGTAGCGGTAAGCGCCGTAGCCCGACCAGCGGTCGTCGAAGTCCTTCGTCAGCGTCGCATCGTAGTTGAGGCCGCTGTAATGGGCATTGTTGTACGACTCATGCGTGACCTCGTAGCTCGTGCTGAGGTTGAGCTTCCAGCCCTCAAAGCGGATGGGGTCGTAGCTGAGACCCACGTTGTACATCTTGTGGTTACTCTTGACCTCGCCCTGCTTCCAGCGGCCGTACTCGCCGTTGACGCTGTAGTGGAACGGCGAATTGCCGATGCGCGCCGTATGGCCGACGAGCAGGGACGGCTGCTTCTTGATCCAGTTGTCGTCGCTGTCGTCGAAGTAGCCCTGCGTCACGCGCGCGTAGTTGCCGGCATTTTCCCAGTTGACGTTGAACTCATTGCGCCAGTCCTTCTTCGTCGTGTAGACGATCTTGGCGTTGGCGTCGACATGCTTGGCAATCGGCTGCTTGAGGTTCTGGCGGACCCAGAGGCCGTTCGTCTTGTCGTAGCCGAAACGCGGGAACCAGTCGGAGACGGTCGTGTCCTTCTTGAGGTTGACTTCGTACTGTGACTTCGAGAGGAAGGTCATGCCCTTGATCTTGAAGCGGACGTTGTGCAGGACCATCTTGTCGTCGGGGTAGATCTCGATCTTGCGCGCGTAGAGGCTGTAGTCCGGGTTGATGGCGCTGCACTTCGTCTTCGTGCCGTCGTAGACGACGATCTTGTCGGGGTAGAACTCGAATTTCTTGCCCGTCATGTAGTTCTCGGCGACCTTGCCCTTGGCGCTCTCCATCGTGCCCGTGCGCGTGCGGTAGTTGTAGTTCGTCTCGAAGCCATCGAGCATGACCTCGGTCTGGCCCGGCGTGAACTGCAGCATGTGACCTTTGCCCGGGATGTGGATGCGCTGGTCGATGGTGTTGCCGTCGACGTTCTCGCCCTCGAAGCGGTGCTGGTCGAGCTGCGTGACCTTGACCTTGCCCTTGGCCGTGAAGTCGCCCGTCACCTGGTTCCACGTGAGGTCATCGCCCTCGAAGGCGACCGGTGCGGCCTTCGTCGGGTCGATCGGGTAGCGCAGGTGCTTGCTCATCTCCTCGGTGTCGGCCTTGAGCTGCTCCTTCTCGGGGTTCGGCTTCTGGGCGCGCGCGGCGCGGTGCTCGTTCTCAAGGTAATCGAGCAGACCCAGACTCGTATCGGAATCGGAATGATATGTCGCAGCGCTCGCCGTGCCCGCCGCTGCCGGCAGGATGAGGGCCGTGACCATCAGACCTGATAAAATCTTCGTTGCTGATTTCATCCAGTAAAATCTCCATTCTATAGGTATAAAGACTGCTACCTTTTATAGTACATCATCGCCGCGATGAGCGCAAATCTTATGGCTTCTCAGCGGTCTCCACGGTATCCTGAAGCGTCTCATTGAGGCTGCCCGTGCGGTAGCCGAGCAGGTCGAGCGCCGTGTAGGCAAAGCCGATATGCTTGAAATAGGCCGCCGTCTCTTCGCGCAGCCCCTTCTCGAGGAAGCGCGGGATGTCTTCGGGCACGAGCTCGATGCGCGCGACCGCACCATGCGCGCGCACGCGCAGCTGGCGGAAGCCCTTCGCCATGAGGAATTCCTCGGCGCGGTTGACGCGCGCAAGCCCCTCCGGCGTCAGCGCTGTGCCGTACGGGAAGCGCGAGGCCAGGCAGGCAAACGACGGCTTGTCCCAGGTCGGCAGGCCGAGCGCCTTGGAGAGCGCGCGGATGTCAGTCTTGCGCATACCAGCCTCGTGCAGTGGGCTCACGATGGCGAGCTCCTTGAGGGCCCTGTGCCCTGGGCGGTAGTCGCCGTCATCGTCGAGGTTCGAGCCGTCGACGACGGCCGCGAGCCCCCGCTCCGCCGCGAGCGCCTTCATGTGCGCGAACAGCGCGTGCTTGCAGAAGTAGCAGCGGTCCTCGGGGTTCTCCTCGACATGCGGCACCGTGAGGATTGGGAACGGCACCGTATGATGCTCGATGCCCTCTTTCGCGCAGAACGCTCTGGCGTCATCGACATCGCGCTGCGGCACGAAGTCAGAAGCCGCGGTGAACGCGACGGCTTTATCGCCGAGCACGTCGTGCGCGACTTTGACGAGAAACGTCGAGTCGACGCCGCTCGAGAAGGCCACGGCGACGCTGCCGAGCTGCTGCAGGATGGATTGCAGCTTCTCGTATTTCTGACGAAGCAGCTCAGGGAGAGAATCGATAGAGGTCATGGGAATCACCTTTCTTTGGGGTATGGATTACGCCTGCGGCTTCAACAGGCCATTCTGGTAGGCGAGCAGCAGGTTGTAGAGGTCTGTGATCTCGTCCTGGATGACGCGGCCCTGGTCGGTGTCGCCGACGGTGTTGTGGCACGACTGCAGCTCGATCGTCTCAGAGACGGACTCGATGTCGTGGTTTGCCTTGAGCGCCTCGCGGACGTCGGCAATGCGCTGGTGCTCGAGCAGGCGCAGGCCGCGCGAATTCGAGATGAGCGTGTAGCCGGAGATGCCCGTCTTCTTGTGGTAGGCACGGCAGAAGCCGCCGTCGATGATGATGGCGCGGCCGCCGGCCTTGACGGGGCTCTCCCCCTTCCTGACCTTGACGGGCACATGGCCGTTGATGATGTGGCCGCGCTTCGGGTCGAGGCCGAATTCCTGCAGGACATGCTCGCAGCAGTCCACCGTGTCGATATAGCGGTAGTACGGGTCGGATGGCTCCTTCCAGGTGCTCTCGTCGGCAATCAGTGCGCGCTCGAATGTCTTGAACTCGCGGCCCGATGTCGGCGAGAGCCTGCCGCACCAGAGGAAGTACATGAAGTCGAGGGCGCGCGGCGTGCCGTGCAGCCAGGCCTCTCTCGCGCGCTGCTCGCAGAAGTCGAACCAGCCGCGGCCGCGGTACTCCCTGCCCTCGAAGCGTATCGTGCGGAACGTGCCATCTTCGTTCAGAGGCACGCAGCCATGGAACAGCAGGTTGCCGTTGCAACAGGTGTAGAGATTGCCCTTCTGGTAGAGGTAGTCGACGTGGCGGCGCAGGACGGCGCTCTCCGTGAAGTAGGAGCGCAGGTCCTCAATGATCTCCTGCTCCTTATCGGTCAGCTCGTAGACGTCCGCCTCCGTGCAGGACTCGTCGATTGTCGGGAAGTAGGCGCTCTCGAGCTCGTAGCGCCGGCCGTCACCGAGCCGCGCGTACGAGGAGCGGAAGTCAATCTGGTGGAGCAGCCGGCGGCTCTCCATCTGGAAGTCGGGGTTGCGCGCGATGAGCTGGCCCTCGAGCTTGAACATCATGATGGTGATGGCGCGCTCCGCGGCCTTCAAGGGGGCCTCGTCGGGGTAGATATGCGAGGCGAACGTCGTCAGTGGCCGCAGGCTGATGCCGTAGCCGCGCTCGAGCACGTCGGTATTCTGATAGCGCAGGGAGTTGCGCACGACGGTCGCGATGCAGGCCTCGCTGCCGAGCGCCGCGCCCATCCAGAGCACATCGTGGTTGCCCCACTGGATGTCGACGGCGGGATGCTCCATGAGCAGGTTGAGGATGGCGTCGGGCCGGTTGCCGCGGTCGAAGAAGTCGCCGACGATGTGAAGCCGGTCGACAGCCAGCCGCTTGATCAGCACGGTGAACGCCTCGATGAAGTCGGCGCCGCTGTCGATCTGCACGATGGTATTGAGGAGCTTCTTGAGGTAGATGAACTGCGCCTGGTCGGCCTCGGGGTGCGTGTTCATGAGCTCGACGATGACCGAGGCGTACCGGTCGGGGATGAAACCGCTGACCTTCGAGGCCGGATACTTGTAGCTCATGAGCTTGGCGAGCTCGAGCAGCCGCCCGAGATTCTCGCGGTACCACGACGGCGTCGCGCGCCGCTCCGCGCGCATCTGGTCGATCTTCTCCTTCGGGTAGTAAATGAGCGTGCAGAACTCGGCCTTCTCTTCCTCCGTCAGCCGCACGCCGAAGACGTAGTCGACCTTCTCGCGGATGACGCCGGAACAGTTGTTGAGGATGTGGAAGAACGAGGCGTACTCGCCGTGCAGGTCGCTCATGAAGTGCTCGATGCCCTTCGGCAGCGAGAGGTACGACTGCAGGTAGATGAGCTTCTCGTAAACGGCTTCCTTCGTCGGGTACTTCTCTGCCATGAGGCGCAGGATCTTGCTCGTCTTTTTCTTGTTCGTGCGATAATCCGTCATATTGACTCCCCTTCCCTAACCTATCCCCTGAATCTTTAATCTCTCAACTTCTCAGCTCAAAAACGAAAAATGCGTGCGCAGGCCGTAGCAGAGCAGCACGGCCGCTATCGTGAAGAGGTACTCCGACACCGAGCCGACCTTGAAGAGCCGGATGCCGACCTTGTGGTACGGCGTCAAGAGCGGCACCTTGCCGCAGACGGCGTCCTCGGCGATGTGCAAGAGAGCGCCGATGCAGATGTAGATGCCAATCGTCGTGAGGTCGGCCGTCGGTAGCGCCGTGAGCTGCCCCTCCTCGAGCCTGCTCAGGAAGAAGATGAGCCCGAGATAGAGGAGCGGCCAGTGCGACCAGCCGCGGTGGCGGCTGCGCCAGCTCCAGTAATTGCCCGCGCGCGGGCTGCCCTCGACCTTGTCGGGAAAGATTGCCCCCGCCATGCTGTAGATGGTCAGCAGCATGTCGTCCGTAGCCGCGTAGACAATGACGCCCGTCAAGACCTGATGGTTGACCCATTTCATAAAGAACATTTCCTCCAAAGCACAGAATTCTACCTTCTATTCTACCAGATAATTCCAGGAAAACATATGACGGTTGGTGTTTTTTTGGACGCGCGCCACGTCATATAGTATACTATAAGATGACGGTACAGACTGAACGATAAACGATAATCGTATATGCTGAATCTATTGACTGGAAAGGACTCTCACCAGATGGATGATTATACTTGGGAAAAAACGATACGCAAGCGCCGCGTGCGGCGGCGCCGCCAGGCCCTGCTAGTCCTGATCCTCGTGATCCTCGCGCTCGGCGCCTTCTTTGGCTGGCATCTCTACGCACAGAAGCGCACACCGGAGTACGCGCTCGAGCAGGCTGCGGTCGCCGTCCAGAAAAAGGACGCGGACCGCTTCCGCCACTACGTCAACCTCGACCTCGTGACCTCGCGCGGCTACGACGACCTGACGGCCGACCTGCTCTCCTACGACACGACGCTGACGGCGGTCAACAAGGCCGCCTACGAGAAGTTCTACATCACGGTCAAGCCGCAGCTCACGAGCGGCACGCAGGACACGATCCTGCGGCGCGTGAGCTCGGGCGAATGGAGCCTGCCTGAGGGCACGGACATCCTCAAGGGCCGCCAGCTCGGCATCGACTACGAGCGCTTCCTCGCACGCAGCCAGCTGCGCAACACCTCATTCGTCGGCATCGGCAAGGTCACCGAGGACGGCACGACGGCGACGGCGGAGATTGAGGTCCGCGACGACTGGACGGGCACGAACTTCACGCTCGAGGCCGCGATGGAGCAGGCGACGGACGGCCACTGGCAGGTCACTTACCTCAAGAACTACCGCGACTACCTCGACGCCGTCACGCCGCTGCACAACGAGGACATCGCCAAGTACAGCGACGCGACGAAGAATATCGTCGCCGCCTACAACGAGAAGCTCGCCGCCTACAAGCTGCGCTTCAACGCGCTGAGCAAAACGAACTCCGGCACGTTCACGGCGGAGCAGAAGGCTGGCCTTGAAGCCCTGATTGAGCAGGAGGTCATCCCGACGCTCAAGGCGCGCCAGCAGGAGCTCGCGAGCGTCGAGGTGCCCGCCGGCGCCCGCTACCTCGCCGACCAGCGCCAGCGGGCCACAGAGCTGACGCTCGAGGCCTGGCAGCACTTCCTCACGGGCATCAAGAACGACGATCCCGATGAGCTCGCGCTCGCGGAGACGCTCAACAAGCAGGAGCTCGCCGTCGACCTGCGCGTCGACGACATCATCCGCCACACGGCCATCAGCCGCAATATCCCAAATTTACCGTGACGCAATAAAAAAGGCCGCTCAAGCGAGCGGTCTTTTTTATTGCGTCATATCATCATGGCTTATGGATTTTGTACATCGCTGCGTACATCGTCGGCAGCACCAAGAGCGTCAGCACGGTGGCGACGAGCAGGCCGCTGGCGATGGCGACGGCCATCGGCCCCCAGAACGTGCTCGGCATCAGCGGCAGCATGCCGAGGATGGCCGCTGCGGCCGTCAGCATGATGGGCCGGAAGCGCAGCACGGCGGAGTCGACGACGGCATCCCACGGCGTTTCGCCCGCCTCCAGATGCTTCTGGATCTGGTCGATGAGGATGACCGAGTTGCGGATGATCATGCCGGAGAGCGCCAAGACGCCGAGGATGGCGACAAAGCCCATGGCCTTGTCGAGCACGAGCATGCCGATGGCCACGCCGATGATGCCGAGCGGCGCCGTCAGGATGGTCAAGACCATGTCCTTGAAGCTCCGGAGCTGGAACATCAGGAGCGTCATGATCAGGAAAATCATGACCGGGATGGGCTTGACGAGAAAGCCGACCGACTTGTTGCTGTCCTCGAGCGTGCCGGCCTCCTCGATCGAGCAGCCGAGCGGCAGGCTCTCGCGCAATTCCTTTGTCGCGTCATAGGCCTTCTTCGTCGCGTCGTTGGCCGTGCCCGTCTTGACGTCGGCGCTGACCGTGACGGTCGGCATGAGGTCGTAGCGCTTGATGAGCCCGTCCTCGCCATCGTACGAGATCTTGGCGATCTGGTCGAGCGTCACGTAGCCGGCCTGACCGAGGTAGATCGGCAGATCCTTGAGCTCGGCGATGTTCTCGCGGTCGACGGCGGCGAGGCGCAGCTCGATGTCGATCGTGCGATCACCCGTGTAGAACTCCGCCGCCTTGGCGCCCGTGATCTCCGTGTAGAGCATCTGCGAGACGGCCTGCGTCGTCACGCCCATACTGCGCAGCTTGTCCTGGTCGAGCTCGAGATGGACGACCTTGCTCTTCTGCCCCCAGTCCATCTGGATGTTCGTGTTGTTGGGGTCCTCGGCGAGGATGTCGGCGACCTGAGCTGCCGTCTCTTTGGCCTGCTCGACCGTGTAGCCCGAGACGCGCAGCATGACGGGGTGGTCGGCTGGCGGACCGGTCTGGATGAACTGGATGTTGCCGCTGACATCGGAGAATTCATCGGCAAAGGCAGCCTGCAGGTCCTTGGCCAGAGCCTCGCGGGCCGCCGTGTCCTTCGCGACGATGACGAACTGCGAGCAGTTGTCGGCCGAGGCCTTCGGGTCGACGGTAAGCACGAAGCGCGGCGCGTACTGGCCGACGTAGTACGAGTAGTTCTCAAGCTTGTCCGACCGCTCTTGCAGGAAGTCCGACATGCGGTCGCAGACGGCCTGTGAGGCCGCCATCGACGAGCCCTCCGGCAGCTTGAGCTCCACGAGGATCTCCGGCCGCAGCGACGGCGGGAAGAACTCCTGCTTGATGAACTTCATCATGAAGAGCGAGACGAAGAACGCGCAGGCCGTCGCGATGAGCACGACCTTGCGGTGCGTCAGGAAGAACGTGAGCACCTTGCGAAAATACGTGTAGAAGCGGCTCTGGTACGGGTCGATCTTGCCCGCCGCGTCCTTCTTGACCTCGACGCGGATCAGGTAGTAGCCGTAGAGCGGCGCGACCATGACCGAGACGATCCACGAGAGCAGGAGGGCCGTCGCAATGACGGGGAACAGGGCGCTGCAGAACTCGCTGGCCATGCCCTTCGCGAAGGCGACGGGAATGAAGCCGCAGCAGGTAATGAGCGTGCCCGTCAGCATCGGCTTGGCCGTCGCGCGGAAGGCGTAGCAGGCCGCGTCGAAGCGGCTGTTGCCCATCTCGAGCTTGACGCTCATCATCTCGACGGCAATGATTGCATCGTCGACGAGCAGGCCGAGCGCGATGATAAGCGAGCCCAGCGAGACCTTGTGCAGGTCGATGCCAACGGCGTACATGACGACGAAGACGCCGCAGAGCACGAGCGGGATACAGCCCGCGACGACGAGGCCCGTGCGGAAGCCGAGCGAGAGGAAGCTCACGGCCAGCACGATGATGATGGCCTCGACAAGCGTCTTGACGAAATCATGGATGGACTCCGCGACGACGCTCGGCTGGTCGGAGACCTGATGGATCTCAAGGCCGAGGGGCAGGTCCTGCTGGATCTTGCCAATCGTCCCCTTGAGGTCGTCGCCGAGCTTCAAGATATTGCCGCCGTCTTCCATCGAGACGGCGATGCCGATGGCCGGCTCACCGTTGTAGTACATCTTCGGCGCGGCCGGCTCCTCATAGCGGCGCTCGACCTTGGCGATGTCGCCGAGCCGCAGGACCTTGCCGCCCGCACTCACTGGCATCTGGCGGATGGCCTCGACGTCGTCGAACTGGCCCGTCACGCGCACGTAGACGTTGTCGGAGTCCGTCTCGACCATGCCGGCCGGCGTCATGTTATTCTGCTGCGCGAGCGCATTGGCGATGACCTGCGGGCTGATGCCGAGCTCGGAGAGCTTGGCGCGGTCCATCTCGATGTAGACCTTCTCCTCCTGCTCTCCGATGAGCTCGACCTTCTGGACGCTCGGGATGTTGAGCAGCAGGCGCCGCGTCTTCTCGGCCTGCTGGCGCATCTCCTCGTAGGAGTAGCCATCGCCCGTCACGGCGTAGAGCGAGCCGTAGACGTCGTCGAAGCGGTCGTTGTAGTACGGGCCGTAGACGCCCTCTGGCAGCTCCGTCTTGACGTCCTCGCAGAGGTTGCGCACATCTTTCCAGGTGTCGCGCACCTTCGCCTTCTCGACCTCGTCGGAGAGCTCGACGTAGATGATGGTCTGGCCATCGCGCGTCTCACTCTTGATGTTGTCGAGGCCGCGCGTGTCCTGCAGCTTCTTCTCGAGCTTGTCCGTGACCTGCTCCTGCATCTCCTGCGCCGTCGCGCCCGGCCAGGCGGCCGAGACGACCATCTGGCGGATCGTGAACTGCGGATCCTCCATGCGGCCGAGCTTGTTGTAGGCGAAGATGCCGCCGATGGCCGTCACGACGATGAAGTACCAGACGAGGACCTTGTTCTTCAGGGCGACTTCTGTCAGATTCCTCATTTGTCCGCCTCCGTCCGCACGGCCTGACCTTCACGGAGCTTGTGGACGCCGGCCGTCACGACGACATCCGTCGGCGCGAGGCCATGCACGAGCACCGTGTTGTCGCCGAAATTCTCAACTTCGACGCTCTTCAAGGCGACGGTGTCGTCATCCGTGACGACCCAGACCTCGGGCGCGTCACCCGTCTGGTAGATGGCCGAGAGCGGCAGCACGGAGCCAGCCGAGCTGCTACCATCTTCATGCGCCACCGCCACGCTGGCCGTCATGCCGAGCTGCATGCCCTCGGGCGGATTCGGTATGGAGACGCGCACTTTGTAGGTGCGCGAGGTGCTGTCTGCCATCGGCGCGACTTCGCGCACCGTGCCATTTACCTCCTGCGAGAGCGCCCAGAACGAGACCTTGACCGGCGTGCCGACCGCGACATCATCGATGCGGTTCTCCGGCACGGCAATCTCGACCTCGAGCTCGTCCGTCTGCACGAGCGTCATGACCGTCTGGCCGGCCGCGACGACCTGGCCTTCCTCGGCCTTGATCTCTGAGATGACGCCGTCAGCGCCAGCCGTCAGATTCGTGTAGCCGAGGGCGTTGTGGCCCTGCGCTGCTGTGGCGAGCGCCTGCTGGTACGTCGCGAAGGCCGCATCGTAGTTGGCCTGGTACTGGTCGAGCACCGAGGCCGCGACGGCATCCTCTTGGTAGAGCTCACTGTAGCGCGCGAGATTGCGCTGCGCGAGGTCGAGCTGAGCGCGGGCCTGTGCAACCTGCGCGTCGCCGGCATTCGACTGCTGCACGACGTCCTTCGCGTTGATGACCATCAAAGTGTCACCCGCGCGCACGCGGCTGCCCTCCTGCACATTGCGCGAGAGGATCTGGCCGCCGACCTGAAAGGCGAGATTTGTCTCATAGCGGCCGCGCACGGTGCCGGCATACGTGCCCGTATCCGCTTCCGTGCCGCTGCCGGCCTGCTGTGTCTTGACGAGCGGCGCCTTCTCGACGGTCGCAGCCTTCTGGCCGCAGCCAGCCGCCGCGAGCGCCATGATGAGCGCCATGATGAGCGCCAGTCCCTTGCGATTATTCTGCATGGTCATCCCCCTTTGCCGGTCCCAGCGGCTGATCTTCCGGGATATCGCGCGCGAGCTTGCGGATGTCCGCGCGGCAGGCCCTGTCGACGAGATGGTCGAAGCCCTTGACAATGGTCTCGACGTCCGCGGGCGCCATGTCGGCCACGAGGTAGTCGACCCAGCGCTGGATGACATTGCGCAGGTAGGCGTGCTGCTCCTTGCCGTATTCCGTCAGGTAGACGTGCTTGGCCCGCTTGTCGCGCGCATCCTGCTCGCGGTAAACGAGCCCCTTCTTCTCGAGCATCGTCATCGTGCGCGTCACGACGGCCTTGTCGAGGTAGAGCATCGTCGCGAGCTCATCCTGCCGCGCGCCCTCGTGGTCGTAGATGCGCAAGAGCATGACATACTCCGAGTACGTCAGATGCAGCTTCTCGCACGCCTCGACGACGAAGATCTGTGAGCGGCGGTGCAGCACCGAGAACCAGCGTCCTATGTTGATATATTCATCCATGCAGCATTCCTCCCAAAAACTCCAAAAACTACCCTATCCCCCGGGCAGACACATACTAGCAGATTGTCCAGTTGATTTCATCAACTATGGCTATGATAATTGTAGCATATTGTATCATCGTGTTCAAGAACAGCCTTTCCCCACTGCCTGCTCTTGTAAAAATACCGTATACATACGAAAATCATATATTTTCGGGATGCCAGCGTGTATAATGAAAGAGATTACGAACAGAAAAAGGGGGATTTTTATGACCTGTCCAAAGGTCGGACACATCAATTTCCTGAATGTCCTGCCATTGACCTGGAGCTATGCGCACGGCGCAGCGGACGGGCTCCAGATTACGCGCGGCGTCCCGGCGGAGCTCAACAGCGACATCATCAACCACCGCCTCGACGTCAGCAATATCTCATCCATCATATACGCCCGCCACAGCGAGGAGCTCGTCGTACTGCCGGATGTCTGCGTCTCGACGGACGGCGATGTCGAGAGCATCCTGCTCGCCTCGCGCAAGCCGATCGAGTCGCTGAAGGACGACAAGATCATCCTGACGGCCAAGTCGGCGACGTCGCACTGCCTCTTGAAGATCATCCTGCGCCTGGCCTACGGCGCCATCCCGAACTACTACGTGCGCCACATCACGCCGGAGGACCCAATCCCGGAAGACGCGACTGCCTCCCTTCTCATCGGCGACGATGCGCTCTGGCTCTACCACCATCCGCGCGAGGGCTTCTACTACTACGACCTCGGCCTCGAGTGGAAGAAGATGACGGGCAAGAAGATGGTCTACGCGCTCTGGGTCGCAAGCCGCCGCTTCGCCGAGAGCCAGCCGGAGGAACTACAGCTCGTCTACAATCGCATCCATGGTGCCTTCCAGACCTTCCGGTCGGAAGCGTCTCGCAAGGATGCCGCCATCCGCGAGATCCTGCCGCAGAAGCCTGCCTTCACCTACGAGCAGCTCGAGGAATACCTCGGCCCCATCATCCGCTGGGACCTCACCGACGAGTACCTCGACGGGCTCAGGACGTTCTACAAGCTCGCCCACGAGATGAACCTCATCGACCACGTGCCCGAGATCGAGTTTGCCGCCGTGCGGCGCAGCTGAGCAGCACAAACGAATAGACACGAAAAGACGCTCTGACCTTTGATGCCAGAGCGTCTTTTTGTTGCCATCATCTATCTTGTATCTCAGGACTGCGCATGCACGAGCTTTGCCTTGACGATGCGGCGCACGGATTCATTGACGCGCTCCATCGGGATCGTGCCGTCCTGAACGGCGTCGAGCAGCCCGAGGTAGACGTCCGTCTCATGCGGGTACTCGTGGCAGACGAGCACGATGTCGCTGCCCGCCTCGACGGCCTTGACGCCGAGCTCGCGGAAACTGTAGTGCTTCGCGAGTGCACCCATCTCCACATCATCCGTGATGATGAGACCGCGGTAGCCGAGCTCGCCGCGCAGGAAATCCGTCTGGATGGCTTTCGAGAGGCTTGCGGGGTTCTCCGCATCGAGCGCCGGATAGCGCAGGTGCGAGACGAGGATGAAGTAGTCCTCGGGCTGGCGCTCGTCGATGACCTTCTGGAACGGCACGAGGTCACGCTTCATGAGCTCGTCCTTCGTGGCCGTGATGGAAGAGATATCCTCATGCGAGTCGACCGTGCCGCGGCCGATGCCCGGGAAGTGCTTGAGTGCGTACATGACGTGCTCCTGCTCGTAGCCCTGGGCGGCCGCCGCGACGAACTTCGCCGTCTGCTCGGGGTCGGAGCCAAACGAGCGCGCGTAGTCGCCGACATCGGCGACCGGCGCAAAGTTGACGTTGAAGCCGAGCTTCTTGAGCTTCTCCGCTGTCTGGCGGGCCGACTCCTCCGCGCGCGTGACCTCGCCGCTCCTGCCGATCTCCTGCTCCGACGGCGGCGGCGTCAGGAAGGACTTGCCGCGCACGACCTGCCCGCCCTCCTCATCGACGCCGATGAACAGCGGCACCTTCTGGTCGGCCTGCGCCTGCAGGTCGGCGATGAGTTTCTTCGTCTGGTCGGCTGACTCCATGTTGCGGTCGAACAGGATGACGCCGCCCATGTGATACTGATGCAGCATGTAGAGGCTGTCATCCGTGACCTCTGTCCCCTGGACGCCAATCATGACCATCTGGCCGACCTTCTCCGTCGTCGTCATCGAGTCGACGATCGCATTGACCTTGTCGTCGAGCGTCTGCTGCTTGGCCGGACTGCCCGTCCCATCGCTCTGCGCCTTGCCACAGCCTGCCACGACAAAGGCAGCTGACATCGCCAGCACGGCGAGCAGTACGAGCGCAAAGCGCCCCGCATTCTTTTGCATCATCTCATCCCTCTCTGTTCTCTCATCTCTCACTCTTACTCAGATGACTCTATCTTATCACGGATTGGACGTTTCTTCATCCCCATCGCCGCGAAAGTGGAATGAGCCTGTCATGAGCATCAGCGATGAGAGGATCAGCTCCCGGTCCGTCGGGATGGCCATGCCGCCAGATGCCTCCTGCAGGGCCTTCTTCTGCAGTGGCGTCTGATCGATCATTGGGTGGATGCTGCTGATGTAGACCATGATAGTCAGGCAGAAGTAGCAGAACGCGTCCTCCGACGCCCCGGAGCACTGGTCGCGCAGGATCGTGCAGAAGACCGGGAACGCCTCGTACATCGTGCGCTTGAAGGAGAGGATGTTCTCGTAGCGCGCCTTATTCTCGAGCGTGATGTGCAAGGAGAACAGCGCGAGCATCTTCTTGTTGGACAGCAAATGGTCCACGAGCCTCTCGCAGAACTCTCGCTGCGTAACGGGCTTGCCGATTGGGAACATCGCGCGGATGTCCTGATAGAAATCCTCCATCCTGCGGCTCAAGAGGTCGAGCAGCACTTCATCGCGCGACCGGTAGTAGGTGTAGATGGTCTGGCGTGTGAAGGAGACCTTCGCGCCGATGGTCGAGAACGTCACCATCTCGAGGCCGCCTTCCTCAAACAGCTCCCAGGCCGCATCGAGGATCTCCTGGCGACGCCTCTCTCGCTGCTCCTCCTTGCGCGCACGCTGAAATCCCATGCTATGACTTCCCTTCCTGTACTCGTCTATCCGTTTTGATACAACATTCCTTCGACTCTGTTCTACTCATTATAGTATAGATGAAAATAGCGTTCAAGATTAAGGCGATACATATCTTGAACACACTTCCATCCGCCATTTAATCGACACAATGCAAATTATTAATTGACAACATGCAAATTATAGGCTACAATACTAATTGACAGGACGGTTCAGAGGAACTGGAAAGGGAACATGGATACTTGCCAAAGAGTCTGGATCTCCTGCCGAAAGGTTCTTTGATTCAATTTCATAGAGGAGGAGATTCTTATGAAAAAGACTCTCGTATCCGCACTGACGACGGCTCTCGTTGTTGGCGCAGCAAGCACCACGTTTGCTGCTTCGAACCCGTTCTCGGATGTACCGGCTGCCCATTGGGCTTATGATGCCGTAGCTCAGCTCGCTGCTGATGGCGTCATCGAAGGCTATGGCGACACGACGTTCCGCGGCAACCAGAGCATCACGCGTTATGAGATGGCGCAGATGGTCGCAAAGGCCATGGCAAAGACGGATGTCTCCGCTGCCGATAAGGCCCTGATCGACAAGCTCGCTGCTGAGTTCTCTGATGAGCTCAACAACCTCGGCGTCCGCGTCAGCAACCTCGAGCGCAATGCCGACATGGTCAAGTGGAACGGCCAGGCACGTTACACGTATCGCAGCCTCCGCACGGAGCAGGAGAATGGCAGCAAAGATCGCGACAACTCCGATAAGCTGCTCTTACGTCTCGAGCCGAGCGCTGAAGTCAACGATCACTGGCATGTCAATGCCCGCCTTGATGCTACGACGGAGATGTCCGACGATAAAGGTGACGGCGACAACCATGACGAAGATAAAATCACACTCAAGCGTGTCTATGCACAGGGCAACTACAAGAACTTCCAGACGCAGCTCGGTAAATTTGGTCTCTACACGCCGGAGCAGGGCCTCGTCTTCGATTCTGATAACTCGATGTCCGGTGCCAATGTGACGTTCGGCAACGCGCTCAAGGCGACGATCTATGCAGGCCGCATTGATGTCTCCGATCAGGAAAAAGGTTATCAACTCAGTAATCGTGACTTCGATGATACGGCTAACATGCAGGGCATCACGCTCCAGTACGCAACGCCGGCTAGCAAGTGGTCGGGCGGTGCCGCTTATTATCACCTCAACACGAACGACTTCATCGGTCTGACGGATGGCCTCAACAATGGAGAAGGCTACACGAACGGCAAGAACGACGAAGATAACGCCAACATCTGGTCTGCAAATGTCGGCTATAACTTCGACAATACGAGCCGTCTGTTCGCCGCTTATGCCAACAACACGAGCGCCGATAACCTCGACAAATCGTGGCAGACAATCTACAGCTACAAGGGCGCTCAGCCGGAGAACAAGAACACTTGGGGTGCTTATGCCGCGTACCGTTACCTCGGCACCTACACGTCGATCTTCGGCACGGAAGATGCCCAGGTCGTCGGTGCAAAGGGCTGGGAAGTCGGTGCAAACTACACGCCGTTCCACAATGTACTCGCTACGGCTAAGTACTTCAACGGCAAGGGCATCGATTCCGACCGCGACGTTGACACGCTCTGGGGTCGTATCCAGTTCTTCTTCTAATCTAGCTATCCTCTGACAAAAAGTTGGGCTACTGCAGTCTCATCCTTCCGACTTCGGCAGTCCTCCACTTCTCTCTTATGTTTCTTTTGATCCCTATAGACTTGCTATTATCCCGGACAGTTCCTGTCCGGGAACTTTTTTTGCATAAAAAAGCTCCTGCCATCCATTCACTTTGGATGACAGGAGTTTTTCATTATTTGAAGAACATCGCGTAGTAGCCCGCTGCGAAGATGTAGAGGACGATCAGCGGCAGGATCCAGGTCGCGTAGAAGCGGATCCACTTCGGGAAGGCCGTGCCCTTGCCGGTATCGGCTTCCTTGATGAAGTTGTTCCAGCCCCAGCCGTAGCGGCTCGTGCAGAAGGCCAGATAGACGAGGCTGCCGAGCGGCAGCAGGTTGTTGCTGACGATGAAGTCCTCGAGGCTCAGGACATTCGAGCCCGGGCCGAACGGCGTGAAGCCGCTCCAGACATTGAAGCCCAGGACGCAGGGCATCGAGAGCAGGATGATGACGAGCATGCCCCAGCGGATGATGACCTTGCGGTCCTTGCGCAGGAGCTCAAGGAAGCAGCAGATGAGGTTCTCGAACACGGCGATGACCGTCGACATCGAGGCGAACGCCATGAACAGGAAGAACATCGCACCCCAGAAGTGGCCGAGCGGCATGTGGTTGAAGACGTTCGGCAGGGTGACGAACAGCAGGTTCGGGCCGCTGCCCGGGTTGACGCCGTAGCTGAAGCAGGCCGGGAAGATAATGAGACCTGCCATGATGGCGACGAACGTGTCGAGCACGATGACCCAGATGGCCTCGCCCGTCAGGCGCTTTGACTTGCCGATGTAGCTGCCGAAGATGGCGAGCGCGCCGATGCCGAGGCTCAGCGTGAAGAACGCCTGCCCCATCGCGGCGAAGACGACTTCCTGCACGCCGTACTCCGTGACCTTGCTGAAGTCCGGATAGAGGTAGTACTTGAGGCCGATCTCGCTGTTCGGCAGCAGGATGGAGTTGACAGCCAGCACGATCATCAGCACGAGCAGGGCTGCCATCATCCACTTCGTGATGCGCTCGACACCGGCCTCGACGCCGAGGTAGCAGACACCGCCGCAGAGCAGGACGACGAGGATCATGCAGCCCGCCATCGTCACGGGGTCGGCGAGCAGTCCACTGAAGACGCCGCCGACCGCCTCAGCGTCAAGCCCGTCAAAGGCGCCCGTCGCCATCTTGTAGATGTAGTAGAACATCCAGCCCGAGACGGTCGTGTAGAACATCATGAGCAGCAGGTTGCCCGCGATGGCACCGTACTTGTAGAGATGCCACTTCGTCCCCTTCGGCTCGAGTACATCGAACGACATGGCCGCGCTGCGGACACTCGCGCGCCCGACGGCAAACTCCGCGACCATGATGGGCAGGCCGAGGATGGCCAGGAACACGAGATAGATGAGTACGAATGATGCGCCGCCATACTGGCCCGTGATGTACGGGAAGCGCCAGACATTGCCGAGGCCGATGGCGCAGCCCGCCGAGACCAGGATGAAGCCCAGACGCGTCGAGAAACTTCCTCTTTTTTCCAAAAATTACCCCTCCTATTTCCCCTTGCGGGTTCCCTTTACAGGAATACAATTCTTTTTTGATGGTCTATTCCAGTTTACTCTACAGCATCCTTTTTGTCCAGCCACGAGCAACACCGAGACAACACAAGGGCCTCCCGCTTGGGAGGCCCTTGCCTTGCTCGACGGCTGCTTCAAGTGGATCAGCCGAGGATTTTCTGGAGATAGTTGCGGATGTCGTCGCCGTCTTCCATCGCCATGACGTCAGCCAGGATTTCCTTGGCCTTGACGGAGCTGATGGAGCGGATCTTCTCTTTGACGCGCGGGATCGACGGTGCGCTCATCGAGAGCTCGCTGATGCCCATGGCCATGAGCAGGACAGCGGCGTTCGGATCCGAGGCCATCTCGCCGCACATGCCGGCCCAAATGCCGTTCTCACGAGCGCTCGAGATCGTGCGCTGGACGAGGCGCAGCACAGCCGGGTTGAAGTGGTTGTAGAGATAGGAGATGTTCGCGTTGCCGCGGTCGACTGCCAGCGTGTACTGAACGAGGTCGTTCGTGCCGATGGAGAAGAAGTCGACGTACTTGGCGAGTACCGGCGTCATGATGGCAGCTGCCGGCGTCTCGACCATGATGCCGACCTGGACATCATCGGAGTATGCCTTGCCCTCATGCGCGAGCTCGAGTTTTGCTTCCTCGATGAACTCCTTGACCTTCTTGAACTCGGCCACGTTGATGATCATCGGGATCATGATGGCTGCCTTGCCGTAAACGCCAGCGCGCAGGATGGCCTTGAGCTGCGGCAGGAAGAGGTCGCGGCGCTGAAGGCTGATGCGGACGGCGCGATAGCCGAGGAACGGGTTCTCCTCCTCCGGGATGTTGAGGTACGGCAGCGGCTTGTCGCCGCCGATGTCCATCGTGCGGATGACGCAGAGCTTTCCCTTGCACTTCTCGATGGCCTCTTTATAGGCCTTGAACTGATCTTCCTCTGTCGGGATGTCCTGACGGCCCATGAAGACGAACTCGGAGCGGAACAGGCCGACGCCCTCTGCACCGTAGTTCAGCGCGTTGTCGACGTCCATGTGCGTGCCGATGTTGGCCATGAGGTCGACCTTGACGCCATCCGTCGTGACAGCCGGCAGGTCCTTGAGTGCTGCGTAATGGGCAGCGAGCTCTTTCTGCTTCTTGATCTTCTCGTCGTAGCTCGCGATGTCCTCCGGTGCCGGGTTGATGACGATCTCGCCGCGCTCGCCATCCATGATGACATGGTCGCCATCTGCGATGCGGTCGATGCGGTCTTCCTTGTTGAGGCCGACGATCGTCGGGATAGCGCGTGCCTTCGCGATGATGACAGCATGGGCCGTCGTGCTGCCCGAGCCGAGCAGGACGCCGGCGATCTTCTCCGTCTCCATGCCAGCGATGACCGACGGCTCGATCTCGCGGCCGCAGAGGATGACCTTCTCGTCGCCGATTTCCGGCTCCTTGACGCCGAGGATGTACTTGGCAACGCGCTTGCCGACATCGCGAAGGTCGACGGCGCGGGCAGCGAAGTACTCGTCTTCCATCTGCTCGAACATGACAGCCTGCTCTTCAGCAGCCTTGAGGACAGCCTGCGGCGCATTGCCGAGTTCCTCAATCTTGGCCATGATGTTGTCGGCCATCATCGGGTCCTGTACCATCATGCGATGTGCTTCCATGATGGCGGCCTGCTCCTTCATGTCCTTGCTCTTGAGCTTCTCGATGCTCTCGCGCAGGATCTCTGCAACAGCCGTCAGCGCATCCTGTGCCTTCTTCTTCTCCGTCTCTTTGTCTTCCGGCTCGTAGTTGACGAGATAGCCGTCGAGATTCTGGCCCGCGAGCATGATCTTGCCCATGGCGATACCGGAGATGACGCCTTTACCACGAATGATTTCTGCCATTTTGCTTTCCCCCTGAAAAATTCCCTGCATTCGCGTGCATTTCCCTGCACATATGCAAATGACCTCCCTCCCGCCGGAGCCGGAGGAAGGTCACTTGCCTCTTCTGTTCGATTCTTACGCTCGAATCCGGAATTATTCCTCGCCGAACTTGGACTCGATGAGATCCTTCAGAGCCTTGACTGCCTCTGCTTCATCCGGGCCATCAGCGATGATCGTGACTTCCGTGCCCTTGACGAGGCCCATGCTCATGATCATGAGGATGCTCTTAGCATCGATCGTCTTGCCCTTAGCCTGCAGCTGGATCTTGGACTTGAACTTCGTAGCCGTCTGAACGAAGATGGAAGCTGGGCGAGCGTGGATACCAGTCTTGTTTTCAATCGTAATCGTTTCCTGAGTCATTTGAACCTCTCCAATCTAAAAACCATTAATCTTACTTTCCCTGTCGTTACAGGAACATAATCAGCACTTATTAGTAATGCAAGATGCGTGCCAACTTTCCTCCATCGTACAGGATTTTTTTATTTTGACCCGGAAGCCCTGTATACAAGGCCTCCGAGATCATGCACTCATTTGTTTTTGGATTGTTCCGCCGTCATCTGGCTTTATCCGTCGCCAATGTTGGTAAATTTTACCAAAATCGCGTTTTTCGTTGGTAATTATTACCAATCGTTGGTAAATTATACCAAGCCGTACTTCCTGGCCTTGGCCGCCACGGTCTTGTGGCTGATGCGCAAGAGTTTTGCGGCGCCGTTGAAGCTCGTGCCCTGGCGCAGGGCATTGGCGATGATCTGCTTCTCGTACTCCTCCCACGGCAGGACCGTGTCGTCCGCGAGGCTCTGCACCTCGCGTCCGGCGATATCGCCTTTTATATAAGAAGGCAGCACGGCCGCCGTGATGAGGTCGGTGTCCATCAGCGTGATCACGCGCTCGATGACATTCTCGAGTTCGCGGACGTTGCCGGGCCAGCGGTAATGCATGAACATCTGCATGGCGTCCGGCGTGATGCCTCGCACATCCTTCTTGTTCTCCTTGCTGATTTTCTCGATGAAGTGCTCGACGAGCAGCGGGATGTCATCGGGGCGGTCGCGCAGCGGCGGCAGGATGATCGGGATGACGTTGAGTCTGTAGTAGAGGTCATCGCGGAACGTGCCTTCGCGGACCATCGCCTCGAGGTCGCGGTTCGTCGCCGCGATGATGCGCACATCGACGTGTATCGTCTCCTCACCACCGACGCGGTCGAACTCCTTCTGCTGCAGGACGCGCAAGAGTTTGACCTGCAGGTTCTTGTCGAGCTCTCCGATCTCGTCGAGAAAAATCGTGCCGTGGTTGGCGAGCTCGAACTTGCCGAGCTTGCGCCGCACCGCACCCGTGAAGGCGCCCTTCTCGTGACCGAAGAGCTCCGATTCGAGCAGGGCACCGGGGATGGCACCGCAATTGACGCGGATGAACGGGCCGCGGCGGCGGCCGCTCGCGTAGTGGATGCCCTCCGCAATGACCTCCTTGCCCGTGCCACTCTCGCCACGGATCAGGACGTTGGCCGAGGAGTCGGCCGCCTTCGAGGCGAGCGCCAGCACGTCGACAACCTTGCCGCTCTTGCCGATGTAGTTGGCAAAAGCCTGCGCCGTCTTCTTCGTGCGCAGGAGCTCCTGCTCGAGGTACTCGGCCTTGGCCGAGACCTGCGAGAGGCGCTCCATCAGCGTCTGGATCTCCGTGATGTCCTTGATGACCGACACGACACCGGCAATCTCGCCGTCAACGAAGATTGGGTTGACATTGGCGACGATCGTCGTGCCATCCTTCTTGTGACGGATGCTGCCGATGCGCGCGATGCCCGAGCGCAGCACGGCGCAGCGGTTGCCGTCGGCAGCCGTCTCGAAGACGTTCTGGCCGACGACCATCTCCGGCGTCTTGTGGACGATGCGCAGGTACGATGGATTGACATAGGTGACCTCGCCGCTGCGGTCGACGACGCAGATGCCGTCCTGCACCGACTCGAGGATCATCTGCAGGCGCTCCTGCATCAGGGCATTCTCGTGCAGCAGCTTGTCGACGCCGTGGATCTCCGAGGCTTCGTTCATGATGAAGTCGCTCTCGAGGAAGCGCACCATCTCGATGACGGCCTGCCGCCCGTTGTCCCCCTCCGACGACACGAAGACCGAGTCGCCCTGTGCGACCTTGAGGGCCACAAGCTTCATGAGGCTGTGCATCTCACAGCGCTCACTGCGCTCACTGCGGATGTAGAGGTGGCAGTCATAGCGCTCGCAGAGCTCCTGCGCGCGCTGCACGATCATTGCCGCGACGCGCGCATGGATGCCGCCTTCATCGTGGATGACGGCTTCCCGTTCAAATATCATTTCCATCGTTCCTTTCTGCTTGCTATTATTATACTATAAAAGTGGCTCAAAATCCTCTCCCATCGCGTAAAAACCGAACTTTTCAGGCAAATAATTTCACGCTGCGCCAAAATCCGTCAACGGCCGCAAAAAAAATCCGCAACTTTTTTCGAGAAAGCTATTGACAACATTACACACGAGCGCTATGATAGTACCCATAAACAAAACAACAGTTCACATAACGAACACAGCCGAAGACAGGAAAGAGTACACTTCCGTTGCTGATGCATAGCGAGCCGGGTATGGTGAAAGCCGGTGATGAGCAGGGAGTCGAAAATCATCCTCGAGGCATGGCGCTGAACCCAAAGTAAGCGGCCACGGATGCTCCCCGTTACAGGAGCCGCGTATGATGGTACGTCGTGAACCTTACGAATGCCTGAGTACGTCAGAGCGTCGTGCTTTTGCACGGAACTTGGGTGGTAACGCGGAAATCCAATCCGTCCCTTTCAGAGGGACGGATTTTTTATTTTCATAAATCACCCCTGTGACTGCTTTCATTCATCTCATTACATCCTGGAGGTATCATTATGGAACAAGTAGCAAACGTCGATCTTGCCCGTCTCAAACGAGTACGCGACTGGCGCATCGTCCTGCCGGTCTTCCTCGTCTCGATCATCGCCTGCATCGACCGCGTCAACCTCGCCTATGCCAAGCTCACGATGACGGCCGATCTGCCGTGGATCACGCCGGAGGTCTTCGGCATGGGCGCCGGCATCTTCTTCGTCGGCTACTTGATTTTCGAGATTCCGGGCTCGCTCGTCGCCTCGCATTTCTCCGCGACGAAGTGGATCGCGCGCATCATGTTCACCTGGGGCCTCGTCTGCATCTTCATGGCGTTCGTCACGACCGAGTTCCAGTTCTTCCTCTGCCGCTTCCTGCTGGGTGCTTCGGAGGCCAGCCTCTATCCGGTCATCTACTCCGTGCTCTTCCCGCGCTGGTTCACGGCTGGTGAGCGCGCCCGTGCCACGAGCCTCATGCTGACGTCGCTGTTGCTCTCGAACATCATCGGCGCACCGCTTGCCGGCGTGCTGCTCGAGAGTTCCTTCTTCGGCATGCACGGCTGGCAGGAACTCTTCATCCTCGAAGCTATCCCGGCTCTCGCCTTCGCCGTTTTCTTCTTCTTCTGCGTCAAGGATCGCCCGGACCAGGTTGGCTGGCTTACGGATGCCGAGAAAGCGTACCTGACGGACAACTTCAACAAAGAGCAGGCTGCCATGCAGTCCCGCAAGAAATACACGGTTCTCCAGGCCTTCCATGATCCGAAAGTCCTCAAGCTCTGCCTCATCTACTTCCTCTGGGTCGTCGGTTTCTGGGGCTTCTACTTCTGGATGCCGACCGTGCTCAAAGAACTCTCCGGCCTCTCGACCTCGCTGCTCGGCGGCGCTATCGCCATCCCGATGACGGCCGCACTGCTCGTCCAGCTCGTCATCAGCAAGACGGCCACGAAGACGGGCGACAAGGTCTGGCACGTCGCCTGCACGCTCTTCGTCGGCGCCATCGGCCTCGGCCTCTCCCCATTCGCACAGAGCCTGCCCGTCGCCCTCGCACTCGTCTGCCTCTCCGCTATCGGTATCCATGCCGCTATGGGCGTCTGGTGGACGATCCCGACGACTTTCCTCACGGGGCCTGCCGCAGCCGGTTCCGTTGCCCTGATCAACTCCTGCGGCAATCTCGGCGGCTGGGTCGGCCCTAACATGATGGCCTGGGTTAAAGTCAACACGGGCTCCTTCTCCGCTGGCTACTTCATCATGGGTGCGGCAATGCTCGTCTCCGGCCTGCTCGTCCTGACCATCCAGTACAAGCTCAACGGCCAGCGCAAAGACGTCTTCGCCGCTGACCATGCAGCCGATGTCAAAGTCGAAGAAGTCGAGGCGTAAACTTCAATAGCATCAATAACTTCAAAATCAAAAAGGTGATTGACCGACGGTCAATCACCTTTTTTCATGCATCGTCTTTCCGTGTCTCAGAGCAGCTTCACGCTGATCTTGACGACGACCTTGCGCACGGTCATGGGCTGGCCCGATGCGCAGGCCGGACGGTGGATGTCTTCGGGGAAGAAGACGCTGTAGCAGCCCGGGCGCGCTTCGATGAAGCACTCGTTCTCCACCTTCTTGTAGAAGATCAGGTCGCGGTCATCGAAGCGCTCATCGACCTCATAGCTGCCCGTGTCCGGCGTGAAGCCGAGGCGCTCCCTGCCCGAGGCGAGGAACTGGACGTCCGCGTACTTCTCATGGGCTTCGGGGCGCTGCTCCTCGGCCGGCTTCGTCTCTGCATCAAAGACCTGCGCAAAGATATCATCGCCCTGGATCTCATAGCGTCCCGGCTCCATCTTCGTGAAGTCATGCGCCTTCAGATAGTCCAGCACCTTCTCAATGGCCGCCGGCAGCGCGACGCTCTGCTGCTTTGCATGGATGGAAGAAAAAAACATACTACGCCCTCCTGTGTCGTCACAATTGCATTCAACTGCATAATGCCTTCCCGCCTATTGTAACACATGGAGCGCAAATCCACATCAAAGAGATGCGGCGAATTCCTTGCCGAGCGCCTCGCATGCGGCTGTGCCCTCGTCATCGGGGGCGTTCTCGATGGCGAGGCCGTCACCGAAGAGCTTGGCCCCTGCTGTACGCGTGCGCTCGGCCCAAGACTCCATCCAGGCGCCGCCGCCCCAGCCGTAGGAGCCGAAGAGCGCGACGGGCACACCCTGCAGATGGCTCTCGGACTCGGCAAAGAACGGCTCGAAGGCGCCTTCCTCGAGCACCTCGTCGCCCATGGCCGGGCAGCCGAACATCAGGCCGTCGTACTCCTTGAGCCGGTCGACACCGCCGAACGACTCGACTTCAAATACCTCCACCGTGGCGCCAGCATCCTTCGCGCCCTTCTCGATGGCTCTGGCCATCTCCAGCGTATTGCCCGTACCAGTCCAGTAAATGATTGCGATCTTGCTCATAAAATCCTCCACATAGGTAATGAATCATCGTACTCCATCAAACGGCCCGGACGAGGTCCGGGAATGAACAGCCCTGCTCGAGGCGCGAGCAGAAGTCCTCGATGCAGTGCGCATAGCGGTCAAACAGGGCCCGCGTCTCTTCTTCATTCGCATAGACCTTCCAATAACCACTATAGCAGAAATCCTGCCCTTTGTGCGTGTTGACACTCCCCATGCTTAAAAGCAGGGGATTCTTGGTTCGACGACCACTGCGCCGCCTCCGAGGAATTGGCGTCTT